>Ga0265298_10003527_pt1 | contig 20607 bp, 16 predicted proteins | sample AusTroGonzalo_MG_3_FD_193486 | JGI IMG/M metagenome (GOLD analysis project Ga0265298, IMG submission 193486) | Bovine rumen microbial communities from tropical cattle in Woodstock, Queensland, Australia - Gonzalo_01 | ecosystem: Host-associated > Mammals > Digestive system > Stomach > Rumen ... | reverse complement strand
ATATATCAATAATAGTGGCATCTGCTTTTGAAAGATCTGCAACTGTGCCGTTATCATTAAAATTAGATCCGTTGTGAATTTTAATGACACCTAAGTTGTTTTGAATGTATATGCGTGCGTTGGTATGTGACAAAGCTGTACCATCTTTCTGTGAGTATATACCCAATTGAGTGTAAGAGGTCTTGGTGGTTTTTAATCGCCATGCGCCTACACTGCCGAACGTTTTGCCGTCAATGAATACGATAAGAGGAGACCCTGAACCTGCTGAGAGAGATAATGACTTGGAACTAAACCCGTTAGAATTACTTACAATAGCACGTTTGTTGGAAGTGTTATTGTTATAAACATAATTGAAGGCTCCAAAACCGGAAAGCGAGCCAACAGGGTTTACTGTTGTTGTAATTTCAGATGTAGTAGAACAATCTTCAAAATCTTCATCCACTATTGGCGTTGAAAAAGACAAATCACTTAATGTAGGCGCAGTTCCCCAGACATTTCCGACACCAATCGTCAGCAGGATAGCCAAAACGGACACGAATTGGAGTAGTGCGGAAGAGTGATGCCCCGACGGTGAGCCGACGGTGAACCGACAGTCATAGCCCGGCTCGTTACCCCGTGAGCCTGATATAGATTTACACAAATTGGATAAAAAGTAAAAATTTCTCATATATCGTTTGTTTTATGTTCTCTAATTATTCCTCTTTCGCCCCGGAAGTGTCCCCGATTAACGGGGAAACTGGCCTCCGCCGGAAGGGGCTTTTATTCTTCCTTCGCCCAAATAGCGTAATACGTCTTGTTATTCGCTGTATGCCCGCTATCTCCCGCGGGATACAAAGTATAACCCGACTTGAGCGTACCGTCATTATTGATCTCATCTTCAACTACCCATCCAAGGAAGTGATAATGCTTGTTATCGCAATGTTCGTCACCCGGATCTTTATCACTTGGCGAAGGCATTGCATATGTCCCCTGCACCGGATCTATCTCTGTATCATGCATAATATCTACAAAATAGTCATACGTACAATCCGGGTTGGAGTTGAACGTGGCGGATGAAAGAACAATGTCATCTATTGCTCGTATAGCACTACTGCTTCCATAAGAGATACGAACATATACATTAGAGTAACTGGATAAATCAACATTGAGAACTTGCCATTCGCCTTTACCCATACTTGCAGCAGCGACACTACCTCTTGAGGTCCAAGAACTTCCATCGCTGGATGTTTCTACAGACCAAGTTGATGAGGTGCTGTTAGTAGTTTCTTTAGAGACATAGAATCGGCATCCACCCGGAGAAGTTATCTTATTATTTGATGTTATACTTGCGGTACTTACACCATTACCGTCGGAATTTACATTACGACCGTATTGGCTTCCTCCATGTGCGGTTATGGCCGGAGAAGCCGCATTGAGCCGGATATCATTAAACGTCCAATCGGTATAGGAACTTATATCACTCTCAAAATCAATTTCAAGATATTCTCCTTTTCTATAGACAGCATAGAGTGTCTCGTTCGTTTTTGGATAATATCTTTTCTCTCCCGGAATCAAGTCTGGTATAGATGTAGTAGCTGTTTGTGCACTCCCTTTCTTCCAACCGGCAAATACCCACCCATCTTCTGCGCAGAGTGAAGAAGGAGTAGCAGAAGGTAAAACGACACCCGAACCTCCGCTTGCTTCCGTGTCTTCCGATTTACAAGTGCCGGAGCCGGCATTATATGTTATAGTTTTTGGGGTAATCGTAACTTTGTACAAATAGAATACAGCGCTTTGGTTAGATGAATACCAGCGAGCGCCACCACTGCCTGAACTATGGTTGTAATCAAGGAAATAACTCGTACTACTGCTATTAGTAATTTTACTACTGGATAATGTCAGATTTTTAGTTGTTCCAGAATCATATGCACTAAAATTACTGGTTGCAGCCACTAGTCTTCCTGCTGAACATGTCAAATAAAAACTGGAAGTGTTACCGTGTGCGGTAAATAATGTGGCATCATCAAGGTCTGTAGTACATTTACCCCAGTTGCTTGAAACAGTAGTAGTTAGATAGTAGGTCGTGGTACTATAAGTCGCTGCTATTACAAATAAGTCACCATCAGATACAGTAGTCGCAGCGGAATTGGCTACTTCGGAACTTTCAAGAGCCCACACACTTCCAATACCCACTGTAAACAGCAGGCAGAGTAGGGCAATGAATTTCTTCGGCAAGGCCGATGCATGGCTGATGCAATCCCGATCCATTCCCGATCCATTCCCGTTAGATAACGACTTTTTTGATAAACAAATAAACAAGTATGTCATACTATTTTAGTTTTAATATTATCGATTTAGTTATCTGCATTTACTACTGATGCGTTAACTTAAGTAACTTGCTCTGTACATTGTTTATATTCAGCAACTTATGAATATATTCAGACTTTTCGATTTTAAAAAAATATGTTTTTTATGTTTATGTCTTTTGAATGATTTAACTCGAAGAGTTGGGGGAATTGGTGGTAAAAACTATCTAAAAATATATTTTTAAGGAGTTTTTATCAGTAATTTACACAAAAAACAAAGTTTTTAATCATTCAAAAGTGTTTTGTCTGTTTTTTTCTTAAAGTTATCGCATCAGTACTAATCTGCATTCGATCCTATAGCTGCGGACACTCACTTCCGCAAAACGTACATTGACATATTGAAAAAGACTGAATAAGACATTTCATCGTGCCCATAGGACTAAGAAATGCGTTTGGGTAAATATTTAGGCAAAAAAGTTTAATACAATTAACATTTTTGTGTTAAATTTGTTAAATCTAATTAAACAAATCCTGCCTTATTTGTTTAGTAAGCCCAGTTTATAATACAATTTTACTACTGTCAGTCTTTTCAATATGTCAAAGATCGATATTTTTTTGGTGATTTTCTAAAATCACGCCATAATATACTATGTATATTATAAGGTGGTGTATGATAGCATATTACCTGGTAATTACCTGGTTCCACCCCTTACCTGCGCCTTAGGGAGGTCCCATTGCACAAAAAACGGCAACCCGTTTCTATTGGATTACCGCGCGCTTAAGCTAAAACTCGCACGACTTCGTGCTCTGCACTTGTATCGTGCTATGTTTTGCTTTACGCTTTTCCCAAAAATTGATTTTTTTCGGGAACCCTGAAAGAATTTTTTGTACGAAGATGTTCTTTAGACCAAGATTGAATCATCGGCGTGGATAACTTACCTTCTTTGCAAAGCTGATCCATTTCGTCCAATGCCTTGTTTGAGAAGTACTCTGCTATCAAATCACGAATATCGCAGAGCTCTTGTTCGCTATGCACATTTGCGATGCTATCCAAAATCTGCATCTGGTAAGGTGAAAAAACTTGTACCATAACTTGTTCCTTCAATTTTGCTCGCAAAATTACAACAAAAAAATGATATGTGCAAGTTTTTAGTCCAAAATTACCAATATTTAACCAAAATTTTTTCCTTTTGACTTGTTTTTGGATTTTGGGACACATAAAAACGGTAATCCAATATGTCAAGGTTCATTCGATGCCTTCAAGTGCGCATCACACTACAAGACTTGGTTTCGGTCAAAAATCATCCACAGTCAAGAACTCTTGCCTCATAAAAAAGGAAGAAAACAAAACGATCACGCTCTGTTTTCATGGGGGTTTATGGGTGAGTTGCTATAATAATAATTTGTTTTCATCAAAAGTAGTGTCTTAACCGTTGGTACTTTTGTCTTAACAAAATCGATGCAAAAGTACTGCTTTTTTTTCAAATATGCAAATTTTATATACAGAAAATCCATTCTGCTCACTCTACTTGGCAAACGGAAATTTTTACCGACATATACACCATTAAATGATGTATTTCTTACCCGTTTTTTCCACAAAAATTGTGTAACTCGACTATACAAAAATCTCGTAAATAACAAATAAAATGGTTTTTATTTGCACATTCGGATTTTTTGTTGTACCTTTGCACCGATTTTTAGAAACTATGGGCTTACTATTATTGTTTTTATTCGGCGCAATGGGCATCAGCTTCCTCTGTTCCGTCCTGGAATCGGTGCTGATGACTACGTCTATCAGTTATATCAACCTGCGTGAGGAGGAGGGCTACGCCCCGGCCAAGCTGATGAGCAGTTACAAGGAGGACACCGGCCGTCCCCTTGCAGCCATCCTGTCGCTCAACACCATCGCCAATACCATCGGTGCCGCCGGTGTCGGCATGCAAGTCACCGCGCTCTTCGGCAGCAAGTGGTTCGGACTCATGTCCGCCATCACCACCATCCTCATTCTCGTTTTTGCGGAAATCATACCGAAGGTGATCGGCACCACCTACTGGCGCCAGCTCATGGGCTTTACCGCACGCACGATACGCGCGCTAATCTTTATATTATATCCGTTCGTGCTGCTCGTCGAGCTCATCACACGCGCCTTCCCGGACAACGAGGACGAACCCTCCGTCAGCCGCGAGGAAGTGCTCTCCATGGTCAATGTCGGCGAGGAGGAAGGAGTGGTGGACGAGGATGAGAACAAGATCTTCACCAATCTGATGCGCCTCGACTCCATCCATGCCTACGACGTCATGACGCCGCGTGTCGTGGCGAAAACAGCGCCGGAGAACATGACCCTGCGCGCCTACTATGACAACGATGAATACGACCATTTCTCGCGTATTCCGCTCTATAAACCCGAAGCACCCGAGTACATCACCGGCTATGTCCTCCGCAACGATGCGCTGGAGGAACTGACCGAAGACCATTTCCGCAAAACGCTCGGTGGCATCAAGCGCTCCCTGCCTGCTTTTGACCAGGACCTCACGCTCGGCACCATCTTTGACTCCATGCTCAAGCAGAAGAGCCAGATCGCACAAATCATCGATGAATACGGCATGTTTGTAGGTATCCTCACCCTCGAAGACATCATCGAGACGATCTTCGGACTCGAGATCATCGACGAGAACGACACCGTCATCGACATGCAGCAGTACGCCCGCGAGCGTTGGGAGCAGAGACAGAAGAAATACAAGAAACTCGTCGAGAGTCAAAAGACCGCGGACGAGCCGCTCAAAGAGGAAAGCGATGAAGCTGAAGGCTAATATCCATATTCTCAACAAGAAGGCGAAGTTTGAATACATCATCCTCGACCGATACACCGCCGGCATTGTCCTGTACGGAACGGAAATCAAGTCCATCCGTGAGGGCAAAGCGTCGCTGGTGGACAGTTATTGTTCCGTTGAACACGGGGAAATGTACGTCAAGCAGATGCATATAGCCGAGTACCGCTTCGGCAGTTACGCCAACCATGAAGTCAAGCGTGACCGCAAGCTGCTCCTCCAGCGCCGAGAGATACGCAAACTGGAGAAAGCCACCAAGGATACCGGCAAAACGATTATCCCGCTCGAACTGTTCATCAACGACAAAGGGCTGGCCAAAATGGAGATAGCCCTCTGCCAGGGCAAGCATACCTACGACAAGCGTCAGTCGCTGCGTGAAGCGGACGACAAACGCGAGGTGGCGCAGATGATGAAAGCCGCCAAATGGTAACTTTCCGTTGCAAAATGGACTTTTTTTGCAAAAAATCCCACTAAAATTTGCACAATTGAAAAAAAAGCAGTACTTTTGCAGGCTTTTTCGTGAAAAAAGCACGTCATTAATATTAACCACGGGCAGAGATTCGTGTAATCTAACGCCCACAAACAACTAAACAACAAATGGCAACAAAAATTCGTTTGGCTCGTCATGGTCACAAAGACTATGCTTTCTACCACATCGTAGTAGCAGACAGCCGCTCGCCGCGTGACGGCAAAATCATCGAACGTATCGGTTCTTTCAACCCTAACACCAATCCCGCTGCAGTAATCCTCGATTTTGAGCGTGCATTGTATTGGGTAGGCGTAGGCGCACAACCGACTGACACAGTACGTACCATCCTCTCCAACGAGGGCGTGCTTCTCATGAAGCACCTCAACGGCGGTGTCGCTAAAGGCGCATTCACTGCAGAAGAGGCTCAGAAGCGTTTCGACGCATGGAAGGCTCAGAAGGATGCCAAGAACGGCAAGATCAGCGAAGCTGAGGCTGCTAAGAAAGTAGCTGCTGCCAAGGCACTCCACGCTCAGGAGGTAGAGACCAACAAGGCTAAAGCTGCCGCTATCGCAGAGAAGCGCGCTGCCGCTGCTGCTGAACTCGCTGCCGCCGCACAAGAGGCTGCACGGGAAGCTGCCGCTGCTGAGGCTGAAGCTAAGGGCGAGGCTACCGCTGAGGAAGCTGAGGCTTAAAGGGACGGCGAAAGGCCAAAGTAAACAAAAAAGCGACCAAAAGTCGCTTTTTTTTTGCATATGTGCAAAAAATGTAGTACCTTTGTGCACTTTTATGGGACTTTCTTTACGGGACATATGGCATGAGAACACAAAAGTGGCGGAGAACTACGTCTTCATGACGCTTTTGCAATTGCTCAACGTCTGCTTCTACCTGCTCATCTATCCCTTCCTCATCCGCACCCTGGGTGCCGAGAGTTACGGAATATATGCGTTTGCATGGTCCGTGGTCAGCATCGCAATGGTTGTGGTCAATTTCGGCTTTGACCTACCGGGTGCCCGCCGGGTGGCTCAAATACTGAAAGACGAACAGGAGACCGACCGGCAGAAAGAGCGCCTGGGCGAAGTGCTTTCCGGTATCCAGACCGCCAAAACAGGTATCGGCATCGCCATCGCCGCCCTCTATGCCGTCCTCGTCCTCTCCGTCCCGTTCATGAGGCAGAACAGTCTGGTTTTTGCCATCGGTTTTATACAGACGCTCTCCTGCATCCTTCTTCCGCAATGGTATTTTCAGGGGCGGCAAAACATGCGTATCGTGACCTACGTGCAGTTTGCCGGCAAGCTGGCCAGCCTTCCGTTCATCTTCCTGTTCATCCGCCGTCCGGAGGACGTGTGGCTGTTCATGCTCATCAGTACCGCTGCGGTCGTGATCAGCTCATGCGCCGCCTGGCTGCATATACGCTTTCGGGACGGCATCCGCATGCATCTCATCCGGCCGCGGGACGTGACCCCTTATTACCGCCAGGCCTTCCCCTTCTTCCTTACCAACGCCATGGGCGTGATCAAGGAGCAGGGTGTGATTCTACTCACGGGCGCTTTCCTCGGCATGACGGATGTCGCCATCTACGACCTGGCCAATAAGATTGTCACCGTGCCTCGTATCCTGCTGCTGAAAGTGAATGATGCCCTGTACCCCAAAATGGTGGTGGAAGCCACAGCCCCGCAAGTGAAACGCATCATGCGGATGGAATGGATAACGGGGCTGCTGGTCATCGTCCTCATCGCCGCTGCCGGCAAATGGCTGGTGCTTCTGTTGGGCGGAGCGGCGATGGCTGACGCCTACCCCGTCAGCATCATTCTCAGCACCACCGTGCTGTTCTGGATGATCGGCACCGCCTTCATCCATTTTGTCTTCATCCCCTCGGGCCACAGTTATCTCGTGACGGCCAATCAGACCGTGGCGCTGGTCAGCTGTCTGGCTATCGTCACCACCTGGCTCCTCATCCGCCCTGCCGTCTATGGCGTGGCGGCCGGCATCGCCCTGTCGGGCTTGTGTGAAGTGATCTATTGTTCCATCGTAACTCGCAGGAAAGGACTGCTACGTTCATGACAGCCTGGTTCGTACATATCGGTTTTGCCATCGCCTCGGTCTTCTTCTGCGCCACGGCACACAGCGGGTACAATCCGGATTTCTGCCGCACGATCGCCCTGTGCTTCCTCGTGCAGAACATATTGTATTTCCTCACCAGCGGACGAAAGAACATAGTCGGGTTCGAGTTCTTTTTCGCCATTGCGTTCTTCTTTGTCAACTTCGCATATCCGCTCTTCTACTATCCGGAACGGGAGAACTGGGGTTTCTTCTGGTTCCCGTGGGACAGAGCCGTGCTCGATCGCGCCACCGCCATCGCCTATCTGGGGTACACATGTTATATGCTGGGTCTGACCCGATGGCTGAAGATGCATCGGGAGGAACCCGACAGGCCTGCCTTCACCATGTCGCAAAACCAGTACCTGCTCTGCTTCCTGCTCACCGCCGCGTCGTATATCCTCTATATCGCCTTCGGCGGATGGCAGGCCATGAGTGAGGTGTATAACGGTCACGGCAGCCTGCGGGATGTAGGCTTGTATTCTTATTTCTACGTCATCTTCACCCTCGGCATCTACCTCATGGCCGTCTTCATCTACCATATACCCAAAGCCTCATGGTGGTTCTACCTGCTGACCATGGGCACATGCATCGTCCTCATCCTTGCCACGGGTTCCCGTACGGTCGTGCTGGCGGTTGCGCTGGTGCTCATAGTGGGGTGGAACAATAATGTGCGCCGGTTCCGCTTGTGGGAAGTGACGCTGCTGACGGCTGTCGGCGTGGCCGTTCTATGGGTCATCGCCCGGACACGACGGACGGATGTGTTGTATGCCGAACAGTTGCTCCACTCGCTCGAAGGGGGAAAAATAACCGATGTCTTCTCGGACCTCACCATCAACGGTGTCAACCTCTATATCCTTGTGGACTACGGATTCCATCACACCTCCGATTGGTTCAACGGCATGCTCATCGACCTCGCCACCCCCATTCCCGGCATGGCGGGTCATATTGTGGAATGGACCGGACAACCATACAAAACATTATGCGCACAGGAGATGACCACCTGGCTGATGCTCGGAGACGACGCCGGTTGGGGGCTGGGCTGCAACATGATCGGCGATGCCTTCCGCATGGCGAAATATCCCGGTGTGGCTGTCTCCATGTTCCTTATCGGCACTGCCGTCAAAGAGACGTACTACCGGAGCCGCAGCAGTATATACAGTTATCTGATATATTATCTGCTCGTTTCCTACGCTGTTTTCTACACCCGCGGACCTATTCTCTTTCCGCCGCGTGTGCTATGCTGGTCGCTGCTGTTGCTATGGATCATCCGTTCCTGCACCACGTTCGATTGGAACACGCTTTGGGAACGGCTCAAAAGAAAGGAGGAAGCCCGATGAACGTACTCTATTGCATTCCTCATCTCTATAACGCCGGGGGCATGGAGCGGGTGCTGACGCAGAAAGTGAACTGGCTGGCAGCCCATTCGAAGCACCGCTTCACCATCCTCACCACCGAGACACCGCCCGAACAAAAGCCGTTCTCTTTCTTCCGCTTGCACGCTGGGGTGCATATCGAAAAACTGTCTATCGGTTTCGATGCGGACTATGCCAAACCGCTGCCAGCCAAATGGTGGGGACACATGCGCCGTATGCGGGCGTACGAGAAAGTGCTGACCGAGTATATACGGACGCATCATATCGATCTGTGTATCTCCTTGGGTGGCAAAGAGATAGCTTTCCTCCACCGTCTGCCCTGCCGTACGATCGCCGAGATGCATTTCGCCAGAGACCAGCGGCAACAACTGCTCCAGGCCACGCATAGCGGACGCCTGTGGGCACTTTTGGGACGTATACGCACCCGCCAGCTGGTGCACGCCGTCCGGCCCTTGGAACGCCTCGTCGTACTCACCGATGCGGATTGGCAGCAATGGCATCAGGCCGGATGTAACAACGTGACCGTCATCCCGAATCCATGCTGCATAGACAGCACAAAAACATCGGTTCCATCGAAGAAAAACAAAACCCTTCTTGCCGTCGGACGACTGCATGCGCAGAAAGGGATGGACCTCCTGCTGCAGGCCTGGCAACCGGTTGAGCGGAACCATCCCGGATGGACCTTGCGCATCGTAGGTGAAGGACCCCAACGGGACGACTTGGACGCACTCATCCGCCGTCTGAAGCTGCAACGGGTAGTCCTGGCCGGTAACGTACAGGACATCACGCAAGCCTATACCTCCGCTTCGCTGTTCGTGCTCTCGTCGCGTTTCGAGGGACTGCCCTTGGCGCTCATCGAAGCCATGTGGTGCGGATTGCCCTGCGTGGCTTTCGACTGTCCGCACGGACCCGCCGAACTACTGGCAGGCGAACGGGGTTGGCTCGTCCCCAACGGAGACATCGCCGCATTGACCGGACAGATCGAATATGCCATCATGCACCCCGAAGAAACCACCGCCCGGGCACAGCACGCACAGGAATATGCACGGCATACCTACAGCGAGGATGCCATCATGCCGCAATGGCTCAATATAATCAACGGAGAATGAACCCATGGTACAGTTAATCGCAGATAACATCATCTTTTCCCTCCAGCGGTACGGAGGCGTCTCGGTCGTATGGAACGAGTTATTGTCCCGTGCACGGAAGGACAAGGAGATCGCATTGACGGAACTGGATTACACGCAAGCCATGCCGGCCCGTCTGCTGGAGCGCTACCGGGTACCGGCGTTCAACGCACACCAACCCGCCGTCTTCCACTCCTCCTATTTCCGCGTGCTGCCGCAGCAAGGGGTGCATAATGTGACGACGGTGCATGACCTCACCTACCACTATTACCGGCACGGACTGCCCAAAGCGGTGCACGTATGGGAGGAGGAACGCGCCATCCGGCATAGTGAAGCCGTCATCTGTGTCAGCGGGAACACCAAACGCGACCTGATGCAATTTTATCCGTGGCTGAAAGAGGAACAGGTGCATGTCATCTATAATGGCGTGAGTGATGATTTCTTCCCGATTCCATCGGCACAAAAGAAAGGCTACCTGCTGTATGTGGGCAACTCCCGGGCGGACTATAAACGCTATGACGTAGCGCAGGAAGTGGCGCAACTGACCGGTTTGGAATTGGTAACCGCCGCCGACGTGTCACACCCGCAACTCAACCGGCTGTACAACGAAGCCTGCTGCCTGCTCTATCCCTCTGATTATGAAGGGTTCGGACTGCCTGTACTCGAAGCGCAGAAAGCCGGTTGTCCGGTGATAGCGCAGCACACGTCCTCTATTCCGGAGATCATCGGGCCGGACGGACTGACCGTCCCTCATGACACGCCGCACCGCGTGGCGGAAGCCATGGCGGAGATAGTGAGACAGCTGGTGTCCCGCCCTGCACAGCATATTATCGAAGCCGGCATACAGAACGCCAGAAGCTTCTCCTGGGACCGGACTTATGAACAAACCAAACAGGTATATACCCGCTTAATGCCATGAAAATATCCATTATAACGATTACCTATAATAGCGCCAGAACATTGCAACGGGCGTTGGAGAGTGTGCGGAGCCAGACCTATACGGATATCGAGCACATCCTCATTGACGGCGCTTCCGCCGATGGCACGAAAGCGCTCATCGAAGCCTATGCCGAGCAAATGGAAAAGCTGCAGGCGAAAGGGGGAAAAAGTGTGTCCGTCAAGTGGCTCTCCGAACCGGATGAGGGGATATACAACGCGCTCAACAAAGGCATACGGCTCGCTACCGGAGACATCATCGGTTTTCTGCACTCGGACGATGTGCTGTTTTCCTCCGATTCCATCGGACATATAGCCGCTGCCTTCGAGAGCTCCGGAGCCGATGTCGTCTATGGCGACTTGCAATATTGCAACGGCAGCAAAGTCGTGCGCCGGTGGAAAAGCAATGCCTTCAATCCCGACAGCCTCAAGTTCGGATGGATGCCGCCGCACCCGACCGTGTACTGCCGCCGCAAGGTGTACGACCGGACAGGCCTGTTTGACGAATGGTTCCGCATATCGGCCGATTACGATATGATGCTGCGGGTCTTCGGAGCCGGATACCCGTCCTGCTACCTGCCGGAAGTGCTGGTGAATATGAGCATCGGCGGCGCCAGCAACCGGGACACCAAAGCACGACTGTCCAAGACACAGGAGGATTATATCGTGCTCAAGAAAAACAATGTGGGCGCAGGCTGGCTCACCATCGCATGCAAACAACTACGTAAAATAAAACAGTTCCTATGCTGAATATATCTATCGTGCTGTACCACCCGCAATGGGAGCAGGAAGTGCTTCCGTTGGTAGACGAATTGCTGCGCATCAGAAACCTGCGCAAGATCTTTCTGCTGGATAACAGCGAAGAAGCCTTCCCTCACTCAGCCGCCTTCCGCACGGAAAAAGTCCGTTACATGCACCTTCCCGCCAATCTCGGTTACGGCAAGGCGCATAACATCGCATTGCGGGAGAGTGCATACAGTAAGATAGATCTGCACCTCGTCATCAACAGCGACATACGTGTCAAGGCGGAGGACATCGACGCCATGCATGATTGGATGCTCTCCAATCCGCAGGTAGGGCAACTGATGCCCAAGATTCTGAACCCTGACGGCACACAACAGTACCTTGCCAAACGGCTTCCGTCCCCGCTGGATGTGTTCGGCCGCCGCTTCCTGCCGGCATGGCTCATGGCACGCCGCAACAGACGGTATGAGTTACGCGACCGGGACCTCTCCCGTCCGATCAATGCACCCTACCTAAGCGGATGTTTTATGCTGCTGCGCACGAAAGCGGTTGTGGAAGCAGGGCTGTTTGACGAGCGCTATTTCATGTACCCGGAGGATATAGACCTCACCCGTACCATCCACCGCCACTGGCTCACGCTCTATTATCCGCAGTGGTCGGTGGTTCACGCGCATGCGCGCGCTTCCTATAAAAACAAACACATGCTCTGGATTCATATCCAAAACATGTGTCTGTACTTCACCAAATGGGGTTGGTGCTTCGATGCGGAGCGCCGCGCGTTCAATCATGCAGTCTGATACCCTGCGGCGTGAACAACATACCGTCACGCATAATCAGCAACTGACCGTCACGCAATAGTTTGCAACCGGATGAAGCATCGCTTTGGACGGTCTTCACGTCCGTCGTTCCTTCATTAGCTTTCCAGCGGATGTTCTCCGAGTTACTCATGTTCAGAGTGACAAACTTGCCTTCCGACTCCTCTTTCATGTAATCGGACACCACGATATAGAGGGTCTCCCATTCGTTATAATCGTTGAGTATCTGGATGTAGTTACTCCAATTGCCATGCTCAACAACCGCAAAATAGTCATTCGAGGTGGCACGTATCGAAGTGTACCATATATCATTTACCGGATATGCCATCAGCGGTGTTCCCTCCCAAGCGTCGAACGAGCCGACGATATCCACAGCCGACGGTGAATTGTCCGGAAGTATAAGACCTACCCATATATCGTGGATCTCCACCTGACATTGGGCATAACGGTAGCGCGTGTTATAGGAGAAGTCATATACCACCGTCATGTCTTCCGAAACGGCAGGTAACTTGAAGTTGGCGAATACTTTCCACTCTCCGCTGGCCGCATCATAATACTGCAATTCATTGGACCAGTCGGTCGAACTTGCCTCGCGGAACTTGAATTCGCCTCCCACGCGATCCTCTACATACGCATAGTAGAAGATGTCACCATTGTTGTCCTGTGCCTTAGCCATAGCTACGCCCTCGCTCCAGTTGTTGAACGAACCGATGATAGCCGGCTTCATGCCCTCGCACCCATCCGGAGCATAGATTGCCACCAGATACTCGTATTTGGGTGCATTGTCGCATGGGATGTTCTCGTGGTTCTTCCAATAGCCCAGTTCGTAGATATAGCATCCGGCAGACGGATACCCCACATTCGCTTCTCCGGAATAACCGGCAGTGACGTTAGCCGTCTTGCTGCCTGATCCGCCACGGTTGATCCAGGCGTTCTTGTCGCCGCTCTGGTTGTTCCATGAGAACGAACCGTCCGCTTCCGCCTGAATGGGTTTGCCCTCTACGCCCGATGAATACGGGAAGGAAACAACGTACCAGCCCTCATAATCCGGCAGCGCTTCGAACTTGGCGCAGTTGGCGAAGTTCTCCTTGGAACCGCTGCCCTTGCCCCAGTTGTTCGGCGTTCCTACGAAATAGACGTCATAGCACGGAGCGTCATCAAACGTCATGCACAGAACCACGTTGTTCTCCGTGTCATAACGCTCGGACAGATAGGCCACACTCGGCACCTCCGGATCGCTCTCTTCCTTTTGCGGCAGCTCCAGAATAATCTCCGAACTGGTCACCGTCATCGGACAGCGGTAGGCACCGTAACCTAACACATACAGCGGCACATATACGTTCGACTGGCCTGAGATGCTCACGCCGGGTACCAACTCGTACTCGCCGGCAGGAATAGAGGAAAGGGAAGCCGAAATGGGTATCGGGGAGGTGTAATAATAGCCCGGATCCAGTTGCAGCATATCCGAATAGTACCAAGGAACGGCTTTGTATAACTCTCCGTTCTTATAAACCAGCAGACTGGGTTTGCCGGCCCAGGTGGAAATACTCTTGTTGGAAAACACATCCGCATACAACTCAGGCGCCGTGTTGCGTGAGAAACGCAGACTTGTAATAGAGATGGCATCCGCCGTGATGGTATAGGTCGGTGCTCCGCCTGCATTGGGTCGGATCTGAGTATAGGCCGATACACCCTCTGTGTACGAGTCGTTAGTGGCAGATCCACCGATACCCTGATCATCCGGATTGAGTACGGAAACCTGGAAATGGCCGTCACAGTTACCACCCCAGCCCCAGTTGATATGCACCAGACCGTCGGCGTCCAGACCGTCGCACACAAACGCGTGTCCGCCGCCTCTGGGGGTATAACCGGCGAAATACACCGGTCGACCGGCCTGAAGATCCTCGATGATAGCATTCAGGAATGCCTTTTCGCCCATATAGTCTTTATACAGGCAGCGTATTCCCGGATCGTAATCGAAATAGGAAACCAGGCCATTCATCATCGCTATCGCACTCGCACCGCTTTCCTGCGAAGAATAATCCATGTCACAAGCTACACCGCAATGATACATGAGTGTGGAAACGGCATTCTTGGCAACCGGCTTGGATGAGAAGGAATAGGTATTGGTCATGTTCGCCCAGTCATAGGTCGTGTTGCCGAAGTCAACGGACAAAGTCTGGTTCTGATCGGCGCTGTTGGTCCATACATACGAATGTGAACCGACACCGTTAACCGGGTGATTATGCGCTTTCATCACTTGTGCCGCTGCCGTGGCTGCGCATCCGGTCACGCTGCGTTTGTTATCCGAATCATACGGACATTTCTGGTTATACGGATCGCCCTGGTTCCATTTCGTCTGACAGATAGCCTCTATCGGCGTATAGGCATGGGTCCGCTGAGGAGCTTTGCGCACACCGTCAGGCAGAGCCGGCAGCGTAGCGGCATAGGCAATCATGCGGCTGTAGTTCTGCAGCCAGTACCGCATATTAATCGGCATATCGGCTTCGCTGAACGTACCGGAGTCGGCATATCCCAGCACCGTACGGGTACGGTCTTCTGCGGAGATGAGGATGAAACCGTCGTTGGTGCCGCGGTTGAACACATAGAAAGCCGGCTGACCGTTGTCCTGCATGGCCGTCCAGGCAAGCGTCAGGCTGTTCGACTGTGCATGAGCACGGAAAACCATCGAACCGGAGTTCATAAACGCAAAGGCCTCCCCAAGCGCCTCCTGCTCACTGCGCGGAGCGGCACCTGCCATCACCCAGCACATAAGGGTGACCAATAATACACCTGATTTTGTTCTCATATTTCTATATTTAACACGATTTATTCACCTCTTTTCAGCAACGACTTATCAACGGTCAACCCGCCAGCCGGTATGCCAGATAACCGGCGTAGATAATCAGCAACAGTGCTCCCGCCCAACGCTGCACTTTCCGTTCCTTGTTCGTCTTGACAGCCAGCCAGACGATGATGCTGCCTAACGCCACCATGCAGGCATCCAACTCGATTCCGTCGTACGCCGGCAGAGGATAAACAACGGCGCTCGTGCCTAACACAAAGAACACATTGAAGATATTGGAGCCTATCACATTACCCATGGCGATGTCACTGTTATGCTTGGCTGCCGCAATCACCGAAGTGGCCAGTTCCGGCAAGGACGTACCCAATGCCACCACCGTCAGTCCGATGATCGCTTCGCTCACACCGCAACGGGTGGCGATATCCACGGCACTCTTCACGATCAACTCGCCGCCTACCACCAGGCCCACAAAACCGCCGGACATCAATGCGATGGCACGGCGTACATTGAGAGCGGAAGTCTGAGTGCTGACCGCATCCACTTCATCCGGATGGTCTTTTGCATGGCGGAAAGTGTTATACAGGAAATAGGCGAACATGACCAACAGCACGATTCCGCCTGTACGGCTTATTCCCCGTCCCGTCTCGCCGAAAGGCAGCTGGATAGCCACAAACACCACCACCAGCATACCGGCGATGATGGACAGCGGGATATCAAAATTACGGCTGCGCTTCTGCGATGCTACCGGGTACACCACTGCCGTCAGACCTAAGATGACAAACGTATTGATGATATTGGAACCGAGAATATTCGTAATGGCGAGGTCGGTCGTTCCCTCCGCCACCGACACCATGTTCACCACAAACTCCGGCATGGAGGTGCCGAACGCTACGACCGTCAGACCGATCACCAGATCGCTGACACCGAACCGCTTGGCGATGGCGGACGCTCCGTCCACCAGCCAGTCCGCACCCTTCACCAGCATTACAAATCCCAGCACGATACAGATCGCACCTACCCACCAGCCGTACGCAAGAAATTGTGTTATGATATCCATTTTTGTCTTTCCCTATTGAAATCAGTTGCCAGGCGGCAGACCGTCCTATCATGAAACGGTCTGTGCACTGTCAGCATAGCAGTTTATACATTAAACAGGAAATGCATGATGTCTCCGTCCTGCACGAGGTAGTCCTTGCCTTCAATGCCTAATTTGCCTGCGGCACGGCACTGCGCTTCACCTCCCAAGGCCACAAAATCCTCGTACTTGATCACCTCCGCGCGTATGAACCCGCGCTCGAAATCCGTATGGATCACACCTGCGCATTGCGGTGCCTTGGCGCCCGCCTTGAACGTCCACGCGCGCACCTCGTCGCTTCCGGCCGTCAGGAACGTGCGGAGGTTGAGCAGCGCATAGGCGGCTTTGATAAGACGGTTCACACCGCTCTCCTGCAGTCCTATCTCCTCCAGGAACATCTGCCGTTCCTCATAGGTCTCCAGTTCCGCTATCTCGCTCTCTATCTTGGCCGCCAGCACCAATACTTGTGCGTCTTCATCCTTCACCGCCTCTTTCACCTGCTCGACGTACGCATTGCCGGTCACGGCCGCGGACTCATCCACGTTGCACACATACATGACAGGCTTGTTGGTCAGCAGGAACAGATCCTTGGCGGCCGCCTCCTGATCCTTGTTCTCCAGCTCCACCGTACGGGCGTTCTTGCCCTGTGACAACGCCTCGCGGTACTTGACCAGCACCTCCAACTGCAACTTGGCCAGCTTGTCACCGCCCGCTTTGGCGGCTTTCTCACACTTGGCAATACGGCTCTCCACCGTCTCCAGATCCTTCAGCTGCAACTCCGCATCAATAATCTCCTTGTCACGCACAGGATTCACACTTCCGTCCACATGCACCACGTTCTCGTCATCGAAACAGCGTAACACATGGATGATAGCATCCGTCTCGCGGATATTGGCGAGGAACTTGTTTCCCAGTCCTTCACCCTTGCTGGCGCCCTTCACCAGACCTGCGATATCCACGATTTCAACGGTGGTGGGAATCACACCGCGCTCCGGATGGCATATCTCGCCTAACTTGATCAGACGCTCATCCGGCACCGTGATCACGCCCACGTTCGGCTCAATCGTACAGAAAGGGAAATTGGCACTCTGCGCCTTCGCATTACTCAGACAATTAAAAAGGGTACTCTTGCCCACATTCGGCAAACCCACTATTCCACATTGCAAGGACATATCTAATTGGTAATTTTTTGATTACTGTGTATTGTTTTAATAAATCCGCTACAAAATTACTGCTTTTTTTTGGAATATACAAATGATTACGAATTTTTTTGAGTTTTCACTACTTACTTTTATGCAGATGAAGGCTGTGTGGAACGGGTTGTTGTCCCTGCGCTTGCTCCGGCACGACCCATACAACAAGAAATGACGTGAGTAGTTTCACGTCATTTCAGAATTGTTGGCAGACTTGTAGCGGGACCCAGGATTGAACTGGGGACCTCATGATTATGAATCATGCGCTCTAACCAGCTGAGCTATCCCGCCAACACATTTACCATTTGGCCATTGGTCATGCACCTTTTGGCAAAGCGTTTTTGCTCTTTTTTCCCGGCTTTATAGGCCTTCGATTAAAAAGCGGGTGCAAAGGTACTGCTTTTTTTTGACATGTGCAAATAATTTCGCATTTTTTATAAAAAAAACAGCACTTTTGTCCATTTTTATGAAAAATAAACAATAAAATGTAAAATTTAGCGAAAAATCTTGCGTATTTCAAAAAAATGTAGTACTTTTGCGGCGAAAATCTATTTATTAACTTAATTTGTTAATTTAATCTATTTAATTCAAAGGTATGAAAAAGTATTTTTATTTAGCGGTCATTGCACTCGCATGTATCGCATGTAACTCAAACAGTGTTGACTCCAACACCCGTTCTGCAGTTGAAAAACTCTCTTCCAGTGCCGTTTCTGCACTTGGTAAAAGCCATGATGTAGTTGTCGCTGATGTAACGAAAGCCGGTTTTGTAAAAGTGGAAGGCCAGGTTCCCTATGTAGGTGGTGCACCGGAAAAAAGACAAGCTAAAAAAGTTAGTAGCAACAACGAAGAAACCTATGTGTTGAACATGCCGGACAACTGGGAAGAGTTGGTAAACGACAAAAGCGATGGAGCTGAAGTTGCCTTCATTGATGCAGTTATTGAATCCGGCAAACCCGCTGTTTTCCTTGTTCTTGCATTTGACGAGGATGACATCTTCTGTTATGCTGAATTTACACTGATTGCAGGCAAAAATGCAGGAGCCGGCAGTCTGTTCGTTAGCACCAGCGAAGACTTCTTCGATGGTTTGAACGGCGAGAATAAGAGATGGCACGGAAGCATCATTTCCTATCCGGACAATATCGACGAGTACGATGAGTCATCTCAAGAGGATATGTATAAAGAATACCCGATGGAGAAACGCGATCAATATGAGAAGGATGTCGTATCTGCCGTTAAAAAAGTAGGTTATATCGAAGAGAGAGCTGAAAACTATGGTGAAACGGACTTTGGCTATTCTCTCTTCTGGGAGGTAATTCCGGATACGGAAGAACTCAAAGAAATGGGTATCGAGCCGTTCGTAACCGGAGCCGGATATATTTCTTTGATGTAATACAAGAACTGCTCAACTACAAAAAATAAAAGCGCCCGATTGAGGTGACCCCAAAAAGTTGGACGGATTATTAAATCTATTTGATTTGATTTTGAAAGTGAGTTCGGTATTGTACCGGGCTCATTTTCAATTTTAGTTTGATACGTTCGTTGTTGTAGTACCGGATATACTCTTTCAATGCAGCCTTAAAGTCCTCGATACTTTCCCATCGGTTGTTATAGAGCAGCTCGTTCTTCATCAGACCGAAAAAGTTCTCCATAACAGAGTTATCCAGGCAATTACCTTTACGTGACATGCTTTGCGTGATACCGTGTTCCCGTAACAGATATTGATAGCGCATGTGCTGGTAGTGCCATCCCTGATCCGAGTGCATGATCAGACCTTTAGTATGCGGATGTTTGCGGAACGCTTTCTGCAACATATCCACTACCATCTTTAAGTCCGGACGATCAGAGATCACATAACTAATAATCTCTCCGTTCCACATGTCCAGTATTGGCGATATATAGCATTTCTTACCATGTATATCCACCTGTGAGACATCCGTAGTCCACTTGCGATTAGGTGCGTCGGTAGCAAAATCGCGCTGTAGGACATTAGGCGCAAGCTTGCCGATTTCTCCTTTATATGAGTGGTAACGTAACTTAGGTTTTCGGGCATATAAGCCCATTTCTACCATTAGTTTGGCTACTGTCTTATGGTTGATGTCTTTGCCTTCTGAACGCAGTTGCTGGTATACCCGCCGGTACCCGTAACGTCCTTTGTTCTTATTAAATATACGTATTATATCCTTGCGTAATTGCGCATACTTATCCTCTCTCGGACGGATATTATAATAATACGTAGTACGAGCCATCCCCTTGATTTCAAGGAGTAAATCAAGACTATGTTCGGGCTTTAATGTTTGGATGGCTTGTGCCCAATCTCGTGTAGACGCTTCTCCTTTTCTTCCATTAAAGCCCTCACTTTTTTTAGCAATGCATTCTCTGCACGCAAATACTCATTTTCGTAGCGCAGACGCTCTAACTCTGTCTGCGGTTCCTGTTTCTTTGGACGTCCCATATTTTTAGGTCTGCCTTGTGATTTCATAGTGCGCAAAGCCTTATATCCCCCTTGTCTGTAGATACGCGTCCAGCGTTCAACTGTGCCCTTGGAAACATTATGCTCTACACAAATTTGCCGCAAAGGTACACCTTTTTTTGCATATTTGCAAACAATTTTACATTTTTCAGCATAATTAGCCTTTTTGGGACTCCTCTTTTGTAGACCTGATTCGCCTTCTCGCTCGTAGCGGAGTAGCCATTCTGATATATAATCTTTGTTAATGCCCAATTGACGAGCTACAGACTTTAGAGGACGACCTCCTAAACATAATTTTACGGCAAGCAACCGTTCTTCATAAGGATGTTTCTTAAGCATAAAATACCCCAAAAGTTTTGTGTTCAACTTTTGGGGTTCATTACAGA
>Ga0265298_10003524_pt1 | contig 20617 bp, 13 predicted proteins | sample AusTroGonzalo_MG_3_FD_193486 | JGI IMG/M metagenome (GOLD analysis project Ga0265298, IMG submission 193486) | Bovine rumen microbial communities from tropical cattle in Woodstock, Queensland, Australia - Gonzalo_01 | ecosystem: Host-associated > Mammals > Digestive system > Stomach > Rumen ... | reverse complement strand
AGTGCGTGCCAACCACAAGGTCAAAGTTTACCGCTGGGACGCCCAAGCCATGTGTGACTCGGCCTTCTATTCGGTCTCTGACTCCCTCCTATCGCTCTACCGTGATCCCGTGCTGTGGTACGAGCACTACCAATGCCAGGCCGACACCATCGAGCTTCTGCACGACACTTCCGGCGTAAAGCAGGCCTGGTTGCGCAGTTCCTGCTTCGCCGTGGAGCAAGTGGACATCGAAAAATTCAACCAGCTGAAGTGCAAGCAGGGCATCGTCTATTTCGACAAAGGGGAGCCCCTCTATGCCGACATGATGGGGAATGCGCAGATGGTCTATTACATCACCGAGGAGGACAGCAGTTCCAACATCTCGCTGGTGGGTGTGAACGCCGGTACCGGCACAGACATGCGGATCTATTTCGACACCGCCAGGGCGCCCTCGCGAGTTGTCATCTTCGACAAACCCGACATGAAGACCTACCCTGTCATGCAACTGCCTAACGAGTGGAAGCGAATGCCGGGATTCCAATGGCTGACACTCCAACGTCCCCGGCGTCCCGAGGATGTCTTCATCTGGTGACAAGATGTCACACAAATGCCATTTTGTCAGTCTCAACTGCCACTGGCAGTTTTTTTGATATATATACTTCTGTAAAAACGATTCACGATTATGAGCAACAAGGAAAAACATAGCAAAGACAAAGCAACAGAGGATTTGTTGAAGGCCGCCGAAGAGGTGGTCAACGAGGCTGCCGAAGAGCAGCAGGGAGAAGAGACCGCGGAGAAAGACGAGCCCGCCGAGGTGGACAAGGTGCAGGAGATGGGCGAGAAACTGGCCGAAATGAACGACAAATACCTCCGTCTCTATTCCGAATACGAGAACTACCGCAAGCGCACCAACCAAGAAAAAGCCGACCTGCTCATCAACGGCAGCCGCGAGATGATGAAAGCCATCCTTCCGGTTATCGACGACTTCGAACGCGCGCTCGCCGCCACCGAGGACGAAGGCGTCCAGCTGATATACAACAAGATGATGAAGATCCTTGAGCAGAAAGGCCTCAAGGCCATGGAGGTGAAGGGCGAGAAATTCGACGAGAACCTCCACGAGGCCATCACCCGCATCCCCGCCCCCGAAGAGTCGCAGAAGGGTCTGGTGATGGATGTGGTGGAAAAAGGATACTACCTCAACGACAAAGTGCTCCGCTACGCCAAAGTCGTCGTCGCATTTTAAAGGAGAATAAGTTATGGCAAAGAGAGATTATTACGAGGTACTTGGAGTGGACAAGAATGCCACTCCCGAGGAGTTGAAGAAGGCTTACCGCAAGCTGGCCCTCCAGTATCATCCCGACCGCAACCCTGGCGACAAGGAAGCCGAGGAGAAGTTCAAGGAGGCCGCCGAGGCCTACGATGTCCTCAGCAATCCCGACAAGAAAGCCCGCTACGACCAGTTCGGCATGGCCGGAATGGACGGTGCCTACGGTCAGGGCGGCATGGACATGAACGACATCTTCTCCCAGTTCGGAAGCATTTTTGGAGACCTCTTCGGCGGCGGCTTCCGCACCGGTTTTTCCGGCTTCGGCGGTGGAGGCGGCGGTGCCCGGCGCGTCCTGCGCGGCACCGATCTCCGCATCAAGGTAAAGCTCACACTCGAGGAGATTGACCACGGCTGCGAGAAGAAAATCAAGGTCAACAAATACGTCCCCTGCAAGACCTGCAACGGCAGCGGCTCGAAAGACGGCAAGACCGAGGTCTGCCCCCACTGCCACGGCAGCGGCGTGGTCACCGAGACCAAACGCACCATTCTGGGCATGATGCAGACCCAGAGCGCCTGTCCGCAGTGCGGAGGCGAGGGCCGCATCGTCAAGGACAAGTGTCCCGACTGCCATGGTGACGGCATCGTCAAGAGCGACGAAATCATCACCATCAACATCCCCGCCGGCGTGCAGGACGGCATGCAACTCGCCATTCAGGGCAAGGGCAACGCGGGTCCGCGCGGCGGCATCGCCGGCGACCTCATCGTCCTCATCGAGGAACTTGAACACGACACCTTCGAACGCCAGGACGCCAACCTCTACTACAACGCCTTCATCACCTATGCCGACGCCGCCTTGGGCGCCTCGGTGGAGATCCCCACCCTCAACGGCAAGGTAAAGATAAAGATCGATCCCGGCACCCCGTCGGGACGCGTGGTGCGCCTGCGCGGCAAAGGACTGCCCGTCATGAACGGCTACGGCCGCGGAGACCTCCTGGTGAGCCTCAACGTATGGGTACCCAAGGAGCTCACCCGCGAGGAGAAAAAACTGCTCGAGGATTTGCAGAAACATCCCAATTTCCAACCCAACCCCACCAAACAGGAACGCGGATTCTTCGACAAGATGAAAGAAATGTTCAATTAACGGGCTACAGGTTATGACCGAGGCGTTCCTACTTCACCTTTGGCATCGCCAAATGCCGGGCACCGGGCTGACCACCACCGATGGCCAGCCTGTTGTCATTCTTCGCCCCGGCGGACTTAACCGCAGTGCAGGCCCCGGCTTCCCAACGTCAAGACCCTTGCCACCGTTGTCCCGACTGCCACATCGGCCGCAACATCATTAAGAAATTGAAAATTGACAATAGATAATTGAAAATGACAGCTTCAGAAATAGCCTCAGTCATAAAATGCAACGACGCGAGTGTGCGTCGTCCAGACGACATCATTCGCCATCTTCTCACCGACAGCCGTACCCTTGCCGAGGCCGATGGCACACTCTTCTTCGCCATCCCCACCAGACGCAACTCCGGCATCCGTTACATCAACGGGCTCTACCAGCGCGGCGTGCGCAACTTTATCGTGCCCGCCGACTTCGCCGCCGACTACCATGACGCCAATATCTGGCGCGTCGACGACGTCCTTCTGGCCCTCCAACGCATCGCCGCCGCCCATCGCTCACTCTTCTCCATCCCCGTGGTAGGCATCACCGGCAGCAACGGCAAGACCATCGTCAAGGACTGGCTCGTGCAGCTGCTCTCCACCGAACACCGCATCGTCTCCAGCCCCAAGAGCTACAACTCGCAGATCGGCGTACCGCTTTCCGTGTGGCAAATGAGCGGCGAGTTCGATATGGCCGTCTTCGAAGCCGGCATTTCGGAGTCGGGCGAGATGACACGGCTGCAAAACATCATCCAACCCTCCATCGGCATCTTCACCAACATCGGACAGGCTCACGACGAGAACTTCCTCACCCGCCAGCAGAAGGTGGCCGAGAAGCTGCAACTCTTCACCCACTGCGACGTGCTCATTTACTCCACCGACCACAAGGAGATTCATAACGTCATTTCCGAAATCGAGAGTTTCCGCCGCCTCAACCGCTTCACCTGGGGCTCTTCCGCCGACAATGCCGTGCAACTGCTCTCCACCACCGTCTCGGACCGCAGCACCACACTCTCTATCCGTTACTCTGCCACTCAGTCACCCGACCAACCGGGCACTCCCTTCACGGTCACCATCCCCTTCGTCGACCGTGCCTCGCAGGAGAACGTCATGCACTGCATCACACTGATGCTCTACCTCGGCTACGCCCCTGAAGCCATTGCTGCCCGTTGTGCGCAGCTCACTTCCGTCGAGATGCGCCTAGAGATGAACGAGGCCGTCAACAACTGCCTTCTGATCAATGACTCCTATTCCCTCGACTTCAACTCACTCTCTATCGCCCTCGACTTCCTGCAGCACGAACATCAGCACTACCACAAAACACTTATCCTGAGTGATTTCATGCAGAGCGGCATACCCGACAGCGAGCTCTACACCCAGGTCGCGCAACTCGTTGCCCAGCGCGGCATCTCGCGTCTGATCGCCATCGGCCCGGCACTTGGCCACAACCGCAACTGCTTCGCCGAGATCGAGACCACCTTCTTCGACTCCACCGACCAGTTCCTGCAGGACTACGACATCAACTCCTTCGAAAACGAGACCATCCTCCTGAAGGGTGCCCGCGTTTTCGGCTTCGAAAGAATAGCCAAATTCCTGCAGCGCAAGTCTCACGAAACCATCATGGAGGTCAACCTCGACGCCATGATCCACAACCTCAATGTCTACCGCTCGCGCATCCGTCCCGAGACCAAACTCATGGCCATGGTCAAGGCGGCCTCCTACGGAGCCGGCAAGGTTGAAGTGGCCAGCGCCCTGCAGTTCAACCATGTCGACTACTTCACCGTGGCCTATGCCGACGAGGGTGTAGACCTCCGCCGCAACGGCATCAGTGTGCCCATCATGGTGATGAACCCCGAGGAGGCCTCGTTCGATGACATCATCAAATACAATCTCGAGCCCGACATCTATTCCTTCCGCATCCTCGACCTCTTCGCTGCCCGTGTGCGCCTGTTGGGAGGCCACAGGTCCATCCATGTCGAGTTCGACACCGGCATGCACCGTCTGGGCTTCTCCGAAAAAGACATCCTGGACCTCGCCCGTCGCCTGAACCAGTGCGCCGACTGTCTCGAGGTGAAGAGCATCTTCTCCCACCTCGCCTGCGCCGACGACCCCGCGATGGACGACTTCACCCACATGCAGATAGACAAGTTCCGCGCCTGGAGCGACCGGCTTGACGAGCTCATCGAGCGTCCCGCCGGCGTGAAGATACTCCATCACATCCTCAACTCCTCCGGCATCGCCCGCTTCCCCGAGGCGCAGATGGACATGGTGCGTCTCGGCATCGGCCTCTACGGCGTGGCTCCCGAGCCCGAGGTGCAGGCGCAGCTCCAGCAGGTGTCGCGTCTCGTCACCCGCATCTCGCAGCTCAAAGACATCGTCAAAGGAGAGTCGGTGGGCTACAACCGCCGCTGGATAGCCCAGCGCCCCTCGCGCATCGCCATCATCCCCATCGGCTACGCCGACGGCTTCAACCGCCACCTCGGCTACGAACAGGGACATGTCATTATCTCCGGCCATGAGGTGCCCATCATCGGCAGCATCTGCATGGACATGTGCTTTGTCGACGTCACCGGCATAGAGTGCAACGAAGGCGACCCCGTCATTCTCTTCGGCGAGGGCGACCTCCTGCAGCGCAACGCCTCCGCCGCCGGCACCATCCCCTACGAGATGCTCACCTCGGTCTCCCCCCGCGTCAAACGCGTCTACTTCCAAGAATAAGCAATTCCGTAAGTCCTATTGGCACGCTTTTTGTAAATGAAATATAATAAAGTTGCCTTGTCCTGAAACTTTTTTCACGATGATGCGTTATTTAAAGATAAGCTAACAGATAACATTTTGATGAAATATAACGATTTTGACGAGATTGGAGAGATGCTTGCCAAGGGCATGAATGTGAGAGCGAATATAGTGCCGGTGGTAGATGAGGTGGACGAGGACGTGCTGCTGAACGACGACGACATCGAGAACGAGATGGCGGTGCTGCCGGTAATGGACCAGGTGCTCTTTCCGGGAGTGCTTATCCCCATCGCTGCCAAACGCGAGAAGTCGCGCCAGCTGCTGAACGAAGTGAGCGGCACGAACCAGCATATTCTGGTGTTCACCCAGAAAAACGACGCGGAGGAACCCTCCGAGCTCGACCTCTACCCCGTGGGCGTGGTGGCCAAAGTGCTGAGGGTATTCTCCTTCAAGGCAGATATCACCGTAGCCGTGATGCAGGGCATCACCCGCTGCCACTCGCTGACGGTCACCGCCCGCGAGCCTTATATGCGCGGCACCGTCACCATGGCGCCGGAGAACAGCGTCGGCATGGACACCCAGGCCTTCGCCAAACGGGTGAAACTGCTGCGCAAGCAGTATGGCGAGATGATGAAGATGCGCATGCAGGACGAGGAGCTGGCACACATGCTCACCGGCATCGGAAGCGACAAGATCTTCATCAACTTCGCCGCCACCAACCTCGATATCGATGTCGACCAGAAATACGACCTGCTGGTCTGCGACAGCTACCGCGAGCGTGTCAACAAGATGCTCGAGCAGCTCAGCACACTCAAAGGACTCGACGAGCTGCGCCGCGAGATCGACGGCAAGACCAAAGAGGAGCTGGAGCGGCAGCAGCGAGAATACTACCTGCGGCAGCAGATGAGCGTCATCCAGGAGGAACTGGGCGGCAACGGCCACAGCGCCTTCTGGGCCGACAACCAGAACGACGTCGAGGAGCTGAAAAAGCGCGCCTCCGAGAAAAACCTCCCCGAACATGTGGCCAAAGTGTTCGAAAAGGAGCTGGGCAAGCTCTCGCGCATCCAACCCATGTCCTCCGACTATACCGTGCAGTACTCCTACCTCGAGACACTGCTTGACATCCCGTGGACGCTGGCGGAGAATGCCGCCGGCAATTTCGACGTTGCCAAAGCCCGCGAGGTGATGGAGCGCGACCACTACGGCATCAAGAAGGTCAAGGATCGCATCATCGAATACTTGGCCGTGCGCAAGCGCCAGGTCGAGAAGGGAGTGCAGGTGAAAGCGCAGGTGCTCTGCCTTGTAGGCCCTCCGGGCACCGGCAAGACCTCCATCTGCCGTTCCATCGCCGAAGCCCTCGGCCGTCCCTACCGCCGCGTGGCTTTGGGCGGCCTGCATGATGAGGCCGAGATTCGCGGTCACCGCCGCACCTACGTCGGTGCCATGCCGGGCCGCATCATGCAGGAAATCATCAAGGCCGGCACCCCCAACCCCGTCTTCGTGCTCGACGAGATTGACAAGGTGCAGGGCGGCAACGTCCACGGCGACCCCTCGTCGGCGCTTCTCGAGGTGCTCGACCCCGAGCAGAACTGTCACTTCCACGACAACTTCGTCAATATCGACTACGACCTCTCGAAGGTCTTCTTCGTGGCCACGGCCAACAACCTCGGCACCATTCCTCCCCCGCTGCTCGACCGCATGGAGGTCATCGATTTCAGCGGCTACATGCTTGAGGAAAAGCTCGAGATCGCCAAGCGGCACCTGCTGCCGAAGATAATGCACGACAACGTGGTCGACCGCCGCACCATGCGTTTCCCGGACCAGGTGCTGACCTCCGTCATCAACGACTACACCCGCGAGGGCGGCGTGCGACAGCTTGAGAAGCAGCTCTCCAAGGTGGTGCGACACCGTGTGGTGCAGCTCGAGAGCGGAGAGAAATGCAAGTCCACCGTCACCGGCGAAGAGGTGCGCAAGGTCCTCGGACTTCCGATACACAACAGCGAGCGCCGCCGTCCCGAACCCCGCGAGGGCGTGGTGACGGGTCTCGCTTGGACGCCCGTGGGTGGCGAGATACTCTTTATCGAGGCCTCGCTGAGCAAGGGCAAGGGCACCCTCTCGATGACCGGCAACCTCGGCGATGTGATGAAAGAATCCGCCACACTGGCATTCCAGTATATCAAATCCAACGCCGGCCGTTTCGGCATCAAGCAGGAGACGCTGGAGAAAAGCAACATCCACATCCACGTGCCCGAAGGCGCCACCCCCAAGGACGGTCCCTCGGCGGGCATCACCATGTTCGTGGCCATGGTTTCCGTGCTCTCCCACCGCAAGGTAAGGCCCGAGGTGGCGATGACCGGAGAACTCACGCTGCGCGGCGACGTCACCCCCATCGGGGGCGTCAAGGAGAAGATCCTCGCCGCCAAACGCGCGGGCATCACCGACATCCTCCTCTGTCACGACAACCGCCGCGACATCGAGGAGATAGAACCCGCCTACCTCGAAGGTATCAACTTCCACTACATCGGCGAAATCAGCGAGGCGCTGCCGCTGGCCCTGGAGAATTGAAATTTAAGTATAAGAATAATATGAAACAGTATTGCTTAAAATATCATTTGTCCTTTCTCCCCCTCCTTTTATTCTTTTCGCTTTCCACTTCCGTCGCCGCCCAGTCTTCCGACTTCACCGCCCTCCGGCAACAGAGGGCTCTCCTGCCGAACCATGTGAAAAGCATCTCCTGCCTCGACACAAACATTTACTTCTACGCCGCATCCCCTGTCGACGGTGCTCCCGGTGTTTTGCTGAAAGGTTATTCCGCAGACACCGTCTTTGTCAAACTTGACGAGAATGTCGACTATGTGGTGCGCCACCCCTCCACGGGCGACCTCTATTTCACCACCCTCGACAACAAAGGACGGTCCTACCTCTACCGCTGCCGGGTGGAAGAAAGCGGCAAGCAGAAAGTTAAACAGGTGAAGATGGACGGCGGCTTTTTCAGCAAAGGCATGAATGTCTATCACCCCACCTTCTCCGCCAACGGAGAGGTGATGGTCTTCTCCTCGTCGCGCGAGGACAGGAACAAGGGCAGCCTCGATCTCTGGTATTCGCGTTTCAACGGCGAGGAATGGTCCGACCCCGTCAACCTGGGGCACCGCATCAACACCAGCGGTGACGAAATCACTCCCTTTGTCTACAACGGATGCCTTATTTTCGCCTCCAACGGCGATCCTGATGACCACGGCCGCTACTCGCTCTACGCCACCAAACTCTTCTCCGGCGCCTCCCCGAAAGACACCACGGGACGGCAACAGATAGGCCGCTGCCTGGTGCAGCGCCTGCCGGCGCCTTTCAACATCGTCGGCACCGACAACTTCGGACTCTCTTTCGACTCCCGCCACCACTGCGGCTATTGGATCTCCAACCGCGACGACGCCAACGGTCACCAGTTCTATTCCTTCTCCGGCACCCTCGAAGGGATGCTCCTTTGGGGCACTGTCACCGACAAGTACGACCATCCCCTGCCGGGGGTCAGAATCGATGCCTCGCAGCACGGGAATATCCTCTGCAGCACCACCACCGACGCTTCCGGACGCTATCAGATCTATCTCCATTGCGGCCGGCTGTACGAGCTCTCCTACCGTCTGGACAACTATTTCGTCACCACCGAGCCGGTGAACGCCCTCCAGGGAGAAGAAGGATACCTCATCACCGAACAGCAACACAACGTCAAACTATACGGGCTTCCCGTGGGCCAGCGCTTCTCCTACGACGACCTCTTCGGTCCCGATGCCGATGTCGAGCTCAGCGCCCGCGGAAAAGAAGAGCTGAAGCCGCTGGTGCAGTTCCTTACAGACAACCCCACCAAACGTCTCACCCTTTCTCTCTCCAACGACCTCACCGAAGACCCCTCCTTCAACAGCCTGCTCACCGACCGCCGCATCCTCTCGCTCGAAAAACACCTCCGCGAGGCACTTCCGGAAACAGTCGAAATTAACATTTTCAACAGCTGCGACGGCAAGGTAAAATGCAGCACAGGCACGGGCATATCCTCTTTGACAATACTGATAGACAAGTGATTGAGAAAAATATTAAAAAAAATTTGGTCAGTATCCAAAAAGTTAGTACTTTTGCACCCGATTTCGAAAGAAGAAATCACCTAAAAATGTTGCTTCGGCGACAATAATTGTTCGGGGTGTGGCGCAGTTGGCTAGCGCACTTGCATGGGGTGCAAGGGGTCGAAAGTTCGAGTCTTTTCACCCCGACAATTTTAAAAAAGAGAACTTCAATCGAGGTTCTCTTTTTTTTGTTTTTAAACGTCAAGTATTCTGTCTGACTCCGCAGGAAAATCGGCCTACGGCCCGGTGTACCCCGCGAACGCGGAGCAGATCCTAATCCGTTACAGCATCTCCTCCAATGTCCAGAGCCGGTTGGTGTTGGAGCCTTTAATGAGGATAGTGGCGCCGGAGACGGGATTGGCCTGCAGCCAGGAGCGAAGTGCTTCGGTATCGGGGAAAAGCATCATGTTGCCGGGCAGCTTGAGGCCGTCCCATTCCGCCCCCACCAGCAGACAGCGGTCGAGGTGACACTCGTCGAGTTGCGCCACCACGTGTTTATGCTCCTTGCGCTCGTCGTGTCCCAACTCATGCATCCCGCCGATAATGGCCATTGAGCCCTTCATCATCGCAAACGACTCGATGGCGGCAGCCATAGAGGAGGGGTTTGCGTTGTAGCAGTCGAGATAGAGACGGTTGCCGCGGGCGGTTTCCTTGAACTCGGAGCGCTGGTTCGAGGGCACGTACTCCTCGATGGCCTCCTTGATATCCCATGGTTCCACGCCGAAATGCAGGCCCACGGCGACGGCGGCCATGCAGTTGTCGAAATTGTAACTGCCCAGCAGGTGCGTATGGACGTTGTAAACATTGTCGCCCACCTCGAAATAGAAATGCAGGTAAGGCGACTGGGCGTCGGTCACCAGCGTGCCGCGCACGTCGGCCTCCTGCGAGCGCCCATAAGTGAGCATACTTAAGGGGGTCTTCTCGATGGTAGTGGGCACAAAAGCGGGATTGTCGGGAGCGTAGGCGGGAATAACCGAGCGCAGCCCCGGGATGGTCGACAGCTTCTCAGCCTCATGCATCAGCCGTTCATTGTCCGCATTGACAAAAACCATACCGTGCTTGCCGGCGAGGTGACGATAGAGTTCGGTCTTCGTCCGCACTACCCCCTCGAAACTTCCAAAGCCCTCGAGGTGCGCGCGTCCGACGTTGGTGATAAAGCCGCAGTCGGGATCACTGATACCGCAGAGGAACTCAATTTCGCCGGGGTGATTGGCGCCCATTTCCACGATGGCAATCTCAGTGAGCTCGGGGATGGAGAGCAGCGTCAGAGGCACACCGAGGTGGTTGTTGAAGTTGCCCTTGGTGGCCGAAGTCTTGTAACGCTTGGCCAGCACGGCGTGGACAAGTTCCTTGGTGGTCGTCTTGCCATTGGTGCCGGTGATGCCGATAACAGGAATCTCAAGGTGGCGGCGGTGCTCGCGCGCCAGCTCCTGCAACGTCTTCAGCACATCGGGCACCCCAATGATCCTTTCATCATCTTTCCACTTTCCACTTTCCGCTTTCCACTTTTCACTGACCACACAAAGTGCCGCTCCCTGTTCCAGCGCCTGCGGCGCGAAAGCGTTGCCGTCGAACTTCTCCCCCTTGAAGGCGAAGAACAGGCATCCGGGAGTGATATTCCGCGAGTCGGTCGTCACCGTCCGCGAAGCCAAATATGCATTGTAGAGTCTGTCAATCATACCGATAGATTTTTCCAAATAACGCCCTTTCCATCCAATTTAGTATCTGTATCGACAAAAAAACGTATATTTGCAGAAAGAAACCCGCTCATCTATATATGATAAACTACTATCCATCAGCAAATTGGATTCGCAAGATTGTCTGCGCTGGCATAATTTTCATTTTTCAATTATCCATTTTCAATTTTACTTCGGCGCAGACCTCCGACAGCACCCGTGAGGAGGTTGTCCGCGGATGGTCCGTGGGAGCCTTCCCGACGATATCGCTCTCCAACACCCTGGGCTTCCAGTACGGCCTTTTCGGCAGTCTCTTCTACTACGGCGACGGTAGCACCTACCCCGAGCCGCTGCACAAGTTCACCGCCGAGGCGTCGCACTTCACCGGCGGGCGCTCGCGCTTCTACGCCACCTATGACTCGAAATACCTTATCCCGCATTGGCGTCTGACCCTCTCGGCACTCTATATGATCGACCCGCTGGCCTTCTTCTACGGCTTCAACGGTGCCGCACAGCCTTACGACGAGATGCTCGACAACCGAAACCATTACTGCCTCGACCGCCGCTTTCTGCAGGCCTTTGCCAACTTCCAGCGCGATCTCTCCCCCACCCTCAAGGTCGCCGGCGGCTTCACCTTCTCGCACTATAACATCGCCGACTACGACACACTCGAGTACCGGGTGCCGATACCCACCCCGTCCCTCTACCTCGACTATGTCGCCTCTGGACTTATCAATGCCAGCGAAGCTACGGGCGGCAACGTGTTGGAGGCACGCGCGGGTCTTGTGTACGACACGCGCGACATTGAGGCCGCCCCCAACCACGGCCTTTTGGCCGAGGTGTTCCTCAACGGCGCCCTCTCCACGGGAAGCCTCAACTATCTGAAGCTCTGCGCCTACTTCTCGCATTTCGTCCGCATCCCCGTGGGATTCATCGCCGCCGGCGACCCTGTCTTCGCCTACCGCCTGTCCTATACCGGCACCCTCGCGGGCGAGGTGCCCTTCTACATGCAGCAGATTATCCCCATGCTGGTGCCCCACACCATGCTCACCGAGGGTTTGGGCAGCGCGAAGACCATGCGCGGCCTCTTCGAGAACCGTATTGTGGCCGACGGCGTGGCGTGGGCCAATGTCGAGCTGCGCATCAAACTCTTCAAGTTCACCTTCCTGAACCAGTATTTCTACACCGCCGTGAATCCCTTCTTCGACCTCGGCATCATCACCCAGCCCTACCGCCTCGACCGCCAGGCTACGGCCTTCGGACAGGACGAGGAGACGCTGCGCAGCAAGGCGCAGCAGCTGGCCACCGCCGCGGGACTAGGCTTCAAGCTGGCCTGGAACGAGAACTTCATCCTCTCGCTGGAACTCGCCCACTGCTTCGACCCCGCCCTTGGGAGCGACCTCTGGTTCGACGCCGGCGTCAACTATGTTTTCTGATAGGCAGAAAGGGAAATCGTTTTCTTTTTGGGAGGAACAGGTGCCAGTCCCCTGTCTCATTATTTGATGCCGAGGTCCTTCAGGACAGCATCATAGAATAGCCAATGCTGCATACCACCTGTAACGTGCTGGGCGAGACCGGTGCGGAGGTTGAGCATGTAGACGGGGCGGATGCGCCAGAGGTGGTTGTAGCCGTTCTGCCAGTCGAAGAGGCAGTATTCCCAGACGTTAGCGTAGTTGTACCACTCGCCGGCGGTGTAGCCGTGGGCGTCGGCGAAACGGTTGATTTCATCGTGGTTGCCTCCGCCACCGGCCTGGTTATAATAGTAGTCGGGCATCAGGGCATAGCTGATAATCCTGCCCATGGAGACGCGGCAGGCTATCATCACGGCGTCGCCGCCATAGCCGGAACGGTTGCTGCCGCTGTATCTCAGGGCCAAGCTGCGCTGGATGGCGAAATAGACGCCCCTGCCAGCCCAGCTGCAGTTGGGGTCGGAACTGGAGAGGAAGTTGCCGGTGGACCAGTTGGAGGTGCTTTTGAGCTCTCCGTTGCGGTTGGGGTCGCTGGTGATGGCAATGCCGGCATTGAGGTTGGTGCCGTGGTAGTAGGTAAGCGCCGGGATGAAGATGTCCACCACGGTCCATATCACGCTCTCCAGCAGGAGCAAGAACACATGCCAAATGCCGTATTTCAGCATGCGCACCGGAAACATATAAATCCACACCCATACGTTTGCATCGCCCTCGTCGTAGTCCGACGGGTTGAGCACCTCGAGGAGGAGGTCGTAGATGCCGGTAATGCAGTGGAGGAAGATGTTATAAATAATAGCATTGGCAAGCCGCAGGGGGGTAGTGACGATGTACATCACCACGGTGATAACCTCGGTGACCACACGCCAGGAGGGCTTGCTGCTGTCCCGAACCCAGTTGCGCCTGAAGAAATAGCGCCAGGGGGACACCAGGAAATGCTCGAGGCGGTTGAGAAAATAGATGGGGAAGGAGATGAGATAGTAGGCGCCCAGGGCGATGATGCGGACGATGCTGTCGGGACCCAGGCTGAGAGAGGACAGGTTAAGCCTGTCGACCAGCAACCCCATCCCGACGAATGCCGCCACGACAAGTCCGACGATGGCTCCCGTGCCGCCGCTGCCGCCAAAGAGAATGAACAGCAGGGCGCCGCCGCCGGCGAACATGCCAGCATAGACAGCCAGCTGGACGATATATTCCCAACAGGCGATGACAAGCAGAATGGCTATTGCCCAGAGCACCCACTTGACAACTTTCCATAGTCCTTCAAGGAAACCCATGAAGCCGCCCTTGTGTCTGACCACATCCTCAGCCTCCTGCCGGTTTACGGTCTGGACGGGAGCGAGATATTCGACATAGCGCATCGACACATAGCCCCACTGTCGACCGTAGTCAATGGCGCCCCAGCGGTCCCTCCCCTGCCCTTCGGTGTGGTCGATGACAACCTCGCGCCCCTTGCGCAGCAGGTCAATCTTCTCGTAGCGCTTGCCGGAGCCGGCGCGCACGTTGAGGTCGGTCTTCACGCGGCAGTGCGCGGGATAGGTCTCCTGCGCTGTCGCCCCCGCCGCCATGAGAAGCGCCAACAATAGAAACAAAAACCTAATTCTTTTCATCGCCATTTTTTGCTTTTATCCCTTCATTTTTATCAGTTTATACACACAATACCCCAGATACACCGGTGTAGCCACCACACCCACGAGAACCGACAGCACCACGCGTACCAATAAGTAGATGGCGATAGAGCGGAGGTCGAGCAGGATGAAGATGCGCGAGAACAACAGTCCCGTGGCACCCCATCCACCGTAGAGGCTGGCCAGGAGGTAGCCCGTCAGCAGAGGCCCCAGATCGCTGCCGGCGCCCACGGCGCAGCCGACGAGAAACAGCACGGCGCAGATGACGAGGGGCTTGATGTAGCGCTTCGCCTCCCCCCGTCCCCGGCTCTTGTTGCAGTCGGGGCAAATGGGCTTTCTGTACTGTGTGGCGCACTGCCGGCACAGGCCCTTCCCGCAGTCGGGGCACTGCGCCACCGCAGCCCTCCATGGATGATAGTAGCAGTTCATAGCATTACCTCTTCGGCTCCCCGTGCCGGATTAAGATTATTTGATTTCGTATTGTGCCTGCCGTAAAAGGGTTCCAGAGCCTTCTGTGTCTTGATGCGATCCGCCTGAAGGTCCAGGCTTTCTTCTCCACGAAACGAGAACATATTGCCCAAATATAGTTCCAATATCATTTTACCCTTTGTTTTTGCAATTCAACTGCAAAAATGCATAATAAATCGCGAACAAAACTATTTTTACCAATCAATCTTACATCACCGCGACATACCCACACAAACAATACTCATTCCCAATCGTTTATCTTCACACAACCACATTCAACCATTAGTGCAAATGTACAAAAAAAAACGAATAGTGAAAAACGATTGCAGCAATTTGTCATTTTTATGCGAATCGAACCCGGGAAAACAGTTTTATTTCGTATATTTGCATTTTGTAAACCATAGAGAGCAATATGAACAAACCCTATAACAATGAAAAACTTAACGGGACGCCTCGCCGGATAGAGACACGGGTGTTCCGTGTGGATCGGGAGAGTGGAGAGGAGACAGCCCTCAGCAACATTCCGGTCTTTGTCAACAACGGACCGCACAGCTCCGACCGCAGATACACGCCCTTGGGGGCGCTGGAAGAAGAGATCTACTACGAATTCCTCGGCGGCAGCAGCAGAGCTTCCAGTTGCGGTCTCTATTATGCGGCCTTCGACGAACACCATAATATTATGTACGAGGAATACCATTATGAAGGGCGTTCCGGCAAAAACGAATACTATCTATGCACCTTCGAGAATGAATACGACGATGAGGGACGACTGGTGAGACAAACCGGATGGGACGAGCTCGACGATATGAAACATAAGACCGTCACCGAGTTCGATGACCGAGGACTGATGAGCCGCAAAACATCATATTACTACCTGAAACTGACAGGTAGTTACATTTTGTCAAGCGTAGAGACGTATGAATACAATGATGACGGCAAGCTGACACGATTAACAGCCACCGATGAAAATGATCGGGTGTGGAGAGAGGAAACGAGTGTATATGATGGTGATGGTTCGCTGTCGAAGAAAACCTTCAGCTACCACAGATCCGAAGAGGTCTTTCGTGTCTCCTACCGCAAAGCGACAGAGTACTTCATCTTGATACATACGTCGTATTGCGAGAAGAAAATCAACTACCGTTCAAGCCAGCTCAACAACCACGGGGACGTCATCGCCTCCCATCTGCACAATATAGAGTCCTCACTCGACTTCAACGACGGCCTCTGGAAAACCGAGCGCCGAGACATCATCCGCCACTACGAGTATGTCTACGACGAGCACGGAAACTGGACGCGCCAAGATTTCTACCTGGGCGACGAGCACTATTATGCCACTAGGAAGATAGAATATTACGCGTGATTGAGACAATTCTTAATCAACTGATAGTTTGTTCTGTCGCGAAATGAATAAAGTCAACCAACAATCGTTATAAACACATAACAGAGTCAACACAACTCAGTATTATCAACCAAAAGTAGTCAACCTATTTCAGGAAACGACATTGTGTGCCAATTCGATTGGCACAATTACATTATCGTCAAATTGTGCCATTTCGAATGGCACAATTTCGCCGCACTTGGACAAAGTCCTTATTTACTCTGTTCCCGTCTGTCAGATAATTTTGTATACCGTAACGACTGTTGGTTTACGATGAACCATCGGACGAATACTTTTCGTAGAACTGTACGTCGTACAACGAGAAGGAATTACACTATCGTTCAAGCCAACTCGACGAGCACAGAATCGTCGTCGCCACCCATCTGCATGACAATGTGTCTACGCTTGAGGAGAATGGTCGATGGAAGGATGAGCACAGAGATACCGACTGTCTCCACAAGTATGTCTACGACAAACGCGGCACTGGACACGCAAAGATTCCCACCTAAACGGAGAGCACTATTATATCACTCGGAAGATTGAGTATTCCCCTTTTGCATCCTCGAAGAAAGTATACCGCTCTTCCCCGATCGGGAACACTGAAGGTTCACCAATTCACTTGATTACCTGGGGTTCAAAAAATGTTTTTTTTCAAAAATATTTTGTCAATTCGATTGAAAAGTGTATTTTTGCAACGTAAATATTATTGAAAAGTATAGATTTAATAGCGAAAAAAAATGAAAGTATAAATTGCCCTGCTGTACAGCAACGTGCGTACTATTTATCCAGAGAGCAAGATCACCTATATACCCGTCCATTTCGTGATGCTCACGGAAAATGACATTCGCGTGGAGGACGTGCCAGGATACCTCTTCTGAAATTGCCTATGATTAGTCGTCACCATCATTAATGGATGCAATATGTTACAAAGTAAATTTGCTAGAAAAGATAATTCATTTCGTGCACAAAAAATATTCACGGATCGAATGCCTCCACGTCAAGTGTTTCGTGATAGTCTAAATCAAATAAAAGAAAAGCCTTTGGAGGTAATCAACTATTATGGTAAAGGAGGAATCGGTAAGAGTAGGTTGCTCAAGGAGTTGATTGTACACCTGAAAGATTGTTGTGATAAAAATAAGGAGGTGACCTATGTGCCTGTTTTTCTCAGCCTGGATGCCTATGACTATGCCAATCCCATCAATATCTTGACAACTATCAGAAATAGTATTAAAGGCAATTGTGCGCTTTTCGACTATGCAATGACACTCTATTGTGCAAAGTCGAAGATAACAATAGAGGATATCAAAGACAAGCATTGGAATCTGTCGGCAAACGTTATTGAACATATTAATGACGTATTGGCGCTAGCAACACTTAATGCTACCATTCCCATAAAATGGATTGGTACAGCGATTTCCGCCATCCGTGATTTTCGTTTCAGGAAAACCTATCAATTGGAAATCGAAGAATTATCCTCTCTCAACGAGTTCCAAATTTTTGAGCGGCTGCCTTACTATCTTGGCATCTGCCTACAAGAAGCCGCTTTGAAGGGTTATATCCATGTACTCTTCCTTGATTCTTATGAGAGTCTGTTGGCTCGCACCTATGGACAGACCCCATCCGTGGAATGTGACGAGTGGTTGCGCGAGTTATTTCTTGCTGCATACTGCATGAGACTGATTATTGCATCAAGAGATAAGTTGAAATGGGATGAGGTGGATTCAGAGTGGGGGCAGTTGCTGAACCAGCATCGGCTGAACAACCTCTCAGAAAACGATGCTCGTTGGTTCTTGGAGCAGGTACCCATCCATGACACACGTATTATCGACTTGATTGTAAAAAATTCGAAAGGAGTACCATTATATCTGGACATGTGTGTCGATGTATACGAGACGCTATATAATACCTATCGGGAGAACTTGACGTATGAGTGGTTTCAGCAACAGGGTAATTTTTACGGTACCCGAGGTAAAATTATTATCAATCGTTATTTGAGGCACCTTACTACAAAACAGCAAAATGCAGTAAAAGTATTGAGCGTGTTCCATGCTTTTAACCAAGTATTTGCCTTGAAGTTGCTACAACAAATGAAGATTCCCCTCTGTCACGATGAGTTAACGATACTACTTGACAAGTCAATTTTTTTGTCGATAGACGAAAAGAATGATACATGGAAATTAGACGAAAGCATCCGAGATCTCATTTGGCGATATCTTTCAAAGGAGGAAAAGGGGGAACTTATTGAAGGAGTGCTTTCATTGACAGCCAAGGATACGCGCGGTCAGTTCTTTACTTATTTTGCCAATGTGCTAGAATTGACGATTGCCGCCCCAGCTCTTATTGTTGGCCGATATGAGAATATCCTGATGCAGGTGGAGTCCTATGGCAATGGTGGTTTTTGGAACGAACTCCATGGTTTGCTGGCAAATCACATAAATGACGACAATCCCCAAGTGGCCTCCATCGCCATCGTAGGAGAGGCAATATGTCTGCGACGCTTTGGAATGCTCAACGAAGCCGACAAATTACTAGAAAACAATCCATTAAGTCAACAACTATTGGGACATTTCTACTATTACTATAGATTCTTTTGCACCTACATCCGACATTTGCTAGGGAATTATAATGAAGCCATTAAGGGCTATGGAGCCTTACTTGAAGAGATGTCGCTCATCAAAAGTACGTTAGATAATCATATTTATGTGCAGGTGGCATTAAAACACGCCGATTTACTCTATCTAAAAGGACGTTTCGAGGAGGCCATGTCGCTTGTTGACCACATACTGGAACAACAATTGTCACCAGTCGATCAGGTTGAGGCATTGCGCATAAAAGGACATATTTTTCGTTTTCAGATGAAATTCTCCCAGGCACGCTTGATTTATAGTTCTGCTATGGATTTGGTTCGTGATAGTAAAATGATTGCGAGTACAGGAAAACTCTTGACAAACTACATGGAGGTGAACTGTCTAGACCAGCCTGAACAAACACTGAATTATTACGTAGATGCAATAGATGCGAATCACGACAATGATGTTGAGTTATGTAAATGTTACGCGGCTGCGGCTATCGCCTATGCCAATAAAGGAGATATTCAACAGGCTCTCGACAATGCAAAACTTTCACTGGACAAAGCTTTACTATCAGGATATCAATCGGGCGAGATATTCGCTTTCTCTGCATACACCTATGTATTCCAAAAGAAAGGAGACAATTCAGCTATGTTGGAGTATCAAAAAAGACTGAGAGAGAAAGTCATAAAACTGCAAGTCTATTCTTTTGTCACTGATTTAGTCGATAGGATATGTACAGGATAGGTATCATTGGCCTTGGAGTAATATATCGTCAATACATCCAGGCGTTGGCATACTTGAAAGACCTTCCCAAGTTAGTAGCTGTGTGCGACAAAAATGAGACGGCCTTATCAGATGGTCTCAGGATGGCATGCAAGATTCTAGGAAGAGACGATATACAAGGCGATGCTAATGTGTTATCATTTCTGGATAGAAAAGAGATGGATGTTGTGGTTATTGCCACGCCTCCCAATACCCATTTTGGTCTGGTCATGGAATGCCTCAAGGCCGACAAAAAAATACTTGTCGAAAAACCAGCCTTGAGTTCAGTGGATAATTTTATAGAGATAAGCACTTTGCGTAGTGACCATTCTCTCCTTTTTCAGACAGCGTTCCACGCGGCTTATGCTGCCGATTTGCTTTGGTTCATCCATCATCGTCAGAATATTGAGCGTCAATACGCACTAGGACAACTCATGGAAATCACATGTAATTTCTCTGATCCATATGTTATCCACGGCCAACTCTTATATGGACGTGAAGTGCTTGGAGGAAGCTATCTTGACAGTGGAGTCAACGAACTAAGTGTGATATCTCGTTTGACAGATATCAACAACCTCCATGTATTAGAACATAATGTATGTCGACTACCGGACAGTGAGATTGTTTGCCAATCACAGACGGTCTTGAAAGAATTTCATAGCAAAATTGTAGTGAAACTGAATACAAATTGGATGCTGGGGAAAAACGAAAAAACAACTCTTCTTATCTATGATACGGGGAAAGCAATATTGCTGAATCATACGGCTCAAACAGTGACAAAGATTGAAGGAGACCGAAAGACGGTACTCTATGTCAAAAGGGAACATCCTAGACTTCTAATACAGTATGCAAATCTGCTGAAAGACTACACTAGATATTTGGATAATCAAGTCTCAAACTATAACGAGTCTTTACAAATCCATCATCTGCTTTTTGAACCTATCTCATCACCAAAGTAGACACAGCTTGAAGGAATTGAAGTCCCAAACTTTCTTACAGGTCTTCAAAACAGGTGCGGGTACGGAAGTCCAGACGGACGGTACCGAGGGGGCCATAACTGTTCTTGGCCACGATCACATCGACCATTCCAGCGGTTTCACCACGGTCGTCGCAATCGATGCAGTAGTATTCGGGACGGTAGAGTAGCAGGACCACCGACGAGAAGAGGTCGGCGCCGGTACCGCCCCGCAGATCACTCAGCAGCGGATAACAGCCGAAGCGTCTCTCTGTCCGCTGCGAGAGACCGGCCAGCAGCAGCACGACGATATTCAGTTTCTCGGCAAGTTGCTGCAGCCGCATCACCACCATCTGCCTCTCGCCACGATCCATGGCGTGGATAATCCATGCCAGCTTGTCGATAACCACCACCCGAACGTCGTGTTCCTGCTGCAGCTGTTCAATGCGGGAAAGGATA
>Ga0265298_10003523_pt1 | contig 20620 bp, 47 predicted proteins | sample AusTroGonzalo_MG_3_FD_193486 | JGI IMG/M metagenome (GOLD analysis project Ga0265298, IMG submission 193486) | Bovine rumen microbial communities from tropical cattle in Woodstock, Queensland, Australia - Gonzalo_01 | ecosystem: Host-associated > Mammals > Digestive system > Stomach > Rumen ... | reverse complement strand
GTAATTGCGCTTATGCCTGGATTTATTTGCGATGATGCAGACATCCAAGAACATACTGTAACAGATAATCCCCCTATTTATGTAGTAATTCCAAATAAAGATATAAAAATAATTGGAGAGGATGATGAGGAAGATGACGCTGATCAGTGAAAATACCAGTAGAAAAGTTGATAGCTTAGGGCGAATAAGCATACCTAAAAGCATCAGGGACCGGTTTAATATTGGCGCAAATGATGAAATTGAATTTAGTATTTGTCATATGGATAATCAAGTTTATATTTGTATGAATAAAAAGAACGATGCGAGTAAGGCAGAAATCCTTGCGGCCGAACTTGACGCATTGGGCATTGAGATTCCTGAAAAATTAATGGAGATGCTTGATTAATATTTTTTCCCATAAATAATACCCCCCTATTGGGGGGGGTGTTGTTTTAAATAGATATAGATCGTTGAGCCGAAGTAAATGAATTTTGGGATTTGAATAAGAGCAGAGTAAAAAAATTTTTTAATCAAAAAAATTTTTTATCCCAAAATAGTACGCCCCCCTTTTTGTTACAAATAATGATTGAAAAAAATATATAAAGTCTATAGCCTAAAAAAAATAAAGATAGGGTATCATCAAAAAATACCACCGCGTATAAATAGCGCATAAAATTAATAACATACAATAATATATTGTATGACAATTATAATGTAAAAAAATAATAAATAAAAAAAAATAATAAAATATTGAAAAAATATTTTTATTTATTTTGAAAAAATAATATAGCATTTTATAAAAAATATTAAAAATTTTTGATAAACATAATAATTTGCTGGCGCGCTAACGGATGAGCGCGCCGTAGATCGCGACCTAGTATACTATACAAAAAACATCAGCAAATTTTGTGCAACATGCACAAGTAGTAGTAATCCCTTAACACAGCAGGCCTGTGGAGCGCATAGCTTCACAGGCTTGTCCCCTTCATCGATGAGCGAACACTTTAGCGCGTTAAAGCGCTAAAGTATTTATTTCTTTCTTTTTTTGGCAAGCAGCTCTCACACTCCACTACACCGGCACAGACGTGTTAAACCAACAGCCCTACATAGTACAGCGTTACACGGAGACGTGTAGTATGACTATACATAGACAAGTAGAGAGACACACACTACACTACGCACAACACGCCAATAGTAACACGCGCACACAGAGAGAAGCAAAGACAAGGCGCAGCAAAGACATACACCCATAACAGTATATTATGGTAGACACGCAGAGAAGAGTAATACAACAACGAGCAGCTCCTCCAAGACAAGGCAAGCAAAAGGATACTAATGACCAGTAGAGAGATAGCAAGGCGGCGACGTGGGCAATGTACTGCACAAAGTCTATTACGTGTATTACTAAATAACTACACTATACGCACTACAACAGCGCCAACGCCGCACGCTACACACACAGAGAAAGGCACAGCACAGAGGCACACACAACAGCACAACACACACACACACACATAGAGAGACACACACAACAACACAACACTAACACACACAGAGAGATACAACAATACAATGATACAACAAGCACAGCACACACACAGAGAGACACACAATAGCACAACACTAACACACACAATAGTACAATACACACAGAGAGAGACATACACAGCAACAGCACAATGATACACAGACACACAGCGCAATACACTACAATACAATACGATGCAGTAATACAATGTAGCATCGTAGTAGCCGCTGGCGGCCCTGGCTGGCAGAATATGGTAATAGTGGAAAAAAATGGGAGAAATAAATAATTAAAAAAATAATCAAAAAAAATCCTAAAAAGTTTCAAAAAACACTTGACAAATCCGGCTTAGTGTGTTATACTATAAACAGTGAGAGGGAGAGAGACACTCCTCGAGAGCGAGCCGTGAGCCGAGAGGCTGGAGGACTGCGAACCACACAAGGTGTCTGCATAGAAGAGTGTCAACTCTCTCACAAAGAAAAAAATAAAAAAAATTAAAAAACTACTTGACAAACCGCCAAAGGTATGGTATAATAAAGACAAAGAAGAGAAAGAGAGGAAACAACAATGAAAAAAATTATTGAACAAGTCCAGATGGTAAGGGTTTTTTGCCCCGCTGTTCCTGATTGGGATATTAAAGCGATAACGCTTTTCAAAGAAGAATACACCACACAAGAAAGAGCTAATGAACTGTTAAGCCTTGCAAAAGAGATTTACAAAAACGATAGCGGAAAGCTTGGTGGTGATCCTGAATTAAGGGTTGATTGGGAAACGATAAAAGAAGAAATTATTTATTAAAAACACTTGACAAATCCCGAAATTCATGTTATAATTAGCTTGTAAAAAAGAAAAAGAGAGGTTAAAAAAATGAAAAAATTTATTGCGGTTCTGATGATTGTGGTTCTGTTGGTTGCGGGAATCGGTCTTGCGAAGGTTGCGAAAGTCAACAAGATGCGCTATTGGGTAGAAGCCTACTGCGAGTATGAAAACGGCGAACTTGTGTTCACTTTCTGCGGAGAAGAATTTGTTTGGGAACTTGGCGAAGGTGATAAAATTCCGAAAGGTCACCATGTTGTTCTGCTGATGGAAAACAACGGAACGGAAGGCTTTCTGCAAGATGATGAAATCATTAGTTATAAATAATAAACATAAGCGCGGTTTTCGCGCTTTTTATTTGACTTTTTAAAAAATTTTTGTTATAATATTTATAGAAAATTAAATAAGGAGGAAATGGTGCGTAATGGTAATTTCTGACGATTTACTTTAGGCATTGTTTTTGCTTGTTAGATTTTGCGCACAACAACAAAGTTGCGCAGAATGTCCATTAAATGGAATTTGTAACAAGCAAATACAAGAATGGTAAAATTTACCTCGATTCGAGACACTTCGTGGCTCAGTCGAAATCGCGCAACAACAAGCCTCCAAACATTTCACACCGAGTTTTTGAAAAAATTAGGTGTATTTTTTTATCCTAAAATTCAAAAAAACACTTGACAAATCGAAAAACCTGTGGTATAATTAAGACAGAAAAGAAAGAGAGGTAACAAAAATGTACATCGTAAAAAGACTTGACATTTGCAACAACACTTGGAACTACATGAATTCTTTCAAAACTTATTCCGAAGCGGTCGAGGAAATGGAATGGATGAAAGAAAGATTCAAGGGACACTACAAAATAGAACCAAAAGAGGATTGAAAAAATCCTCATTTTTTTTGAAAAAACACTTGACAAATGCGGAATTGTGTGATATAATTAAGACAACAAAGAAAGAGAGGTAACAATCATGAACTTTACTTACGAAATCAAAAATCTGAACACTGACTTTACTAAAATTTCTGAAAATTCCAAATATGATTTTTATGTTTCAAACAAAAAACTCGGCGGCGACTATTATGTTTATGCTATTTTAGCAGGAACAAATTTGCGCACCACAATGGCGGGTTTTACTACTAAAAAGGTAGCAAAAGAATGCGCTCATACGTGGGCTACATGGATGGGAGTTTAATCTCCCATCTTTTTCTTTTTCAAATAAAAAATAAAATTTTTAATTTTTTTCAAAAAATACTTGACAAATGGAAAAAGATGTGCTATAATAAAGACAGAAAAGAAAGAGAGGTAAACGAAAATGACGCACTACGAAAATGACAGAACAGGCGAAGCAACGCGGAGTCTTGCCGAGGCATGGAGTTGGCACAAGCGCGGAGACAGCGTAAGTCGCTGGTACGGTACTGAATACCTGGGACAGGCGTTCGAAAATTAAAATCAGGGCGGGCATTGCTCGCCCTCTCTTTTTTCAAAAAATTTTTCAAAAAGTACTTGACAAATCAAAAAAGATGTGCTATAATGTACCTGTAAGAAAGAAAAAGAGAGGTAACAAAAATGTACGAAGATTATTACGATGACTATCTGTTCGAGTCCGCGATGGACGACCTGACCTGCTACGATGATGGGGATGACCCGATGCTGGAATGCGGTTTTGACCCCTATCTCGGTTGCTACACAGATGACTGCTGAGGCAGTCATTTTTTTTATTGCTTGGGCGGCTCGGCGGCGGGCGTTTTATCCACCGCCGAGCCGAGTTTGCGTTTAGTGATATTATACAAAAATTTTGTGTAAGAGAGAATAATTTTGTGCAGATCGACGAAAATCCCATAATTGAGACACCAACAGAGAAAAAGTTAAAATAATGCTTGACAATGGTGGCGACTTGTGCTATAATGAGTACAGAAAGAGAAAGAGAGGACAACCAAATGAGAAAGATTATCAACCTCGATATGGACGGCACTTGGGCAGACCTTTACAGCGTTGAAGGCTGGCTGGATGATTTAATCAACAGCAGAACGCGCCCCTACGAAGAAGCAAAACCGCTTGTAAACCTTTCCCATCTGGCGCGCGTTCTCAATCGGCTTCAGGCGGCTGGGTATGAAATCAATGTTATTTCGTGGACTTCCAAAAACTCAACAGAAGAATATCACAAGGCAGTAATCGCCGCGAAGGTTGCGTGGATTAAAAAGCATATTCCTTCGGTAAAATGGAATAATCTGTTTATCGTCCAGTACGGCACGCCGAAACACACGCTTGCAGAAGGTTATCTGTTCGACGATGAAGAAAAGAACAGGCGCGAATGGGGCGCAGGCGCGTTCTCCGAAAAAGACCTTGTTAAAACGCTTTACAGTCTGCTTAAAAATTAAGCAGATTTTTTTTAACTTTTTTTCAAAAAACACTTGACAAACGCGTCCGGCTGTGCTATAATCTTATCAGAAAGTGAAAGAGAGGTCACAACAATGATTAACATTAGAACGCTTCGCAAACTGGCAAATAACGATGGGCTGACGCTGAAGGGCGGCAAACCGATTTACTACAAAAGCGGATGGCAGGTTGCTACCGAAGGCGTGGAAACCCGCGACCAGCAGGAAGCGATGAAGGCAATCAGAGCCTACAAGGGCGATTGCGGGATTTGGTTCGCGGATGGTGTGTACTACATCGACAAAAGCCACCGCGTGAACACTAAACGCGAAGCGATGGAAATCGGCAGAAAATGCAATCAGATTTCTGTTCTTAACTGGCGCACGATGGGCTTGGCGTACTGCTGAGCCCAGGCCGCCCGGGCAGAAAAAAGTTAAAAAACTTTTCAAAAAAGTATTGACAAACCGGAAAACCTGTGGTATAATCTTATCGAAAAGTGAAAGAGAGGTAAACCAAAATGACAGAGTTTGAAATCTTCAAGGCGGCATTTGAAAGATGCGGGGATGAAATCCGCGTGGAAGAATGGGAAATCATTGGCGAAGCAATGATTGAAAACAAGACCGGACAAGTGGATTTTTACTTCAAGGATGGCAAACTGGACGATGTTTGGAATACGAAGGAGGTATAAAAAATGAACCCTTGGCTTGATTTGTTTTTGTGGGGGCTGGGCTGGTTTATTGGTATCGGTTTAGCGGTTTTAATCCCCAGTTTCATTTGGGCAAAAATTATTGATAAAATTTCATAAAAAGACTTGACAAACGCGGAAATCCATGTTATAATAAGCCTGTAAGAAAGAAAGAGAGGTAATGAAAATGAAGTTCGATAAAATGTACGATATTCTGATGTGGGATGTGGGCGTGAGCCAGGAAGCGCTTGACCTTGCATTTTCGCTGATGGGCTGTAATGAAAAAACCGCTTGCGCAATCCTCGGTTATTATACGGATTGGGATAGCTTTGAAAATTATCTGGCTTATCTCCACGGCGAGGACGAGGACGAATAAATCCAAAATTGAAATGAGGGCGCGGAAACGCGCCCTCTCTTTGTCCTTTTTCATAAGACTTTCGGCGGCGCGCTTTCGGACCATAAGGCGCCGAGTTCGCGCTTCGTCAAAATGCACAAAAAAATGAGATCGCAAGGCCCGGATTTTGTGCAACATGCACAAATCCCATAATTGGTACACGAAAACCCCGCGGAAGCGGAGGTGGATCTCCCGCGGGGTCAGAAGTAAGCTATTGAGCGGAGGCCTTTCACCTCCTCGGCTGGCTCTGGGTTGAGTTCCTATCGGCGACGCATACCAGCTATCCCACAACGTCTGTTTGATACCTCGGGGGCCTTCCCCTTCATCTGCAAGCATAGTATACCACACTTTTCCGCATTTGTCAATACCTTTTTCAAAAAAAACTAAAAAAACTTTTTTCAAAAAACTCTTGACAAATTAAACCAAAAGTAGTATAATATTCATGAAAAGGAAAGAGAGGTATACAAAATGAAAAAGCTTTGGAACAACAACACCTTTTGGGAAGTAATCGGATACACTACGCTTGCGTTGTGTATTTTCGGACAAATTGCCGTTGGCTATGTTTATCTCCTTGCGCAATCGGCTTATTTGCTCTCAAATGTACTTGGCATTATTCGAGATTTTGCGCTCGGTTTACCAAAAGCAAATAAGGTTCGAGATGTAGTTTTTACGGGAATCACAATCGGCTTGATAGTAATAAAAATTTTCTAAAAAGTTTCAAAAAACCCTTGACAAACAAGGGGTTTTGTGTTATAATAAAGACAGAAAAGAAAGAGAGGTATTCAAAATGTTTGTTATTCGTGCGGAAATCATTAGCTATGATACTGAAAAAGTTATCAAGACTCACTTTGTTGATAGCAACGATATTTGTGATTTTCAAGATTGGGTTTTCAGAACCTATGGCGGAGATAAGGTTTACATTGCAACTAAAATCGAAAACCTGTGGAGAAACAGAAAAAATAAAGAAAAAAGGGGTTGACAAACCTCTTTTTTTATGTTATAATAGTATTAGAAAAGAAAGAGAGGTAATAATAATGTCAGATTTTAGAAACGACCTGCTTACAAGAATGATTCACCTGTATGGATTTGAACATCCACTTGTTGTTTCTTTTGCGGTAATGTGTGAAAAATACACTGATGAAAAATCAAGTGCTTACTGGGATAAATGCCTTGAAACCGTGGTTGATTGCCATGAAAAAAATCCTTACATGGGGGTAATAGAATAATGATTATAGATTTACTTTTGTGGGGGCTGGGTTGGTTTATTGGTATCGGTTTAGCGGTTGCAATTCCCAGTTTTATTTTTGCAAAAATAATTGAAAAAATTTCTTAAAAGGGCTTGACAAAGCCCTTTTTTTGTGTTATAATAAAGACACAGAAAAGGAAAGGAAGTCAAGAAAATGATTGAAAAGCTGATTATCGAAAAGGAAACGATTTACATGAGCCTTGAAACTGGCGAAGTGGTCGAGAATCAGGCTGACGCCATGGAGCTGTACAGGGCGGGCGCCGACATTCAGATTCAGTACCGGAACCGACATAACCGGGGTATGTGGAGCGAATGGAAAAACGGTCCGGTGTGGGTGCACTAAGTGCCCACATTTTAATTTTGAGCCGCCCGCGCACGGCCAGCTCCTGTCCGGCGCGGGCGGTATTTCGCCAGAACACCCCATTATAACATTTTCGCGCCAAAAAGTCAATAGGCAATCTGCACAAACTTTATCCCGAATCTTTGTGCAATTTGACTATTGACAACCACCCCCAAATGTGATATAATAAAGCCAACAAATAAAGAAAGAGGTTATGAAAAATGTACAAACTCGTTGCTCTGCTTACTTCCTTTATCGCTCTGCTCACCGCTATCGTCGGACTGTTCGTCCCCGATAAAAAAGAAGAAAGCACCTACGCCCTCACCACCCAGGTGGTACAGCTGGACTATGAAAATGACCTTGTTGTTTGCGAAGATTTCAACGGCAATCTGTGGGAATTTTCCGGCTGTGAAGATTGGATGTACGGCGACATTGCTTCCCTTGTAATGAATGACATGGGCACGCCGTCAATCTACGATGATGAAATCATCTCCGCACGATACAGCGGTTATTTTGACGGATTTGCGAGGGGCTAAACGCCCCTCATTCTTTTTCAAAATTTTTAGCAAAACCTATTGACAAATTAAAAAAAGTATGTTATAATAATAATGTAATAAAAAAGAAAGGAAGTTACAAAAATGATTGTCAAGTATTTTGCTGATGATGGAACGGAATTTGAGTCTGAGGAAGATTGCCAGTTTTATGAAAACAGGCTTGGACATTCCAAAATACCTTTGATGTTTGATGCACGAGAAAATCCGATTACCCCCGAAGCAATTATCAATGGAACGGAATCCCTTGCCTATGTTGCTTATCTGCTTTTCCGCTCTCTTGAAGAATACGAAAATTTCCGCTTTTGGTCTGATTATTACGGCTATGAAGCCCCTGAGTTTGGCGGAGAATACGCGATTTATCCCAAAAGATTTTTCTGGAATGACCCAAGCGGTTATGATGGCGAGTGGTGCGACCTGGACGCGGAAATCAAACGCCTGGAAGAAATTAAAGAATTTTTTGAAAAAGGGGCTTGACAAGCCTTCTTTTTTGTGGTATAATAGAGACAACAAAGGAAAGGAAAGAAACAAAAATGAGAAATGCGAAATACTTGGTTGTTGAAACTGGCGAGATGCTGGATGACATGTTTGAAGCAATGGAAAGATTTGCTGACGGCTACAACATTGATTGGTATCTGGACGGCAAGAAAATGAGTCGCTGGAATGAAGAACACAGAGCAGAAACACAAAGAGTTTTACGTGGGGGGGGGATAAACCAATGAATAAATTATATTTTGTATACATCGAACATCAACAAAAATGTGTTGCTATCGTAGATAATAAAGACTTAGCCGATTTTATCGCCGCGTCTTATCCTGTCCCCTGCGTGGTAGAAAAAGCAGAAACAGAACTCACACTAAAAGATTTAGACACTTATACATTGTTTAGATAAAAAATTTGAAAAACCTCTTGACAAAAGAGGTTTTTTATGTTATAATTAAAATGCAAAAAGAGAAAGGAGATAATCCAAATGGATAAAGAAACCATCAAGAAGTCAAACAAAAAAGAGGGCGCGGAACTGCAAGAGTACCTCAAGACGATGCGCCGTCACGGCATAGTCCCCGCGAAAAAGGGGAAGGGCGCCAAGTACAACCGCGCCAAAGAGAAACGGGCTTCCGCTGTGTAGCGGGAGTCCGATTCATTTTTCTGTCCTATTTATGGGACTTCGGCTCGGTCGCGCGCCCACGGCCCAGGCGCGCGATTTTTGCGTAGAATTATATTATAGCATTTTTTCGAGCAAAAAGTCAATAGGCAATCTGCACAAACTTTATCCCGTATCTTTGTGCAATATTACCATTTGACTTTTTTGAATTTTTATAGTATAATAAAGACACCAAATGAAAGAGAGGTAATAAAAAATGAAATTTGTATTGCGTGATGAACTGACTATGGAGTACGAAAAAAAGTGGGGCCCTATCCCTGAGAACAACGAAATGGACAAGCTTATCCCGATGCTGTGCAAGGCAGATATCCCGTTTGACCTGGGTATTCACATGGGCAGACCGCAAATCATCTATCCTTCTCTTGAAGATTGTGTTTGTGATGCGGTTCTCCATTGGGGAAGCTATGGGCGCGAACAGGGCTTGCTTGAAATCATGGGGCTGACTGATAGCGATGAAGATGATGTCGAAGGCTGGCTGACCGCCGAACAAGTATTCGACCGTATTTTTGACCATTATCTCGACCACTACAAAAAAAGATAAAAAAATTCAAAAAACCTCTTGACAAAAGAGGTTTTTTGTGTTATAATAAAGACACAATAAAAAAAGAAAGAGGTAAATGAAATGAATTTCAAATGCGGCATTGCAGCTCTCAGTACTGAAGAATTGATGGAGCTGAAAGAAGAAGTTGAACAGGCCTTGAATGACAGGCGCGAGCAGGAAGCCCAAAAAATTTGGGATAACATCATGGCTAATTTCCGCGAGTTGGTAAACCTTGATGTTCACAATACCATGGTAACGGGTAATGATTCTATCTTAGACTTATATCATCAGTTTCCCAGTAAACCCGAATGGGAATTTGATGATGAAGATTAAAAAAAATTTACAAAACCCCTTGACAAACGAGGGGTTTTGTGCTATAATAAAGACACAAAAGAAAGAAAGAGGTAACAAAAAATGAAAATTTATCTTGCAAGCCCCTTATTCAATGTCCAACAGAAAGCAAGAATAAATAAAGTTGTTCAGGCTTTACGTTTTGCTGGTCATAAAGTGTATTCTCCTATGGAACATGAAATCCCAAATGCCTGGAATATGCCTAATCATGAATGGGCGATTGCCGTCTATGAAGAAGATGTTAAAAATCTTAATGAAGCGGATACCGTTGTAGCTATTTATGAAGGTATGGATAGTGATACAGGGACAGCGTGGGAAATCGGGTACGCCGTTGCGTTAAAGAAAAAAGTGTATGTCATTATTGAAGATGCAAGCAAAATTCAATCGTTAATGGTGGTTAATGGCGCGGATGCGGTATTTCACTCCATTGGTGAATTTATTGATGTTTTCAAATTTAATGATAAATTTCACGATTGTAATAAATGTTCTTTCCTGTTTCCTTTTTATCAATCATAAAAAAAATCAAAAACCCCTTGACAAACAAGGGGTTTTATGATATAATAAAGACACCAAATGAAAGAGAGGTAAAAGAAAATGTTGAATTATTTGTTTGAAGTCTCTGGCGAAGAAAGCGACCTGTGCGGCGAACAGTTTTTTGTACAGGTTGACCCCGATGACAAAAGTCCTCTTAAAAAAGCGTGGAAAATCGCAAGGGAAAATTTCAAAGGGGAAGCGTTAATTTTGACGGGATTATTCAATGACGAAATGGCTGAAATGTTGGGGTTCGATACTTATTGAGCCCCATCTTTGGTACTTTAGCTTCGGCCGCGCGCCCACGGCCCAGGCGCGCGGCTTTTCCAGGAAATGGTAGTTCTGCCATTTTCTGGGAGAAAAACCAGTTATGCAAGTTGCACAATTTATATCCCGAAACCTTGTGCAACTTGCCTATTGACATTTGCGTGCCCCCGTGGTATAATAAAGTCACCAAATGAAAGGAAGGTAAAGACAAATGTTGAATTTCTATTTTAAGGTCAGTTTCAAGGATGGGCGCGCTTGCCAGTATCTCCATATTTTGGCGGCTACGGCTATGATTGCATGGGACGAGCTTGACTATCTGCTGAAGTCCCTTGAATGGGACAACATCGACTACGGCAATACCGTGATGATTCCCGTGGCTTGCTATCAGAATGACAAGGGCGATTTTTTTGAAAATCTTTTCAATTAACTATTGACAAATAGCACAGAATGTGCTATAATGTATTTGTCAAGGGGCGGTGGGAATGAAAACCACGACTCAGTAGGGCATACTTCCTCTGCGGCCCCGCCCACCGAAAAAATTTTTCCAAAATTTTGGAAAAACCCCTTGACAAATCAAAAAAAGTATGGTATAATAAAGACACAGAAAAGGAAAGGAAAGGTAAACAAAATGAGTATCAAAATGATTTGCTTCGACATGGACGGAACAATCGCTGACCTGTACGGCGTGGATGGATGGCTGAACGACCTGCGGAATGAGAACCCCCGCCCCTACTATGAAGCGAAGCCCATGTGGGACATGGAAGCCCTCGCAAGTGTGCTGAACCTGCTGAAAGCCTGCAACATCGAAATCCGTGTGGTAACATGGTTGAGCAAAGACAGCACGGAAAGCTATAAGGACGATGTGAGAAAAGCAAAACTCGCATGGCTGAAAGAAAACGGCTTCCCCTTCGACAAATTTCACGGCGTTCGGTACGGAGCGACCAAAGCGGATAGCGTTCGGCGGTATCTCGCAGACGATGAAAGCGCAATCCTGATTGACGATAACGCCAAAGTGCGGAACGGCTGGACGCTGGGAGAAGCTATCGACCCGACCACAACGAACCTGATTGACTATTTCATGGGGCTGGTGGAGTAATCCACCAGCGCCCACCAAAAAAGGAAAGGATGGAAAAAAATGGTAACTTTTTTATCTTGCAGTTTTGTTATCGCCGCATCTTACATTTTCATTGTGTTGATGATTGGCGTTGAAGCTAAAGCCCGTTTTAATAAACGGCATCAGGGCGAAACATGGGACAACCCCAACCGAAAAACAAGCGCAATTTTCAAACTGTTACTTGTGGCATTTTGCCCCGTGGTTAATCTGTTTATGTTCCTGCTGACAATCTTAAATTATGATAACTATGTAGAAACCACAATCAACATCTTTGAACAAAAATGGCAGAAAATGGAAAGGAACGACAAAAAATGAAGTATGTTCTTAACAAAGCCTATGGCGGTTTTCACTTGCCTACTGAATATTGCGACCTGTGCGAATGTGGGCGCTATGACTACGGCGAAGAAGAACGCACCGACCCCACGCTGATTAAAATGGTTGAAGAGGGCTGCGACAACCCTGACCTTATGGTGGTAGAAATCCCAGAAAATGCCACCGATTGGGAAGTGGTAGAATATGACGGATGGGAAAATATCATCTGTGTCGTAGATGGGAAAATCCGTCACCTGTGACCAAAAAAGGTTTTTGAGGGGATTCCTACCAAAAATTCCCATCCCAATTACCCCCTATTGTTGTACCTCCTTTCCGGAAAGCCCATGGTTCGCCATGGGTTTTCTGGCATTTTATGGTTGAAAATTACTGTCCCATTTATGGGACAGGCCGGCGGCGCGCCCACGGGCCATGAGGCGCCGCATTTCCAGAAAATGGCAGGCCAGCCATTTTCTGGTAAAAATGGGAGGCCGCGCCAGCGCGCCCATATTCTCCCATAAATGGGGCATGCATATTTATGCACCGCCGATGCATAAATATGCATGCATAAATATACACGCCCCATGCATAAATATTCATCAAAAAATTTTGAAAAAATGCTTGACATTTGCGTTTCAATGTGCTATAATGTGTATGTCAGTTGAGGGAAACGAAGGTAAGCCCCAATCGACAGAAAGGAAAAATCGCTATGGACAAAATCAACCACCGCAAAAAGTATATCCTTGTACTGGATATCGAAACCGCCAATTTTCTTGACGATGCTATCGCCTATGATGTTGGCTTCGCCGTTGCAGACCGCAAAGGCAACATTTATGAGACCTATTCTTTCATGATAGGCGAAATGTTCATCAACAACGCCGACCTGCTCCAGTCCGCCTATTATGCAGACAAACTTCCTAACTACTGGAAAGAGTATGCAAGGGGCGAGCGCAAAATGATTAGCATTTTGACCGCAAAGAAAATTGTGGCGGCGCTGATGGAAAAGTATCGGATTTCTGACGTTTTCGCCTACAATGCCAGTTTTGACTTGAACGGCTTGAACCGTTCCATTCGCTACATCACAAAAAGCAAGTACCGCTATTTTTTCCCCTACGGCACAAAAATTCATTGTATCTGGAACATGGCTTGCCAGACCATTTTACAGCAAAAAGCGTTTTTCCAGTTTGCCGTTGAAAATGGGCTTGTAAAGGAAAACGGTAATGTAATGACAAGCGCAGAGACCGCCTACCGCTACATCTGTAAAGACAATGACTTTACAGAAGCCCATACGGGTTTGGAAGATGTCAAGATTGAAACCGCCATTCTTGCCAAGTGTTACGCCCAGCACCAAAAAATGGAAACTCGGATAAATCGTGGCTGTTGGCAACTCCCGCAAAAAAAATTCAAAAATTTTGCGGAAACCTATTGACAAACTGCACGGAATGTGCTATAATTAGTATGTAATCAAGAGGGGCGACAAGCCCCGCCCCTCTTGAAAAAAAATAAAAAAAGTCAAAAAAAGGGCTTGACAAAATCAAAAAAGTGTGCTATAATAAGTATGCAATCAAGAGAACGACACTCTTAAAAACGAGAAAGGAATTGATACTATGACCAAGATTACCAAGAGAGACAACTTCACTTCCATCATCGCCGTTCTGAAGGACGCTGGCAAGAATGACCTTGTCGCCGTAATGGAGCACGAAATCGAGCTGCTGGACAAGAAGTCCGCAAACCGCTCTACCAAGCCCACGGTGAGACAGGCGGAGAACGCCGAAATCAAGAAGGCTATCGCCGACAGCCTGACGGCGGGTAAGTGGTACAGATGTGCCGAGATTAAAGCCCTTATCCCCGCGCTTGCGGAAGGCGAGGGTACGCAGAGAACGGCGAGACTCTGCAATGACCTTGTGGGCGAAGGCGTCCTTGCCAAGACCGTTGACAAGAAGGTGGTTTACTTCGCGCTTGCGGAGTAAATCCCAAAAACAAGCGGGGCGGGGGTAAAATCCCGCCCCACCCCCAAACTGAAAGGAGTGGGAAAAAATGGATGAAGAAAAAGTTGCTTGTTTTATGGCTACTTTCGGAATTTCCGAAGAGGAAGCAAGACAGATGATTGCAGACGATGAAGCAATCGACCACGGCGCTGACCTCTTCCCGCTGACCGCTGAACAGGAGAAAGCAAGCAAGCAAGCCCGCGCAACGGGGACGCGGAAAACAGAATACCAATTTTCCAAACGAGAACGAAAACCGGACCCCGATAAAAGATGTTTGATTGACCTTTTGTTCCAGTCGCTTGACCCCCAAGCAGATGCCCATCCGACCATCACCAACCCCGAACGGCAAATAGATTTTGCCTATAACGGAAGACAATTCCGGATTGTCCTTTCAGCCCCAAGAGCGCCCAAATAAGGGCGCTCCCCTTTTTTATACCATTTCTCCCATTTTCTGGCAGAAATGCCAAGGTGTCCCATAAATGGGACTTTCGGCCGGGCCTTTGCGGACGTAGGGCCCGGTTTTCGTCATAATATACAAAATCCAAATTTTTTCGCCGCAATCCTTGTACAATATTCCAACTTGACTTTTTCCCAAAATTTTGGTAAAATATAATTGAAAAAAGAAAGGAAGGTAATCGAAAATGTTGAGAGCCACTTACGAAGATATCACCGAAGCACAGAAGAGCATTGTTGAAGCGTGGGGCGAAGCGGGCGAAAAGGTTGTTGAAGCCTGCCTCTACACCAGACCCTTTAACGGCGAGTTCAAAGAATTTATGAGCCATTGCACCTGCTGTGGTGGTAACTGGGGCGGTATGCTCCTTACAGGTATTAAAGCCCTGTTCCCCGAAGTGTGGGACGCCATTCCCGATGACATGGGTATCTACGCTTGGAACGCTCTTTGTAATACGCTGTTGCTCTGCGGGGTTTATGTAATTGACCCCGAAAAAAACGAAAAAACCTCTTGACAAACAAGAGGTTTTGTGCTATAATGTAATCACCAAATGAAAGGAAGGTAATCCAAATGAATGAATTGAGAAAATCTATTATCTCTGAATTGACCGAAGAAGAATTGCTTACCCTTATTGCAGACTGTAAAGCGGAAATGGCAAACCGCAAAAATCAGCAAATGAAAAAGCTGACCGATGATTTCAAAAAGGCTTTTCAGGCGTTGATTGATAACAACATTGTGGTGCGATTCACCAGTGCCGAGGAAGATATTTACAGGGTTTTGGTGGAAAATGCGTATCAGTTTGATTTTACTTTGATATAAGGAGGGCGCGAAAATGAAAAAAGTAAATGTAACCTATACCGCTGTTGTCGGTAAAACCTTAGAAATTCCGGATGAATTATACAATGCGTATAAAAACTGGGATAGCTTGGATGAGGCGAGCGTTCCGTTTTGGGCATTATGGAATCTGTTCGAGAAAGATAGAACCTTGCCGGAAATTGACCTGTGTGATATTCAGGCGGTTGAAGATGCGGAAAGCGGGGAATACATTTTCGAGAATTGAGAAAGCGCGGTTACCAATTTTTTTACAAAAAAAGTTAAAAAAATTGGTAATCCGCTCTTGACAAATAGCACTAAATGTGCTATAATGTAATCACCAAATGAAAGGAAGGTAATGAAAATGACAAGGTTAGAAATTGCCACTATTGGCAAAAATACTCCTCGGAGATTACGGGCTTTTAATCCTTTGCTTAGAAAAAAAGTTTTTGATTGCCCTGAATGTGGAAAAGATAAGGCTTTTATTGACCTTGAAATTTGGGACAAGGATACTGTTGAAGATATTCTTAATGGCATTATCCTCTGTAAAGAATGCTATGAAAAACAAACAAAAGATAATTTGTAAAGAAAAGCGCGGTTACCAATTTTTTTACAAAAAAAAGTTAAAAAAATTGGTAATCCGCTCTTGACAAATCCGCGCCAATGTGATATAATAAAGTCACAATAAAGGAAAGAGGTAAATAAAAATGCCGTCTATTTATTATACTTATTCTCATAATTCTTTATCTGTTGGTCAATTTTTATTAGCGTTAGGCATTGGTCTTATTATTAGTTTAATAATTTTTATTTTTTTATCTAAAAGACTTGACAAATAACATCAAGTATGCTATAATAAAGTCACAATAAAGGAAGAAAGAGGTAAACAAAAATGACTGAAATGACTGAACTGGATAGGGCAAAAATGCTTGTGGCAATCGACACGATGCAAGAGGTTTGCGCGAAATACAAAACTTGTTTTGGCTGTCCTTTTATCTTCTGCGAGGATAACACCCAACCGCAAACTTGGATTTTGCACAAAAAAGATAAGCAGAGAGAGAAGGAGGAAAACTAAAATGTATCAAGACGAATGGGGCAACACCTACAACACCCTTGAAGAAGCAAAACTGGGCGTACTGAAACAGTTTAGCGTCCGCGAAATCGCTTCGGAACTTTACTACCATGTAACCATTGAAGAAGTGCTGGAATGGTGCGTTGGTAATGCTGAATTTCATAAACGGTTTGCTGGTGAGTTTGAAGCCACCGTGAACCAACTATGTGAAGATTACGTTTTTGAGGAGGTCGAAGAAGAATGAGCTTGCGTAAAGATACCCCTTGTGACCATGGCCCTTGCCCCTATGAGGCAGAATACAACTATGAATGCGAATACTGGTGCGGAGCGCACGAACCGCAGGACTATCCCGAAGCGTGGGAGTGCGGGATTGCTCCCGAAGATTTTGAGCCCGCGCCCGCAGATGAGGTTATAGGATGGGACGAGTAAAGTCCCATCCTTTGGACTTTGGCCGGGCGCCGACGGAGGAAGGCGCCCGAATTTTCCATTATACCACACCCCGGCAATTTTGTCAAGAGTTTTTGCGAAAAAAGTTGCACAAATTCAAATCCCGAAACTTGTGCAACATTACCTATTGACTTTCGCGCCTGGGTGTGATATACTATAAGTGTTCCAAGGGGGACAGGGCAAGGCTCACGCGATAACGGTGACCGCCCGCTGTCCCATACAAGGGACGCCGAAAAAAAATCAAAAAAAGGTCTTGACAAACCGCTAAATCTGTGGTATAATGAGTATGTCAAAAGGTTAAGAGACGCCGGGAAAACAAGTTATCGCTTACCTGTGTTTTCCGCCAAAGCGAAAAAAAATAAAAAAAAGTCGAAAAAACCTCTTGACAAACCCCACAAAATGTGGTATAATAAAGACACAAAAGGGAAAGGAAAATCCCCAACACCAGAAAGGAATTGATACTATGGCTAACAAGGTTACTAAGAAGGACAACTTCAACGCTCTGCTTGCTCTTGAGCAGGTTCAGGCAAATCCCGCTCTCGTTGCGTTCATCGAGCATGAACTGGAGCTGCTTGCCAAGAAGGCTTCCGCTCCGTCCAAGCCCACCGTTCGTCAGGCTGAAAACGCCGAAATCAAGAAGGCTATCGTAGCCGCTCTCGCTCCTAACAAGTGGTACCGCTGTGCGGAAATCAAGTCCCTTGTGGACGCTCTCGCAAGCGGCGAAGGTACCCAGCGTACCGCTCGGCTGTGCAACGACCTTGTGTCGGATGGTTCTCTTGTCAAGACTGTTGACAAGAAGGTGGTTTACTTCGCTGTTGCGGAGTAACCACCACCCCACGGGGGACGGGGTAAAGTCCCCCACTTTACCAAAAAATGGAAAGAAGGGATTTTATGGCAAATTTGGAAAGTGAAGTCAAACGACTGATGGCTTCCGGTATGAGTGAAGCCGAGGCAAGGGAAACCGCCCTGTACGATATGGAAATTGAGGCAGGGAACGCAACGGAATTTGACTTGACTGCCGAACAGCAAAAGGTAGCAAAAAAATATACTGCTACGGGAACCAAAAAAAAGACCGAATACCAGTTTTCCAAGCGTGAGCGCAAGCCCAATGAAACGAAACGGCATATTATGGGAGATGTCAAGACTTTGTTTCAAGGTTTAGAGCTGAACGGCATCTGTAAAGGCGTTTGCTTGTCAAATCCTGAACGCACACTTGATTTTGAGATGGACGGAAAACAGTATACGCTGACTTTAACCGAACACCGTCCCAAAAAGTGAATAAAAAAGAGCGGATTTGTTCAAAATCCGGGCAAATCCGCTCAAAAAATGGTGAAAAATGGCAGAAAAAGAATATTTGTATGTGGGTCATTATACGGACAGTGAAGGGAATTTTATTCTGAAAATCGGCACGACCAACGACCTAAAGCGCAGAGCGACCGAACACACCAGGAACTACCGCCGGGCAAAAATGTACAATTTACCAAAAAATGACAGTTTTGTCTATGACTGGTATTTACCCTTATCGAAATATAATACCTTGCGATATGAGGATAGAAACCGGAAAGCATGGCAAGAAATGGGAATCGGTGATTTTGTGCGGAATGACCGCTTCAATTGCGGTCAGCGGAAACCCTCACAGGTTCAGGTGACCATCCACAAGACCTACACCATCGAGCTGTAAAGCAAATAGCTTTACAGCTTTTCGTTTTATTTTTGGTGTAAAGTAAAAAGCTTTACAGGGCGGCGCCTCCACGACCCTAAAGCGCCGAATTCCCACATTTTACCATCTCAACCATTTTTTACCAGAAATGCCATTATGCGTCACTGATGCCACATTTTCCCAAAACTGCCACTTGGCGGGCCGCCGGCGGGAGCAAGAGGCCAAAACTCGGCCCCTAGACCCATATGCCAATTTTTCAAGGCCAAGCGCGCCTCTGCCATATGCCGCCGCAAAATCCCGAAACCTAGTGCTCAACTAGGTCGCCGGATCCATTTGACTTTATTAAAAATATATGTTATAATATTAAAAAAAACCATCTTTTTGGCGGCCGGCGCTGGTAATATCCAACAGCAGATAAAAATTAAGTAATTTCATTTGAATCATACCGTTTTGGAAGAAATACACTGCGCGCAAATGAAGCACTTAAAATCGAGCATTCTAACTTAAAATGGTGCAGAGGCCTAGTGCTCAACTAGGTCACACACTCCTTTACTCTGCGAAACCGCTCCCAAGTTTATTAAAGTAAATGGAACATTAGGGCAATACACCCTATTTTAATAGGCCTGGCGCTTAAAATTTCATTCTAGAGATTCATTCTAACCCCAGGTAAATAAAACATTCAAGAGTAATTAAAATTGCCTCTGTGCCGTTTTACGATCCTTAACCCTAGTTGAGCACTAGGCACTGCCCCCTCCTTGACTTTTATAAAATTTTTTGTTATAATATATATGTAATAAAAAATAAAGGAGAAATTTAATATGATTACAAGTGAAGAAATTCTAAAACGACTCCAGAAAGGTGAAAGTCCAGAAGACATTGGTAATGAGTTTGCAACAATCCTCAATGCAGCTAACGCCAAGTACCAGAAGGAGAATAATAATAAGGCGCGCAAAGCAGCCCTAGTATCAATTCTTAGTGAACTGCTAGATTGGTATGAAGCTTGGTATGATGAAGTGGGACAGGATTATGATGTACATGATCTGGCCGATGCTGTTATCGAAGCTATTGACAATTTTAAATCTATTAGTGAGCTTCTTAATACTAATCTAATTAATTTTAATAAGCCGCTTGAAACGAAAGATACTAAGCCCCAGAAGAATACAATGTTTGAAAAAGACCTTGATGACATTGTAAGAATGTTCATTTGCGATTAACGGTGTAGCGATAAACGATAAAGGCTTCGTGCTTCATAAAAACTTCCATGGAGCAGAGGTGCGGAGCGCAGGCTCACTTTACATTTTTACATTTTTTACATTTTTACAATTACATTATCTACACTTACAATTTCAACATTATTAAAGTATTATCTCTTTTATATTATTATTCTATATAATATTTAATATTTTAATAATCTAAATGTAATATTATCGCTTATCTATTAATAATACCATTTCTTGTACTGGTATTGTTCATAATTATCTTCCTCAATCTTTTATACAACACTGTTATTCATAATATACCTCTTAATATATAGCACCTCTACTCCTACCAAATGACAAACATAGTTCATACTATTTTATATATACGTTCAAATAAAGACTTATATTTGTTTGTTGGTTGGTTTTATTAACTCCTTTCATTTTCCCAATAGGCAAACAGAAAGAACCGATTCATTTTGGATCGGTTTTTTCATTTCATTTTGGCGCGACTCCATTTGATTTTTATTTCATTTTGCGGCACACCCTCAAAGACCCTGTATATTTTGCGGCCGCCCCTAAATATACCCGCGTAAAGAGATCGCCCGAAGGGCGATCTCTCTTCTCTTTTTAAAGAAGGAAAGTATACATTAATAAAAATATAAGTAATATACGAAGAGACATTTACTCTATTTCTATTTAAAATTTCTCTATTACTATTTCTATTATATATGTAACTAATTTTTGACCAAAACTATATAAATTTTTGACCACTTTATATAAAAAAATGACCATTTTTATCTAAGACCTCTAG
>Ga0265298_10003522_pt1 | contig 20629 bp, 8 predicted proteins | sample AusTroGonzalo_MG_3_FD_193486 | JGI IMG/M metagenome (GOLD analysis project Ga0265298, IMG submission 193486) | Bovine rumen microbial communities from tropical cattle in Woodstock, Queensland, Australia - Gonzalo_01 | ecosystem: Host-associated > Mammals > Digestive system > Stomach > Rumen ... | reverse complement strand
ACGAGAATATTTTTGAATACTTGGACATCAAGATGAAAGACAATGAGCTGCATTTGGGCAAGAAGCAGGCAAATAAGAACACCCGCCTGAAAGCCACAGAGTTCGTTATCGAGCTGACGGCACCGAGCTTGAAGGAAATCGACCTTGCGGGCAGCGGCACGCTCAACGTGCTCAGTCCGTTGGCTGGGGAGGAAATGGAAGTCAACATAGCCGGTTCAGGCGACATTGTCCTCCACGAGACGGTCAGTGTCAATTCCATTGATTTGAGCGTGGCGGGTTCGGGCGATTTGCTTAGCAATGAATTAGTTGCGGACAAGTTGGAGGCCAACATAGCCGGCTCCGGCGACTTGAAAGTGGTTAGCGGCACGGTGCGCGAGGCCAAGGCCAACGTGGCCGGCTCCGGCGACATCGTCCTTACCTGCGAGATTGAGAACCTTGAGGCGGACATCGCTGGCTCGGGCGACATCAAGGCGCGGGTCAACGGCAAGCTCAAGTACGGCATCATCGGCTCGGGCGACATCGGCTACTACGGCAACCCCGTCGTGGAAGGTGAAAAAGTGGGTGCCAGCAGTGTGAAACGTCTTGGCGATTAAAACGGAAGTAAATTCTTTTTCATATCCTTGTAACGAAAAATGGCTGACCCGAAGGGCCAGCCATTTTTCATTGTCGATGGTGTGAGGCTATTTCACCACTGTGACGCGCTTCACACTCCAACCATTCTCGGCATAGATGCGAATCATGTAAACGCCCATACCAAACTGGCTCATGTTCAGGGTGGCTTCGTCGCCGTTCACTTCGGCATCGTAAACCACCTGTCCCAGTTCATTGACCACGGAGAGGCGTTGCAAACCTTCAACTTCCACTGTGATATTGTCGTTGGTTGGGTTGGGGTAGACGTTGGCCTTAATGCCATACTCATTCACGTCAGTGGAGTTCTTCACGTTGATGTTCTTCGTGCTGTTGCCGTTGTTGCATTCCGCAATCGGTGTGGCGGTCAGCACGACTTCGCCCTTGTAAGTGTTGCTCCAAGTGACCAATACCGACTTGCCATCGTTGGCGGGTGTCAGAGAACCAGCCTCGGCAGGCTCGATGCTGTAGGCCACTTCCACGTCGTTGGTGATGGTGTAGGTCGTGGAAGGCGTGAGGCGCACATCCAATTCAGTGTCGCCACTGATTTCGGGTTGGGCGACGTAAGGATTCACAACGATGTGGATGGGCAGTTCGAGAGTAGTCTCGCAACCATGGTCGTCGGTAATCTTGGTGAGGACAATGTTGACATCTTCCGTGGGGGTGAGGCTCAATGTGTAATAATCATAATAATTGAAGTTAATGCTTTCAATACCTTCGCCTTCCACAGTGAAATCCATGGCACCAACACCACCTGTGGCATACATATCAATATTCACTTCTTCGCCTTCGCAAACACTTTCCGGAACTTCTCCCAATGAGAGGGTAGGCTTGGCAACGCATAGTACGACAAATGCCCAATCTCCTTCTTCGTACGTGACTTGGCATGTGCGATTGCTGATAGACGTGACATTGTATACTGTCGTGCCGACTTCAGGAATGCCAAGGTCAATGATGGTGTCGTTGGCATTCAGCGCATATTCAATCCCATTGATGACAACAACGAAATCTGGTTCCGTGGGATTTCCATTGGGTGTGTATCCTTCAAGAATGATGCCCATAAAGGCGTGTTCACCTTCGCAAGCGATATAGGCATTGTATTCCCAGTCAAACTTAGGCATCGGGTTCATCTCGAAGGGATAGTCGTAGGTGGTGGAACCGCAACCGGGCGACACGGCAAACGCGGTCAAATGGACGCCGTTCGCGATGTCGTTGAGGCCGGGCGTATAGGTGGTTTCCAAAGCGGTGGCATCTTCAAACTCGCCGTCGCCATCGGTCAGCCATTGGAAGGAGATGTAGTCGCCCGTAACTCTCACTGCAATAGGTTGCGGTGCATCGGTGGCGCAATAATGGTTACCGCCGAGGGTTGGCTCAATGACAACATTTTCTGTGATAAACACCGTCATCTCGTCGGTGATGGTTTCGCCGCCGCCAGTGATGGTGATGGTCAGCGTGGCAGAGCCATTGGCGATGTCTTGCGTGCCGGGCGTATAAATCGGGGTGGCGATGGTGGCATCGTTGAAAGTGCCGTCGCCAGAGGTGGTCCAAGTCAGGCTGTTGTGGTGGATGGCGTAGCCAACAATTTGGGCTTCACTGCCTTCGCAAATGGTCACGTCATTACCAGCGGTGCCGCCCATCACGCGCTCGACGGGCAGGCTGAGGTAGTCAATCCAAGCGCAGTCGCTGCCGTTTTGCACGCTTTGGTCCTTGGTGTAAGTCCACTTGTAGGTGTGTCGGCCCGCACTGACGAGGTACGCAGCCTTGGCCCAACCCACATTGCCCGACCAATTGTTCTTTTCTTGGTTGTCGATGTAGAAGTGGAGTTTGTCGTAAGTGGCTTCCGACGACACCTTATAATAGAATGAGATGGTGTCGCTGCTGCCAGCTTCGTGGGTCAGGATCAAAGTGGTGGTGCTGTTGTCGCCGATGGCGCCCGACCTCACGCAATAGAGGCCTTCGAAAGGCGCTTCGTTGACGATTCTCCAAGGATGGGTGGCATCGTTGGTCCACTCTGAGCTGAGTTCGCCGCTCTCGAAGTCCTCAACGATGAGACCAACCTTCGCGATATAGTCACGCTGATCGGTGTATTGTCCCGAAACCACATTGAGCGCAATCGGGCACATGTAACCTAACGGGGTGTCCTCGCTGATCGTGATGTCAAAGGTTGCGGTTTGACTTCCGCTGGCATTCACTTGGTCGAAATTGATAGTGTTTTCGGCGAGGATGATGTAAGGTGAAAGCATATTCAAGGTGGCTGTGGTGGCTGTGGCGTCAGCATGGCCCTTGTTCTCGATGACAAAGCTGAGTTGTGCGGTTTCGCCAGCATCCAAACGACCGTTGCCGTCACCCTCTACTTCCGTAATTTGAAGGTCACCCAACTTGAAGATGGGGGCGTAGGCCTTCATCGAGAGTTTGCTGGTGTACACATCGTCGCCGTTGACCACGGTGATGGTGAACTGGTTGTTCGTGTTGTCGGGTACGTTGTCGGCCACGGTAAACGAGAAGGCGTTCTCCACGGTCAATGTGCCGTTGGAGGCGATGCTGCCGTATTGTGCAGTAGCGTTCTCAATGGTAATGTATTCAGAGGTGGTGGCCAAAGTGGCTTCGAAGGCGTCCATGTCCTCAGAACCGACGTTCTTCAGGGTGATGTCCAAGTTGATTGTCTCACCGAAGTCGAGTTGGTTGTTGTTGTTCTGGTCGTGAAGCACCTTGCTGTCGAAGACGATGTAAGGACCGTCGTCGGGGATGACTTCAATGACGGCTTCATAGCGGAGATAATCCTGTCCCGTCACGACGAGGTTGATTTCGGTCGGAGGCACTTGAGGCTCAAAGTTGATGGTTTGCGCGTCGCCCGTGGCTTCGACGACTGCGAGGATGTCCCAGCCGCCTTCCGAGTTCTCTTTCACGAGGCTGATCATGCAGCCTTCGGGCGCGGTGATGGTGACTTCATCGATATCTGCCAACACTACTTCAGGATGTGTAACATCCATTGTTTGAGGTACTTGTGTGTAGATGCGCAGGAAAGCGTCGCAGTGGGCAGTGAACATGGTATAGGTGATGTCCTTCGATTCAGGATTGGATGGCCAACTGCTTTGGGCGAGGAAATATTTGCCGGCCACATTGCCGAAAGCGGGCATCCAATTGCCGGTGTTGGCGGCGTAGGGGCCGTAGTTGGGCATGAAGTCGCCGTCGAAGAGGTCATAAACGCCCCAAACATAGGTGTCGTTGACGAAAGAATAAGAGACTTGAGTGGGGCAGAGGAGACCCACGGCGCCGGCGTTCCCACCATTGTAGGTGCGACGCATCCATGCCTCAGCGAAGCAGGTTGAGCTGTAGTTGAACATGCCTGTCTGGCAGTTGATGGACATGACGAAAGGCATTTTGCCCACATTGTTCATCTGGGCAATGTGGTTGTTGCTTACTGCTGGCTCGCCCCAACCTTGTTCGTAACCGTGGTCGCGGTGTTGCAGCCAGAAAGAACCTTGGTTGACGGCTTGCACCACCTGATCAGGAGTGCCTCCCGTCCAGCCACCGAGTTCTGTCGGCGACTGAGGAATGTAACCTACACCATTGGGGCCGAAATAGTTGACCACCATCGTGGTGTTTTGATTGCTCGACCAACTGCTGCCCGGTGTGCCGCTGTAAATGCAGTTGATACGGTTGGTATCGTAGCCACGGTTGCGCATGTAGCCGCCGAACACCTCGGAGCAGATTTGGAACCAACGTTCCGTTTGCCAGCCCAAAGCAGTGATGGGACGGGCGTAGAAATCAGGATCCATGTTGGGATTGCCGTATTCGTATTCGATCTGCTTGCCGACAAAAACGGGCAATTCGTTGGCGTTTTGTGCGACAAGGCGCGAAAACACCATGTCGGGCAGGTTGTCATTGCCTACCACGTCAGCATAGCGGTTGTCAGTGATGCAAGTGCCTTCGTAGGAGTGAGGAACAACTTCGGCAGGGATGTATTGGCCCAAGTTGGTGCCGTGGTCGCCCAAGAGGCAAACCGCCACGGGGGCAATTTCCCAAGTGTTGTAGGCGTTGTGGAACCAAGCCTTGATGTCATTGGTGCTGTTGGCGGGCATTTCGTCAAGGCGATAGACCTTGGTGATGATGCCTTGGCGGGTGCGAAAGTCCTGCAATTGTTTGGCGTATTCGGCCCAAGCATCGTTGTTGGGCGTGATGATAAGGTACTCGGCACCATTGTCACCGTCGCGGAGCCACTTTTGCATACGGGCAGCGTAATCGATGAGGGGCAACTGGTCGTAGTTCATCAACTCAGCAGCGAGGATGGGATCCCAATAAGGCGAACGCAGACGGTCGTCGCCGAAATGGCCATCACCACCTTCATAGCGGACTTCGAGTTCAATATTGGTGTAGACCACCAAATCCTTGGTCACAGGGTTGTACTGGAAGGGGCTGATGGAAACGGCGGCGGCATTCACGCCACGGATGTAAGCCTCGTTGATCATGAAAGGCTCGGCGGGATAATAAGCGTTCTTGCTGTAGACGTTCATGTCTTTCACATAATTCATGTCGGGTTCCTCGTTCTCCGACTGGATGCGGAGGGCGGGAGCGATGTTCACGTTGTGGATGACTTCCTTGTCGAAATGCACCACGTTAAGGGTAGCTTTGGCACCTTGCGGGATGGCCAACAGGCGGCTTTCGAAGGGGATGTTGGGACAGCCGGCGTCGTTCGGCAGGGCGATGGCTGAGATGCTGATTTCCGACATCTCCTCACCGCGGTAGTTGAGTTGGTTCAGCGACATCTGGCCTAAATTGTAGCTGATGTGCAGTCCGTCTCTCGTCTTCTCGGTCAGGTTGAAACCTTGCTTCCCTTTGAGGGGATAGTTGAAGGTCTGTGCCAAGGCGAAATTGCCCGTCAGGACAATCAGGGCGATGGCAAGAAAAATGGATAGTACTTTTTTCATTGTATGAAGAATTTAATTTAACATTGTCAATCATAATCTCCCCACTTCACGCAAGCGCCTTTCAAGGTCTTCTTGATGGGGAAGAGGAAGGTGAGCCTCACGGTGGCGTCGCCGATGTGGCGCCGTCCGAGCAGGGTGGGGTCGATGTAGCTTGCGCCGATGACATCTTGCGATGAGCCTTCAATTTCTTCTTTTGAATAGGTGTTGAAAATCCCGAAATGGCAGGAGGCATCCAAGCGGAGGAGGAAATAGTAGCTTCCGGTGTTCATCCTGAACTGCAATCCGGCCCCGACCACAGCCCCGATATTCCATGGCTTCATGTTGTGTGCGGTCATTTCAACGGTGTCCATCACGGTAATGCCTGTGCTGCCTTCCACGGGTTTCTGCTGCCAGAACATGTTTCCAGACAAAGGCAACGTAAAGCGCGGCGCGATGTAAACGTAAGGCCGCACCTTGCTTTCTTCGTCCAAGAAATAATAGCTGATGGGCACTTGGACATCGATTTCGCGATAGAGGATGCTGTCTTGCCTGTGATAGGTTTGGCTGTGGTTGAGCGAGTCGGGAAGATTGTAGTTATAGCTTAACTTGGTGCTGCGGTTGACGAAGAGGCCTTCGATGCCGACTGTCAGGTTGCTGGTGACTCTCCGTTCCACCACGAGGCCTGCCAAACCATTGTTGAGCAGGTTTTTGGGAAGTTGGTTGCCCGAATACAGCAGATAAGGTTGTTCATATTGCGTTTTTGTGCCACCGAAATGGAACCAATGGGTAGACGAAACGCCCGCGATGATGCCGACGTTGTATTTGGCCTCCGAGCTGGAAATGACGGGATGAGCCTGCTTCAAAGGCTTGGCAAATTGCGCGTTGGCGGTCGTGCCAAGAAGCATCAAGGAAAGGAGAATTATGAAGGATGGTTTTTTCATTGTCGTAACGCTTAGATGAATGGATTAAGGTTGGTATTGTCCCACATGGAGGGTGTCGCAACTGAGGAGCATCATATTGCCCGGGTAAGGCTGGGCACCTACTTGCAGGTCGTCAAGCAAGTCGCCGGAAATCGGGTGATAATAGGTCATGTATTCGTAACCCAATTTGAAATCCACGATGACGGGCTGCTGGGTGACCATCCCGTCTTGACCGATGACGGGGATAGTGGCTTTCTTGCCCGAAATGATGACTGCGCACAAAGGTTGGTAATGCGTGATGATGTCGCGGATTTCATAATAATAGGCGGTAAAATAGGGGTCAGTGCCCATGATGTAGACATAGTTGAAATCTTTGGCTTTGTATGAGCCGTTCTTGAAATAGATAGGGGCAATCGTGTCGTCAACGAAATGGTTGAGGTCCGAATTTACGACGGCGTAGGTGTTGTCGGTGCTCGATTGCTCGATGTAGTTGAGGTCGGGGTTGTATCCGTTTTCCTTAGGCTCGTAGAAGTTGATTTTGGCCATGCCTACATGTTGGTCGAAGAATCGGAAGTATTGCGGGAAGCCCAAAATGGCCGGCATGTCATGATATTGGGCGAGCCAAAGGCTGTCGGGCGTCAAGGCGACCGAGTCGATTTGGATGGCATCAGAAACGAAACAAGTGTCGATTTTAGGTGGGTTGTCACCAAAATGGAGGTTCGCGTTGCCGAAAGCTTTCAATAGGCGTTGCGGCATGTATTCGTTGATGTCCGGAATTTGCTGGTGCCCGTAAAAAATCGTGGTATCTGGTCCGTCTTTTTTCAGGCAGGAAGTGCAGAACAGCAGACCCGAAATAAGGAGGAACACTATGCTATGACGGTGTTTGTTCATGGCTTGTTGAATTGGTTTGCAAAAGTACGTTATTTTTTAGGTTTTATTGTGTGATGGCCACTTTTCGGGCGGTCGTTCCTTCCCGAGAGGTGGCGACAAAATAATAGATGCCGTTCGGATGTCGGTTCATGTTGTAGGGAACGTGGCTGTCACCGGTCTCGTTGTAGGTCTGGAACTGGTCGATGAGCACGCCGCGCATGTCGTACACCTTGACCTCAATCTTGCCTGTCAGGCTGGTAAACCGAAGCTCCATCTGCCCGTTGTTGGGGTTGGGAATGACCTCGAAGCCCGTACCTTCCTGTTCGTCAATGTCGTAGAAGGAACAGACCATCCAATAATCGCGGTGCACGCCTTCGCGCTGGCATTCGTTGTAGGCGGTGGCCCTGAGCCAAACGGTGTCGGGGGTGTAGCTGAGCACATACACCTTGCAGGTATCGTGCAACGGGCCTTTCTCCAATATCCTCCAGTTGAGGTCGCTGTCCACGAGTTGGCCGCTCTGCGGGTCACGCTTGCAGAACTTCCAATCCACCGAATCCCATTTGCAGGCAGGGTTGTGCTCCTTGAGGACAAATTCATAGAAGTTGATTTGGAACTCCGTCGCTGGAATCACCCAAGGGGCGGTGCCGTTGCCGTAAAACTCAATCGGGTCGGGATTTGGGGTGTATTGCATGTTGGTGATAATCACCTTATACGAGTTTTCGCAGTCGGAAAACGGGTTGTTGATGATGGCAACGGTGTCAGTCGTAAATGAGCCGCTTTGCCCGAACCATTCCCAATGGACGGAGTCGCAAGGCTTGTCGACGGGATAATCCACCACGATGGAATGTCCGATGGTGAGGTTCAGCACATAGTCTTGTCCGCAGCCCTCGAAAATCGGGTCTTCCACATATTCTTGGACACCATACGCGGATTCGGTGTAGGTCTGCCCTGTGAGGTTCCATGTGAAGGATTCGCAAGCGGTGGTGTCGATGATGATGGGGTCGGGCTTCCTCTTAAAGTTCAGGTCAAGGGTGAAGAGTCCTTCGCAATCTTGGTAGGGCAGCACCTTGTCGACAATGAGGGTGTCGGTGGTGTAGGTCACGCCGTCCACCCATGTGTAGGAAGGCGGATTGTTATTGTCGTAACAACGATAAACGATGTCAGGCTCGAAGTGATAGTAGTCACCCACTTCGAGTGTCAGCATGACGATGCTGTCGCAACCGTGGCTGGTATGGGTGTAGAGTGTGTCGTAATAGGTTCCCGGCGCCTCGTAGTGGGTGTTGAAGCCATTTTCAGTGTAGTAGCCCGGACCCGTGAAACATATCGACGCATTAAACGGGTTTTCCACCGCAGGCCTTAAAGTGATTTCTACGTAAACGAAATGGTTGCAGTCGGGGTTGCTTGGACTTTGCTCTTCGCGCACCAAAATAGTATCGCCCGAAATGGGGACATTGTAAAATCCATATCCGGAATAGAGCTGCCCCGCGCAGGTTTGGTCATAGAAGTGTTCGTCTGGCTCGCGTCGGGCGTCGATGAAAAACGTCGTGGTGGAGGCTGAGGAAGATTGGCATGGGGTTTCTTCGGTGAACACCGTGAGGGAAGCCTGATAAACTTGATTCTCAGTATAGTTGTGGTGGGCAGGGTTTTCGTTGCTCGTGGTGCCGTCGCCGAAATTCCATTCAAGTTCGTAGTTCTGGAAATTGACTTCGGCAAAGAAAGTGATGGTTTCCATGGAACAATCCTTCAACGTGTCGTTCTGCATGATGATGTGGTCGTTGATGATAAGGGTGGTGTTGAGGTTGGTGGCCTTCGAGCCGACCATGTAGGCGTAACCTCGAGATTGGCCGAAGCCGTACACATGGGCATTGAAACCATTGGCGCACGAAAGATGATGCACACCGTGGCTGATTTGCTGACGGACGAAACTGTAATCCTCGTTGCCTGCCACGCGCTCGAAAAGGAGCGGCGAAATCAGTTCATTGTCGAAATAAACCTGTCCGATGTCTTCGGTCTCCACAATGATGTTCATATAGTGGTTGGCGATGTTGACGTTAGTGTGGTCGTAGTTGAAGGTGGAGAAAGTGATTTCGTCGATGCGTTGCTCGACGGGGGCAATCCAAACCATGGAAGGCGCTCCGTTGCCCGAACTGTTTGAACTGGTATTGTAAAGATAAACAGCACAGCTGTGAGTGGATTCAAGGTAGCATGACTTTTCTTGGTTGGTCAGCTCAAAATCTTCGGATTGGTTGGCATGTAGAGTGCAGAGCGGTTGCCCATTCTTGTAGATGATGTTGTTGTCGGCGGATGAAGTGATTTTTACGATGTCCATGTTGCGGGCCATTGAGGCGGTGACGATGAACTTCTTTCCCCATGACTGAATGGGCATGGCCTGTTCGAAAATGCAGTCGGCATCGCTGTAGGCATCGGTGGGCACCAAAGTCAAATTGTTCCCGTTAAAGACAGCGATTTTCTTGCAGTCGCGGGCGGTCACTCGGCTACCGCTCAAGTCGAGATTGTCACCCCAATAATCGTTGTCGGAACGCAATTGGTAGACTTGTCCTCGATCCAACGTGATGCTATATTCTACATTGGCAGGCAAACCTCCCAAAGTGTTCACGGAAGGGGTGATGTCGACCGTGGTGTTGTCTTCGGTGGCTACAATCAAGAAGGCACTGGTGTGGGTGCCGTAGGTAAATTCGGCGTCTTGGTTGTAGGTTTGGATGATATAGTCGTCGGCCAAACCCTCCACGGGCATGACATACGAAACGTCGAATGAATAGGCCGCAATATTGGAGCAATACACCGATACCGTGTCGGTAGTGGTGATGAACAAGCCCTTGTTCTTGATTTGCTCGTATTCATTCATTTCCATGTAAGCCTGTTGGGGGTCTATGTTTTCGAGGAGGTAGGTGCTGTTGGCTCCAATGTCGAACGACTGTTGCCATCCCGTTTGGGGATTCGTAACGGTGCAACTGCACGCATCTTTCGCACTGATAAGCAATTGGATACGCAGCCAACTCCCATAGTTGGGATGATCCCTGAAGCCGTTGCCCAAGAAGGAAACCCAGAATTCGGTGCCTTGTGTAGAGACATCTTGGCAGAACGAGGTCGGCAGCGCGATGAAAAGGCTGAATAAGAGCGCTAAAGATAGTTTTATGTGTTTCATAATAGCGATAGTATTTAAGCCGCTAAAATACTAAAAACTCTCGTATCAAATGGAATAAAGCGGAAAATTAGTTCGAAACGGACACTTTTCTTGCTGTCACGCCTTCTTTGGTGGAAACCACGAACAGGTAAATGCCGTTTGGATGGCCTTTCAGGTTGTAAGACAAGGTGTTTTTGTCATCGCTAAGGACGGCTTGAAATTGGTCGATGAGCACGCCAAGCATGTCATACACCTTGATATCGAGCTTGCCGGAAATATGCTCAAAACGAAGCTCCATCTGCCCATTGTTGGGGTTGGGCACCACATCGAAACTGACGGTTTCTTCCGGATGCTCAAGGCCGTAGAAAGAGCAAACCATCCAATAGTCGCGTTGGATGCCTTCACTGGTGCAGCCATTGTAGACGGTGGCTCTAAGCCAAACAGTATCAGTGATGTAACCGATGACATACACCTTGCAGGTGTCGTGCAATGCGCCTTTCTCAAGCAGCCTCCAATTGATGTCGCTCGGCACCAATTGTCCTGTGTTCATGTCACGCTTGCATAATTGCCAGCTCACCGAATCCCATTCATTGTTAGGTTGGTTGTCGGACAAGACAAACTCGTAGGCGTTGATTTGGAACTCGGTGGCGGGTATCACCCAAGGGGCTGAAGTGTTGCCAACAGGCTGGATGTCAGTCGGATCAGGCGTGTGATTGAGGTTGAGATACAGGTGGACGATGCTGTCGCATTGCGAGACTGAAAGTAGGGTATCGGTGTATAAACCATCCTCTGTGAGCAGGATGCCGTTCCAAAAGTGGTTGTCGCAAGCGGAAATCGTATCGGGGTCTATGTCATATATCTTGTTGAGTGTCAGGTTGCAAGTGACGATACTATCGCAACCGTCATGGCTTTGTAAGGTCTGTTGGTGGCTGCCTCCATCCTCGTATGTCTGTCCGTTCCAATAGAAAGTGCCGCAAGCGATGGTGTCGAAACTGGAAAATTGGGTGGTGCCCAAAGTGAGGTGCATGGTGACGATACTATCGCAGCCGCCCGGCGTTACATAAGACCAGTCATAGACGCCCCCCTCGTCATACTCTCTGCCGTCCCAAATGAAGAAGCCTGTGCACGAAAGTGTGTCAAACTCATGTGTGATGCTTTCGGCAACAGTGAGGTCGAGGGTGATGATGCTGTCGCAACCATGTATGCTGACCAAGTTCTGTTCCTTGTGGTAGGGGCCGGGTTCACTATACGTGAAGCTGAAGCCGTGTTCGTCATAGAAGCCCGGTTGCCCCGTCCAACAACGGCTTTCGGTGAAGGGAAAATGATAGCTTTGATGGGCGTGGATGTGGACCAGAAGACTGTCGTCGCATTGCGGATTGATTGGGTTGGGCTGGAGGCCAATCAAAATTGTGTCGTTGAAAATGAGGATGTTATTGAAACCAAATCCTGAGTAATAGCTGCCTTCACAGGCTTCATCATTTTCGTTGACGTAATGTGGCGAGGTGTCGATGTAAAATAGGGTGGTGTCGCTCGCTGAGGCTTCGCATCCGCTCTCGTCGGTGGTGACGATGAGCAAGGCCTGAAAACGCCGATTCTCATGGTAGATGTGCGTCGCAGGGTTTTGGGTGCTGGTGGTGCCGTCGCCGAAATCCCATAAAAGCTGGTAGTCCTGCAAATTGACCTCGGCGGAGAAAATCACCGGCTCTTCAGCACAATACGGGAAATCCTCATTATAGCTGATTTCCAACCCATTGACGGTGATGATGGTACTGAGGTCGATGGCGTTCGAGCCGACCAAATAGGCATAGCCTTTGGCATCGCCGAAACCGTAGACATGGGCGTTGAATCCGTTGGCGCATGAGAGGCGGTGCGTGCCGTGGTTGATGGTCTTGCGGGTATACTTGTAGTTGGCATTGCCGTTGACCGTGGTAAACTCCGAAGGCGAAAGCTGGTTGCCGTCGAAATAGACGTTGCCGGCATCTTCGGCCTTCACGATGATGTTGACATGATGGTGGTCAATGCTGGCATTCTGATGGGTGAAGGTGGCGAAAGTCACCTCGTCAATACATTGCTCGATAGGGGCAATCCAAACCATGGAAGGGTCGCCGTTGGCCTTGCCGTCGTTGGCCGAAGTGTTGTAAAGGTAAACGGCGCAAGGTTGCGAGGATTCGAGGTAGCAGGAACCTTCCGACGAAGAAAGCTCAAAAAGATGGGATTGGTTGGCGTTGAGCGTGGCAATGACTTGACCGTTCTTCCTGATTTCGTTGTTGTTGACTGCCGATATGACTTTCACGAAATCGCGGTTGCGCGTCATGGATTGGGTGACCACGAAGCGTTTTCCCCACGAGCGCGTGGGCATGGCTTGCTCAAAAATGTGGTCAAGGCCAGTGTTGCCCCCGTAAAACTCAAGGGGGATTCGTGTTAACGTGTTTCCGTTGAATACCGCGATTTTCTTGCAACCATCGGCTCGCACAATCGTCCCGCTCAGGTCGCGATAGTTAGTGTTGTTGTTCGACCTGACATGATAGGTTTGGCCAGCATTCAGTGTGACCTCGAATGTGGTGTTTGCGGGATGTCCGCCCAAAGTGGCCATGGTTGGCGTGATGTGTACCGTGGTGTTGTCCTCGGCGGCCACAATCAGGAACGCACTGGTCTGGTTGACAATCTTGTATTGGTCGCTGAGGTTCGTCAAAGTGGATTGGTCACCGCACTGCACGAGGTAGTTGTCGCCCAAACTCTCAATGGGCAGCACAAACGAGGCGTCGAAGGAATAATTGGCGATATTGGCGCAATACACTGAAACTGTCTCGGTGGCTACAATGTGGATGCCTTTGTCCGAAACGGTCTCATATTGGTTGTTCATGTGGTAGCAATACTCCTTGGGCAGGTTCCTTTGCGTGATGCTGTTCGCTTCAACGGGAAAGCTCAACGACCATTCAGGGTGGTTCGGGTTGGTGATGCTCACCTGACAGGCTTGCTTTGCGCTGATGATGATTTGTGGAATGACGCCCTCGGTGATGTTACCCGTGGTGTTCTCATAATAGCCGTTTTGCATGAACGACAGCCAAAACTCCTTGCCTTGTGTTGAGGCGCCTTGCGGAAACGCTCTAAAGGCAAGCACAATCCAAAGCAACAAGAGAGCCGTCCTTTTCATAATGCAAAACTTTTGGGGTCACGAAAGTGACACCTAATTAATCATATTCTCCCCATTTCACGCAGGCACCCACCAAGCGCTTCTTGAGGGGCAGCAAGAAAGTGACGGTGGCATGGGCATCGCCACTGAAACGCAGGTGGTTGAATTCGTTCAGCAAATCGTATTTTGTGAAAGTCTGAATGCCGTTCACGTTGGCCGACAAGTCAATCTTCACAAGGAAATAGTAGTTGCTGGTGTTGAATCGGACTTGTGTGCCGATGCCGGCCATGCCGCCCACATTGATCATCTGGTAGGTGGTGTCGCTAAAGTTGGCAGTCGACGTCAGGGGAGTGCCGATGATTTCGCCCGTCTCAATGTCATAGTCGGTTCTGGTATACTCCATTTTGCCGCCGAGAATGTAGGAAGCCCGTGGCGCGACAAAGAAGTAAGGCTTGAGGTTTTTCGACCCGATGTTGATGTAGAATGTAACGGGCGTATATACCTCGATAGAATTGTAATCGGCGGTGAGGTCGTAGTTTCTTTTCATGTGTTGGTTGAAGCCAGTCGGGAAGTGGGGATTCATATAGTTCAGCCCGACATTATGCTGCTCGTAGATGGCGTTGAGGCCGACGGAAAAATGGTTGTTCAGCATGTATTCCACGGCTATGCCGCCGAAATAGCCGAAGCGTAGGGTTGGCTTGTAGTTGGCCAAATACCAGTCGGCGGTTTGCGCACTTTTGAAATGCTGCCATAGGGTGAAATTGCCTCCGCCCAACAATCCTATGTTGACTTTGGCGTCGCTTGCTTGTCCATTGCCTCTCAGGTTGGGCAGGGCTTTCTTGAATTGGGCTGTTGCTGTGCCGCAGAATAAAACCAAAAGGCACGAAAGTATGATATGCTGTTTTCTCATCTTGATTAATTATTGTAGTGATGACTGGGGTCCCAATATGTAAATGGCAAGTTTTCTATGTAAAATACGGCGATGTCGTTGTAATTCATGCTATCATAGCCGGGAGAAGTGGGATGGTCATACCCTTTTATCTTGACTCCGTAGTACAATTCCTTTACACCTTGTGCGGTCACTTTTCCGGAAATAATGAAATACTCGCTTGAGTCTCTGTGGTCAAGTCCATAAGAGTTTTCATTGAGTCTTTTTAGAGTAAAGAAAGCTGTGAAATAAGGATTCTCACCCATTATGAACACTGAATCGATGACGTTGGCGTATTCAATATAATAACTTCCTGTAGTATTATAATGATCCTCGTTCACATGCTTGAAGTCAAATTTGGCAATTCCACGATGCTGGTCATAAAAACGGAACCAGTCAATGGCATGGAAAACCTCACTGTTTTGCATAAGAGAGAAGATTTTGGTTGAGTCTGATGGTATGAAGACCTTTTTCCTTATAACCTCTCCTTCACCTTGGACAAACCCTAAACTGTCTTTATAAAGTGTAGGCGGATTGTCGCCAAAATGGAGTGCACTTATTATTTCTGGCTGGCCGTTTGGAAGGGTGTTTCCTGTAGGAATTGAATCCATGGCCTTAATCAAATCGGTTGGCATCACATCGTGGATGTCGGGGATGACCTGCAAGGCATAGTCTATCACATGCTGGTTGATGGATTCAAGTTCCTCTTGGGTCAGGTCTTCGGGTTTTAGGGTCTGTTTTTGGCACGAAGCCGCAAAAAACAGAGAACAGGCCGCTAAAGTGGTAAGCGTCAAGGCTTTTCTTCTAAAACGATTTTTTTTGTTCATAATAAATAATCAATGAATAACAACAACTTTTTTGGTGAGGTTCCGTTTCCCGTCGGTGATGAGGAAGAAGTATACGCCGTCCGAGAACCTACTCATAGTATAATTATAGGTGTAGGTGTCGCCTATGATGGGGATTTCAAAACTGTCGATGTGCATTCCCGTGGCATTGCATACCTTCACTTGGATTCTGCCTTCCATGTTCTCAAACCGCAACTCCATCTGTCCGTTGTTGGGGTTGGGAATGATACTGACGTTGGCGAGGTCGTTCTCCATGTCATCAATGCCGTAGAACGAGGACTTGAGCCAATACTTTGCTATCACGCCGTCTTCCGAACAGGGACTTACGGCCTTGAAGTAGAGCCAAACGGTGTCTTCCACCCAGTCCATGGCATACACGGTGCAACTATGGTTGTCGTCGGAGGGGACGTAACGCCAACTGTCCTTCGAGAGGCTCCACTCGCATTGGCTGTATTGCCATGTGAAGTCTGACTTCGGGTCTTTGGCAGTGTAGTTGTAGTGGTTGACGTTGAACTCGGTGGCCGTGATGGGATTGTGGGGCCATTCCACATCGTCCATGCAGATGATTTCGGGTCTTGGCGTATATTTCATGTTTCGTATTGTCAGTGTGACGATACTGTCGCAACCATGAGCGGTTTCAATTCTTTTGGTCACGGTGGTGTCTTTGTCATAAGAGAATGATTCTCCGTTCCAGCCGAATTGCCACAAGAAGGAGTCGCAAAGCTCGGTTTCATTACCGTCAACTATGGTGTCGTTATCGATGCTTTTGTAATTCACGGTGAGGTCTAACTTGACGATGCTGTCGCAACCGAATTGGTTTAGGTAGGTTCTTTGGTAGCTGCCTGAGGCCTCATAAATGTTGCCCGAGTGATCGGTTTGGACGATGGTGTGCCCTTCTGGGTCCCAATAGAATTGGTCGCAGGTGGTTTCAGAGATTTCCATTTCGTCCTTGGGAAGCACAACGATGCTCACCGTGACGTTTTGGGTGGTGAGACCGTCGTCAACAGTGCAGGTGAAAGTAGTGGTTCCGACGGGCGGTGTGGCCACGGGGTTCTGGATGTTAGGGTCGTTGAGCAACGCTTCGGGTGTCCATCTGTATGTGTAGATACCCGTACCATTGAGGGGCAGGGCGTGGAGTGTCGTCGAGCCGTTTTCGCAAATTTCATATTGGTCGGCGGTGGCCGTGGCGGTCAGGTTGGAGCCGGCCATGCTGACGACCACTTGCTCCGTGCTAGTACATCCGCCTTGCGTGTTGATGATGGTCACAGTGAAGACTTGCGACTCTTGGATGGGCACGGTTTGGGTGGTTTGGCTGTTGGGGTTAGTGACCATATTGGCAGGTTCCCAATGGAAGGTGTAGTCGCCAGGGGTGTCCACAATGGCAGTGAGGGTTGCGGTTCCACCATAAATGACCGAGCTGGGATTGGCCGACACGGTGGCTACGGGAACGGCGTAAACAGGAACGGTCAAGATTTTTTCATCGAAGCAGTGGGCGCCGGTGAATGTTCTCAGGGTCACTTCGTAATCACCGAATTGGTCATAAGTGTGACTGACATTTTCTCCGCTGCCCGTCTGTCCGTCGCCGAAGTCCCACTCGTAGCTTGCAATGGCTTGTCCCGAGGGGTTGGTGGTTGAGGTGCTGGTGAATTGGGTAGCGTTGCCCAAACATACGGAGGTGAAGTCGAAATTGGCGGAGGGTTGTGGATAGATAATCACTTGGGTCGAAGCCGAAACAGATTGGGTGCCTACCGTGGTAGTGCATTCATAAGTGCCGGCCATGCTCATGGTGCAATTCTCACGGGTCGGATTTTGCAAATCGGAAGTCCAACCATCAGGACCTACCCACGCGTAAGAAGCGTTAAACTGTTCATTGACGGTCAGTTGAATGGTCTCGCCTACACAATAGGGGCCTCCATTGTTCACAATGCCGGGAAGGATGTCGCAGTCGGTCTCGCCCGGACCTGAGTTGGGGGCCTTGGTGAAAGAGATGGTTTGTTGCACTTGCGCGAAATTAGTAATCATCAGGATGTAGTACTCACCAACTTCAGGCACATGGGGCGGGTTGTTGTTGGAGATAACGCAACTACCATCAGCGAGATTTGGGTGGTCGTGTTGCGAAATAGGATAGCCGAGGTACACATCTTCAACGCTTGCGGTGGAATAGCTGCAGTCAATCAACTTTTCACAAGTCAGGTCGGCAACACAAGGATCATGAGGATTAGCGAACGGACCCCAAATGCAATAGTCAATGTCATTGCCTTGACCAGAAGCATCGTGGGCTTCCATGTGAATGATAAACTGGCCTGCAGTATGTATTCTCATGTGATACCACGAAGGATAAGGCTGACTGGAGAGGCAACCGTAATCAGGCCCAGGCTCTCCAGTGGCACCACCCTCGTAAGCGGCTTCAAACTCAATCACTTCTGAAGTGCAGAAAGGCATGGAGTTCAGGCAATGGTCATTATCAGCCCTCAGATTAGCTGTATTCACATCCATCATAATCGAGAGGTAGTCAATGGCTTCAACGGAGCTTTTCCACACACTCATTTGATTTGTAATGTCCATCTTGCTCAACAAGGAGAAATCGGTTTCAGCATCCGCAAAGAAGCTTTCGAACTCATCCATGAAGTGGTTGTCATCGTCTTTCGAGGTGAGGATGAATTGGCCAAACTTTTCTTCGGGAATCAGCACGAAGCGGTTGTCATGGCTGATGGTATAAAGCAGGAAAGCTCTAAAATAGACATTGTTGATTTCGTGGAAGTTCAAGACAACACCTTCATCGGAATATTGTCTATATGGAGTTTGTGCTTCAAGTATTGAAGGCAAGGATGCCAGCAGCAAAATGGCAACTACAAATTTTACAATTCTTTTCATAATAATTTCATGAATCCTTGGTCATTAACGGAGAAAACACTTCGAAAATTGCATAGTCGCAGAAATCAATGGATGATGACGGCTTTCTTGGTCACGTTTCGTTTGCCGTCGCTGACGTTGAAGAAATAGACGCCGTTCATCAGCCGTTTCATCGAATACTCGTGGCTTTGCCCGATTTCGATGGACTTCAGCTCGAAGGCATCGACGAGGGTACCCGTCAGGCTATACACCCTGACGCTCAGGTCGCCTTCCATGTTGTCGAATTGCAGCTTCATCTGTCCGTTGTTGGGGTTGGGGATGATGCTCACGACGGCGGGATAGGCTTCGGTTTCCTCGATGCCGTAGAAGGACGGATGCAGCCAATACTCCGCAATCACGCTGTCGCAGACATTGACGGCCTTGAAGCTGAGGCAGATGGAATCAGGCACCCAGTCCATGGCGTAGACGCTGCACTCGAAAGGATTGCCTCCACTGGGATTGGGGACAATGCGCCAGCTATCCTTGGAGATGCGCCACTCGCACTGGTCGGCGATCCATGTGGCTATCGACTTCGGGTCTTTGACTTGGTAGGTGTAACAGTTGACGTTGAATTCGGTAGCTGTGATGGGATAGTTCGGGAATTCAATATTGGCATCCGGGCAATAGATTTCAGGTTGGGGCGTGTATTTCATGTTCTTGATAATCAGGGTGGCGGTACTGTCGCAGCCATGTTGCGTCAGGATGGTTTTTGTGACGCCTCCAAGTGGGGTGTCCTCCGTGAAGGTGTAAGTTTCTCCATTCCAACCGAATGGCCATTCGTATTGGTCGCAGAGTTGGCTCATGCCTGAAGGAAGCGTTTGGGGGTTGTCGCCGTCAAGGGTGATGGTGTTGCCGACGCTTTCGTGGTTCACTGTGAGGTGGAGATAATAATCTTTGCTGCAAGGATAGGGGTAAAGCGAAATGTGGTATTCGGCTTCCTTGTCCTCATCGTAGACTCCGATGAGTTGACCTTCGACATACCAACTGTAGGTGTTGCAAACGGTGTCGTAAATGTGCACTGGTTCAGGCTTTTCGAGGAAGTTCAGGTTGAGACTGAAGATGCCGTCGCATTCCGAGGTGGGCAGCGTGTCGGTGTAGAAACCTGTTTCGTGGAGGTCGAATTCAAATGCACCTATGGGATTCCAAATGAAAGATGGGGTCTCGTCTGCGGCATAGCACACATATTCAGTCTGGACGGGTGGGACGTAGTAGTCGCTGACATCAATTTCCACCCAAACGGTGCTGTCGCAGCCATGAATGTCTTCCAGAAGGAAGATGTGAAGCCCAGCATAAAGCGGGATTTCGTAAGGATCTCCCTCATAGTAGTAAGGCAATTGCTCTGGGCAAAGGCTGACCGGAAACTCTGCGATTTCGTTTTCGGGCCAAACCTTAAGGTCTAATCTTACGATGCTGTCGCAGCCGTGGATGGTTTGCAGGGTGTGTGAGGTTTGGATGGAGCTGGTGTAATTGGTGCCGAAGAAATTGTAGCTTTCGCCTTCGCAAATGGCTGCCTCAATGGTGGTCTCGTCGTAAATGGGATAGTGGTCGAGATGCAAATAAATGGTCTTGTCGCAACCTTGGTCAGTGACGGTATCAAATTGGTACGTTCCGATGGCACTATATGGAGCGCCATGCCATTGTAAGACATCGCCAGGGCAGATGGTCTCATAATCGTTTTCGACGATGACATCATTTACCGTAACGGTGACGCTGACGCTTTGGGTTGTCTGTCCGTCGCTGACGACGCAGGTGTAAGTAGTGGTTTGTGTAGGTGAGGCGATGGGGTTGTATATGTTGGGATTGCTCAAGCCAGTGGTGGGCGTCCAAGAGTAGCTGATGTTGCCCGTACCTCCGCCTGCGTTCACATAGATTTGCCCGCTACCGCCTTGGCAGATGCTGATGTTGGGACCAGCCGTGACTGTCATGGCGCTGCCGCTGATGTGGATGGTCACTTCGTCGGAGCTGACGCAACCGCCTTGAGCGTTAGTGACGGTGAGGGTATAGGTCTGGTCTTGGGTCAATGTCACGGTTTGTGTGTTTTGGTTGTTGGGATTGACTACCATGTTGGCGGGTTCCCAATGGAAGTTGAAGGTACCGGCGCCACCTGAGCCGCTCAGTTGTGTCGAGGTTCCGTAAGGAATGGTTTGGTCGGGACCGGCATTAGCATTAGGTTGGGCATATACGGTGACGTTTTGGGTCTTTGTGTCGGTACAAAGCCCGTTGCCACAACTCACCGTGAGAGTTACTTGGTGGTTGCCAGCGGTGGGGAAGGTGTAAGTGGGATTCTGTTGGGTTGAGGTCTGTCCGCCACCAAAATTCCATAGGTAACTTGTAATCTGTTGTCCGGAAGGATTGGTAGTGG
>Ga0265298_10003521_pt1 | contig 20630 bp, 15 predicted proteins | sample AusTroGonzalo_MG_3_FD_193486 | JGI IMG/M metagenome (GOLD analysis project Ga0265298, IMG submission 193486) | Bovine rumen microbial communities from tropical cattle in Woodstock, Queensland, Australia - Gonzalo_01 | ecosystem: Host-associated > Mammals > Digestive system > Stomach > Rumen ... | reverse complement strand
CCGACAAAGAGGGCTTCCTGCGCAACGAACGCTCCCTCACCCAAACCGCAGGCCGCGCCGCCCGCCATGTGAACGGCCGCGTCATATTCTATGCCGACAAGGTCACCAAATCCATGCAGGCCACCATGGACGAAACCCTGCGTAGAAGAGCTAAACAGCTGGCATACAACGAAAAACATCATATCATCCCAAAAACGGCCATCAAGTCGGATGCCATTCCCAGAGAACTGCAGAACCTGCGCTTCGATATTCCCGACCCGATTCTGTACCAACCTGCCAACGAGGAGAGTCTTATGGCTGCCGAGAAAAATATCGATTATAAAATGTACAATATCGAACAGTTGCAAGCTCAGAACAAGAAACTGCGCAAGCAACTGGAAAGCGCCACCAAAGAACTGGATTTCATGCTGGCGGCCAAGCTCCGCGACGAAATCCTTGAGATTGAAAAATTAATTGCAGAACAAAAATAAAAGAAATAAAAAAAGCCCCCGCAATCAGCGGAGGCTTTTTTTTTTATTTCACCAAGTTCTGGAATTCTGTTGTTTTTCTGTATTTCTTGAATTCGGCATCGCGTTTGGCTTTTTTCTTGTATTTGGAATCTTTGTCGATAGCGGCACCCAGATTCTTGTACAAGTTGAACTCGTCGGCAGTGCGGGCAGCCAAAACGGCCTTCAGGTAATACACCTTGGCATCGGTGCTGGTAACGCAATCCAAAGTGGCTTTGGCAGCAGTATAGTTCTTTTTCAGAATCTGTGACAAAGCGGTGTTGTAATCACACGTGGTGTTGTTCAATGCCTGGGCGGCACCGTCAAAGTCACCTTCCAAAATCTTGAATATACCATTGTTATAGCTCTGGTTCACCGGATTGACAGCGGCTTTCTGGGAATCCTTGAACAACTGCTTGGCCTCATTCAAATTGCCAGCGAAGAAAGCGGCGATAGCCTTGTTATTTAAGATAATACCATTGTCAGGAGAAATAGCAGCAGCCTTATTTAGCAAATTGTTGGCTTCATCCAGATATTCCTGATTTCCAGTAGTATAATAATCGTTCAACTTCAAAGCAGCCAGATTGTTATATGCTCTCCAGTCGTTTTCATATTTGCTGTCATTCATGATAGCGGTGTAGATATCGGCCTTGGTGGCGTTGCTCTGGGCCAAAGAGGCGGCATACAGTCTCTCGTTCAGACTCAACTTGGATGGATCTGAGGTAGCCAGCTTCATGATTTCCTGGTCATTGTACTGGTTTTTATTGTAAACCAAGGAAATTTCCGCACGACGCAGCGGAGGCAGAATCTGATCGGCAATCTCATTATAAATGTCCGTCATTTCACGGATTCTCTGCTCACGCAAATCGTTGCTGGGCTGTGATCTCACCACATTCAGGATCTTGTTTCTTTCGGGAATTTTTGATTTTTCCACAGCGGCTTCAAAGCCATCCCAGTCCTCGCCCTTGGCGTTGTTCTCAAATTTTAACTCGGGTTTCTGGAAATTCTTGGGATTGATCTTATTGTCCTTGCAATACTGCTTAATATACTTGTCATATTGCTCGTTGAACCATTTCTTGCCCTGCTCGAAACGACGCTCTGACAAGCCCTGGTTGTGAGATTCCTCGCCTTCGGGAGAAGCCCATCCGGAAATCACCACCTTTTCGATATTGCCACCCTTGTACAGGAAATCCACCAGGTCTTTTACGCCCTGCTTGGCTTCTTTGCTCTTGTTCAGCGGCAGGTTCCAGTTCATGGAAGAACTGTTCACCTCAAAATAAATGTCAGCAGTCTCACTCTCATACTCAGCCTTATAACCGTGAGGTCCGAACATGAAATAGGTGCCATTGCCACTTTCAGCATCATCTGACAAAGTCGGGGTGATGTCCATCAGCGCGGAAGAATTGGAAACACCGTCGCCCAACAGACGGTCGGGATTCAATTTCTGGCTTTTCTTTTTCAATGTGGCATTGGTCACCGCATAGATTTCACTATCCGTCATTTCATCATTGAAATCGATAGTGCCGCTTTTGGTGAATTTTCCACCAGCCTTGTAAGGAATAACGGTTGCTCCATCTACTTTGGCCTTCTCACCAGCCAACGTAATAGCAGGCAACGTCGTCATCACCTCACCGGTAGCGGATTTAACGGTAGGCACCACCGTCACCACCGCCTTCTTTTTCATGTATTTCGGCGGAACTTCACCCTTGATGGTGTAATCCACTTTACCGCCCTTGTTTTCCAAATCAGGATTGTCCAATGTGATGGACACCTCCGGATAACGTTTAACCATTTTTTGCAGACCGCAACCCGCTAAAATCAATGCCGCGAGGGTCAGCACCAATGCTAAATTCCTATTCTTCATATACATATTTATTTTGATGTTTCTATATCCATTATCTTGCAAAGATACATATTTTTGCGGAATACTCACTCGGAAAATTTCATTTTTTTTGTATGTTTGCATTTTAATAAACAGCAAATTGCAATGAATAGTATATCCTCTCTTAAATTTTACCTTTTTTGCTTGATTTTCCTGTTTTTTACATCCTGTAACGAACTGCAAATCCAGCGTTTTGAAGGTGGTGCGTTAGGCACCTACTACGCCGTCACCTACAAGGGAGCGGAAAATCCCTCGCTACAGACTGGGGTGGACTCCATCTTGAACTCCATCAACGAGACTTTCTCCATTTTCAATCCTTCTTCTATTATTTCAAAAATAAATGATAATCAAGAAGTTATATTGAATGAAGAGTTTATTGAAGTCTTCACTGTCGCCCAAAGGATCGGCCAGGAAACAGACGGAGCCTTGGAAATGACCATCGGCCCGCTGGTCAACCTCTGGGGCTTTGGCAAAGACGAACGGAAACTAGACCTTTCCCAAGCGGAAATTGACTCGGTGCTGACCATCATCGGGTACTGGAAAATTCATCTCGAAAATAAGAACATCCGCAAAGATAATCCTAATATTCAATTGAATTTCAACGCAATAGCAAAAGGCTATGCCGTGGATAAAGTGGCAGACTTTCTGGTGAAAAACGGATATAAGGACTGCGTGGTCGATATCGGCGGCGAAATTGTGGCGAAAGGCAAAAAATACCACGACCAGGAGTGGAACATCGGTTTGCAGTCGCCCACCCGCACCCGCGACGGGGAAATGCGCGCCGAGGAGACTTTCCACCTCTGCGACCGTGCTGTGGCCACCTCCGGCAATTACCGCAACTATTTTGAAGAAAATGGTCAACGCTATGCGCACATCATCAATCCGAAAACCGGCAGGCCCGAAAAGAGCAAACTGTTAAGCGTCTCCGTGATAGCTGACCATTGCGTGGAAGCCGACGCCTATGCCACCGCCTTTATGGTAATGGGCATGGACAAGACTAGAACCTTTTTAAAAGACCATCCCGAACTTACCTGTATCTTCATCTATGATGAAAATGGAAACTATGGTACAGAAGTATGCAATCCTACTAGTAATCAGTAATATAAAAAATTTTACGGTCGTTTTTTCTTCAAAAAATTTCCTAAAGTCAGTCTCAATTCGGATATTTTTTCGTATCTTTGCGGTTTAAAATGGCTTTGGTATGAAAAATAACGGTTTATTTCAGCATAAGTTCTTTCGTCTGTTTACCCTCCTCTTGGCTGTGGTAATATTGGCTGCGGGGTTCTCCTCCTGCTCCTCCTCAAAAAAATACGGACAAACAGAACACAAACGCTCCTCATACCGGCGCGTGAAAGTGAAACAACCTCGCTGGAATACCGCCACTTCCACCTCTACCACCTACTACATCAAAAAACAAAAACCTCGTAAAAGATACAATCCGTAATCTTTTATCTTATTAATTATCAGTTGTTTATATGAAAATAAAATTTCATCGACTTATATTTTGCTCTTTCTTGCTGTGCCTTTTCTTTTTTGTTGATGCACAGAATGATAATTCATTGAATTTCAACACCTATAACGGCATCCCTTACATGGACGAGGAAATGGTGTTCGACACGATCGGCATCATGATGGACAGTGTGGAAATGAGCTATTACGATAAAATTGACAAAAATGTGGAACCCGTTCTGTTCCTGTACCTTAAATGGATGCCCGGCTATGGCACTTACGAGGACTTCAACATTGCGGCAGTCCATTACCGTCACCACACCAGTGCTCGTCCCGACACCCTGGTTTTAGGAAAGTATTGTCACCCCGCTCCGTATAAAATTTATTCCAAATACGGCATGCGCCGTCGCAGAATGCACCGCGGCGTGGACTTGGCTTACCCCATGGGAACACCTGTGGTGGCCGCTTTCGACGGCATGGTGCGTGTCTCCAAGCCCAATGCCGGCGGCTATGGACAACTCATCGTCATCCGCCACGACAATAATTTGGAAACTTATTACGGACACCTTTCCCAGCGACTGGTCAATCCAGGACAGATGGTTCATGCCGGCGACACGATCGCCTTGGGCGGCAGCACCGGACGCTCTACCGGACCACACCTCCATTTTGAGACCCGCTACCTCGGCTATGACTTCAATCCTACCAAAATCATTGATTTTGATAATTTTAAGTTGAAAGTCGATACCCTCTACACGAGCGGTTTCGAAGTGACTTCCAAAAGCCTGATTGCAGAAAAAACCGCCAACGATGCCAAGGCCTCAACTTCCTCCTCAGGTGCCGTTTACCATAAAGTACGCCGCGGTGAAACCTTGGGCTCCATCGCCAAAAAATACCATACCTACGTGTCCACCATCAAGAAACTGAATGGCCTGAAGAGCGACTTTATTCGGGAAGGACAAAGATTGAGAGTCAGGTGATAGGGATTAGGTGTTAGGTGTTAGGGATTAGGGATTTATTTTTAGATTTATAGTTTTGGAAAATGAAAATTTATTTCGGAGAGCAGCTTTAAGATTACTCCTGCTCGTAATTTTCAGTTTTCAGTTTTCAGTTTTCAATTTTCAGTTTTCAACTTGCTCGCTTTCAGCTCAAAACACATACGTTCCTGCTTTTCAACGCAATCAAAACATCCTTGTGCTAACGGAAAATGACACCTTGTCTTTGGCTTGGGCGGGAGGTATGAGCAACCTGGCATTTTTCAACATCGACTTTGACCTCGACGGCACCGAAGACCTGCTGGCTTTCGAGAAACACGGCAACCGCCTGCTGCCATTTTTGCGACAAGGTCAGCAATGGGTGTATGCTCCCGAATACCGGCACTGCTTCCCTGAACTGCACGACTGGATGATCCTGAAAGACTATGACAACGACGGGAAAAAGGACATTTTTACCTACGGTCTCGCAGGAATCCGCGTGTTCAGAAACTCCTCGCAGGAACAGCTCTCCTTCAGTTTGGTGACCGATCAACTCAGCTCTTTCTATTACACCGACTACAGCAACATCTACGCCTCACCTGATGATAACCTGGTGGTGGCCGATGTGGACCACGATGGCGATATGGATATACTCAACTTTTGGGTATTAGGAAAATATGTTCATTTTCAACGAAACTACGCCATAGAGAATAACCTCGCCAACGGCTGGCTGGATTTCCGTCTGGAGGACGAGTGCTGGGGCAAGTTCTCCGAAGGTGCTGACAACAACGAGATTACCTTACTGAGCTACTGCCAAAGCAAAAATGAAGAGCCTACCCGACATGTCGGCTCCACCATGACCCTGACCGACTTTAACCACGACGGCTTGGAAGACTTGATTCTAGGCGATATTGACTACGATCAAGTGGTGCTCCTGACCAACGGAGGAACTTTGTCCGAAGCCCTGATGGTGGCACAAACCACCACCGTCCCCAACGCCGTTAACCCCATCTCTTTATACTCCATGCCACTGGTCTCCTCCCTGGATTTAAATGGTGACAACACCCCTGAACTGTTGGTTTCCCCCGCTGACCCCTCTTTAACTAAATCACAGAATATCAACAGTGTATGGCTCTACGAATATGACAGCCTGCTGCAAAATTATAGTCTGATTACTCAGAATTTTTTGCAAGATGAGATGGTGAATTTAGGCTCCGGCTGTTATCCCGTGCTCTATGACTGGAACGGCGACGGACTGTTAGATCTGTTTGCCGGAAACTACGGTTACTACGACAGTTCCGCCTATTATAACGGCTTCCTCACTTCATATTACTCCTCCGCCATCGCCTATTTCGATAACATCGGCACAGCCTCCGAGCCTGCCTTTCAACTGATAAATCCCGATTTCGGCAACCTGCGCCAGCTCAACAAGCAAGCCTTTTTCCCTACCTTCGGGGATCTGGACGGCGACGGACAAACGGAAATGATATGCGGCTGCAGCGATGGTAGCCTGACAAGGGTAAAAAACGGACAGGTAACGGAGAATTTCCTGAATATTGAGGTCGGCGATTTTGCTACGCCCCAGCTGTTCGACCTTGACCGAGACGGCAAATTAGACCTGCTGATCGGCAATCGCCGAGGACAAATCGCCTATTACAGAAACACTTCTGCCAATGGAAGTATCAGTTTTCAATTAGAAACCAGCACCTTGGGCGACGTTGATGTGCGTGATTACACCCTCTCCTATTTCGGCTTTGCCACTCCTTGTTTTTTCAGACAAAACAACGAAACCCTGCTGCTTTGCGGCAACGAGCAGGGCAAACTGTTCCTTTACAACAATATAGACAACAACCTCAGCGGAAGTTTCTCCCTGCAAACCACATGGCTGCCTGAACAAACTGGAACTCAACATCTGCCCATACAAGAAGGCATCCGGGTGGGAGTTGCCGTAGGGGAACTGAACAACGACAATTATCCCGACCTTATCGTGGGCAACTATGCCGGTGGATTCGCTTACTTTGAAGGTAGGACAGGCATTCCTGTCAGCATTCGCGAAGCGGAAGCCACAAGCGTAAAATGTTACCCCAATCCTGCCACCGAATTCATTTACATCGAAACAGCGAACGATGATATTACCCAAGTGCAGATTTTCGACCTTACCGGACGCAAAATATTGGAAACCAAATTTATAGGTCAATTTTATCCGCTCAATATCAATTCTTTAAGTCCTTCAATATATATATTGAAACTGATAAGTAACGGAAAGGAATCTTATCACAAAGTGGTAAAAAGATAGATGTTGCCATATTGAATAGTAATTTTTTATAAAGTTTTTCTCAATTTTTATTTTTGTATTGAAAATTTTCCTATCTTTGCAGCGATGAAATTTCATTCTTTGCGATAGATGCGGCTGCGCAGAAAAATATTCCGCGTCTATTGGACGAGAAATGGAAAATTATTTGTATTTTTGTAGTTTGTTTAATCTTGAAAAAAACTGTCCTATGGAAAAAGAAAAAATGAATGAGGAAAAACTTAAAGTGCTGAATTCCACCCTGGAAAAATTGGAAAAGACCTTTGGCAAGGGAGCCATCATGCGCTTGAGTGACACTCCCGTTGAAGATATCGACGTTATCCCTACCGGTTCACTGACGCTTGACCTGGCCCTTGGCGTGGGCGGTCTACCGAAAGGAAGAATCATCGAAATCTACGGTCCCGAATCTTCTGGTAAGACCACCTTGGCCATCCATGCCATTGCAGAAGCCCAGAAAGCTGGTGGTATTGCCGCTTTCATCGATGCTGAGCACGCTTTCGACCGCTCCTATGCCGAAAAGTTGGGTGTGAACACTGCCGACCTGCTGGTTTCCCAGCCCGACAATGGTGAGCAGGCCCTCGAAATCGCCGACAACCTGATCCGTTCTGGCGCCATCGACATCATCGTCATTGACTCTGTGGCCGCATTAACCCCGAAGAGCGAAATTGAAGGCGACATGGGCGATTCCAAGATGGGTTTGCAGGCCCGATTGATGTCACAGGCCCTCCGTAAACTGACCGCCACTATCAGCAAAACCGGCTGCTGCTGCATCTTCATCAACCAGCTGCGTGAGAAAATCGGTGTCCTCTTCGGCAATCCCGAAACCACCACTGGCGGTAATGCCCTGAAATTCTACGCTTCCGTGCGTCTCGACATCCGCCGTACCTCCCAGTTGAAAGACGGTGACCTGGCCGCCGGTAACCGCGTCAAAGTGAAAGTGGTGAAAAACAAGGTGGCACCTCCATTCCGTACCGCCGAGTTCGACATCCTCTTTGGTGAAGGTATCTCCAAAACCGGTGAGATCATTGACCTGGGCGTGGATTACAACATCATCAAGAAATCAGGCTCCTGGTTCTCATACAACGACAGCAAGCTGGCACAGGGTCGCGACGCCGTGAAACAGCTGCTGAACGATAATCCCGAACTGATGGAGGAACTGGAAGCTAAAATCCGTGAGGCTGTCGCCGAGAAAAAACAATAATCCTTCTCCATTATGAAACATTATTTCATCAGACTGATTCTTTTCTCCCTGGTGGTGATGCTGATGGCCTGTGGCCATAACAGCAAGCAATATGCCAACATGCCGCCGGACCTGGCCAAGCTGAGCAAAGCCATCGACAAGCATCCTAAAGATGCGGAAGCACGCTATGCCAGAGCCGTTTACTATTACAACCGCGGCTTTATCGACGAGGCAAAATTGGATATGTTTGAATGCCTGAAACTGGATGACAAAACCTCCAAATACTATGTGCTGATGTCGGACATTTATTTTGCGGAGAAAGAAACCGATGAAACCGAGGAGATGCTGGAACGCGCCATCGCCTTGGATCCTGCCAATAACGAAGCGCGACTGAAACTGGCCGAACTATATTTCCACCTCAGGATGTTCCCGGAATGCAATAGCACCCTGGATGCCGCCTTGGAGCAGGAAAAATTCAATCCCAAAGCCCATTTGATCAGAGGTTTCTGCCTGAAAGAAATGCAGGATACCGTCGGCGCTATGCGTATGTTCCAACTGTGCATTGACCAGAATCCGACTGAAATCAGGGCTTTTCTGGAACTGGGTTATTATTACCAGCAAAAACTCGATCCTATTGCCATCAGTTACTACCAAAACGCCCTGCAAGCCGATCCCAACAATATTGAAATCAATTTCAACCTGGCCAAACTTCTGCAGGATTTAGGAGAAAAGAATCAAGATGATGATCAGATAGAACAGGCGGTAGAGCAGTACAAAATCGTGCTGCAACTCAAAGAAGACCACCTGCCTGCCCTCAATAACCTGGGCTACGTTTACATGGTGGACCAGGACAAGTACGACGAAGCATTAACCATGTTCGACAGGGCCATTGCCGTGGAGCCGAACTGCGTGGAAGCCCACTGCAACCGCGGGGTTTGCTTCGAATGCACTGGCCGCCTGGAAGAAGCCCGGAAAGCCTACAACACCGCCTTGAAAATACTGCCAAACTACGAACCCGCTGTTGTAGGCCTGAACCGATTGGACAAAATGAAATAAGCACAAAAACATGAATAATAATCTGGATCCCAATTCCGCGAGACTTTCCGCTGCCGAGAAGGAATTCGAAAGAGCCATCCGACCAACGGACTTTGCCAATTTCCATGGGCAAGAGCAGGTTATTGACAATATCATTGTCTTTGTGCGCGCTGCCAAAGCCCGCGGAGAGGCCCTGGACCATGTGCTGCTGCACGGCCCTCCAGGTCTGGGAAAAACCACCCTCTCGCACATCATTGCCAACGAAATGGGGGTGAACATGAAAATCACTTCCGGCCCCGTCATCGACAAACCCGGTGAACTGGCTGGTTTGCTCACCAATCTGGAACCTAACGATGTGCTGTTCATCGACGAGATTCACCGTCTGTCGCCCATTGTGGAAGAATATTTGTATTCCGCTATGGAAGACTATCGTATTGATATCATGATTGACAGCGGTCCCAATGCCCGTAGCGTCCAGATTTCCCTCAACCCCTTCACTTTGGTGGGAGCCACCACCCGTTCTGGCTTGTTGACCGCTCCTTTACGCTCTCGCTTCGGTATCAACCTGCGACTGCAATACTACGATGCGGAGACGCTCTCACAGATTCTGAAACGCTCGGCTTCCATCCTCAGCATCCCCATCAAGGATGATGCCGCTTTCGAAATTGCCCGCCGTAGCCGTGGCACCCCACGTATCGCCAACCTCTTGCTGCGCCGCGTACGCGACTTCGCCCAAATCAAAGGCGACGGTACCATCACCTACGACATCACTCAAGTGGCCCTGGCTGCCCTGAATGTCGACAAGCACGGCTTGGACGAAATGGACAATCGCATTCTTTCCACCATCGTGGAGAAATTCAAGGGCGGACCTGTCGGCATTTCCACCATTGCTACGGCTGTGGGTGAGGACCGTGGAACACTGGAGGAAGTTTATGAACCTTTCCTTATTCAGGAAGGATATTTGATGCGAACCCCTCGCGGTCGTGAAGTAACTGATTTGGGTTATGCCCACTTGGGAAAATTTCGTCTAACAGACCAGCAACCATCATTGTTTTAAAATATCACATCAAAAAATATTGCCTTATGAAGAAATTAATTTGTCTTATCAGCATGATAACCTTCATGGCCTGCGCTTTCTCACAAGAATATTATACCAGCGGCTCGTCATCCACTAACAATAACAAAAGTGTTGACACAAAGGAGAAAAAGGAAAATGACCACAAAGTGGACCGTTACAATGAGTTGGAAGCCCGCAGGGTGGTTGTCGGTATTACCTTCGGTCCTTCCTTCAACTGGATGAACTGGAAAAACCACAAAGCAGCCCCTGCTGGCTATGAGCGTTCAGCCCACGAAAGCGTGAAACTGGGACTCCGCTATGGTATCAACCTGGATATTGACCTCACCAAGTCCAAAAACTTCTATGTCTCGACAGGTGTTCTCATTGAGCATACAGGCGGCAGCCTTAACTTTAATGATAATATTTATCTGGTTGACAAAACCTTGGAAAATACCAATATTGACCGTAAATACAAGAGTATTTACTTCACTATCCCCACGGCCATTACATTGAGAACTCCCAGTTTCAGCCATTTTATCATTGGTGGCAATATCGGCTTTTACCATAGTTTCAATCTGTATTCCCGATACCAATCCAGATTCCAAATCGACCCAACCGCAAGAGAAACCGACAAGGAAACCATCAACTATGTCACTACCGACTGGGCCAAAGACAACGAGACGGCCTTGTTCAAAGAGTCCATTTTTGCCGGTATAGGCTTTGAATATGTCATCAAAAGACACCTCAGAGGCAAACTTTACATCAACTACGCCCAATCGCTCAACAACTATTTTTCCAAAAACGCCAAAAACAGCAGGACCGGGGTACAAGAGAAAGCTGCCATTGGAACTGTTGAGATACTTTTTGGCTTATATTTTTAGTATTCAGGCATGAAAATCATCTGTGTCGGCAAGAATTACCTGAAACATATTCAGGAACTGGACAGGCAACGGCCCACTGAGCCGGTATTTTTCCTGAAACCCGACTCATCCATCATCATCCGCAACCGTCCCTTCTTCCTGCCGGATTTCTCGGAGGAGATTCACCATGAGGTGGAACTCCTTTTCCGCATTTGCAAAGTGGGAAAGTGCATCCAGCCCAAATTCGCCCATACCTATTACGACGCTATCGGCTTGGGTATTGATTTCACTGCCAGGGACTTGCAACGAAAATGTGTGGCGGAAGGCAATCCCTGGGAGATTGCCAAAGCCTTTGACGGCTCCGCTGTCATCAGCAAATTTGTGGAAAAAGAGCATTTCGGAGACCTCAAAAATCTGGATTTCAAGCTGTTACTGAACGACCAGTGTGTGCAACATGGCAATAGCAAAGACATGCTGTTCTCCATCGACGAGATTATCTGCCACGTGTCGAAATTCATGACCCTGAAAATCGGAGACATCTTTTTCACAGGAACCCCTGAAGGCGTGGGGAAAGTGGCCATCAACGACCGCCTGCAGGGCTTTATCGGAGAGGAAAAATTTTTAGATTTCAAAATAAAATAAAACACTATGATACCAAGATATTCGCGCCCTGAGATGAGCGCCGTTTGGACTGAAGAAAACAAATTCAACAGCTATCTGAAAGTTGAGATTGAAGCCGCCGCCGCTTGGAGTAAGTTAGGCGTGATTCCCGAACATGACGTGGAACTGCTGCGCCAGAACGCCCGCTTCGACATCCAGCGCATCTATGAAATAGAAAAAGAAACCAAGCACGACATTGTGGCTTTCACCCGCACAGTGAGCGAGAGCCTGGGCGAAGAGAAGAAATGGGTGCATTACGGCATGACCTCCACCGACGTGGTGGATACCGCCAATGGCTACCTGCTGAAACAGGCCAACAAAATCCTGCGGGAAGACCTGCAGCGTATGTCCGCCATCCTGAAAAAGCGGGCCTACGAGTTCAAAGACACCCCCTGCATCGGCCGTACCCATGGCGTACATGCTGACATCACCTCGCTGGGTCTCAAATGGGCCCTGTGGTTCGAGGACATGCAGCGCAATATCGCCCGCTTCGAAGATGCCGCCGCTGATGTGGAATGCGGCAAGGTGAGTGGCGCAGTAGGCAATTTCGCCAACGCCCCCGCCTTTGTGCAGGACTATGTCTGTGAGCAGCTGGGCATCAACTCGGCCAAGATTTCCACCCAGACCCTGCAACGCGACCGCCACGCCCACTACATTGCCACACTGGCCCTGATAGGTGCCTGCATCGAGAAGATGGCTACCGAAGTACGCCACTGGCAGCGTACCGAACTCCGCGAGGCTGAAGAAAAATTCGGCAAGGGACAAAAGGGCTCCTCCGCCATGCCCCACAAGCGCAACCCCATCAGCAGCGAGAACATGTGCGGCTGCGCCCGTGTGCTCCGCGGCTACATGATTACCTTTTACGAGGATATCGCCCTGTGGCATGAACGCGACATCTCCCACTCCTCCGCCGAACGCATCATCCTGCCAGACGCCACCATCCTACTCGATTACATGCTCAACCGCTTCAGCGGCATCTTGGAAAACCTCGTCGTCTTCCCCGAAAATATGCTGAAAAACATATACTTAACCCATAAAGTCATCTTTGCCCAGCGTGTCATGACCACCCTCATCGGCAAAGGACTGTCACGCGAAAGCGCTTACGACCTCGTACAACCCATTGCCATGACCGCATGGTTCGAGGGTAAAGACTACAAAGAACTGCTTGAACAAAACGAGGAAGTATGCAAATATCTCAATAAGAGCGAATTAGATAGCTGCTTCACCTTGGAATACTACCTCAAAAATGTGGATTTGATTTTCAACCGTGTTTTTGGAGAATAAACCATCAAAACATATAATCATGAAAAAAATATTCTTCGCCATTCTGGCAGTGACCTTTGTGCTGACATCATGCGGCCATAAAAGTGTAGGCTCCTTCAAAGTGGACAATTTTTCCAATGGCAAAGCCGGGGAAATGCTGCTGATAATGGACGATAACTTCTTCACTGAAAATCAATTGCAGGAAGTAATCGACAGTTTACAGCAGCCTCAACCCGCTATCAACCAGATTGAACCGATGTTTGATGTGCTGCACCTGCAAAGCAAGGACTTCACCTCCAAATTCGTAAGACATCGCAATATCGTCCATTTCGATTTCAGTCCAAAATACAATAGCAACAGCATTGTTTTTGACCGGAATGCCTGGTCCAATCCTCAGGTATATATCAAAATCAAAGGCTATGATGCGGATTCCTGCATGAACCTGTTCAGAACCCATGCAGATACTATCATCAACCTACTGTATGACAATGATTTGAAACGTGTTCAGTACGCTTATAACCGCGAACTGGAGCCCACCATCCAAAAAACACTGAAAGAGATGTTCGGCATTTCGCTCAGCGTTCCCATGCACTATTTCATTGCCAACAAGACCGACGATTTCCTATGGCTGCGCTTCAGAACCACCAAAAACGACCGCTTCATCATGGTCTATAAGCTGCCCGTATACGAACTTACCGAAGAGAATGTCATAGCCATGCGCGACACTATCACGAAAAAATACATTCCCGGGGCAGTAAAGAACGCCTACCCCATCATCACCCGAAAAGCCGGTTTCCCCATTGTGAATCCTTACCAGATTGGCAGTAAAAAAGGTATGGAAATGAGAGGCTTGTGGGAAAGTATTGGCGACTTTATGGGAGGTCCCTTCTACAGCTTCACCTTCAAAAGCCCTGACGGACAATACTGTATCACCGTGGACGGCTTTGTTTATGCCCCGCAAGAAGACAAAAGGAACTACCTTCGGGAAGTGGAAGCCATCGTGAAATCCCTCCGCTAAAAAAATTTTATTTCGTTGTAACGTTTTCGCAGTTTAAAGCGTCATATAGGTGTGGAAATATTGAATAACTATAATGACCTGATTGATGGCTGTCTGCGTAATGACAGAAAAAGCCAACAGGCATTGTACAATCTTTTCGCACCGAAAATGCTGGCGGTATGCATGTACTATGCCACCACCAAGCATGAGGCTGAAGATATTATGATAGAGGGGTTTATGCAGGTTTTTACCCATCTTGACAAGTACCTTGGCCAAGGCTCTTTGGAACATTGGATCAGGCAGATCATGGTCAACAAAGCCATCTCGAATTTCCGTAACAACCACAAACGCTACGGTTACGACATCATTGATGAGGAGGTGGAAATTGCGGACGAAACTGCCAACATAGAAACCCATCTGACCGCTCAAGAGATATTGAAACTCATGCAAAAGATGCCTGAAATACAAAGAATGGTCTTCAGTTTGCGAGCACTTGAGGAATATTCTTTCAAAGAAATTGGGGAAGAACTGAATATCTCGGAGAACACGGCGCGGGTTTACTTTATGAGAGCCAAAAATTGGATTACGGAAGAAATAAAATAGCATAAGATATGAAGATGAACATTAAGGATATCATGGAACAGATGCAGGAGACCCCCTCTCCGCGGTGCTGGGAAAGCATTGCCTCCCAGTTGCCAGCCGCAGGGGCCGCTGCAGGAGGAAGCGCCGCTGCCACCGCCGCCAAGGGAGCTATGTCGGCAGGCAAACTCGCCGCCATTATTGGCTCTGCCAGCGCTGTAGTGGCTATTGTCACCGGCACTACTATCGCCATCCTCACCCATGAACCCGCTACCGAAAGCCAATCCACCAGCAGCAATCAAACAGAAATAAGCGTAATCGACAGTATATCAAGTATATCAGCGGATAATACTGACATCTATATTGTAGAAAACGAGACCGAAACCGAAACTCCAATCCAAAACGCACCGCTCACCGACAAATCCAATAAGGAAGAAGAGCATCCTACTATAAACACTTCTACCTCAAGCAATACAGCTGAACTGGCTTCTACCCCATCCCATTCTGTTCCCACGGCTCCCGCAGCTTCTTCAAACACTGCCATTAGCTCGGCTTCAACCTCATCAACTAGTCCCAACACTAATACGCAAAATACTCCAACACAGAATAATACAATCAATACTACTCCTCAAAACCAGCACAACAGCAAGAATGAGGAAAGCGCGGACAATGTAACAGAAAACGCTTCAGAAGCAAGCATTAGTCCTGATGATTACGCTTACTCGCGCCCTGTTGTCATAGAGATTCCCAATATTTTCACACCCAATGGCGACGGAGTAAACGACCTCTTTGTTATCAAGGGCTTGGAGAATTGTGAAAAGCGCATGCTGATCGTGAAAGACCAGAAAGGCCAGACTGTGTTCCAAAGTAATCGCTACGACAACAACTGGGATGGCGCCAACCTGCCCAATGGCAGCTATTATTACCAGTTCAGCTACAGCATCAACAATATCAACGAGATGCGCAAAGGCGTTATCCTCATTCGGCGGTAAAAAATCATTAATGTGCTAATGTGCCAATGAATGTAGGGCTGTCACATTGTGGCAGCCTAATTATATAGGAATGCACCGCATCAGGGGAGTCTCGCACTACGTGCTTGAGGGGAAATGGTAATGTGCCAATGAATTAGAAAAGTAGGGACGCAATTCATTGCGTCCGACGACAACGACGATGGCTATTCCTCTGTATGGATATAGCCTCCCTTCTTCTTGCTGCCGGTATGCTTGACAAGTCCCTGACTTTTGAGAACAGAGACACAACGCTCAACGGTGCTCAATGGGATTTTCGTTTCGGTGATAATGTCTCCCGTATTACAGTTCGGATGTTTTTCAATGTAGGAAAGCACCATTGCAAGCTTTTCTTCCGGTGGTGTTGCCGGTTTCCGCTTGACTTTTAGTTGAACAGGTTGCTCCGGGCTGGATTGCGGCTCAACCTCTGTTTCATGTTTTAGGATAACTTCCTCTATCTTTCCGACAATTTTTTCCTGGGTTTTGGGTTCCAATTTGAACACAGTGGGTTCTTCTTCCCAAGGCATCTTTTTCATAATCACCGTATTGTCATTGCACGAATCAAGATAACGGAATGGCATCAACACAGTGGTCGTTATGCGGATGAACTCTTCCTCTCCGAACAGTTGTTCGAGATGCTTCATGGAACCCAAGCGAGTATATTTATCATTTTGCACGGTACGGATTTCCGTGAAATTACCTTGTTGATGACAGTAGAAGATATCCTCAATGTCAACCAGTCGAATATTGTTGTCTTTGTCCGTAACATCCAGTTTTCTAAAATCCTGGTAAACAATCTTCACCTCATTATTCAGCGATTGTTTGTAATGCTTACGCTCCCTTAGCAAAAATGGCAAGAAATTAAATGCGAGATTACGCCCAGAAACTAAAGCAAAAAAATAAAAAAAGAAATAAAAGGGGCCAACAAATTGCACAACCTCTCCATTAGTTGACATAATATACGGATAAGCAAGGGCGATATCTACGAGACCCGTTACCAATGCGATGAATACAACAATCAACCAGTAGATGACATACGGATATTTGTGTAACAACTTAGGATAAAGCAGGAAATAATTAAGATACAGGGAGCCTAATAAAAAAAGAGCTGAGATACTTTCTCTGAGCATACTGCCCGCCGATGGACGTATAGAAGAGATACTTGAAAAGACCCAAAGCACTGCGGCACAGAACAGGATGTTCAGCAAAATGATGATAATTTTGTTCGATAGCTTCATGTTATTTAATTTGAATTTAACGGCAAAGATAGTCAATTATCCTGTACAGACAGCCAAAAACCGCCTTATCCCCTCACACAAAAGCCGTTTTTTCCTTCACACGGAAAAAAATTGAAAAATTTTCATCACACTGATTACCAACACCATATAATCCCTCACAAAAATATAATTCCCAACTTGGAATCACATTTTTTTTCGCAAGGGTTCACATTTCCGCTGTGAGGGTTTAAATATCCTTCAAAAAAATGTATTTTTGCAACGAAACCAATCACACACCATCACAGAATACAAAATGCTAAAACAATGAAAAAAATACTGTTAGTCATTTTTATCGCGTTGATAACATTACCTGCCCTTTTTGCACAGATTCATCTGTCATTTACAGGAAAGGACGTATTAAATCAGTATGTGAGACTACATCATGTGGACATCCATAACGTGACACAAGACTGGACCCAAACGATATATTATCCTGACACCACATTGGAATTGACCTACGTGGGTATTGAAGATCATAACCCTTCGGTATCGCAAGCACCAATGTTATCCATATCCCAAAACAGACCTAACCCCTTCGACGGAACCACCCATTTTTCCATACATCTCCCTTATAATGACGATGTTACACTTAGTATTTATGATATTAACGGACGTTTGGTGTTGCGCGATTCACGCAGTCTGATCTCGGGCAACCATGTATTCAGGCTTACATTAGGGGCCACACAATCATACGTGCTCAATGTACAAGGATCAAAAGAAAGTGCCAGCATCAAAATGGTCAATCTTTCTTCAAAGGGAAACAACCATATAGAATATGAAAGTTCAACGATTGATGTTGAATTGAAAGTAGGGTCTGGCAAAGGAGTTTCAGAATATCCTTTAAACGAAGGGGATTTGCTGCAATTCACAGGATATGTCCTGCTTGATACACTATGGTTAAAAAGCGGTACTATTGAACAGCAAGTAATTCAAGATGAATATTTTGAGCTGATTTTTCCCGCTTGGTTAATCGATATACACCCCTGTCAATATGTGAATGACAGCCTTCTTTTTATACCGAATAGTGAATCTTGTACGCCCTGTATTTTGGAAAGGTCTTTCAATATCCAGAATTTTTATCCTGCGGAAACCATAGAAAGTGCGAATGATATCAAATATATCAGGTTGAAGATGGAGCACTCCTACGTTGGAGATTTATGGATTTCCATAAAGTGTCCCAATGGTCAGTCTGCAACCATTCTAAAAAAGGGATATACAAATCTTAACAACTGTGGTTATATGATTCCGTCAGCGGATGTAGGATGGCCAGAGGGAAACCCGGCAGCACATTTCGGCTGTTATAACAATACCAATGGTTCTGGTTGTGATATGAGCTCTTATCCGATGGGAGTATGTTGGAATTATTGCTGGTCGAATGATACCACACACGGAATACAATACGCCTGTGGAAGCGGACATGTGTATGATGTCTGTAATCGTATTAGTGTTGAAAATCCTAATGGAAATTCTGATAATAGATACGTTGACACAAGTGATGTATATAACTTGACCAATTTCTATTTCCCGGATGAATCTTTTTCTAATCTTATCGGTTGTCCGATAAACGGAATTTGGACTATACAGATTATTGACGGAAGTAATAGCGATAACGGATATGTTTCAGAAGCGGAGCTTTTTATTGGCAGAGGAATGGATACAAACTATCATGTACTAACAATTCCTGAAGTATCCACCGACAGTAGAGTTTTTATCACCTCCGACTCGGCAGTATGTTACGGACAGGTTCTTCACGATGGGTATTCCGCCGTGACAGAACGTGGGGTTTGCTGGGACATCAACCCTAATCCGGATATAAACGGTCCACATGCTGTGGAAGGTGCTGGCATGGGAATCTTCTCTGTTACAGCAACCTTCCTAACACCTGGACAGACTTATTATTATCGTTGTTATGCCATCAATGCCATTGGCATTTCGTATGGCGAGGAAAAAAGCTTTACCGCTTTGGATACAGCATGTAATTCTACGCTTACCGATTATGACGGCAATGTGTACCACATGGTCAGATTAGGCACGCAATGTTGGATGAAAGAGAATCTGAGGACAACACATTATCCCAACGGGGAAGAAATACCTGTTTTTGTTGATAATGAAATGACTGGCACCCCCTATAGATATGCGAATGGAGATGTCAACATTTATGGATACAATTACAATTGGCATGCAGCAGCGTATAATGTTCCCGCTACGGAAACATCAATAATACAAGGTGTTTGTCCAAACGGTTGGCATTTGCCCAGTCTGGCAGAATGGAACACCTTGCGAAGCTATGTAGAAAGTCAAAACAACTATCACTGTGGCGATAACGTAAACTATATTGCCAAAGCCTTGGCTTCCGCTACTACAGATTGGAGAGCATCTGGTACAGCATGCGCACCGGGTAATGAGGTGTCAACGAACGATCAGACAGGCTTTTCTGCAAGACCGGCAGGAGTGAGTTCTGGCACTTACTCTACTGGTTATGGTGCATTTTTCTGGACATCAAACAATAGCACAAGCGATAAAGTTCCCACTTTCCCAATTCTACACATGTGGCCGGATGTTAGTACAACAGGTATTTTTAATTCCATGTTCAAAGCTTATCCTTTGAGCGTTAGATGTGTTCGGAATCTGGGATTTGCTCCCCCTGCCATTCCTTCGATTGTTACCACCAATGTTAATTTTATCACGGATACTTCAGCCATGGGTCATGGCCATATTACTTATATTGGAGACACCTTGATAGCTCGGGGAATCTGCTGGAGCACCACACCACAACCTACTATTATGGACCCACATACTTGCGATAGCATAAACATTGGCTTGGGTGATTTTGACAGTGAGATAACAGGTTTGACCTCAAACACCACCTATTATGTGCGTGCCTACGCAACCAATAGCAATGGCACCGCATATAGTAATGAAAAGAGTTTCATTACCGGCACAGGCAATGACGGACAACCCTGCCCAGTGGCTGCCACAGTGACTGATGTGGATGGCAATATTTACAATACTGTGCAAATCGGCAATCAGTGCTGGATGAAGGAAAACCTGCGTACTACACACGATCCAGCTGGCACAGAAATCCCTCTGGGAAGTTCTGCAACTCATTACGATTATGCTGCACAACGCTACTATCCAAACAACGACGCTGAATTAGTAGGCACGTATGGCTACCTATATAATTGGGCTGCTTTAATGAATGGAGCAAGTAGCAGCACGGCCAACCCCAGTGGCGTTCAGGGCATTTGCCCTAACGGTTGGCATGTGCCAAGCGATGCAGAGTGGTCACAACTAACCGAATATGTAAGTATCCATAGCGCATATATATGCGACGACAATATTTCTAATCTAGGAAAAGCATTGGCAGCCACCACAGGATGGAACGACTATACCTCTACTTGCGCTATAGGCAATAATCCAAGTACCAACAACAGTACCGGCTTTTCTGCTTTACCCGCAGGTCTTACGCCATCTACTAATTTTGGGTATGTCGCTGATTTTTGGACTGCTACAGAGGAGACAGATAATTATCATGCATGTATTCGTATCCTAAGATATGACGCAGGTACTATGTCGAAATACACCTATTACAAAAACTACGGTTTTTCCGTCCGTTG
>Ga0265298_10003519_pt1 | contig 20635 bp, 20 predicted proteins | sample AusTroGonzalo_MG_3_FD_193486 | JGI IMG/M metagenome (GOLD analysis project Ga0265298, IMG submission 193486) | Bovine rumen microbial communities from tropical cattle in Woodstock, Queensland, Australia - Gonzalo_01 | ecosystem: Host-associated > Mammals > Digestive system > Stomach > Rumen ... | reverse complement strand
CTACGGGCGTGACGATTCCCGCGGAACAGAAGGTGCATTGCACATTTCGCGGACGACCTCGTCCTGGTGCGCTTCGTAGGCGGCGCGGGAGAAGAGCTTGGCGCGCTCCGCGCAGTGGCGGCGCTTTTCCTCGCGGAACGCGTCGTCGCGGACGAGGCGCGCGAGCGTTTCCGCGGCCTCGTCGACGGTGCGGAACTCGAGTGTCCTGTCGTCGACGATCTCCTTCGGGCCGCCCTCGTCCGGTATGACGGGGACGCATCCGGCCTTGAGATACTCCGCGATCGCGATTCCGAAGGCCTCGTCGCGCTCGGCGTGGAGCGCGTAGGTCGCTGACAGCATGAACATCTCCTTGTCCTTTCCGTAGACCGGGCCCACGAGCTTGAGCCACGGCCTTTCGGAAGCGAGCTTCTTCAGGTGGTCGGTGTAGGGGATCGGCGCGAGCACTCCTGCGACGTGGAACTTGATGTCCTTGCCGGATATCTCGCGCGCCTTCTCGACGACCTTCACCAGGTCCGTGATCCGCTTCGGCGGGAAGATGCGTCCGACGTAGATGGCGAGGAGCGGGTCGCGCTCGACGGACGCGCCGCCGAATTCGAACAGCGTCGGTGGATAGAAGACCGTGCTGTTGAAGGGGCCGAAGTATCCGCGCAGGATTCCCTCGACGTAGCGCGACGTAGGGTATATGCGCTCGCGCGGGTCGGTGGCGATCTTCTTCAGCGGGCGCACTCCAAAGAGCGGCTTGACGAAGTTTTCGTACAGTGCGGTCTGCACGCGGCGGAGGACGCGCCTTGGTCCGAAGCCGCCGCCGCGCCCCATGAGGTAGTCGTAGAACGCCGCGCCGCCGAACTGGCTGAGGAGGTAGACGAAGTGGTGGGCGGGCTTGCCGAAGTCCATGATGTTCGCCGTCGAGATGCAGACGTCCGCGTCCTTCGCGAGCGCCTTGAGCTTGCGCATCCTGAGGAGCGCGGCGAGCCATTCGCGCTTGGGAGTCGCGCCCTCGGGGTCGAGCCGGACAACCTTGAGCGCCGCGACGTCTATCGGAACCTGAGCCATCTCCGAGACGGCCGCCATGTCCGCGCCTTCGTTGAGCGCCACTGTGACCTCTCCGAAGCGCTGGAGCTTCGCGATGAACATGGAAGGTCCCTCCGCCGAGGAGGGACGACAGCACCTTGTGGTAGATCAGTATCTTCATCGGCTTTGTCGTCACAGTCCGTGGTATTCCCTGTACCATTTCGCGAATACGGGTATTCCCTCCCTGATAGTCGTGGTGGGCTCGTAGCCAACGGCGGCACGCAGCTTGTCGATGCTCGCGTAGGTGGCGTAGACGTCGCCGGGCTGCATCGGGAGCATGTCGAGCTTCGGCTCGACGCCGAGCGCGGACGCGAGGGTCTCTATGACGTCCATCAGCTTCTCGCTCCTGTGGTTGCCGATGTTGAAGACGTCGTAGAGGGGGAGTCTGTCGGATTCCACGACGCGGACGATTCCGTCGACGATGTCGTCCACGAACGTGAAGTCGCGCTTCATGTCTCCGTTGTTGAAGACCTTTACGGGGCGGCCCGAGAGCATCGCGTCCGCGAAGAGCGAGAGAGCCATGTCCGGACGGTACCAAGCGCCGTACACGGTGAAGAACCTGAGCCCGATCGTCTGCATCTTGTACAGGTGCGAGTACGTGTGTGCCATGAGCTCGTTCGCCTTCTTCGTCGCGGCGTAGAGGCTCACCGGCGTGTCGACCTTGTCGGATTCCTCGAACGGCATCTTCGTGTTGCCGCCGTAGACCGACGACGACGAGGCGAAGACGAGCTTCGGGACCTTCGCCGCGTGCCGGCAGCATTCGAGGACGTTGAGGAAGCCCTCGAGGTTTGTCTTCTGGTAGACGAAGGGGTGTGTTATGGAGTACCTGACGCCCGGCTGGGCGGCGAGGTTTAGGACGACGTCGGGCGATTCCTCGTCGAAGGCGCGCCTGAGCCCTTCGAGGTCGCAGATGTCGAGCTCGCGCGCCGTGAATCCCGCGGTTCCGGCGAGCATGGCCGCGCGGTCGCGCTTGAGATTCACGTCGTAGTAGTCGCAGAAGTTGTCGACGCCGGCGACTTCCCATCCGCGCCGCAGGAACTCCCGCGCCGCGTGGAAGCCGATGAAGCCGGCATGGCCTGTTATGAGGATTTTCATGTCTTGGGATGCAGTCGTCTTTTTTACACAGGACATTATACCATGTTTGTCCGAGATTTGCTATAATCTACGGCGATGAAGGTGAAATCGCATATCCTTTTCCTTGCGGCGCTCGCCTTGTCGGCGTCCGCGTGCGCCGATGCGCCCGCGCCAGGCCCGTCCAACGAGAACGCGCGCAAAAGCGGGGAGACGCGGACGATCTCGCTGCCCGGCGGCGCGACGATGGAGATGGTCTGGTGCGCCCCGGGGCAGTTCGAGATGGGCAGCCCCTTGAACGAGACCGGGCGCTTCGACAACGAACCGCGGCACACCGTCACGATCACACGGGGCTTCTGGCTTGGCAGGTACGAGGTGACCCAGCGGCAGTGGGAGAGCGTGATGCGCAGCAACCACTCGCGGTTCAGGGGGCCGGACAATCCCGTGGAGAACGTGTCGTGGCACGACTGCGAGACGTTCATCCGCCGTGTGAACGCGTCGCTTGGAGGAAATGCGCGTTTCCCCACTGAGGCGGAGTGGGAATACGCATGCCGCGCCGGGAGCGACGCGCCGGTTTCAGGCGGCGTGCTGCTGGCGGACGTCGCGTGGTACGACTTCAACAGCGACAGCCAGACCCACGCGGTCGGTCGCAACAAGCCGAACGCCTGGGGCTTCTACGACATGCACGGAAACGTGCTCGAATGGTGCTCCGACTGGTTCTCGATTCCCTCCGGGGATGCCGTGGACCCGAAGGGCCCGCCGTCGGGATCGTTCAAGGTGCTGCGCGGCGGATGCTGGTTCTTCTACGAGCGGGACTGCCGCTCCGCATACAGGCTGAAGCGAGAGCCCAGCCTTAGGAACTGCATATTCGGATTCCGCCTTGCCTGTTCCGGCGGCGCGGAGTCTGCAACCGCCTCCCCATCCGCAAAATGAAGAACTCCGTCTTTATGCTCGCCGTCGCCGCGCTTCTTGCGGGCTGTGTCTCCAAGTCGCCGTACGACCACCTCGACAACTGGCTCATCCGGGAAGACCCCGTGCGTCCGTTCTTCGTCCATGCAGACATCATATATGTTCCGGGAGACCTGTACGTCGACATGGGCAACGTGTCCCACATGAGTTCGTATGCGAAAGAAGCCGTCGGCAAGGGCAAGTTCTCCGGCATTGCACGCGTCTTCTCCCCGCTTGTCGCAGAGCAGGAGGACGTGGAGAAGGCGTTGGAGTGGTATTTGGACAACCACCAGGGCGGGAACCGTCCGTTCGTGTTCATTGGCGAGGGAGAGGGCGGGACCATGTTGAAGGCGTACGAGGCGGCGAACGCCGAATGGCTTGCGGAGAGGGGGCTTGTCGCGAGCTTCTATTCCGATTTGCAGAACAAGGACTTCGTTACGGAAGACATGGTCCGCGAAATCCGAAACGCCATCGCCCGCGCGAGATACCGCGCGCAGTGGGGGCGCGACATGCCGAGCGGAATGCTCGGACGTTGAGTTGGTGCAGTTCGGACGGGCGGCCGGTTTTCGGCATGGAATGCCCGGCGCGCGGACGCTGCATGCCGCTCGCTTCGGCGTCTTTACGTCGGTCGGCGAGGCGTGCATTTGACATCGGCGGCGTTTTATAGGATAATACCCGACATGAAGAACAACTGCGTTTTCTGCGCCATAGCCGCCGGGGAAATCCCCTGCTTCAAGGTCTACGAGGACGACGTGGTACTCGCGTACCTCGACATCAACCCGTTCTCGAAGGGACACGTCCTCGTCATTCCCAAGGAGCACACGGAAGGGCTCCTCGACACGCCCGACGCGACGCTCGCCGCCGTCGTCGCGCGCGTCAAGAAGGTCGCCGCGCACGTCAAGGAGGCGCTGCCCTGCGACGGATTCAACATCCTCCAGAACAACGGCGAGGCCGCGGGCCAGACCGTCAAGCACGTCCACTTCCACATCGTCCCGCGCTACGGTTCCGAACCCATCTCCTTCGAGAACCACAAGGGCGACATGGAGGCGCTAAAGGCGCTCGCGGAGCGCATCCGCCTCTGATGCCGCCGAATTCGCGAAGGACCGCCGCGTTCATCGTCGCAAGCTGGCTCGCGACGAAGGACTTCCCGTCGGCGATGCTGCCGGACGGCGCCGACCGTGCGTTCGTCCAGGATCTCGTCTATACGACGATCCGCAGGCTTAGGCCGCTTAGAAAGGCGCTCGGAATGCTCGTGCGCCAGTGGCCGAAGGGCGAGCTCGAGGCGCTGCTGTACGTGGGCGCGGCGCAGGTGCTGTATATGGACGACGTGCCGGACTTCGCCGCGGTGAACGAGACTGTGAAGGCCGCCAAGGCATGCGAGAACCCGTCCGTCGCGAAAGTCGTGAACGGCGTCCTCCGCAACCTCATCCGCCGCCGCGCCGAAATCGAGAAGGCGATGGCGGAGGCCCAGCTCGAGGAGCGCGAGAGCTTCCCGACGGCCCTCGTGCGGCGCTGGACCGCGCGCTTCGGCGCCGACGGAGCCGCGCGGCTCTGCGAATGGCACAACCGCCCGGCGGAGACCTTCCTCGCGCGCAGGGACGGATCCTTCGCGAAGCTCGAGCGCGGACAGCGCGTCGAGGACGTGCCGGGATACGCGGAAGGCGACTTCATAGTTCAGGACCCAGGAACGCGCCTCGCCGTCGAACTCCTCGACCCCGCTCCGGGCGAACGCGTCCTCGACGCATGCGCCGCTCCCGGCGGGAAGACGGTGCAGATCGCGTGGCGCGGCGCGAAGGTCACGGCGTGCGAAGTGAACCCGAAGCGCCGCCGCCGTCTCGAGGAGAACCTCGCGCGGCTCAGGCTCGACGTCGAGGTGATTCCCGAAATCCCGTCCGCGCCCGACGACTCGCAACTTTTCCCAAAGGTCCTCGTCGACGCGCCGTGCTCCAACACCGGCGTTTTGAGACGCAGGCCCGACGCGCGCTGGAACTGGAGCGAAGAGCGCCTTGCCGCGCTCGTGAAGCTCCAGGCGGAGATACTCGACCGCTGCGCCGCGCTCGTCGCGCCAGGAGGCGCGCTCGTCTATTCGACGTGTTCCAACGAAGAGGAGGAGAACGCGGGACAGGTCGCCGCATTCCTCGCGCGACATCCCGATTTCGCGCTCGAATCCTCGCGCGAGTCGGTTCCCTGCGAAAGCGGCGTTGACGGCGCCTTCGCGGCAAAACTGACGCGGAAAATGGTATAATATCCACCAACATTTCAAGGAGAAAGACAACATGGCTGCGATTTACGAATACACAGGCGTTGTGGAGAAGGTGCTTCCCACGCAGACCTTCGCGAGCGGATTTACCAAGAGGGACATCGTCATGACGGACGACGTCGGGGCAGAGTCCAAGTGGCCCAACCACATCGCTTTCACCTTCAAGAAGGACTCCGTGTCCATCCTCGACACGGTCAAGGAGGGCCAGCGCGCGAAGATCCGCTTCGCCATCGACGGACGCGAGTGGACGAATCCGCAGGGGCAGGTCAAGTACTTCACTGACCTTACCGGCCTCAAGCTCGAGGTCCTCAACGCCGACGGCTCGTCTACCGAGCCCGTCCCCGCCCCCGCCGAGCCAGACTTCCCCGAAGACGCCGGCGCGGTGGACGACATGCCTTTCTAAGGTTGAAAAGTTGAAAGGTTGAAAAGTTGAGAAGTTAAGGGTTGAAAGGTTGGCAAAGGCAGGACATTGAACTCTTGAACCTTTGAAACGTGAACTGGAAGGAAACGATCTCCAAGTCCTCGGCGTACCTCGACTCCAAGGGCGTTCCTGACGCACAGGTCGCCGCGGAACTTCTCGCGGCACGGCTCCTCAAGACCGGGCGCGGCACACTTGCCGCGTGGCTTGAAAGGGAGGCAGGCGAGAAATACCTCGAAGCGATGCGCCGCGGCCTTGCGCGCCTCGTCAAGGGCGAGCCAGTTCAGTACGTCCTCGGCGAGTGGGATTTCAGGCGTCTCACGCTCAAGTGCGACCGCCGCGCGCTAATTCCTCGTCCGGAGACCGAGGAGCTCGTCACCCGCGTCCTCGCGCATCTGGCGCGCATCCCAAAGGGAACCCCGCCGCCGCTGGTCGTCGACGTCGGCACCGGAACGGGCGCCATAGTGCTTTCGCTCGCGCAGGAGTTCGGCGGCGAGGCGGCGTTCCTCGGGACGGACGTATCGGAGGAAGCGATAGCGCTCGCAAAGGAGAACGCGGAGAGGTGTGGACTTTCGGGGCGCGTGAAGTTCGCCGTCGCCGACGGACTAGACGACTTCGACGAGCCGGAATGCGTGGACATTATCGTCTCGAATCCGCCGTACATTGAAACCGCCGTCTGCGAGACCCTCGATCCACGGGTCAGGGACTTCGAGCCGCGCATCGCGCTCGACGGCGGAGCGTCCGGGCTGGACTTCTACGACCGTTACCTCGGCGACGCGCTCAACGTCCTCAAGCCGGGCGGGGCGGTGTTCTTCGAGATCGGCGAGAACCAGGGCCCGGCGCTCGCAAAGCTGATGGCCGACTACGGATTCTCCCAGGTCCGCGTCGAGAAGGATTTCGCCGGACACGACCGCTACGCCTCGGGGGTGCTCGCGTGACGGCGCAGGACATGATAGAGGCCGCGCGCCTCGTGCGCGTGAGGGAGCTCCAGACGGCGCTTTCGAAGGCGGCGGAGGAGAACAGGCGCCTTCGGTCCGAGAACGAGGCGCTGTTCGCGCATTTCGACTTGGCGCTGCTCGCGGCAGGAGACCTCGCGTCCCTCCCGGAGGACGGCAAACTGGTGATTGTCGACGGATGGAATATGATCCTCGGCGCGCAGAAGGAGGCGCGTGACCGCGACGACCTCATCGCCCAGGCGAAGGCGCATGTCGCGGCACATCCGTCGGACTTCGTCTGGATCGTCCTCGACGGACCGCGCGCGTCTTCGTCGCTCGAGGGCCGGGTCCGCGTCACCTACACTGGCGGCTCCGGACCTCATCGCGCGGACCGGCTCGTGTGCGACTTCCTGCGTATGGCGCGATTCCGCGGCGAACTGTCGCGGATAGAGGTCCGCACCAACGACAAGGACTTCCGCAAGGAGGTCAAGCGCCTGCACGACGGCTGGCGGTAGCCGTTTCGCGTATGTTTGGCGTCATCGCCCTTGGTGCGATTCACGGTAGTCGCGCATGGACATGCCGAAGCGCTTCTTGAAAAGGGCCTTTGGCGGGGCGGGGTTTTCCCATCCGCAGGCGGCGGTGATCTCGGCGATCGGGTCGGTCGTCTGCCGCAGGCGGTGCTTGACCTCTTCCAGCCGTACTCGCAGCATCGCCTCGTAGACGCTTTCTCCCTGAAGCTGCCTGAAGCGGAGCTCGAGAAGCGAGCGCGACACCTTGAAGCGCCGCGCAACGTCCTCGACTCCGATTCCTTTAACCGCTTCGCGGCCGATGAAGGCGAGCACCTTCTGGACGAGCTTGCCCGATTCCGACTGTGCCACGGTGGACTCCCTGTGGACGATCGCACGTATTCCGACTTGCCTCAGCCGCTTCTGCGCCGGGATCGTTCCGCCGGACATCATCTGCTCCAGCAGTTCCGCCGCGAGCCGTCCCTCCTCGATGAAGTTCGGCTGGATGCTTGAAAGCTTGGGGTCGGAGTTTTCGCAGAGGATCGGATCGTTGTTCACGCCCAGAATCCCGACTTCCGCCGGGACCTTGATTCCGGACTCGTTGCAGATGTCGAGGATCTCGAAGGCCCTGTCGTCGCAGGCGGCGAAGATTCCGCACGGCTTCGGGAGTCCGTGCAGCCATTTCATGACGGTCGCCTTGTCCTCCACCTTGTCCTTGAAGTGCGCGATGTCCATCATGCGCCCCACGAAGCCAGCCTCGGCCAGCACGTCGCGGAAGGCCTTGCCGCGCTCCACGCTCCAGTCGTCGTCCGTGCGGTAGCCAGCATAGCCGTAGCTCTTGTAGATCCCTTGCTTCAGGAGCGCGTTGGCCGCCTCTCGTCCGACGGCGGCGGAGTCGCTCTTCACGAAGGCGATGTTGCTCTTGCGGTTTTCGATTCCCCCGCCGGACACGTTCATCAAGACCGTCGGCGCGTCTGACGCGGCGAGTTCGGCGAGCGCGTCTTCCGCGCCGGGGATGCCGATTATGAAGCCGTCGGTGCCGCGCGCGAGCTCGTGTTTCACGACCTCGGCCGTGAATTCGTGCTTCGTGCGGTAGATGATGAGCTGCCAGCGCCGTCCCGCGCTCAGGTAGTCGAAGATTCCGTTCAGCTTGTCCTGTCCGGCGATGCCGGCCATCCTGAGCGCGACCACCACGCGCCGCGGCGTGACCGCCGCCGTAGAGACATGTCGTCTTTTTGCTGCCATGCTTACAGTATACCAAAATTAACTCCGCCCGCATGGGCGGATTTTTGGTATAATTGTGCCGTTCTGAGGGGGCAACCTTCGGAATCGTGATCTTTGACATACCCCCGGGTGCAGGGTGGCCCGGGACCGGCGGCACGCCGAACGCGGAGTCCGCCAAGGGCGGGTGGCAACATCCGTTTTCAGAAAGGACAAATTTTTGGTAGAATATCGGCAAACAATTTTCAGAAGGAGGAAAACATGAGCATCATGGTTGATTTGCCTCCTGCAATGGCGCAAGAGGCACAGGAGTATGCAACCGTTCGGGGCACCACGCTCGAGCGGATGCTATATGATTGCATTGCCGCCGAGTTGGAGAGACACAGAAAGCGGAATGAAGACGCCGATCGGATGATGGCAAAATGGCGTGAAGTTGTCCGCAAGGGACGTGGACGATTGGAGAAGCCCTACGAGTTCAATCGAGCCGATGCATATCCTGAAGGTGAATTCTCATTGTGCTGAATTCTGGTCAGAAGACCTGAATGATGGACAGATTTACTGCGGAATGAAGGCGGTAAACCCGTTTAAGGAAGTCGGGTAAGCTGATCTTTGACATACTCCCGGGCGCATGACGGCCCGGGACCGGCGGCACGCGAGACGCGGAGTCCGCCAAGGGCGGGTGGCAACATCCGTCAGTGTGCGCAACACTGCGCACGTGGAATTTGGTATAATTGCAATATCCAAAAGGAGGAAATGAGGATCTATCTTGACAACTGCTGCTACAACCGTCCGTTCGATGACCAGCGGAATCTGACAACGGCGTTGGAGACCTTTGCCAAGTTGCAGATACAGGCATTGATGCGTTCAGGCATTCTTGAATATGTCTGGTCGGACAGCTTGTGTCATGAGGTCGAAAAGAACCCGTTTCCAAGGAGGTGCCAGTCCATTGTCTCATGGCTTGGCGGTGCGGCAGTCTATATAGAGACTACTGATGATGTCATTGAACGCGCAAAGGAGTTTGTGGAAATAGGCGTAAAGAAGATGGATGCCCTGCATCTCGCATCGGCGGCAAAGGCCGGTTGCGACTGGTTCTTCACAACGGACAAGGGTATTTTGAAGAAAGTCAGAGAAGTCGACTCGATGCGAGTCGCCAACCCAGTTGAATTTGTAGTAGGGAGAGATGGCAATGACTGAATATCATTTTGAAAGCGACGCAGCGTTGAGTTCTCGCTGCTTGGATGTGCTTGTGCAGAATGTCGGTCTGTTGGAGACCGAAAGGTTCATCGCGCATCTCAGCCGCGAAAGCGCCGACTATACGAAATGGAGGGAGAACCAGTTCGAAGACTTGTCTCTCGAAGAGCTTGGGCAAGAAACGCGAAAGTCCGGCGAAACGATTAGGCGGGCCTGTGAGGTAGAGGCAATTCTGAAAAATAGCTCTGCTGTCCGCACGAAATGAGACGGTAGATTTCAGCCGATAGTTTGCAAAAGCTGCGGCTATATCGCGCAAGCGACGAATGATCTTTGACATACTCCCTGGAGCCCAAGAGCCCGGGACCGGCGGCACGCGAGACGCGGAGTCCGCCAAGGGCGGGTGGCAACATCCGTCAACGTACGCAATCTTGCGTATTTGGCTCTACTTGAAACCGCCAATTTTCAACCAAAAAAGGCCGAGTATGTGGGATGCGTCACGTGTGCAAATCACGCGTGGCGTGTCTTCAATTCGTGTTTTTTTGGTGGGCGCTTGGCGGTGCCTCAAGTAGAACATGAATTTACAGGCACGCCACGTTCTTTTTCCTCGCCTCGCCGCGACGTGCCTCAACAGGGAGAGGTGTGGAAGAGGATGGATACTATTATTATGAAGAGACTGATCTTGGCGCTGGCAATTGCTACTTGCATCGGCACATCGTACGCAGGGAAGACCGTTTCGGTGGCGTCCGTTGACGGGCAAACAACTTTCGTCGAAGGCGACACCGTGAATTTCACCGTCTCGCTCTCGGAGGCGAATGACACAGGAATGGCGCTTTACGCCTTTCTTCTTTGCGGCGACGATGTTGACCCCTCGATTTTTTCTGGTATAAATGCCAATTGCATCATTACAAATACCCTCGTTGCGCAGCCAAATACACGCGGTTTGATGATAAGTGCTGCCCAATCATCCGTCAGTGGCAGATTTAAGGTTCTTGATGGTGGACCCGGCGTCAACTACAGTTTCTCCGTGATGCTATGCACATCCAGTTCGTACGATCCTATATACCAAATTATATACGCGCCAGGAGAGTCAATGGATATTTCGCTGAACAACGCAGAGCCGACGATTAGTCGGATTGAGCTGAACGGGATGCATTCGGCTGGAAACGGCTATACTTTCGGCTCTTCTGCAGCAGTGGGAGTTGCCCAAACCTTTCGTGCCGTAGTCACGGACAGCTGCCGCTACGACCTTACGAACGATGTTGAAGGCAAGCGCTTCCAGACGAAGTGGACATGCATTCGCGGTGGCGTTACGAAATACAGTCAGATCGTTTACGGAAATCCAAACGAGAGCACTTTCTCATATGCGTTCCCAATGGCGGGGACATGGACTGTCAGATGCCAGATCAAGGATAAGGATATGGAAGACTGGAGCGATGCAACCTACAGTGTGAATCTGGAAGTTATCGCTCCTTGTGTTGAGGTGATCTCGCCTGACACATTGAATGAGACCGACACGCGTCAGTCGGTGCAAATAGGGGTCAACTATTGGGATGGTTCCGTACTTACGGCTCGGGTGGAAGTTGTGGAATCTTCGCCCGGCAGGCAGAATCCCGGATCGCTCAAACTTGATTCGTCGTTTGCGTCGCAGATTCCGGGCGAGGAAAATGTCTATTATGTTGAACTAAGGGATGGATGCGTAAATCTATACATCGAGTCAATGGACGGAACCGGTGTTTCGTCGATTTACGGCTTTACCATCAAAGCGTCGATTGTGTCCTCTAGAATAGACTATGCACCTTGTCAGCACAGGATATACATTAACAACGTCGCTCCGGTATGCGATGCAACTTACGAAAATTCGTCGGCCTGGGTAGTAGTCCCTGGCGGAGCATCGTATTCTATCCGCTGGCAAGTGCGGAATGATGTTGAAGGCGATTTTGCTGGCACAGTCTCGTTTCCAGGCATCAAAGTCTCTTTCGATGGTTGCGACAATGCACAGTCGTTCTACGTGGCAGAATCCAGCAGCGGTATGTTTGTCCCAAGCTTTGGCATGTGGCAGAAGGGATCTCAGAATGTCACTCTGACGGTCGAGGATAAAGACGGTGCAATGCAGTGTTGGACGTATCAATATGAGGTTCGATGGCCTGAGGTGCTGACGCCGGTTGGAAGCGATGCGGAGGCGCAGGAGATATTGTCGGAGTTTGCCGATACGCGAATTGCAGAGAATGTATCCACGGTTGGCGAATACAACCAGTTGGCTGCATGGGCGAACGACAAGGACATCTATCAGCCTGACCTGAAGAACTCTCCGCACGCCTGGCCGTCGTATGCGCTTGGCGCGGAGGCGATTTTGGCGAACGAGCCGGAGATTGATTTCGAGGCTGTCGAGGTTGGTGCAGAGGAAGGCGGCTCGCTTGGGTCAGCGAGCCCTACCATGACTGTTTCGGTGTCGGTTAAGGACGGTGAAAGGGCGGTCGCAGTAGATGCCAACAGCGTCGCCGGAATGTTCGAGGCTACAAGCGACCTCGGCGACTGGACTGGCGCGGCAAAACTGACGCCGACTGTGACAACCACTGGCACCGACGCAAACGGCAAGATGACGTTTGTTGTCACTCCTGGCGACGGAACGGTGAGCCGCGCGTTTCTGCGGATCAGGCGGTAGCACTTTAGAGGTGCGTTTTTCAAGATACTTGTTGCGGTACCGAAGTGCTCGGCAAAAGTGCCGCAGATCAATGTGGATGCGATGCGCCACGCGCGTCGCATCCACATCGGTTTCTTCAAGGTAACGGTTGAGATGCCGTAGGCCGTGGCAACGGGCGGGACGCCCGTTGTCCTAGTGTAGCGCGAAGGATTGCATTGTCGAAAAGATGATGTTGTTTTGGCGGAAAAGAGATTCTGCGGGAGGCGGAGATTTGGTAGAATATGCGCCGTGAAGCAGAGATCCAGAGTTTCCGTACGCTACCTCCTCGCCGTTGCCGGGCTGGGCGGGCTTCTCTATGGCGTCGACTTCGGCGTCATCGCCGCCGCGTCGCCGTACATCAAGGCGCTCAAGCTTTTCACCGACGCGGAGCTTAGCTGGATCGTCGGGGCGGTGCTTTTCGGTGGCATCGTCTCCTCGCTGACGGCAGGGATGCTGGCGGAGCGGTTTGGCCGGAAGCGCATGATCATTGTTTCCGCCGCGCTCTTCCTCGCTGCGATTCCGGTCGTCTGCCTGTCGGAGCGGTCGTTGGTGGCAATGCTCTTCGGGCGCGTTCTCCAGGGCATGAGCGCGGGATACATGAGCGTCGTGATGCCGATGTACCTCACCGAGACGCTGCCGGCGGAAATGCGCGGACGCGGCACGGGCGTATTCCAGTTCTGCCTGGGCTTCGGGCTGGTCGCGGCGGCGGCGACGGGATGGCTTGTCGCCCGGATCTACGGCGCGGCGGACGCTCCGGCGGAACTTGTCGCGGACGCGGCGAAGTCGGCGGCGTGGAAGGTCAACTTCTGGTGGACGCTCGCGCCGGTCGCGGTGCTGTTTTTTGGAAGTCTCAGACTGCCTGAAAGCCCGGTGTGGAGAAAGCGCGGCTGTGTAGCCGCGCCTGTTGAAGAGTTGAATGTTGAAAAGTTGAATGGCCGGGAGTGTCGCGCTTGCCGCAACTCTTCAACTCTTCAACCCTTCAACCTTTCAACCGCGTTCAAGCGCCGCTATGTCGTGCCGTTTCTTCTGGCGGTCGCGGTGCTGACGCTGAACAAGACGACTGGCATGAGCTCGATCACGAGCTACTCGGTGATGATTTTCCAGAAGGCCGGGTTCGCGGGCTCGCTCGGGAACGTCGGCGACTTCGCGGTGAAGCTCACCAACCTGGTCGTCACGCTCGTCGCGGCGGCGATCATTGACCGCGTGGGCCGCACGCGGCTCTTGAAGGTCGGCACGGCGGGGATGACGCTTGGCCTTGCGGCGATCGGCGGCGTCCTTTTCGCCATCGAACGCCTGGGCGTCGAGCCGAGCCGCGCGACCGGGCTCTTCTGCCTTGCGGCGTTCTTCGTCATGCAGGTCTTCTACGCGCTCGGTCCGGGAATCTGCGTGTGGCTGGTCCTTTCCGAGCTGATGCCCTCGCGCATCCGCGCGAACGGCATGGCGATTGCGCTCTTCATGAACCAGTTCGTCGCGTGGGGGCTCGCCTCGTCGTTCCTTCCGTGGGTGAACGTCTGGGGATGGGCGTCGATGTTCTTCTTCTTCGCCGCGAACGGAATACTCTACTTCATTGTCTCGCTCTTCATCCCCGAGACGAAGGGCAAGACGCTTGAGGAATTGGAGCATCTTTTTGAAAGAGTAGATAGGAGTCAGGAGCCAGTAGTCAGGAGTCAGAAAACTGACCCCTCTGTACTGACCCCTGACTCCTAAGACCACGAATCACGAACCACGAACCGCGAATCACGAACCACCCAACCACTTAACCACTCAACCACACAACCACCCAGCCATGATAACACAGACATCGATAAGCTACTACGGCCTCAACTACGTCGAGCACGCCGAGGCCGACTTCAAGGAGATGAAGGCGCACGGCGTCACGCAGGTGATCCTCGCCGTCACGGAATTCGACTTCGACTTCTGGCGTCCGAACATCCCCGCCATCGTCGACAAGGCGCACGAGCTGGGGCTCCGCGTCCTCATCGACCCGTGGGGCAACGGCAAGTACTTCGGCGGCGAGCAGGTCTCGAAGTTCCTTCAGGACAACGTCGAGAACCGCCAGGTCTCGGCGCTCACGGGCGAGAAGCTTCCCTATGCCTGCTTCAACACGAACAGCTACCGCGACTACTTCAAGAACTTCTGCACGACGCTCGCCCGCGAGGCGAAGCCGGACGGATTCTTCTGGGACGAGCCGCACTACGCCTTCCCGAAGGGCATCGCGTCCATCACCGGCGGCGTCGCGGACGACTGGACGTGCTATTGTCCCGTCTGCCGCAAGCGCTTCGAGGACTACTACGGCTACCCGATGCCGCGCTACATGACGAATGACGTCAAGCAGTTCCGCTGGCGCGAGGCGCTCGTCGTCCTCTCCGAGACTTCGAAGGCGCTCAAGGAGATCGACCCGAAGCTCGAGATCACGTGCTGCGTCCACGCGACCCAGAACGGCTACTACGTCTCGGAGTATCGCGGCTACGACAACTGGGACATGGTGGGCTCCTGCCCCTACTTCGACGTGTTCTCCACGACGATTGTCAACTGGGCGCTTCCCGAGGACTTCTACCTCGACATCACGCGCCGCACGGTCGCCATCGCGAAGAAGTACGGAAAGCAGTCCGAGCGCTGGCTCATGGGCTACTACAAGCAGCCCAAGGACTGGAAGCAGGTCGACCGCTGGGTGGATCTCGCAGTCGCGGAAGGCGTCGATCGCATCGCCGCGTGGACGTACCGCGGCGGATACGGAACAGTCGTCGGCGCGCCGGATGCGCTCAAGCTCTGGGACACCATTGGAGAGAATTACAAGAGAGTGATTAGGGGATAGTCGTTAGGGGTCAGTAGTTAGGGGTCAGGAGTCAGTTGTTAGGGTCAGGAGTTAGGGAGTAGGGATATGAGAGAATATCTTGCGAAAATAACCGAGCTGCTGGGGCGGATCGAGGAGGAAGATGCGGCGGCGCTTTCTTCCGCGTCGGACGCCGTCGCAGATGCAATCTGCAACGACCGGCTCGTCTATGTTTTCGGGTGCGGACACTCCCACCTGGTCGCGCTTGACACGTTCTATCGTGCCGGCGGACTCGCATGCGTCTCTGCCATGCTCGACGAGGACCTGATGCTCCACGACGGCGCGGCGAAGTCGAGCCGTATGGAGAAGATGCCGGGCGTCGGCGCGGAAGTCTACCGCCGCCACGCGGTCGCGCCCGGAGACCTAGTCGTCGTCATCTCCGCCAGCGGCAAAAACGCCGCGCCCGTCGAGGTGCTGCGCGCGGCGAAGGCGGCGGGCGTGAAGACGATCGCGATTTCGTCCTCCGCCTACAAGTCGCACGGGGGCGTGCTGCTCGACGAGGCCGACATCGGCATCGACAGCAAGGTCGCCTATGGCGACGCCGTCATTCCCGTCGGGGATGCGACGATGGGCGGGATGTCCACCTTCGCGGGGCTCTTTATCCTCAACTCGATGCTGATCGAGGGTGCGCGCAAGGCGCTTAAGCGCGGCGTCGAGCCGCCGGTCTACCGCAGCGGCAACGTCGAAGGCGGCACGGCGCGGAACGCGATTCTCGAGGCGAAGTACTTCGAACGCATCAAGAGGCTCTGACATGTCGAAGGTCATAGTCATAGGCGCCGTGGGCAAGTCGGTTTCGATGGAAGTGGACCGGTTCCATTCCGGCGGCGAGACGATCTTCGCGAAAAGCGCGCACATGGAGTTCGGCGGCAAGGGGTTCAACCGCGCCGTCGCGTCCGCGCGCCAGGGCGTCGAGACGGTCTTCATCGCTGCCTGCGGCGCGGAGGACGCCGCCGAGCTTGAGGCGCTCTTCGCCAACGAGCATGCCCGCGCGCGCCTCGTTTCGCGCGAAGGCGAGTCGTCCGACTTCGCCTCGATCATCACGGACGCGGCGGGCACCACGCACGTCACCGTCTTCCAGGGCGCGGCCCTCAAGGCGGGCGACGTTGCCACGTTTGCGGACGACATCGCGTCCGCGGACGTACTCGCGCTGGACAACGAAGTCCCCGAGGAGGTCAATCTCGAGGCGGCGGAGATCGCGGCGGCCAACGGCGTGAGGGTCGTCTTGAATCCCGCGCCGTACCGTCCGCTTCCAGCGCGGCTCACGGAGCTCGTCGATCTCTACACGCCGAACGAGTTCGAGACGAAGGGACTCGAGTCCGTGCGCGGCGAGGTCGTCGGGACGCTCGGTGAAAAGGGCTGCGAGATCCGCTCGCTCGGCATGACGATTCCCGCCGCGTCCTTCGGCAAGGCGGTCGACACGACGGGCGCCGGCGACACCTTCAACGGAGTCTTGGCGGCGCGGCTTGCCGAAGGGGAGACGCTGGAGAGCGCCTGCCGCGCGGCCAACGCCGCCGCCGGGATTGAAGTCACGAGGCGCTATGTGCTCCCGGCGATCCCGACGCGCGGCGAAACGGAAGACTTTCTGAAGTCATTGTAACGAAATTCAAGGAGAAAACATGAACCTGAAGAAAATGAACAAGTCGCTCGACTTCCTGCGCGACAAGTATATATCCCCCGAACGCAGTGAGCCGCGTAAGCGGTCGCTAGAGGGGTGCGCGGCGAAGGGCGAGATAACCGTCAAGGACGGACACTGCTACGTCGGCGCGACGCCGCTCCTCCCCGGGCGCATGGAGCGCAAGATCGTGGAGCTCAAGAAGATGACCGAGAACGGCACCCTTGAGGGCGTATCGACCCTGCGCTTCGCCGCGTTCGCGCCGAAGGGTACGGACATGGAGGCGATGCTCGCGAAGGAGCTCGATCTCGCCGCGTACCTTGGCGCGTCGGACGTCGTGCGCGTGATGGCCGTCTCAAGCGGCAATGCGATCAACGTCCTCGCGAAGCTCGCGAACGACGTGAACGTCTCGGTCGAGATCGGCGCGGGGCTCCCGAAGGGCGAGGCCGGATACGACCGCCACGAAATCATCGCGAAGCGCGGCGTCGCCTGCGACCAGACGGTCGACACGCATACCCCGCACGCGTCGATCCGCTGCTACGGCGCGAAGGGCGCGGAAGAGTTCACCGACGTCGACACGGAGCTCTTCGGGCTTTCCTACGAGGAGATCTGGAACGTCCGCGCGGCGTTCGCGCTCCTGCAGAAGCGCGCCGACGCGAAGGTGTGGAAGGCGGCGTGGGCGAAGGCGACGAAGGCCGCCCAGCTCGCGTTCAAGGCGGACAAGGCGAAGGCCGCGAAGACGATCGCCGTCAAGAAGGGCCTCGACACAAACCAGTCGATCAAGGTCGCAGAGGTGAGATAAGTTCGCAAATTTAATAAAGGAAACAACCATGACAACTGCTAAAAACAACTTTTGTCTTTCGGGCGCAACTGCGCCCGACCATGGGAACGCCGCGCGGTTGCGCGGCGAGAAAGAGAATGTTGTTTTTACAAAGTTGTTTTAGTTGTTTCCAAAAAATCAACGGAGGAATTTTCAAATGAAACCTGTTAAGATCGCGATGATGGGCATGACCCACGGCCATACCCGCAAGTACTACCAGACGCTTCTCGACAACCAGAAGCTCGACTGGGTCGCCTCGTGCGCCCAGGACGCCGAGGCGAAGAAGACCTACGAACTCTACAAGACGGGCGTTCCGTGCTACCTCGATCCCGAGGAGATGTACAGGAAGCATCCGGACATCGAGGCCGTCGTGATCGCCTCGGCGAACGACAGGCACTTCGAGCAGATGAAGTGGTGCGCCGAGAAGGGCATCCACATCCTCTCGATGAAGATCCCCACCTTCGACATGAAGGAATACGACGAGATGATCGCCATGTGCGACAAGGCGGGGATCGTCTGCCAGATCGAGCTCGAGATGCACTACAACTCCGTGGTGCGGCGGCTCAAGAAGCTGATTGCGGACGGCGCGATCGGCAAGATCAAGTCGTTCCAGGCGACGAACATCACGCTTTCGCCGGTGTGGGCGTTCCCCTGGCAGGGCGACCCCAAGGCGAGCTTCGGCAGGGTCGAGCACCTCAAGAAGGGCGATCCGCGCTACAAAGGCGGTGCCTTGTGCGACCATCCGCACATCTTCGACCTCATCCGCCACCTGACGGGCAGCTCCTTCGACTACATCTACGCCGAGGTCGCGCCGAATCTCCGCGACGGGCTCAAGGTCGAGGACATGCTCATGGCCGTCGGCAAGATGAAGGACGGCACGGCGTTCCTGTTCGATCCGTCGTGGAGCCGCCTCGAGGAGAAGCTGAAAGTCCCCGGCCCCGGCTGGGAGCGTTTCCCGAAGCGCATGGAGGTGAACGTCACCATCACCGGCGACAAGGGCATGATCACCTGCGACTGCTTTGGTCCGAACGTCTACCACAACGGCGCGCCGAACGACCGCTACACCGTGCAGTACACCTACTTCGACGAGTGGGTGGGCTTGATCGACGAGTTCGTTGACTGCATCCGCAACCACAAGACGCCGCTCATCAACCTCAAGTGGCACAAGGAGACGATCCAGGCCATGCTCGGCTGCTACGAGTCCATCCAATCCGGCAAGATCGCAAAAGTAAACTAACCATGAAAACAAACTACCATGTCCCGCCGAGCTGGTGGATTGACAACAACTAATAGTAAAAAACGTCCCATATCTCGGCAAATTCCACTCGTTGGACGAGTCATTTCATGCTTGATTCTGTAGCATGCAATGTGTTATACTTATTGTGAAAACAATAGGAGGTCTGTATCTATGTTCGTCGATAAGTTCGCAAAAGTGGCGGGATTTGCCTTGTTATTTGGAGCGGTGGCGGTGTATGCCGAGGACAGTGGCGTGACGCGGGCCGACAACGGCGACATTACGGTGGCGCCAGGAGGGGAAGTGACGGTCGGCCCGACCGCCACCTCGACCAACAACAGCGGGTATGTGACCATCACGTTCGAGAACGGCGGCACGATAAAGGCCACGCCATATAATCAGTCCGGCCAGGAGCAAAGCTTCTTCTACATGTGGCGGGACTACATCGTCAACGGCGATGTGACGTTCGACGGAAGCGATCTCGGCTCGGCCGTCATACCTGAGTTCAGGCGCTCGATTATTGCCACGAACGGGACGCTGAAGGTGTCCGCCGACAGGTCGACGCTGAAATTGGGTAGCGGAGAGCCTAACAGAGCCAGGAACTATCCGTTCTATGACGCGTCGAAGATCGAGTTCCTCTCTGGAAGCGGCACGATCGAGCTGAACGGCAATGCGACTCTCGTCGACATTCCGTCAGCATCGTCTGGAATCACCTTCAAGCCCAACAGTGCCCGGCTCGCCATTGCGGGACAGGGCGTCATCTCCAATAGCACGGACTGGAGCACTAAGCGCGTGAGTTTCGACAACTACGCCTGGCTCATTCAACTCCTTGACGAGTCGTACATTCCAGAGGGAGTCACGGTCGTCATCGGCGGCGGCAAGACCTTCCGCATTCAGCCGTCCGACATCGTCGTTACCAACGAGATTGCAGAGGCCACAGTCAATAATGGCAATAACGCCGCGCGAGTCTTCTGGCGGGAGAAGGAGGGTTCCGGCGTGGTGCCGTTCGACATCAACATGACCGGCGGAATGCTGGACCTTGACGCTTCGCGGTCTACCTACGAGTTCACCGGCAAGATTTACGGCCGCGGAACGATCAACTTCAAACGTTCCTTTACTTCGCGTACGATCGACGAAATCGAGGGCGTGTTCAACTTCACGAACGAAACATGGGGTGCTGGCAGTACCGTCATCATCAAAAAGGTGAATCCTGGCTCGCGTCTGCGTTATGGCGGCATCAGGAAAGTGAATCTAGTCTTCGAGGAGGGCGCGCTCCCGTCGAACGCCACTATGGCGACATTCGGGCGCGACAAGTACGTGTTCGTACCAGCGGAGGACGGGTCGATCGACACGTCGGGCATTCCCGTCCAGCGGGCTACTGACGCATTTGTTCCGTTCAGCGAGGACACGACGGTGTCGGCAGGGGACTGCCAAGTCAAGATCGGCGTCACCAACAACGCCACCGTGTCCCTTGTGTTCGACAGCGCCGTTGTGCCGACGGTAGTCGGCGGCGAAGGTGCGTTCACCGTCGCCTCTACCGACTTCCCCCGGGACTGGCCGGCACTGTGGTTAGACGCCTCCAAGCCCTACGACATAGCGGCGAATGGTGCGCCGTACTACGCGCCGCCGGCGATAAATCTATCGGGGGAAGCGGGATTTAATTTCGGTAACTTCTTCTTCACTAACGACTATCCGTTCGTCGAGTCGTGGTATGACGTTCGCGGCGTCGAGCGGTCATGGCGCCTTTACAACGGTCGATTCTACAGCAACAACGAAAGCAAGCTGTACACGCACGTCTATCCGTATCTTGCTTCATTCACGAAGGCGGACGGCAC
>Ga0265298_10003518_pt1 | contig 20636 bp, 18 predicted proteins | sample AusTroGonzalo_MG_3_FD_193486 | JGI IMG/M metagenome (GOLD analysis project Ga0265298, IMG submission 193486) | Bovine rumen microbial communities from tropical cattle in Woodstock, Queensland, Australia - Gonzalo_01 | ecosystem: Host-associated > Mammals > Digestive system > Stomach > Rumen ... | reverse complement strand
TTCCGAGGGCCTCTTATTTGTTTGTCAGGGATGTCTGGATGGCAAAAGGGATGCTGGCGGCAGATCGATACGATCCGCCGCGGAAACGATCCCACGATCGATTTATCCGGTTCGTACAGAGCATGGTTCCGGTCTCCTTGAATGTGTTTGATTCGAAAAACATCAGTCGTGCCCCCCTCTCAATGACAACGAGCGGCATTCGCTTAAACACTACTTTATCACTTCTTCTTTTAAAGTCAAGCCCGACTCCTGCCAAAGTTAATATTTTTTAGGCATATCAATTCCGAACCATGACGCCGCCGGGCATCCCGGCATGACAGCCGGTTCAAAGTGTATTTTTCGGAGATATCCTTTCTGCGCCAGCGGAAAGCTGACCGGAAATAGGGCAGAGGTTCCTATCTCCTCCCCGGCAGGCGCGATTTGAAACAGAGCCTTTGATTGAATTTTCTGTTTTTTGCAATCTGTTTGCAGCCAATATATTCCATGCAATCTGACAACTTGTTTGGTATGTTCTTTGCGGATTCGTCCGATCCGCGACATAAGAACATCTTATATTTGTGAGAAACCTGCTTGCATTCTCCAAAAACAGGATGTATGTTATCTCATAATCCATCTGAATATCGCAACACCTGAAGGAAACAAGCTCATGAAAAAAACAGATGCCGTGATTCTCAGGCAGTCCATCGCCAAACTCCACGATCTTTTCCGTGAAACAGCAGCAAATCTCCCGGGCATGCCGAATATTGACATCTCTGTTCGCGAAAACCGCATCCTCGCTCTGATTTGCATGCTGACCGAAGATAAGCCGGAAGGCATTGCGCTGAAGGAGCTTGCGGCGGCAATGAAACTTGCGCCGGCAACCGTTTCCGAGCTTGTCGACAATCTCGTGAACAAGAACCTGCTTGTTCGCGTTCAGAATCCGAATGACCGCCGTGCCATTCAGATTACGCTTTCCAAATACGGCCAGAAACTTGTTGACGACTCCCTCAGGTCAATCGATGACCTCTGCGAAAATCTTCTTTCCGGTCTTTCCCCGGCAGAACAGAAAGCCCTGCTTGGCGGACTCTCAAAAGTTGCAGGCATTCTCTGAAAAACCGGGGAACCCCGTATCCAAAGCCGGAGCGGGATCGTGCCGCAACCGGCGATAGTAATATCTTCGCCCGGAGTTCACCCCCGAAAAACAAAGATACCGCGATTCCCGAAAAAACGCTGGCAAACTTCGGCAATCCGATTGAAGTTTTGTTTTGCGAATGTATATTAGTCGATAATCTCAAGAAACGGGCTGATTTCTGATTGTTAGGTAACCTCGGAATAGGCTCAAAACAACGATAAGGAGTTCAAAACATGAAACTCGGTTATTTCCTCGGTTGTTCCCTCGCACTCGCGTTCGCTCTGACTGCGGTCGCACAGGCGCCCGCTCCGGGAGCGGGACAGGGCGGTCAGCGTCCTGCCATGGGGCAGGGCGGACAGGGCGGATTCGGTCAGGGCGGTCAGCGTCAGGGCGGACAGCGTCCGCAGGGCCCGGCGGGCCAGGGCGGTCAGCGTCAGGGCGGACAGCGTAACGGCGGCAGTCCGTTCGGGGCAGGCGGCTTCGGCGGCGGCAGCCGCGTGGAACCGCTGCCGGAAGGGTTCGTCCCCTCCGAAACGACCATCTTCAATTCCCAGTATCCCGCCGTGAATCCGAAGACGCGCGAAGCGATCTACAAAGTGAACGCCCCCGGCGCGCAGAAAGTCACGATCACGCAGGAAGGCAAAGTCTACAACATGGAAAAGGCCTCTGACGGCCGCTGGACCGTCAAGACGGATCCGCTGGTCGTCGGATTCCATTATTATTCCTACAATGTCGACGGCAACACGTTCTTCGATCCGGGCACGGAGGCGTACTTCGGCGGCAACTTCGAGCAGTCCGGCATCGAAATCCCGGAAGACGAGAAGGAAGCGGCCTACTACCACTTCGACAAGAACGTCCCGCACGGCCAGGTCCGTCGCTGCGACTACTGGTCCGAGATCAACGGCGTTCCGCGCGTCTGCCACGTCTACACGCCGGCGGAATACGAAACCCATCCCGAAAAGCGTTATCCGGTCCTCCTCCTCCTGCACGGCTGGGGCGAAGATGAAAACGGCTGGACCAACCAGGGAAAAACCAACTACATCATGGACAACCTGATCGCGGCGGGGAAAGCCGTTCCGATGATCATCGTCATGGACTGCGGCGACCTGAAGACCAATTCCTACTTCAAGAAACCCGGCCAGGGCGGACGCGGCGGCAACGTCAACGACATCTTCGTCAATGAGCTCCTTCCGTTCATCGACGCCAACTTCCGCACTCTGCCCGGACGCGAGAACCGTGCCATGGCCGGTCTTTCCCGCGGCGGCATGCAGACCTGGAGCACCGTTACGTCCAACCTCGACAAGTTCTCCTGGATCGGCAGCTTCAGCGGTCTTTCCGTGAACGGCGCGATCGACCAGGCTTTCAACGGTGCGTTCAAGACCGCGAAGGAAGATTCCTCCAAGAACATCAACCACATCTTCATCGGCCTCGGCTCCGAGGAACGTCCCGAGAATGCAAAGCGTGTTGCGGATGCTTTCAATGAATTCGGCATCAAGACCACGTTCTTTGTTTCGGAAGGAACCGCCCACGAATGGCTTACCTGGCGCCGTTGCCTCCGCGAATTTGCTCCGATCGTCTTCAACAAGAAGTAATCGGCCTATAAGATTCGTACGATCATACCCGGGGAGTCGGCTTCAAAACCGGCTCCCCTCATCTTTTTTCGGTCCGGCTCCCACGTCGCGACGGGAAACGCAGGCGTGACCTTGACCTGTGCCGCATCGGGGGCATGAAACTTCCCGATAGCGCCCGTTTTGTCTTTTTTCAGACGCAGGCGGAATGGCAGGAGCGATTGCAACCCTGATGAAGGAGCGGCAGAAGGAGGGAAAATTATTTCGTGTCGGATGCGTTTTCGACTTGTATTCTCTCCGTGGTCATGGTATATTACTCATAAATAAATTCTTTTTACCGTCCGGAAACCGGCGATCCGCACGAGCCGGCAACATCAACTCGAAGGACTGGATATGAAACACAAAACAGCAAGGATCATTACCCTGATCGCGTTGCCGCTTCTTGCGGCGGTGAGCGTCCTGCACGCACAGACAGAGGAGGAAAAAGAAAGGATCGATGCGTTTTTCACCGGTTTGCAAAACCTGATCGAAGCTTCGGAATTCGACCTTCAGTTCACCATCACGGACGACGACGGCAGGCCGCTGGACGATGTCAACCTGGAAATGAGACTGGAGCGTCCGATCCTCCAACTGCTCCTGAGCGGCGGATCGGAATCTAAAGTCATGGACGAGAGGACGGTCGATTCCAAATTCCGCATTCACGAAAAAGGCTGGACGAGACTTGAACTGATGTTCAAAAAAAGCGGCTATCATATCGAAGATCGCAATTATCATATCAACATCATGCCGAACAATCCCGATGAGCTCGGCCCGGACGGCAAGCCGAAAACCGTGATGCGCGAGGAGATCCAGATCAGAATGTACAAGGGCATCCCCGCCGCCGACATGGCCGGGGCCAGCGGAATGCTGCAATACGATCTCGAAAATGGCCGGAAAACGGTCTGCGACCTTTCCTCGTTCGGCAAAAAGCGGGAAAAACCGAAAAAGAAAGTCGTTTCGGAGGAGGACGGGGAATATGACGGGAAGGAAGAGGAGGAATATGAGGCGGAAGGAAAGATCGGAATGCGGACGATCGACCTGAAGGCGAAGCCGGAACTGACCAAATATATCGAGCTTGACTTCAGGCGGGACGAAAAGGGCGATGTCCTGTTTGACGGGATGATCGGGGATGCTCCGTGTCCGGCCTCGTTCATCATCCGGCTCCACTCCGACGATCCCGATGACGGTTTTATCCTCGTGGATGAATTGGGAACGGGGTTTGTCAGACAGGAAGAATACGAAAAACGCTATCCGACCGCCCCGGAAACCGGCTACAAAAAAGAACTCGTGTTCGATTTCGGGAAAAAAAGCGCCGACGGGAAATACACGTATAATGATATTCACACGTTCGCTTTCGTGAAATGCGGACAGCACTACGGGAAAGTCTTTTTCAATCCCATTTATGTCGACATCGGAAGGAACCGGCCGCTCCGTCTGTTCCGCAGAAAGATCGAGTTGATGATCAACAGGACCGAAGGCGACAGGAACGTGTCGGACGGTGTTTTCTACATCGAACACAAACAGCCCGCGCAAAACAGGATTGTCCCGGATAAAGTCGAAGCGAAGAACGAAGACAAGAAAGCTCCCGAGGACAAGACCGAACTGGCGAAAAAGCAGATCCAGCTGCTTCATGATGCGCTGGACGTTTACAGGCTGGACACCGGAACCTATCCCTCCAGTCTTCAGTGCCTCATGGAAAACCTCGACCAGTCCGAACGCTGGGATGGTCCTTACCTCAGGCCGAACGTGCCGCCGGATCCCTGGGGCAACGCGTACCAGTACAGTTTCGACGCGAAAAAAGGAACGTATCGCCTGAGCTCATCCGGCCTTCCCGAAACGGATCCCGGCACGCAAACGAACAATGCGGAGTCCTCCATGAAGGAACTGCAGCAACAGCTGGCCCAGGGTGAGAAGGACCATAAAGAGCTTTATTCGACGCTTCAGACCCTCCGGGAGACGCCGGGCACCACGAAAGATCAGATCGATCAGATCAAGGATCGTCTGGGACGCTCTCAGGAGAGGCTCGAGCGTCTCCACAAACAGTTGCTCGAGCGTATGCGGGAACAGCAGAAGTAACTCCGTCCGATGCGGCTTCGGAAGCACATGGAGGATTGACCCGGAAACGCAAACCGGTCAGCGCCGGCGCCGCGGTCCTCCAGTGCGAGCTTCGATGTCGCAGGAGAGGAAACCTTTAACAGAATCAGCCGCCGGAACCATCTTCGGTTTCGGCGGCTGACGTTTATAATTGGAGTTGAAAAAGCGGGTCGTTCAGCGTCCGCCGCCGGGACGACCGCCGAAGCCGCCGCCCATGCCGCCGCCGAAGCCGCCGCCCATGCCGCCGCCGAAGCCGCCGCCGGGTCCGGGTGCTCCGCCCATGCCGCCGCCGGGACGACCGCCGAAGCCGCCGCCCATGCCGCCGCCCTGACGTCCGCCGCGGCCACCGCGTCCGCCGCCGGCATTGTCGCCCGCGGCCTGCGCGATCTTGCCAAGTTCGGTCGGGATGTCGATCTGCTGCGGGCACCTGCGGACGCAGCGACGGCAGCCGATGCAGGCGCTCGCCTTGACGGAAAGCTTGTTGTAGGCTTCCTTGAACGCGGCCTCATCCTTCTTTTCGCAGAAGTCGTTCCATGCAGTGAATACTGCGGGAATCTCGATCCTGACCGGGCATTCATTGACACAGTATCTGCAGGTCGTGCAGGGGACGCGGCTCTTGGAAACGCCCAGATACACGTCGCGCGCCTCGTCAAGGACCTTGCGTTCGGCGTCGGTGAGCGGCTTGAAGTCGGTGAAGGTCTCGATGTTCTCCTTCAGCACCTCCATCGTGGTCATGCCGCTGAGGACCGTGAGGACGTTCGGGAGCGAGGCGGCATACCGGAATGCCCATTTCGCCGCGGAAGCCTTCGGATCGGCCTTCTTGAGGACCTCGACGGCTGCCGGGGTGAGCGTGGCGAGACGGCCGCCCTGGAGCGGTTCCATGATGACGACGGGGATGTCCTTCGATGTCAGGAACTCGTACATGCGCTTGGCGTTCTGGGCGTCCCAGTCGACGAAATTGAGCTGGATCTGGACAAAATCCCAGTCGTGAGCATTGACGATGGGCTCGAGCGCTTCCGCGGAGTCGTGGAACGAGAACCCGAGAAGCTTGATCTTTCCGGCATCTTTCTGCTTCTTGAAATAGTCGTAGAGCTTAAGATTCTCGAACGTGCGGAAACTGTTCGCATTGAACGCGTGCATGAGGTAGAAGTCGAAATAGTCCGTCTGGCAGGCCTCAAGCTGCCCCTTGAAGATGCTTTCCGCCTCGGAGGCACTCCGGAGCGACCAGAGCGGGAGCTTGGTCGCGATCATATAGGATTTGCGGTCATACTTCTTCAACGCTTCGCCGACGAACTGCTGGCTTTCGCCGTTGTGGTAGGGCTGTGCGGTGTCGAAGTAGTTCAGCCCGGCGGCCATGGCCGTATCGACGAGCTTCTGTGCCAGTTCGCGGTCGATCTTGCCGTTCTTCTGGGGGAGGCGCATCATGCCATATCCGAGAAGCGGGACCGTGAGATCGGTCTTCTTATACTTGCGGCGGGCGACCTTCTTGGAAGATTCGCCTTCCTTCGGTTCAGACGATTTCGCATCGGCCGGAGCAACGCCGGTCTGTGCCGCGAGTCGGGACATCGCGGCGAGCGCGGTGAGCGCGGCGGTCTCTTTGATAAACTCTCTTCGGTTCATTATGAAACCTCAACTGCTGTTCGGTGAAAAATAGGGGAAACGACGAATGGAGAGTTAACCCTTTGCGGGGACGGGCCTGCGCCTCACGATCACGGAACTGACGACCAGCATTCCGATCCATACGGCAAGGATCAGCGCGGTCATGGCTCCTCCGACCGTTGCGATCTCGCGCAGGACTTCCGCCGCGTTGCCGTCGCGGACTCCGGTCAGGAACGGGAACTGGAAGATGATCTCACCGTGCCAGATGTGTTCAAATGCGAGCAGGGCGCATCCGCCGAAGGAAAGCTTTTCAAGCCAGCCTAATTTCGTGGCCCAGCTTATGGTTTCCGGTTGATCGGAATTCTTGGCCGCGACTGTGCGGCGGGCGATTCCGGCAGCGATCGCTGCGGCGAGAGGGGCGGTGAAACATGCCATTTTTTACCTCCTGTTCCTTTCGGGGAAACGTTGCCTCGTCATAAGGCGATTAAGAATAAAGCTTGGAGAATCCGAGGTGGAATGCTTCTGCATCCTCTACAGCGGTTTCATACCAGCCCGGGTTCCCGTTTGCAATACTATATCACGGGTTTCCGATGAATTCAAGCGGCTTATTATCACTTTTTTCTCAAATTCTTTCTCAAAAAAAACGGCGGATGTTGACGGCAGGAATTGCCACCTGTCCGCAAAGCAAGGAAAAGGCATCATTCGAACGGGCGGCCTGCCTTGCGTATGGAAAAATTTTTTGAGGCGAAGAAAGAAAAGGCTTTTTTTTCACCCTCTGACCTTGAAAAAACCGAAAAACGGTTTAATGTATAGTATTTTGGTACTTCCCGGAACAGAATTCAGCAGATCTTTCAGCATATTTCGTCAAGGTTTCTTTATGGACTACAACATCTTATTCCAGCCGGTCAGGATCGGCAAACTCGAACTGAAAAACCGTTTCATGATGGCGCCCGTCGGGCCTCTGGGACTTGGCGATGCCGACGGGGCGTTCAACCAGCGCGGCATCGATTACTATGTCGAGCGTGCGAAAGGCGGAACCGGTCTGATCTGCACCGGCGTCACGTTCGCCGATTTCACGGTGGAGGAGCATTCCTGCCCCGGCGTGCCCGTTCCGACCCGGAACCCGCACCAGTTCATTCGCACCGGCAAGGAAATGACGGAACGGATCCACGCGTACGGCTCCAAGATCCTGCTCCAGCTTTCCGGCGGCTTCGGACGCGTGTCGATCCCGGAAGACCAGGGCGCGGACAACCCTGTCGCCCCCTCCGAGATCCCTCACCGCTGGCTTGACAAAACGTGCCGCGCGATCACGGTGGATGAGATCCATCATATCATAGCCATGTTCGGCAAGGCGGCGGCGGTCGGGAAACGTGCCGGATTCGACGGCATCATGATCCATGCCGTCCATGAAGGCTACCTGATCGACCAGTTCGCGATCGCCATGTTCAACCACCGCACGGACGAATACGGCGGGTCGCTGGAGAACAGGCTCCGTCTGGCACGGGAGATCCGCGAGGAGATCGCGAAGACCTGCGGTCCCGATTTCCCGGTGGTCATGCGTCTGTCCACCAAGAGCTTCATCAAGGATTGGCGCAAGGGCGCGCTTCCCGGCGAAGAATTCGAAGAAAAAGGGCGCGACGAGGCCGAAGGGCTCGAAGTCGCAAAGCTGCTGGAACAGTACGGCTACGATGCGTTCGATGTGGATGTCGGTTCCTACGACAGCTGGTACTGGTCGCATCCGCCCATGTACCAGAAGGACGGCCTCTTCCTGAAGTATGCCAAGGCGGTAAAGGACGCGGTGAAGGTCCCGGTGATCTGCGCCGGCAAACTCTCGAATCCCGATCTGTCCTCGCAGGCGGTGAAGGACGGCTGGATCGATATCGTGTCCCTCGGCCGTCCCCTGCTTGCCGATGCGGACTACGTGAACAAACTGCGCGGCGGCAGGAAGGCGGACATCCGCCCCTGCATCAGCTGCCAGGAAGGCTGCATGGGACGGATCCAGAATTTCTCGCTGATCAACTGCGCCGTGAATCCGCAGTGCGCCAGGGAGCGCATTTTCGCATACAATCCGGTCCTGCGCCCGAAGAAAGTGGTCATCGTCGGCGGCGGCGTCGCCGGCATGGAAGCCGCGAGAGTGCTTGCGATCCGCGGCCACAAGCCTGTGATCTTCGAGAAGGAAAACATCCTCGGCGGCGCATGTGTCCCCGCCGGTGTGCCCGATTTCAAGGCGGATGACAGGGCCCTGATCCGGTGGTACGCCCATACCCTGAAGGAACAGCAGGTCGAAATCCATCTCGGCACAGCCGTTACGGAAGAAATGCTTCGCGGCATGACGTTCGACGTCCTCATCATCGCGACCGGAGCCACGCCCCGCCTGTTCGACCTTGGCAAGGGCATCCCCGTGTACGATGCGCGATCCGTGCTGAAAAACAATGCGGCCGGGCTCGGCGAGAATCTGGTCGTGCTCGGCGGCGGCACCGTCGGCTGCGAACTCGCCCTGTGGCTCCGTGAATCCTTCGGCAAGAACGTCACGATCGTGGAAGCGCAGAAGAATATTCTCCTGGTCAATGCTCCGCTCTGCTCCGCCAACAAGGATATGCTGGCAGCCCTGGTCCGCTTCAAGGGCTGCGGGATCCGCGCCAATACCATCGTGAAACAGGTGACGGATTCCGGCGTCATCCTGCACGATCAGGAAAAAGGCGCGGACTCCGAACTGAAGGCGGATGCAGTGATCGTTGCCGCCGGATTCCACAGCGACGCCTCCCTGTACCAGGCCATGCAGGATGTCCCGGAACTCTATGCCATCGGCGATTGCAGAGAATGCCGGAACATTCATCAGGCGATCTGGGATGCCTACGAAGTGGCAAACCATATCTGACCCTTTGATCCCGACCCTGAAATACAGTCAGCTCCCGGAACCATTGCCGGCTTCGGGGGCTGATGTTTTTTTCTGTGCGGACGGCCGCCGGCCGGCGGCGTGTCCCGTCACATGACGAACCGTTTCAGCTCGTTCAGCAGTTCGTTGACTTTCAGCGGCTTCGCGATGTGTCCGTCCATGCCCGCCTTCAGCGACTTTTCCCTGTCTTCCTCGAAGGCGTTGGCTGAGAATGCGATGATCTTCAGTTTGTTTCCACCCGGGAGTTTCCGGATGATGGACGTGGCCTCGTATCCGTCCATCACCGGCATCTGGACGTCCATCAGGACGAGATCGTAAGCGTCGATGCCGTTCTCCCAGATCATGTTGACCGCGGTCTGTCCGTTCAGGGCGGTATCGACGATCATGCCCTGCTGTTTCAGCTGCAGTTCGCCGATCTTGAGGTTGAGCTCGTTGTCGTCGACCATCAGGATCTTTTTGCCCTTCAGCGAGACGATCTCTTCCTCCGTGTCCGTCTGATCCTGACATGCTTTCCCGCAGAGCTGCAGAAGCACTCTTCGCAGGTCGGACGGGAAGATCGGTTTCGAAATGAATCCGTTCACGCCCGCCTCCCTCGCTTCTTTTTCGATGTCGGACCAGTCGTACGTGGTCAGGAAGATGATGAACGCGCCTGCTCCGGCGACCTTGCGGATGCGGCGGACCGTTTCGAGCCCGTTCGCATCCGGCATCAGCCAGTCCACGACATAGACTTTGAAGCGGTCTCCGTGGCGGAGAGACTCCTCCGTGCGGACAACGGCATCGTTGACCGAAACGCACCATTCGCTGCGCATTCCGAATCCCTGGAGCATGTCGGCGATGCTCCGGCAGGCATTGGTGTCGTCGTTCACGACCAGGCCGCGCAGACCTTTCAGTTCCGGGATCACGGGATCGGATTCCTTCCCGTCTGCGAGCCGGAATTCCACCGAAACGACAAATTCGGTCCCTTCGCCATTCTTCGAGGCGACGGTGATCTTGCCGCCCATCATCTCCACGATGTTCTTCGTGATCGCCATTCCGAGGCCGGTGCCCTGAATGCTCGAAACAGCGGTCGTCTCCTCCCGTGTGAACGGGTCGAAGATCGTCCTGGCGAAGTCCTCGCTCATGCCGATGCCGTTGTCCTTGCAGCGGAATTCGAACAGGCCATAGCCCTCCCTGGAGACAGCTTTCTGCACGATCCGCAGGGAGATCGTGCCGCCGGGATGCGTGTACTTGATGGCGTTGGAAACCAGATTGAGCAGCACCTGATTCATGCGCAGCTTGTCGCAGTACACGAGCTCGTTCCGAACGTCCACCGTGTCGATAAGGAAGATGTGCTGTTTTGCCTTGATGTCCGCATGGGCGATGTCCCGGATCGAATGAAGGATCTCCGACAGGGACTCCTCTTTCTCGTGCAGAGTCATCCTGCCGGATTCGATGCGGCTCATGTCCAGAACGTCGTTGATCAGCGAGAGAAGGTGCTCCGAGGAACGCGCGATGGTCGTCAGATATTCCTGAACGCGTTCCTTGTCGTCAATATGGTTTGCGGCGAGTCCGGTAAACCCGATGATCGCGTTCATCGGAGTGCGGATATCGTGGGACATGTTGCTCAGGAACGTCGTCTTGGCGTGGCTCGCCGCATGCGCCATCTGCAATGCGTTTTCGAGTTCTTCCTGCTTCTTTTCGAGCTGTTTCCGCAGTTCGGACTCCAATTGCCTCTGTTTTTCGATGGTTTCGGAGTACTCCCGCAATTCCCGGTTGATTCCCGCCAGTTTCTGGTTGTTGAGCCGGGCGCCGATCAGGGAGTCCTTCGTTTTTTTGGCTTTTTCCTCCGCCCTGAGTTTTTCGAGGAACATTTTCTTCTCCCGCCTGTGGAGGATCGAAAACAGGTTCAGGATGATCGCAAGCGAGGAAACGAGGATGCACAGTTCGATGACGGATTTGACCAGCATATCGGCGTTCACGTGGGACAAGCTCTTCCGGACCGTGGCCTCCGTGACCATCTGGCCGACGAATCCCTCATAGACGTTCTTTGCCGAATCGCAAACCGTAAGGCGGAACCACATCAGCGAGGAGAAGAAGATCACGATGAGCACTGTGATCCATACGACGGTGGATTTCCCGAATTTTCCATGGGAGTCCAGAATGAACACGCGCCTGTACAACAGGAAGCCCACGAAGCACCAGATCGTGAGAAGCAGGTACGATTCGGTCGAGAGCGAACTCCCGGAAAGATAGTTCGGCACAAGCATGAGCACGCTGAAGACGATCGACATGATGAGCCCGAAAACGCCCGCGGTTTTTTCGAGGGGATGATCGCCTTCCTTTTCCTTTCCGACAAGGACAAGCGCGGCGGTTGAAATGTACCCGTACGCAATGGCTGCGCCGAGGTTCGAGAGGTCGACCGGCCAGCCGATCACGGTGCGTCCCAGGAACGGGATCGGGAGGGAAATGCACATCACGGTGAGGATTGCGTTCACGGGGGTGCCCTCTCCGTTGCACTTGCCGAACCACTTCGGGATCATGTCGTCGTCGGCCATCGCCCGCATCAGGCGGCTGACCGCGATATAGGTGGCGAAAAGCGCCGTGAGCTGAGCCGACAGCATCGAGCCGCCGATCACGGCCACCCCCAATGGACCGAGAGCCTTTCGGGCGGCCGCGAACACAGGCATCCCGTCGATCCCGTCAAGGCGGGGAAGTGCAAGAATGTACTCCTTCCAGTTGGAATAGCCTTCCGGCAGGGCAAGCGCGGGGAGGATTGCCAGGAGGATGTACGTCAGCGCGGAGAGCAGGATCGCGGCAAGCAGCAGGGAGAATGTGCGTTTGACCGGGAACCGGAACTCCGACGAGGACTGGACGACCGCTTCGAACCCGACGAAGGCCCAGGGGACCATGGCAAGGATCCTGAGGATCTGGATCGACCTGGGGCTGCCGGTCGAAAACGCGGGGGCCATGGCATCCATTCCGCCCTTGTGCTGCATCAGCGCGGCGACAAAGCATGTCACGACGCCGGCGATAAGCACGAAGGCAAAAAACGTGTGGAGCCGGACGGCAAACTTCCTGCTGAAAATGCAAATCCATCCGCAGAGCACGATCGCGGCGAGACACAGCAGGACTTCCCCTAAATAAACGTCGAACCCGACCATCGTGTAATGGAATCCGAACTGGAGAACATTGCCGAAAAGATATCGCGACAGCAGAACAAGCGCCGTGGCGTTCGCCCAAAGGATCGCGATATACGTCAGGAACAGGAGCCATCCCATAAGGAAACCGTGGTTCTGGCCGAACACTTTCGAGATAAATCCGTAGGTCCCGCCGTTCCCCTGTATGCTTGTGGTCACCTTGTGAAAGTTGAATGCCAGTACGGCGATTGCCACTGTCCCGGTCAGAAAACCGATGATCGAACCCATGGGGCCTGCATTCGGCAGGAACATTGTGCCCGGAAGAACAAATGAACCCCATCCGACAGCATAGCCGAAGGAAAGCGCTATGACAGCGAGCGGGGAGAGATAGGCGTTGGAGCTGAAATCTTTCTTTTCGCCGTGATTTGCGTCAAAATCGTTGTGATTCATTTGGGACTCTCTATCAAATCATGCCGAAGAAGAGGATATCGGGGATGCCTGCAGCATCCGTTCGATTCCTCTTTTTGCATTGACACGCTGACTTTGTGTTGGAATGAATTATCCGTAAATATATATGTACAGCCTCGTTTTGTCAAGAAACAAATGGAAAAATGCAGTCAGAATCTTGGAGAGGGCTTATTTCGCGAGGCTGTCCAGCGTGGCCTGTGCGCCCTTTCTGACGGCTTCGACGATCTCCGGCGGCTCGATGGGGACGGCCTCGCCTTTCTGCGAGAGAATCCACGGGACGACGACTTCCGCCGGGACTTCCGGGATGGAGAACAGAAACGAGCCGTCGCGGTTCTTCCTGACCTTCTGCCTGGAGTGCATCTGATTGGCGTTGGCGAATTTCACCGCGTCCCCTGTCAGGCGGATCTTGACGTCGCGGATCTTTTTGTAGCTCACGATGTCGTCGAGCGTGACGGAATCGATGATCTTTCGATCGGGCTTGAACGTCTCCTTGAGCGGCCATGCGTTTTTGATCCGGTTGATCACGAACGTGCGGGGTTCCTTCCGCAGGTGGCAGTATGCCTTGATGCGCCATTCGTGGAGATACAGGAACAGCACATGCGGATCGATGTCGCGTTCCTCCTCGCCGCCATGCCGGCCGCTGTAGATGATGTGCAGGCGCTGGTGGTTCTGCCAGGCCTCGAACACGATGGAGAAGACGGCGGGATTTTCGGAGACTCCGCCCTCGGCAAAGACCTTCAACGAGCTGACGAGCGTCTTCTCCAGGAACTCCGGGCTGTTCGACTTCAGGATCTCGTCCACGGCCCTGGAAATGCGCCCGCGCACGGGATCGGGGAAGACGTCCTCGGCGATGCGCCCGCCGATGATGAGCGCGAGCATGGCCGCCTCCGAAAGATTCGCCGGACAGTTGAAGTCCCAGCTGCGGTCTTCGAGGTAATAACTGTTCGTTCGCCGGTCGAACCTGATCGGGCAGCCGAACTCGTTTCGGAGCGCGTCGATGTCGCGGTAGACTGTCCTCATGCTGTAATGCCCGCGCATGAGCTGGCCGTCGCCGATGCTCAGGCTCTCGTATTCCTTGAGGATGCCTTCCGCTGTCGGGCAGCTGTTTTTCTTCAGAAGCGAGGCGAGGCGGGCGATTCGGAAGACCTGCATGTTCCGGGAAACCGCGTTCGGGTTGTTTTTTTTCGGTTTCCGGCTGTTTTTCGCGGCCCATGCCGGTTTTTGAGGCGAGGATTTTTTCATTTTTTCTTTGACTCCCGAAGATGACTGACGTTAGATGGCAATCAGGTATGGTATATTATACACGCAAACACGGAAAAGTCAAATCAAAACGAACCGCTTCGAAAGGAGACACCCCATGAAACAGAAAGTCGGAAAAGCCGTACAGCTTATGATCGCCGTCACGATGGAAGACATCGGATTCTTCATCATCGGCGGACTTGCCCTCGCCGTCATTCTCAAACTCGCCTGCGCGTGAGGACACGGACATGAACTACGACAAGCTCGTTTTTCACGAAAACTGTGGGCTGGACAAAGTGAACTGAACTATGCCGTGTAGAAACTGTGAACACTTCGATCCTGAAGAACTGTTCTGTACATTCCAAGGTGGATGGCGTGATCCCGAGGGGCCCGAAGCACAGGGATGTCCTTATTGGGAACCTGCATCTCCGAAACGACACTTCGTGCGGCGACGGAGGCAGGCCGGGAAGCGCAGTCGTTCGACCGAGGAAGACAGCCGTTCCATGGAAACCTTGTGTCATGCCGCCTGCCGAGGCGATGCCGAAGCCGAATTCGAGCTCGGTAGACGCTATGCACTTGGCAGAGGTGTTGAGCAGGATTTCACGGAGACAGTCAAATGGTACCGCCTGGCCGCTGAACATGGACACGCAAAAGCGCAATACAATCTGGGGTCGTGCTACCAATATGGGCTGGGAGTGGAAACAGACAAAGATGAAGCTCGGAAATGGCATGCCATGGGCGCAGAAAACGGATTTGATCCCAAAAAGAATGACAATGCAAGGATCCGTGAGCAGCGGCGTTCGTGTCTGATTGCGGTCGCCAAACTTCTTCTTGTTTTATCCCCCATCCCATTGTTTGTCTCGATTTGTTTCGGGGGCGGCCCGTTTATCGCAACCCTTATGATTCTGGCCGCCATCTTGCTTTTCCTTTTTTTATTGACAGGAGATATGACATGAACTATGACAAGCTCGTTTTTCACGAAAACACCTGGCCGGATACCCTCGGCAAGACCATCACCATCGATTTCGGCATGAACGAGATCATCGTCGATTCCATGATCGAGGGCGTCAAATGGTGCCGCATCGGCTCCCGGGAACGTTCCACGATCGAGGCGAAGCTGAACACCGGGCGGCCGGACGAATGGGCGGAGGACTACTTCGAGCCCGTCCTGGACGGATCCAACTGGAATCTGAAGCTGTTCGAGGGAGACGATCTCGTCAAGGAATCCAACGGGTGCAACGGGTATCCGCCGCAGGATCAATGGCAGGCCCTCCGCTCGCTTGCGGCCTTCTGTTTCGCCGTCACTCGCCACTATGGAGAATACAGGCCGCCGAAGGCTGTGTGACAAAAGGTTGGAAAAACGGCTGGATATCGAAGAGGGATGCCAGGAAACACCGGAACCGGTTGGAACGGATGAAGGGACCGGGATTTGAAACCGGAACCATCGGGCGAAGCACACGCAAATGTCCGCGACAAAAAGCCGCAGTGTCTTTCCTTGTATTTGGCATGGCGGGAATTATATTATACCGGAAATCATTCATCGAATCGGGGGAAAGAATGCATTTCGGTTTTTCTTATGTCGGACTCATCTATCTCGCCATGCTGATGATCCCGAATATCATCTGGGTGGGAAACAAGCCCGAAAACTATGAGCGGTACGCCGGGAAAGAAAACCGGGCGCTTTTGGCGCTCGAACGAATCGGCGAAGTGCTTGTCAGTGCCGCCGCGCTCGTTTTCTCCGATTTCAATCTGCGCCCGTGGGATGCATGGTGCCTGTGGCTTGTTCTGTCGTTCGTCCTGATGCTGCTTTATGAAGCGTTCTGGATTCGCTATTTCAGAAGCGGGAGAACGATGCGCGATTTTTACCGGGACTTTGCGGGGATCCCCCTGGCGGGCGCAACGCTGCCTGTGGCGGCATTCTTCCTGCTGGGCGTTTACGGAAGGAACATCCCGATGCTTCTTTCGACCATCGTCCTGGGCGTCGGCCATATCGGGATCCATCTGGCACATTCGAGGGAGGAAAGAACGTTCCGCCGGGCGTGACCGGGGCCGGACCTGAACGGGAGAAACCTCCTGCGCGGGCGGATATGCTTGAAAAAGAGTCGAAAGGAAAGTATATTATTAGAGTTGTTTCTCCCGCCCCGGGCAATATGGCGAATGGAATCGCGGGCGTTGTTTTGAGGAGCAACGATTTATTTCGGAGACAGAATATGAAAGTGATCGGGCAACAGCGAAACAGCCGGATGTGCGTGATCTGCGGATTGGATAACCAGTTCGGGGTCCGGGCTCCATTCTACAACATGACCGATGGGAGCGTTGCTTCGCCGTTCCGCTATCGCGCCTGGCATCAGAGTTATCCCGGACGGGTTCACGGCGGCATGATCACCGCCATGCTGGACGAAATGGGGCTCCGTGGCTTGTGGGCGGCAAGGAATGACGACTCGGAATTCGGGGTCACCATTTCCCTTGAAACCCGTTACCGGAAGCCCGTTCCTTACGAAACGGAGCTTCTTGCCACGGGAAAACTGATCGAAGACCGTTCCAGACTGTTTGCCGTGGAGGCGCGGATCCTGACTTTGGACGGCGAGCTCCTGGCCGACGGGATCATCCGTTACCTTCACCTGGCCGTGGACCGGATCGCCGAAGGGGCTTCCGTCCACGAGGAAATGCCCTACAGCCCGGAGTGCAGGATCACGGAACTCCAGGTCCCTGACTGATCCTGATCCCCAGGCATTTCCTCTTCCGGACAACCTATGCCGGAAGGTCACGCTTTTTTCCGGCTTTTCGCTTTTGGGCTTTTTCCTCCGCCTCGACCGCCTCTTTGCGGGGGTCGGGGAAGGTCTTCTCGTCCAGCACGCGCTTGTAGTAGAATTTTGCGGTGTAGAGCGCGGCGGCGGGATTGTGTCCGAGCACGCGGTCCTTCACGATGAAGGTCGTGACCGGGGCCTTGCTGTGGCGGGTGAAGATCGCGTCGTGTCCGACGCAGAGCCCGACCAGCACGTTGAGTTCGGCTCCCCACTCGTTGAGGATCTGCGCCTGAAGCGCAGGGTTGCAGCAGGATTCGTTGCAGCCGGGACAGACCTTGAGCCCGTCCGGCAGTCCGATATCGCACTTGTCCACGCCGCCGACCTTGCAGATCACGGTCTTCGGTTCAATCCCGGCCGTGCGGACGATCTTTGCGTAGAGCGAGGCTTCGTCGAGCAGCCCGATGCAGCTGCCGATGCCGAGCTTCTTCACGCCGAGTTTTTTCGCGAACCGGATGGTTTCCTCAAGCCGGGTCAGCCTGCCGTAGTATTCCCCCTCGATTTCCGCGGCGGCGCGGGCGATGCGCCCGTCGACCGAATTGGAACTGTAAAGCTTTTTGGTCCGGTCGACGGCATCGCTGTACTGCTCCGTGAGGCAGAACGAGGGGTATAGCTTGTCTTTGCGGTAGCAGTTCCGCACGGAGCACTCCGAGCAGCTGAGGTTGCAGGATTGTTTCTTGGGCATGATCTTGATCTCCTCTATCAAAAAGGCATTCCTATTCGTTTGGACCTTTTGTCAGATGCCGTTCCCGGAGTGGAACGTTTCTCTCAGGTTCAGTTTTTCGTTCATGTCGGAGCGGTAGATCTCCATGATCCTCCGCTGGAGCGAGATGACGGATTCGTTCTCGAAGAGCTTTTCCCTCGGGAGCTGGCGGGAAACGGGGTTCTTTTCCAGCGCGATGACGCGTCCGGGCGAACTGCCGAGCACGGCGATCTCCGTGCCGAGGTAAAGCGCTTCGTCCACGTCGTGCGTGACGAACACCACGGTCCTGGCGCCGCGCGAATCGCGGTGAAGCTCCCGGACCAGGTCCTGAAGCATCGCCCGGTTCACGGGGTCGAGCGCGCCGAACGGTTCATCCATGAGCAGGATCCTGCTCGGGACGGCGATGGCCCTGGCAATGGCCGCGCGCTGGCGCATGCCGCCGGAAAGCGCCGCCGGGTATTGGTTGAAAACGCTGCCGAGGCCGACCATTTCCAGGTAGGATTCCGCCAGATTCCGGATTTCCGCCTTGCTTTTTTGCGGGAAGGACGCGGACAGCGCGAGCATCAGGTTCTTCCCGGTGGTCATCCAGGGAAAAAGCGAGTAATCCTGAAACACCACGGAGCAGGCCGGTTCCGGGCCGTCGACCGCCTTGCCGTCCACGAGGACTTCCCCGGAGGTCGGTTTCAGCAGGCCGGCGAACGTCCGCAGAAGCGTGGACTTGCCGCAGCCGGACTGTCCGAGGAGGCAGAGGAACGCGCCGTCCTCGACGGTGAGGTTGATCCGGTCCAGAATGGTCTTATTCTGAAACGCAACGGTTAAATTTCTGCATTCGATCATTCCGTGGCCTCCTTGTAGCGCAGGATGCGCCTTTCGATCCGCTTGAACCCAGCGGAGATCGCCGTGATCACAAGCCCGATGAAGATGATGCCTACGATGACTCTGGCGTAGTCGCCGAAGTCGGCGCGGTCCTTCACGTACCAGCCGAGCCCTTCCGTCGCGCCGATCAGCTCGGCGGCGGTCAGCAGCAGGAAGCTGAAGACCAGGCTCAGGGACGCCCCGGTCAGGATCGACGGCATCGCGCCCGGCAGAAGCACGCGGAAGATGAACGTGCCGCGCTTCAGGTGGAGCATCCGGGCGGAATCCAGCATGGTTTCCGGGATGTTCACGACGCCGGCGACGGTGTTCGCGAAGATCGGCCAGAACGCACCGGACCAGATCACGAAGATCGAGGCGGCGCTGAAGCTCGGCAGCAGCCGGATTGCGTACGGGATGTACACGATCGGCGGGATCACGCTCAGGACCTTGCTGAACGGCTCCACGGCGTTGCGGAGGCGCGTGGAGCTGCCGACCAGCAGGCCGCCCGGGATCGCGGTCCCCAGCGAAAGCAGGTATGCGGTCCCCAGCAGGAAGAGCGAAGAAAGCATGCCGTGCGCCATGTCCTTCAGTTCACCGAAGAACTGCCGCAGGACGGTTTCAAGAGCCGGAAAATACACCGGGTCAAGCACAGGCCAGTTGGACGTGACCAGCTGCCACGCCAGCAGGAAGCCTTCCAGGACCGCGGCAACGTCCACGATGGCGGTGCGGCGCGCCTTGTCCCACACGAACAGCGTGCGGACCAGCGCTGCGGCCGGGATCAGGACACCCGCGGCAGCGGCAAACCAGTCGTGTTTCCACACTGCCGCAGCGGTCAGTCCGATGAATTCAAGGATGAGCAGTATCTTCACGATTCCACCTGCATGAGGATCTTTGGGTAAGGTTTCGAGGCTGAAATTACGTTCCTCAGTTGTTCGCCTTGAAGAAGGCGTCCATTTCCTTGTAGATGGGGTCGTCCGGATAGCGTTTCAGGACTTCGTCGAGGGCTTCCCGGTAGATCGTGGGGTCGATATGGTCGTCGATGTGCACGTCGTTCTCCGGGAGGTAGTCGATCTCCTTCATGGTCTCCCAGAAGTCGACCGTGCCCTTCTTCAGCGGGTCGGGATTGGACGTGAAGGTCTTGTTCGTGTAGGTGTCGGCCTTCAGCAGTTCCGGATCCAGTTTGAACGCCTTCGCGAAGATCTGAATGGTCTCCGCCTCGTTCTCGCGGTAGAACTTGTAAGCGCGGATCTCTGCGATAAGATAGCGGCGGTAGATGTCACGTTTCTTCTGGAGGTCCGGGGTGTTGGCGATCAGGCGGCAGCAGGTGTAGTCCGGCTGGAAGTCGGCGATGTAATTCGAGACTTCGAGGCCGAAGTTCTTTTTCGCGAGGGAGAAATGCGGACTGAACACGATGCCGGCGTCCACGGCGCCCTTGTTCACGGCCTCCACGACGGCGCTCTGGCCGCCGAATTCGATGATCTCCAGGTCCTTGTTCGGATCGATCCCGGCCTTCTTCAGCGCGCCGCGGAAGATGACGTCGCCGGTGGAGAGTTTGCCGAGGCCGACCTTCTTGCCCTTGAAATTGCTCAGGTCTTTGAACTTGTCGAGATTCTCCGGCTTCACGATGATGGCCTGGCCGCCGATCATCATGCCGCCGAAGATCGTGAAGTCGACGCCGCGGGCGATGAAGAGCAGAGGAGCCGCCGTGCCGAAGGTCCCGACGTCAAGTTTCTTCGCCTGGACCGCGGAGCAGCCCTCGGCGGTCGTGTTGAACTGGAAGAGGTCGACGTCGAGGTTCTCCTCGTCAAAGTAGCCCAGGTCCTTCGCGATGAAGTGCAGGCCGTGCGCGGGCTCGGCGAGGTAGCCGACGCGGACCTTGTCCTTGCCCGCGGAGCTCTCCCTGCCGCATCCGGCGAGGAAGAAGGTCGAAAGGACCCCTGCGGCAAGCAGGGGAATGAGCGTATGTTTGATGGTCATGGTTCAGATTCCTTATCTTTGTTTTTTTGAGTCGTTGATCGCTCAGACATTCGGGATCGGTCCGGGGATGCCGGTCGTGTCGGGCTCGGGATTCTCTTCGGGCTCGACGACTTCGGGTTCGCCGGTCTTGCCGTTTTCGAACTTGTCGTCGCTGTCAAGAAGCAACT
>Ga0265298_10003517_pt1 | contig 20636 bp, 24 predicted proteins | sample AusTroGonzalo_MG_3_FD_193486 | JGI IMG/M metagenome (GOLD analysis project Ga0265298, IMG submission 193486) | Bovine rumen microbial communities from tropical cattle in Woodstock, Queensland, Australia - Gonzalo_01 | ecosystem: Host-associated > Mammals > Digestive system > Stomach > Rumen ... | reverse complement strand
GAGTGTGGTATTGCTTAATTTCTCCAGAGTATGTAGTGTAATACGAGGTAAATCTGGTCTGTCCCTTATGGTTTTCAAGAACGGGGAACAGGTCCCAGGCTGCAAAGGAAGAGCTTATGGCAAGCGCACTTGCGAGAAGGATTTTTTTGAACATTAAGTTGTTTCCTGACGATAAATGCATAATAGCTTATTACGGCGGCCATAATATACAAAATAACATCCCTCGAAGTTTAATTTCGGGTCATAAAGATGCCCTATAAGACTCTTTGTCGTCTTGCTTCAAAAACGGGGTCTTTTTATTTTTTCATCTTGGCAACATGAACCATGATTTCTTCATCCGTGAATAATGGCGTTTCCCATCCTCCATGGAAAAGTACTTCGTCGAGATAGCTCTTTTCATCGCCTTTCACATAATGTTCCGTTATATGGAACAGTCCATCTTTTTGCTTCACATAACGAAACTTTTCAATCCACCGGCCTGAACGATAAACATAATGCCAGCCATCAACAGAAACGGATTCATAGCGATGATCCCAATCGGGTGAAAATCCGTGGCAAAAAATTCGGTACTGCTTTTCCGTCAATGGATAATCATAATCCAAAATCTTTGCCGTCCAGTGTTCTTCGTAATTATCGCTTATCATGACGTTTACCTCGGCATGTAAAAATGCCTTATAAGATCTATTTTCTGAAAGAAGATGAAATCTCTGAGTTCGGGGAAAATCTTGCTGACGAATTCCGCGAAGGGCTGAAAGACGGTTCTTCATTTGTCTCCGAAGGCCCTTGGGAAGAAACAGTCCGTGCCATCAAGGAGCGGGAAGCTAGATAAAGGTAATCTCCGGCAGTTCGTCGTAACCGCCAAATCGAGCCCACCACAGAGCCATATCGACAGTAGGCTTGGTAACATTACATATTTTATCCCTATATGTGAACGTTCCGATAACTTTGGAGTTTTGATCTACGCAATGGCCTACACCAATGTACATGTCACACGCTGTCAATTGTCCCGCGTTCTTTAATTGTTTGTAAACGAGTTGCGAGGCAAATGCAGGCGTCGTTGTATCTTCGGCTCCAAGGAAGAATTTAACGGGGCATCTTGTGATTCGCTTACTTGTGCATTTATTCAATTCGGAACTCGAAAGATACCTGCCGTTAGCAAGTGTGTAATCCGCTTTATCTTCGATTTTTGTACAGTTTCTGGCAAATGGATCTAGTCCGTACACTTTTTCCGGGCTATAATCGTACGCATTGTCGAAGCCATAGAAAAACTTAAGGTTGACGTGTGCGTTAAGAATGTTCAGTTGAGAATAGAGCATTGATATGGCCGGGGAATCGAGTACGCATGCCTTGACCGGAATTGCCCCGCTTTCGACGAAATTCAGGGCGCCCATTCCGCCTTGGCTTTCTCCGTAAACGTAAATTTCATTCTTGTCGCAGTCCCATTCTCTGCAAACTTTCTCGATCATTTTGCAGACGGATTCAATCCACATATAGTTACCGACGGGACGGCAGTAACTTAAGTTGTTCTCTGCTGCGAATCTCTGAGGAAGTCCATTGGAGGCGCAAACCACGTATCCGCATGCGGCAAAGAACTTTGGCATGAACTTGTCAGTACCTATCCAGGAATCCTGATTGACGGGCTCGCCCGAACCATGGAAAAATACGACAAGTTTCCGTTTGCCGGCAACTTGTTTTGTCGGGGTCATCACGACGCAATGGTCATAATCAACGGCAGAACTCTCATTGGCAAGAGTATCGTCATTTACGCTTCTCGGATCTGCGGTGTGGACCGGCACGTCAAAAAATTCCACTGCAGAGTGTTCGATAAGACAATCTTCTGTCCCTAAATTTTTTTTCGTTGAATTTTGACTCATAAAATGTCCCTGTTGAATGAGTAACAAAAATCCCGCCATTGGCGGGACTTTTGCTTCTTAAACTTTTAGGCGTTTACTTCGAGAGCTTTTCGGTGAGGCCCATGAGCATGTTCAGGCCAACGGCATCCATGGCTGTACTTGCGCCGCCCTTGGAATCGCCTGTCATCATGATTTCCGGGACGAGCGGGTGTGCGGACTTCGCGAGTGCTTCGGCTACACCGACCTTGGTCTTGTAATCCCATTCGGCGCGTTCTTGCGGAGTCAAACCAGCGCTGACGAGAGCTCTGTTGGCTGCAGCTTCAGCTTCTTTTTCGGCCTTGATTTTCTTTGCGACTTCAAGAGCCTTCAAAGCTTCGAGGCGAGAAACTTCCTGTTCCTTCTGAGCCTGGAGAACTGCCACGTCGCGTTCCTTTTCGGCCTGCGTCACGGCCTTGATCTTTTCCACTTCCTGGTCGGCCTTAGCTTGGGCGATACGTGCCTTACCTTCTGCTTCGGCGGTGATGGCGGCCTGCTTTGCCGTTTCTGCAGCGGTGGCGTTAGACACGCGCTTCATTTCGCGGTCCTTCACGATGTCGAGCTGTTGCTGTGCTTTCTGGTCGAGGCGTACGTTCTGAATTTCAAACTGGACGACCTTGATGCCGTAAAGGCGGAGGGCAGACGGCTTTGTCAAGATGCGGTTGCCGTTTTGGTCCAATTTCAGCTTCGTCACTTTGTATTCTTGCGTTTCGGCCTTCTTGATAATCTTGCCTTCGGAATCGTATTCGTCTTCACCGGCCTTTTCGGTAAGCACTTCGATGGTGGTGAGGTATTCGCCTTCCGTGAGCTGGTCTTCGGCGATTCTTCTGAATTCAGCAATCTTTGTCACCTTGGCTTCTTCGGCGGTGAACAAAGGTGCGGTCTTTCTAACGGCAGAAAGCACGGAGTTTCTGACAAGGTCGTGTTTAAGCTTCTTGTCGGAGCGCTGTTCGCGGTGGATTTTCACGAGGTCATCGCAATCCGTCGGGAGCTGGTATTTGAGGTAGCCGCTAATTTCGGCATTGGCATTTCGAGAAAGCGTTACGGAGATATCATCTTCGTCATCGTCACCACCTTCCCAGCCTTCGCCCTTGACCTTTTCGGTAGACGAATTGAAATAGAAGTCCTTGGTTCTGTCGTAAGAGTAGATGCTTGCAAATCCCTTGAAGTAGAAACCTGCGTGATCAATGCATGACAGCGTTCCAAATGGAGACTGCTTTACAAGAAGCTGTGTTGCGCTGTTGTATCCGATGTTGCACTTGAAAAGAATTATCACAACGATGGCGACTGCCGCAATGGTTATTATTTTTATGTAATTTTTGGGTTGTTTTAGCTGATTCACAATTGTAGGTTGCTTATCCGTTATAGGTTGCTTTTCCATTTATTTGTTCCTTCTTAAGTTATTGTAACGCCCCAAATATAATTATTCAACCAGAACGTCTCCTAAGCCGTTCTTAAATAGAGATGGATAAAGGAATGTATTTTTAATGTCTTACGAGTTTCGATTTCATCGCAGACTTCATGGAGTACATGCGTTTGTCGGCCAGCTGATAGACTTTTTCTGCCGAAACTGGGACTTTTTCTTCAGAATCCGCATTGTTGTTTGTCGAAAGTTCATGCCTGCAGGCGATGCCGTAAGCCGCTTCCAAAGAAATGGGCAAATTCTTGCTGTGAGTCTTTTGATGTTCAGCCATCTTTGCAATAGAATTATCGACTTCTAGAATATGTTCAGTACGCACGATTGCCAAAAATTCGTCGCCACCCATGCGGATTGCCGTTCCGATTCCTGTAAATGCTTCGTGGAATGCTGTTGCAAAAGCTTTAATCAGCATGTCGCCTTTGTTGTGTCCATAATGGTCGTTGACATGCTTAAGTCCGTTCATGTCGATGCTCACGATTGCAAAATCTGCGGTACTCTTGTCCAAAATGTCAAAAATTTGCTGGCATTTGGTGCGGTTATAAAGCCCAGTCAATGAATCCCTGTATGCGATTTCCTTCAAAATGTCTTGTTCTGCTTTTGCTGACATCAAACGGTACATGTATACGATGTAACTCATGACGAGAAGAATGATGAACATCAGAGTTCCAAGAGGGAGCCACGTGATTCCTAGTATGGTGTGTTCCAGATGGAAATATGTTATCAGATTGTAGCGCAAAAGTTCAAGGATTGCAAATGTTCCAAATGTAGATACACCCGCTGTCAAAATTTTGGTTGGAGTATCTAAACGGCTCTTGTTCGAAATTTCTGATGCGAATAAGTAGAGAATGCACAAAACCATATAGGAATGGAATACCCATAAAGTTTGCGGATAATGCAGGATATGCGTAAAGTTCAGAATGGTTGTCACCACGAACAGCAATACATCCAAGGTGGCGACAACGACAAGTCCCCACCAACGCGCCTTGCTAATTTTCTTGTATCGCATATGGAGCAATAACAAACAAAGAGGCAATGGCGCTATGTAAAGGGATATGTATTCAAGGCAGGTGTTGAAAGTAAAGTTGATTGAGAACAACTGCATTAGCTTTGTAAAGCTCAAGGTCCAAATTCCCAAGCAGACCGATAAGAACCCTATCATCATGATTTGGAAAAATTTCATACCGAAGAAAAACATACCCGCGCTTAGGAATAATGCCAATATGCCAAATAGCAACAGGAATAGCCCCACTACTAATGATAAGGAATGCCGTGCGTAAAAGTCGCTATAAGCGTAGCTTGCTGGTAGAACCTCAAAGGTGGGGAGGACGTTCCATGCGTCGTTTTCTGAAAAATAAAATTTGATATCTAGTGTTTTACTGTCGTGCGAAATAGCTCCCAAATAAACGAAATGTACACCGCTACCTACGAGCCCTTTTTCTTTGTGGCTTAATTTTCCATTTGAATAAAGCCAATCTCCGTCGCGAAATACTTCTACAAAGGTCTGGTAGGTTTTAAAGCGGAGTACTGGATTTTGGGGGAGGTCCGCTGAGAGTTTTCTTTTTAAAATAAGAGAATCTCCACGAATGATTCTTTCGGATATCACATATTTTTCGGTGGATTCAATTCTTGTCGTGTCACCATGAAATATGAGAGTCCAACCATCGTTCAGTTTGATTACGGAATCGTAAACACCCTGTTTGCGGATACCAGCAATTGCAATGCAGGTCAACACAACCAGCATCACCGCAAAAACGCAAGTTAAAATCTTTCGTTTTTTTTCCGACATACTATTCAAATCTAGTTCACGCAAAGCGTAAAGACAATAAGAATTGTTTTTTAAATGCTTTAAATTGGTTTATTTGGCAAAAAAGACGAAAAAGCCCTCCATACAGAGGGCTTAAATTTCATTTTAATGTATAAAATCGAAATCTTGGCAAGTGACTGCGCTTAGTCCTTGAACTTCTTGATGACGACAATGCCGTTGTGACCGCCGAAACCGAGCGAGGCGGATACCGCAACGTCAATGTTCCCTTCGACGCCCTTGTGCGGGACGTAATCGAGGTCGCATTCTTCGTCCGGATTGTCGAGGTTGATTGTTGCGGGGTAGAACGAATCGCGGATGGCGAGCGTGCTGATCATCGCTTCAATGACGCCTGCGGCGCCGACGCAGTGGCCGGTCATGCTCTTGGTGCTCGATACCTTGATCTTGTAAGCATGGTCGCCGAGGGCGATTTTCAGCATCTGCGTTTCGGTGAGGTCGTTCAAGTGCGTTGATGTGCCGTGGGCATTGTAGTAGTCCACATCCGTCGGAGCGATGCCCGCGTCTTTCAATGCCTTGGTCATTGCTTTGGCGCAGGTTTCTCCACCCGGACGCGGGCTCGTGATATGGTAGGCATCGGCGGATGAACCGTAACCGGCAACTTCGGCGTAAATCTTGGCGCCGCGGGCTTTGGCATGTTCAAGTTCTTCAAGCACGAGAATTGCACCGGCTTCACCCATCACGAAACCGGAACGGTCCTTGTCGAACGGGCGGGATGCCTTTTCGGGAGCGTCATTGAACTTGTCGGTGAGCGCATGCATGCCGGCAAAACTCTTGATGGAATAATCCGTGATGGCACTTTCGGAACCGCCGGCGAGGCAGACGTCCAGTCGACCCGAGCGGACGGCATCAAGGGCAACGCCGATGGCGTCCGTGCCGGAGGCACAGGCGGTGCAAACGGTGTGTGCAGAACCCGTGATTCCAAGCGCAATAGAAACGTTGGCGCAGGCTTCGTTGGCGATAAGTTCGGGCATGGCTAGCGGAGAAACGCGGCGACGGCCTCCTTCGAGGTACTTGCAATATGTTTCTTCTACAACGTCCATACCGGCAAGACCGTTACCAGCGACAATACCGGTAGTGTCTTCGGCGAGCATTTCGCGGCTGAGGCTAGCGTCCTTGACGGCTTCGTTAGCTGCGGCTACGAGGAACTGCGTGAAGCGGGCCATGCGGCGGGCTTCCTTCGGGTCTATCCCGTGTTCTTCGGGCTTGAAATCCTTGACTTCTGCAGCGATTTTTACGGGGCAGTTCGTAGCATCGAATAACGTAATCGGTGCGATGCCGCACTTGCCTTGCTTGATAGATGCCCAAAGTTCAGGGGCGGACTTTCCAATGGGGCTTACGGCACCCATACCGGTAATAACGACTCTTCTTCTATTCATAAAAATCTGCATCCCTTTCATCCTGGAGTGTGGTTGCACACGATAGGATCCATAAGAGAGTTCCTTGTAAAAATGAAATTTTTGTTTTAAGATAGCTTTTTTGATGGCGTAGACAGTTCATGCGAGTGCTGAATGGCACGATTTTTTACAGAGTGGCTGATCTAGTTTTTACATCATTCTTGATTTGGTCTAGAATGGTGTAATAATTAAATTGCTTAATAGCCTAGCATTTTAATGCTGGGCTTATTTATTGTATATTTTGTTTAAAAAAAGGAGTTGACAATGAAGAAAATTATTCTTGGCGCGATGATTGCCGTTGCCGCTTTTTTCACAGGGTGCGAAGATGCGAAGGAAGTTACCTCTTGTGACTTGCGTGGTGAAGTGATGCGGTATAGCGTGCATGTGTGTTTTGAATCTGATAACGATGACTATGTTAGGCAAGCTTGCTTCAGTAAGAATACTAGATTTCTTGGCCCATCTTCTACCATCAATTCTGCGGTAGTAAGTTCTGGTTGCGGCAATGGCGCCCAAATGGTCTGTACTTCGGTCCAAAATGGCATTGAATTTACCTTTTACGGGTATGGTTCTTTATACTCAGAAGCTGACTGCAAAGATTACCAGAATTTCGCTCATTAAAAGAGTCTTTACTTGAGAGTTTTTGGTATAACATCGTGTTTTGAAAATGGATACTTGTATGAATAAATTTTTGTTTGGCTTCTTTGTCTTCTCAGCAGCTTTGCTTACGTCTTGCAGCGATTCATCGAATAATAGCAATGTCTATTCTTGTGATCAAAAAGCAGAAGGTTATGACGAGCATGTTTGCTATGAATCGACAGAAGCTGACTTTATGGATTGCCGTGAAAATGAAAAAGTGTCGTCCACTTACACTTATAAGCATGTTTACACGCCAGGTAGGGGTTGCGCCGAAGGGGCTTTGGTTGTTTGCGATGCCGAAGTTTTTCCGGGTCATCCTTACAAGGTCTATGTCTATAGCAAGGAAATGGCAGACTTGGGGTGCAGAAGAATCGCTCCTCATTACTAAAATGATGTTTTAGTTTAGCCCGGCCTGGTGTCGGGCTTTTTCTATATTTGCGATTCGAAGGCAAAACGTTTTTTATGAGGTCTATGGCATGATCGTCTCTTGGATGACAACGAATAAGTGTAACTTGACGTGCAAACACTGCTACCAGGATGCTGGTGAAAACAAGTCGGCAGAACTCACGACTTCAGAAGCGCTCAAGCTCATTGACGAAATTGCCAAGGCCGGATTCAAGATCATGATTTTTAGCGGTGGCGAACCGATGACCCGCCCAGACATCGTGGAACTTGTTGCCCATGCCCGCGAACGCGGACTCCGCCCGGTGTTTGGAACGAACGGAACACTTATCACGCATGACCTCGCCATCAAGCTCAAGGAAGCAGGCGCCATGGCGATGGGTATCAGTGTCGATAGTATCGATCCCAAGCGCCATAATGATTTCCGCGGCCTTCCGAACGCTTTCGAACTGACCTTGATGGGCATCGAAAACTGCAAGGCGGCCGGCCTCCCGTTCCAGATCCACACGACGATTATGGACTGGAACCAGAACGAAATTTTCGACATCATGGACTGGGTCAAGGAAATCGGCGCCGTAAACCACCAGATTTTCTTCCTCATCCCGGTCGGCCGTGGCAAGGAAATCGAAGACCATGCGCTCCGCGTTGCCGAATACGAAGGCCTCCTCCGCAAGATTATGGAAAAGAGCCGCACGCTCGGCATCCCGGTGAAGCCGACTTGCGCTCCGCAGTTCCTCCGCATTGCAGACCAGCTCGATATCAAGACGCGTTACAGCCGCGGTTGCCTCGCCGGCCTCGACTACTGCATTGTAAGCCCGATTGGCAAGGTGCGTCCGTGCGCGTACATGATGGAAGAAGCGGGCGATGTTCACGATACGCCGTTTGACGAAATTTGGGCGAATGCCGAAATCTTCAAGCAGTTACGTACAAAAGCTTACAAGGGTGCCTGCGGCAAGTGCAAGTTCAACGACCGCTGCGGTGGCTGCCGTGCCCGTGCCGCCTACTATCACGATGGCGACTACATGCAAGAAGATTCGTATTGCGCGTACGGTCGCGGAATTAAGTGATGACTATGTGGTCGCTTTTTTGGATATACTTGATTTATATTCTTCTTCCCTTTCTGCTTAAAACAAAGAAATTTGTTGAACGGGACAATCTTAAGTGGATTGTTTGGTTAGGCTCTTTTCCTGTTTTTGGAGTTATACTTTTTTTTGAGTTCTTTATCGGTGAAAAAGCGTACTGTTATATAAATTTGCCTAATATCTTTAACTGGCTTGGAATTACGCTATTGGTTTGGCTTATAGAGCTTCCAATTGTTTTTCTGGGGAGGTCTTTTGGAAAACATGCTCCGCCTTGGGAAGTTTCGCCAGGTGACGCTAGTGATAATGCGGGTGACCTTTTCGATATGGCTTTGAAAATTGGCAAGGAAAAGCGTGAAGGGAAGGATACTTCGGAATTGCTAGCCGAATACGAACAAAAGGTGAAAAATTTCGAAGAAACCGGCAGTTTGGTTTCATCGGAAGAATCTCAATTTTATGCGGATGAACTTTTTGACATTGCTTTGAAAGTGGGGCGTGAAAGACGTGAAGGAAAAGATACCTCGAAACAGGAAGCCGAATACGAACAAAAATTGAAAAATCTTGAAGAAATCAGCAATTCAAATAAGTCTAATTGGTAGTGATGCAAAAATGACTGATTTTATAACATTACATTTTGATGAAATTTTTTTTGTTTGCTTTTTTGTGGCGGGGCTGGTAATTTCAATTTTGATGGGATGCAATGAACATCCATACAATGAACCGAAAATATGGAAAATTCGTTTGGTTGCATTGCCGATAATTTTGGGTTGTGTTTTTTATATTTTTAGAAATTCTTGTGGTGTTTTGGGAAGAATCTTTATATCATTGGGGCTTTGGCTTGTCTTTATGTTTCCTCGAGGTTACGTTGAGTATATGCTTTATCGTCGTAAAAGCGACAATAAAAAGGAATAGGTTGTAGTATGAATAACGTAAAAATCAAAGAAGAATCCTCAGACCTCAAAGTGAGCGAAGCGAACGACCTCGCGCCACAAACCCCGAATCCCGACGACGTAAAATTCATGCGCATGGCGCTTCGCCAGGCCCAGATTGCTTTTGACATGAAGGAAATTCCTATCGGTTGCGTTATCGTGAAAGACGGAGTCGTGATAGGGAAGGGCTACAACCAGGTCGAACAGCTCAAGGATGCGACCGCCCATGCCGAAATCATTGCGATTGGAACTGCCGCAAGCACGCTTGATAACTGGCGTCTGGATGGTTGCACGCTCTACGTGACGCTCGAACCGTGCCCGATGTGTGCTGGTGCTATCCTCAACAGCCGAGTTTCCCGCATTGTCTACGGTTCTCCGGACACGCGTTTTGGCGGTTGCGGCACGACGGTCGATGTCATCACGGGTAACGCCCTCAAGCGCGAAGTGCAAGTGACCGGCGGAATCCTCGCCGACGAATGCCTCGGCCTTCTCAAGGGCTTCTTCCAGCAAATGCGTCTCGAAAAAGGCGATTCTGGGAATAAGGGTGTCTAGAGCTTAGAACTTAGAGCTTAGAACTTAGAGCTTAGAACTTAGACAACTGCGTAAGGCTAGTGAAGCAGGATTGCTTGCAAGCCTATTTAACGCTAAAGCGTTGTCTCTTGAGCTCAGAAATAGTCAAATATTTTTTGACTGCTTCATTCGCTTTTCGAGACTTTCTGAGCCTAGCAGTTGAAATTAGAGCGAAGCGATAATCTTACTTAGAACACTCCTTTCTATCTAAAAGAAAATAACTAAGTTCTAAGAGCGCAGCGGGCTAAGTTCTGCCAACTAATATCTGCCAACTATTACTATATTCATTGCATGAATTTTGTAAAGTTTAGTGTCCTTTCTTTTGCTTTGCTGAGCCTGTGTTCCTGCGAACGGAACGAAATTCATCTTGCTTTTAACACGCAAACAGTCGCTCCGCAGTCGTTCGTTCTCGAATCGACGTTGAATGCGAGCTTCCCGGGCGATTCGAACACTGTTCCCGAATCCATGCGGACCCATGTGAGCGTGCGCAGTACGATGAGTCTCCTCATGTCTTACGACGATGGCTCCGGCCGTTTCGAAATGAAAATCGATTCTGTTGATTACACCAGTGATAAGCGCTCTGTTGACGAATTCCGCAACATTGAAAAATACCTGTCCATTCAAAATTTCCAGTTCAAGTTGAATCATGATGGCATCATTACCGATCCGACTATCGAAAATGCTTTGGACAAACCTTCCGAAGATGAATTGAATTTGATTCCGCTATTCCTCAAGGCTCAGCCGCTTTTGCCGGAAAAACCTGTTAAGCTCGGTGAATCCTGGGAACGTCAGATGCCGATTTTCGGCAAGGGCAATAGCACAACTACGGTCTACAAAACATTCACGTTGCAGGATGTGTTCTTGCAAGATGGTGTGCGTATGGCCAAAATTCACATGGGCATGAAATATTTGGAGCTCCCAGATACAACGTCCAATTTGCAGTTGAAAAGCAATGACTATGTCGTTGGTGATGGAATGGTCTTTTTTGACGTGACCCATGGAGTTATATCTTCTGCCGAAATGAATGTTGTGGCTGTTCTTGATATACGCGACCTCGTTGCGGGCGATACGCTTCCGAGTATGAACGTTAATCAGAAAATCGTCTTGAGGAACGTTCAATGATAAGTTGTTTCATGCGTTCCTCGATTACATTTCTTATTGCGCTTACAAGTTCGGTTTTTGCATCGGGCATGCCGTTTCCTGTGGCTGAAAATGGTAAAGTTCTTTTGAAAGAAAGCGATAGCCCTTACGTGCTCGAACAAGGAGTGGTTGTCGCAGAATCGGATACGCTAGTCATTGAACCTGGGGTGACCGTCTTGATGGGGGAGTTTGCAAAGCTCATGATCCGAGGTTCGATTAAAATTGCAGGGACAAACGATAAACCTGTTGTCTTTAGCGGTGCAGATTCTGTGGCTAACTGGAACGGTTTTCACGTCATGTCGAATGCGCGCCCCTTTGAAATCAAGAACTTGACTGTAGAGAATGCTTTCCGCAATACGATTTTCCGTTCTCGTGGTACGCTTGAAAATGTCAATTTCTTCAATAACTACTATGGCCTTTGGATTGATGAAAGTTCCGATATAACCTTAGTGCGTTGCACTTTTGCGCATAATCGTTACGCATTATCCGTGAGGGCTGGTCGAGTTGTTTCGAATGGCTCAAGCATTTCCGAAAATGTTTACGGTCTTTATCTTGAAACTGGTGGTACGCTCGATGGCGATACGGACTTGATTCGCAATAATCAGGAATCCGATATCCGTAGTGAGGCCGCGGACTTGAAGCTTTCCAAAAAGCGTGTACGCCGTAATGTGTGGCACAATATTGAAGCGCGTTTCTAAGAGGTCGTCGTGGAAGAGTCTTTTCGTAGAGCAATCCGTAAGATGACTGGGGCAAGCGTTCGCTTGGCCGTGCGTCCTAATCGCTCGGCTATTGTGGCGACTCTTTCTCAATCCATGATGGTCACATGGTCTATTGCGCTCTTTGAACATCTCGATGCCATGCTCAATAATCCGACCGCAAACGTCGGCAGTTCCGAGCTCATCTCGTATAGCGAGTCCGCCTGGAAACTTTGTGAATCCGGTTTTCCGCAGATTTTCAAGGATTGCGAAAAACTATACAGCGAGTTCCGCGCCAAGTGGATCCAGCGTTTCTCGACGGACGAAGTGCTTCGTCTTTTGCTCGAAGGCGGTGATTTTTTGGTTCATGACGAAGAAAAGGGCTGGGCATTAACGGTCAAGAATAACAAGCAGGACATCAATAACTTCTATTCGGCGACGATTCACTTGTTGGTGAGCGATGCTGAACCGTTGTTTGTTCGTATGCATGGCCGTGTGATGCAGTTGCAAGAAAAACTTTGCAAGTATTGGCTTTCTGAAAGTGCTGTGGACCCTGTGTCCAAACTCTTGCCGTGCCTCGAAGCCTCCTTGCGCGAAAAAGAAAATGCAATGGTCGTTTCGCTTCGCACATCGCTAAACACGCTTGCGAAAAAACGCTTTGCATCGGCGTTTTCCTCGAAAGGTCCTGTACGTTATTACTCGTCTGCGATGTCTTGTGCTCGAAATGTGGGGCGTTACTGGAACCCGCATTACGCATACGAAAACAGCTTCCTTGCTTTTACAGATGACTTTTGCGATTATGCGCAAGGTCTTACAACACAAATTATTGATTGGTACCAGAGTAAATGGTCCCTTTTCCTTCGCGGTTTTTCTCGCGGTCAGTTAAACTTGTTTGAAACAGTCGCTCCTTATCAAGCGCGGAATGTGTAGGTAAAAAATGAAAAATGCATTCAATACGATTCTTGTTTTAACGGTGGTGGGTTTTGCAACCCTTATTGCTGGTGCTCTTTATTTTGGCGCCCCCGCATTCGGTTGGATTATCATGATCGCCATTATGGCCGTTTATTTGGTCGAGCAGCTTTCTGCAATCCGCAAGATGAAGCAGATTATCGCAGAAAACGAAATCATTGACGCTTGTGAACAGGAACACGTTTATCCGGAGTTGGATAGTGGCGTTGTCGCTAAGAGATTGGAAATGGCTAAGCGACTCTTGAAAAAGAACATTCGCCTTGATTCTCCGATTGCTTTTGAAGTGCTTTCGTCCGGTTCTTCGATTCCTTTGAACCGTAGCGTGGGTTCGACGGTTATTTTGCTTGGCTTGATGGGTACGTTCTTTGGTCTTATGCAGTCCGTAGCGACAGCGGGTGGCGCCATTGATAATTCGACTACGCAGGGGACGCTTGATACGATTCAGGTCCTTTTCCAGAACATGAAGGGCATTTTCGGTACGAGCCTTTGTGGTTTATTCGCTGCTTTGATTTTGAGCGCAAGCCGCACGGTGCTTAGCTCCAAGCGCGATGAATTTATGGCTCACCTCGATGCCTTTACGCTTGACATGCAGGATTCTGTGAGCGAAGAAGGTGTAATTGAAGAAGACAAGAACGAACTTGAACGCCTGTTTGATGCTGTTGAAAAGAATTTGTCCGTAATTGCGTCTTCGGTCAAGGAAGGCTTGGCTGGTGTCGTTTCCATGGTGGGCGAAGAACTCTCTGCCATGACTTCGAAATTGAATTCGGATGTTGTGGAATCGGTCCAAAAGGTTTCTACCGAAATGACATCTTCGATTAAGACGGTGAACGAATCTCTTGCAGGTGCTGTTGCCAACATGAATGAATCTTCTCAGAAGTTTGGCGAACTTGTGGGCGCTTCCGTCACGAATGCATTTAACCCGATTAATGAAAATATCGTTGCACTTTCGAAGTCAGTCGAAGCTATCCCTGCAAAACTTGATGAAAAGCTGAACGGTATTTCGACGTCGCTGAATGCAGGCCTTGATGGAATTTCTTCTGGCGTTAAATCTTCGCTCGAAGGTGTGGCTTCCGATGTTAAAGCGGGCCTTGATGGTGTTGCCGCCGATGTCAAGGATGGGCTTAAAGATGTGGCCAAAGGCACTATGGATGTTGCCTACCTTACGAAAGATGCGATGGATGAAGCCTCTAAGAGCATTGGAGATTCTGTTGCCGAACAGGTCAAACAGTCCAGTGAACAGTGGGCAAGCTTCATGCAGCGTCTTGAATCCGAAACAACTGCAAATGTGGATTCCCAGCGCGAAGGCCTCGAAACGCTCAAGAATGTGGCCTTGCAAGTGGCCGAAAAGGCTCAGGCCGGTTCTGCAGAACTCTCGCAGTCCGTTTCCGAAAACTCGGAGCTCTTTCTTCCGATATTCTCGGTGCTTTCCAGAAGCTTTCCGAAACATCTTCCGTGCTTCTCGAAGCGCAAAAGACGCTTACCGAAAGCATCGACAACCGCGTGGTCAAGGAAAAAGAGGCAACGGATGCTCTTGGCGGAAACATCGTGGAAACCGCAGAACTTATGCGCGTGAATCAGTCCGAACTCAGCGCCAACCTCGAAATGCTGCGCAGCGGTCTCGAAACGATTCTCGAAAAGCTCTCGGGCGATACGGCTGAACACGAAGAAGAAGACAACTTTGTCGAACACCTCAACCAGTCTCTCGAAGCCTTCCACGAACGCGCCAGCGAAGTGCTCATGGAAAATGCAGTCAAGACCCAGGAAATCTTGCTCGAAGTGCTTGAACAGACGCAGCGTTCTGCAATCCCCGCTCAACCAAAAGCTGAAGGTTAATCATGCGTCGCAATAGAGACGAAAATAGCAATCCATGGATGGCGTACACGGACTTGGGCGTTGCCCTCGTTTCGCTCTTTATCCTTGCGTTTGTGGCCATGGCGACCCTCAAGGAACAAAAAGCGGAAGACTTGACGCGTACCGAAGAAGAAGTGCTTTCTTGCCAAGAACAGATGCGTAAAATTGCGGCTGAACGCAATGCGCTTTTGTCCAAGAGCTTGCAGACTTCCATCGAGGCGGGCCTCATCGCTCTCGAAGATGGAAAAATCCAGATCCAGGCGAGTTTCCTTTTCCCGATCAACGGCGCGGACCTCACAAAAGAAGGCGAGGGCGTGATTCGCGGAATCAGCAAGGGACTTTTGGATGCTCTCGATTCTACGGATGTCATCATGGTGAGTGGATTCACTGACGATACTCCGGTGAAATCCAAGACTTACACCAACTGGAATTTGTCTGCAGAGCGTGCCGTGAACGTGGTCAAGATGCTTATCAAGATGGGCTTCCCGCCCGATAGACTCTTTGCTGCGGGCTTCGGTGAACATCGCCCTAAATATCCAAACGATAGCGAAGAACATCGTCGCTTGAATCGTCGTGTGGAAATCGGTGTAACGCCGCTCCAGTCGAACAACGGCGAAAAAGAAACCGCAAAAGTCGAGGTGACTCGCTAATGGATGAGCTCACCGAAAAACTGTCCGAAATCAAGGCTAGCATCGATGCTATTCGCAAGACTGGCAGGCTTTCGCATTGGCGGATGGTTTATGCGGATTCGCTTTGCACACGTGCGCAGGAATATATGGCGGTCGACCGCTATCCCGAAGCAAAGCTTGTTGCCCAAAAGTTGGAACGCTGGATTAAAGCCCACGAACCCGCTCTTGTGACAAACACGGGGGATTCAAAACCTCCGATGATTTTCTGGAATGCGGATTTGTTGAACAACATCGTGGGGCGCATTCGCTCAACGCTTTCGGCAAAGAAAATGCTTGTGCCGGCAACCGAACGCGATTCTATCAATCGCCGTTTGAACGTAGTCGAAGAATGGATCCAGAAAGGTGAATTCCTTGTCGCGCACGATGAACTTTTAGCGCTTCGCAGCGCCTTGATTGCTCGCCTCCGCCGCAGTTATCGCGCTCGAGTCGTTGCATCGTCTGTCTATAGTGGCGGATACGTACAACCGACCAGTTCCATGGTAGGCTTGTACAACTCGCTCCACACGCTCGAGGAAACGTTCCACATCGTTGGCGAACACGATCCGATTTGGATCGAAGACTTCCTCGAAATTTACAACGATTTGTTTAGAATTGTAGACAGGCTAGTTCCGCAAGAGAAGAAATAAAGGTTGCTGAGCTTTTTATTCCCCGATGATGGTGCTGAAGCCCACAAGGGCGTGTTTGCTCGAATCCATGTATCCCTGGAAATACACGAGATAGCGTTTTTTGTCTATTGCCTTGCATTGTAACGGGGTCAGCGGCAATTTGTATTCGAATTGATATTTGTCTGGGCGCTCGCAAAAGTCGGGATGTTCCTGCAAAAAACGTACAGTTTTTGCTTTTAGAACATTGTATTCAAAGTAAAGTTCATCATATTCCTTGTCGGTGATAAAGGCCCTGTTCGCGGTGCTGTACAGGTTCATGGCCATGGTAAAAAATACGCCTGAAATGGCGAGGGTTACTACAAGTTCAATGAGTGTAAAACCGCTTTTGATTAAACGTTTCATTTGCTAGCTCCGTATTTGCAGTAGTGGAGCGTGCGTGTTGAGTCCGATTTGTGTCGGACCGAAACTGCGCTGTAGCATATTTCTTCGTTGTCTTTTTGTACCTTTACGACGGTTTCCCACTGGATTCCGTTCACATCGGCGTGTGTAACGATGGTGTCGCTTGCTATCGGTGTTGTTAATAAAATAATCTTGCTTAATTCTTGCCCGTAATTGTCTGTCCATGCCTTGTTCGATATTGGGCTTCGGAATAAATGGCCGACAACAAGAACACCGGTGGATGTGAGAATGGCTATGCTGACAAGCACTTCGACGAGTGTGCTCCCGATTTTTGATCGCTTAATTCTCATAGCTTGCCTCGCCGCCAAGATAGATGATATCGGGAAGGAATGTGTGAACTGTTGTGTCGCCCTTAATTTGTCCGTTCCTAAAGAATCCTCTCCATAGAGTTTCGCCTTCGTAAAAACCGATATAGTATGCAATCATTTGCCCTGTCAGTTTACCGCGAAAATCGACCATCCCTCTTGAAATGACGGATCCCTTGATGTCAACGTTTTCGGTGATGTTTACAGGAATGCCTTTCGTGGTCTCGTCCCAGTTGTCGCCCATAAACAAGACAAGCGCTTTGTCGGCTTTTAAGTCGGAGATGATGATGATTCCTGTATAATCCGTTTCGCTGTTTTTGCGCCCTTGAACGGCCAAGTTGATAGTGCTTTCTTGCTTGCGCTTTACGGATACTTCCAGTGAATCCTGCGCGAAAAATGTTCCCGAAAGCAATACGCTATCTTTTATTGAAATTGTTCGTGCAATGATGGTTGCCTTTGTGGATGCGGCTCTCTCTCGTAAAAAGATTTTGTCTGCGATAATCTTGCAACGGTTGCAGCGGCTGTCCCCCTGCATCGTGACTACGCGGCAGCTGAGTTCTTCCGGTATCACATCTGTTCCATCAAAAACGCAACGATCCTTTTGGAACTTATCTGTAAATTGCTTGCGACTGATTTCTGGGTAAAATTTCAGTGTGTCAAAATAGGGGAGAGTATCGCCGACATAGACTGTATCGTAAAATGCATCTTTTTCCGCACGCATCTTGTAATGGCTGCTGTACGAAACTGTGCCGCTCATGAGCGCTGTGCCGCCTTCAATACGTGCGTTTCCGACGAGGCTAATGTTGGCCTGAGATGCGAGCAACGTCAATGCAGGGCGCTTTGTCGGGATGAATCCTGTGTGTGCCGTAAAATGGCGCGATGAATCGTGATTGAACACGTTGAGCGAGGCGAATGCGCCATCTTGTACTTGCGAAAGTGAAAAACGGATGTTGCCATCTTTGCTCGTATGTTGCAAACTGTCGGTGCGCCAGGGCTTGTGCTCGGCTTGCATGCGAAAAAATGCGTAATTGACGCCGCTCTCCAATTCTAATGTCGCTTGTGCATCGGTATATCTGCGGGAGGATTCAATCCGTTCGTTTTTGACCATAGTGTAAAACGACGAAATAAGAAACCCGATGATGACAAGAATGGCTATGGTGAGGGGGAGTGTAAATCCACGCTTGTAGCTTGCCGCGCCCATTTTGCTAAATCATTGCCTCTGCGGCAATTTCAGATTCTGTAGTGAATCCTAGCGCAACTTTATCAGCACCATCCATGGCAAGAGTCTTCATCCCTTCGGCAATGGCAGCCCGGCGGAGCTCTGCGTTAGATGTTCCCTTGTGGACCATCTCTCGGATAGTCTCTGTCATGGGCATCATTTCGAAAATGCCAACGCGTCCCTTGTAACCGCTTCCGCCGCAAGTGAGACAGTTCGGATCTTTTCCTCCGCATTTGGGGCAAACTTTACGGACAAGCCTTTGAGCCATGATGAAGTTCACTGCCGAAGCCACAAGGAACGGCTCGATACCCATATCGATAAGGCGCACGATTGCAGACGGAGCGTCGTTTGTATGGAGCGTGCTGAAAACCAGGTGGCCCGTGAGAGCCGCGCGTATGGCCAGTTCTGCCGTTTCGCTATCGCGAATTTCGCCAACCATGATCACATCCGGGTCTTGGCGGAGGAGTGTGCGCAATGCCGCGGCAAATGTCAAGTCAATTTTTGCGTTTACGGCTGTTTGCGTGATACCATCTAGCTTGTATTCAATCGGTTCTTCGATTGTCGAAATGTTCAGCTCTGGGCTTCGAATCATCTGCAATAGCGTGTAGAGCGTTGTTGTCTTGCCGCTACCCGTCGGGCCTGTAATCAAGAACATGCCGTATGGCTTATGAATTTCTTTTTCGCAAAGGTCAATTTGGGCCTGTGTCATGCCCAAAGAATCCAGCTTGTGGATGATCGTTCCCTTGTCCAAAAGACGCAACACCATCTTTTGCCCGTAATCCGTTGGCAACGCCGAAACGCGGATGTCGACAGCCTTGGTGCCATCGTCGAAATGAATACGGCCATCTTGAGGTCGGCGCTTTTCGGCAATATCGATGCTCGCCATGATCTTGATTCGCGACGTGATTTCTGATATGGCGCGCAAGGGGAGCTTTCTTGCAATCTTTAGCACACCATCCTTGCGGAATCGAACGAGGAACGATTTTTCACCTGGCTCAAAGTGAATATCGGAAACGCCCGTGTGCATGGCCTCCGAAATAATCTCGTTCACCATGCGGATAGCGGGGGAGTTTGCCTTGTTCCCGGCGGCAGTCATGCCGAAAGCAGGAACGGCATGCTCTGCAAATGCGCTAATCCACTGGATGACTTTATCTTCATCCGCCTTGACCGGATTCACATAAACGCCCGCCGCGACCTGGATATCGTTAATCAAGTCGTAATCGTCGACATCGGCCATGGCGACCGTTAGGCGCTTGGTTTCTTCGCTGTAATCGACCGGAATGACGGAGTAGCGGACCATCAGCTCTTGCGGTAAAAAACGCAAGGCCGCTTGTGGAGGCGGATTTTTAAGCTCGAAAGACATGTTACTTTTTTGTCGAATCAACCGAAGCTGTGTCTGTCGGGACAAGGAATATGCTGATGGATCGCAAAATCACGCTTAAAGCTGTATCTGGATTGCTGATGACATCGACAGTGTCCTTAGGGAAGTAACCATCCTTGGTGACTACGATCTGGTTGACGTAACTTTCTTCGGATGGAAAAATAACCGTTCCGCTGGAGTTTGTTGAAAGTGATTGCGCCGACTGGACTTCGTTTGTCAGTTCGACCTTGGCTTTTTCTACAGCCTTGCCCGTAATCTTGTCCGTGACGATAACTGTGTAGCGAACAGGAATGCGACTCTCCGAATCATCGTCCTGGAGGCAGGAGGTGAGGAGGAAGAGACTGATGGATAAAAGAAGTAGAAAAACTTTTTTCAATGTGGTATCTTTAAGGCTTAGGATAAATTTAGAAAAAGTTATTCTAAAAATATGGATCAATGAATTATACATCGGTCTTTGTAAGATTTGTTGAATAGTTAGGGCTAGTTCATTAGACAACGGACTGCGAAAAATAGTTCTTTGCTTGCTAGCTGAACTTGGGCATGATTTGCTTCAAGCCATATTCCTTCAATATCGTTTGCTGTGGCTTCGGTAACTGTTGCGTATACTGTTAAAGTACTGTCATAGCCAAACGTTTTTTCATAAATATTACCTTCTGTTTTGTTAAATGCAAAACCGATGATTTTTGAGTTGAATCCAGATTTATTGTTTCCACCATCTTCGGTAGCGACGAGTTCGTTCAAGTACACATTGCTGAATAAAGTCTGCCATTCGTCAAAATTGGGCACATGCCAACCACTTGGGCATATTCCTTGATAGGGTTGTATAGAGTCTGGTACTGCAGGAAAATGTCCAAATACTCGTTTGTCATTGAGTGATAGGAGGAACCCTTTTTGCGTGTATAGCCTACCGTATTTTTCGCAATCGTCTTCTGTACTTTTCTTGGGACAAATGGCTTCTTTTTCGTATCTGGTGTCGTTTCCATAGAAATCTCTGCTTGTGATGGTGCTTGGATAATCTTTGATATCAAAATTTAGGTTTTCAGCCATCCAAATTTGATTGCCTATTTTTACGGTCTTATATACATTACCATCGCGTTCGTCTGTTAAAAGGCCTGTGTCGGGATTGTAGTTTGTTGGCTGTAAATCCGACTTTGCGTTTGATGAACTTGAGGAAGTCTGTTG
>Ga0265298_10003515_pt1 | contig 20644 bp, 11 predicted proteins | sample AusTroGonzalo_MG_3_FD_193486 | JGI IMG/M metagenome (GOLD analysis project Ga0265298, IMG submission 193486) | Bovine rumen microbial communities from tropical cattle in Woodstock, Queensland, Australia - Gonzalo_01 | ecosystem: Host-associated > Mammals > Digestive system > Stomach > Rumen ... | reverse complement strand
CGGTGACGAGCAACGCCAACGGTCTGATCTCCTTGCTGATAGGCGACGGGCAGGACCGTCAGGGAAACTGGGGCGATGTTCGGTGGAACACGGCGTGGGTGACGGCCACGGTGCGGAGCGCGGACGGTCAGACGCAGATCGCGGAACACCATCTGCCGCTGAGCGCGGTGCCGTACGCCTTGTACGCGAACTATGCGGATAGCATGGATTTGGCTGTATTGCAGAACTATTTGGATGAGCATCAATACGTTACGGAGGACGAACTGCCCTCGGCGCAGGCCAACGCCGACTGGACCGAGTCCAACCCCGACACGGCATCGTTCATCAAGCACAAGCCTGACTTGGGCGTGTACGCCACCAATGAGCATTTGGACGACACGCTGGGACATTATGTTTTGAACACAGATTTCACAGATTACACAAATGTTGTAGGTCAGAATTTCACGAAAATGACGAATCGGATGGACACATTGCTCACCCATGTGTGTGACAGCGTGAACGACTGCGTGCATGGTTGGATCAGCGACAGCACGCGGATGGTGATCGACAGTCTGGGTGCCTATTACGACACCACGCAAGTGAAAACGGCCATCCACGACACGGCGGAAACGATTCGCAGTCTTATCCCGACAGTGCCTACAGTGGTCAGTGCGTTCACCAACGATGTGCCTTACTTGATCGAGCACCAGAGTCTTGAAGGTTATGTGACCAAACAAGCCTTAAACGATACATTGGATGACTATGTGATGAAGGCCGATCTTTGCGGAGAAGTGAAGAATTGCATCAAGGACACGCTGAGCCATTACACGACAACGAATCAATTGGACACGGTGATTCGGAAATACGGTTATGTGACGAACGCCCATCTCAACGACACGCTCGCTGCAGTGTACAATACCATTCGTACCGACAGCACGGCGTTGCACAAGGCGATCAAGGACACCGCCAGTGCCATTCGCGGTGATATTTGCGACAGTGCGACCGCATGTATCAAGAAAGCTTTAGCCGATGCGAGCTCCGAAATCAACCACGCAATCGACACGATTGCGCGAAATAATATCCACGACACGGCGCAAGCGATTCGCGCCGCTATCCACGACAGCTTGAGCAGTTATAAAATCAAGGATTGTGGAGATGTAACCACCTGTGTGAATGCCGCATTAATCGACGGCGCCTCCGCCACGAATCATGCTATTGATTCCATTGCAGGAAATGTGATTCACGACAGCATTAAGACCAACATCCAAATCAACATTAACAATACGATTCACGACAGCATTGAAAATAATATTAGTAAACAGATCCATGACAGTATCGGCAATATTACAATACCTACTGCTGTGACAGATTTGTCTGATGCCGGCAATTACCTCAAAACCTCCGATCTCTGCAGTACCATTGAATCAAACTGCACTAACGTGACACTGAAGAATGCCGTCAATAACTTCTCCGGTAAAAATCACTTCACCGATAGCGTTACCGTTCCTTCAAACACTTCTATCCCAAGACCTGCCACCGCTGAACATTCCTGCACGGATAACGTTGCCAGTGCTGTGAATATCTGCGACCTTCTGGCGGTGTTTGACAGTTTGACCAATAGAATAAAGAAGTTGGAGGATGAGGTGAACGCCCTCAAAAGCGCGGTGCCGCCTGTCTTCAACAGTTTGACTTTGAGCGACAGCACTGCCACTACGATGAAGGTCACGGCGGCCTTCACAAGTACAGGTATCCCTATCTCTGAATATCAATATTGTTACTCCAAGAACAGCGATATGAGCGCATCTTCTTGTACCACAAGTACATCCAACAGTGTTATTTTGACAGGATTGGATCCCTATACGCGATACTATGTGACCGTTTCTGCGGTGAATGTGGCGGGCACCACCACTTCAGTAATCAAAAATGCCCGTACATTAGCCTACGCTCCTACTGCCACTACCGTAAATGTTGCAGAACACAAACCTACGGGTTTCCAAGTGAATGTAAGCGGCCTCGACTTCAAGGAACCCGCCGTTTCAGGTACTGTTCAGATTTGCTACAAGCAGAAAGGATCTGAAGAGTGTGCTGTGGATCCCACCAACACCTATTCGGACTATGTCACATGTGAGACTCCGCAAAATGCCACTAATTCGTCCGATATCACCAAAATCATCAATAACATTGAATTAAGTCAGAATTATTGCGTCATCGTCAAGGTGTCCAATGCAGACAGCACCACCATCTATGGTCCGTTCAGCGTTACGCCTGCGAACGTCACCCTCACCGTTACGGGTACGCCGAGCGTCACCTATCACTGCGGTTCACCTGATGAGGCTCCGCATTACACTGCCACACTGAGCGGCGATGATCCAGATAACTACACGTTCAGTTGGACTGGCGGAACGGCGGAGATTACCAACCAAACGGAATACAATCCTACCTTGTCAGAAACCACCATAGTCACTTGCACGGCTACCCATAAGACTCTGAATTATGATCTGTCCGATTCAGATACTACAGAAGTGACCATCGCCAGCGTTTTGCCCGTTATTTCACTCTGTACCGAAGAACTCACCGTTACGGATAAAGGTTCTACAAACATCGATTCTGTGAAATGGAGCGATGATGAGACCAGTTTTACGTTGACCAATTCAGTAGGACACACCTACACTACAGACGGAGTTTATACCATTACGGCCAAGAATACAGCCAATTGCGTAGCCACCCGCCAGGTAGTCGTGGGCAAGGTGACTGTTCAGCCTTGTACGGCTCCTTCCACGCATGTGGCTCAGAATCTGATTTCCGGAAACGACGGCAAGGAGACTGTTGATGCGAATGGTAAAGTGGTGAAAGTAATGGACTATGACGGACACAGTTATTCCGTTGTTCAGATTGGCAATCAATGTTGGATGGCGGAGAACCTGCGCACCACACACTATGGTGATGGGACGGCCATTACCCAAGGATCAGTCGCAAGTTCAGCGGCTCGCTATTATATACCCAAAGACGGAAACAATCAGAATCTCAATGATAGTGTATTTGGCCTCTTGTACAACTGGTATGCTGCCACAAGGATTAATAATGCAAATGATGGTTTATCTGAAGGCAAGCAGGGTGTTTGTCCTCAGGGCTGGCATGTTCCCACGCAGTCTGACTGGACAACGATGGAGACTTTCGTAAATGGAGGAACACCATTGGATCACACTATTGGGAATTTGTCTGGAAATATTGCCGGAAAGCTTGCCAAAGGGTGTGCTTGGACGTCTTCAGAAACGGAAAAAGCATCTGGGAACTTTGCCTATTCTGACCGCAATGCGATAGGACTCGGCATAGTGCCAGCCGGTCGTTTTAATAAAAATGATACCTATACCAATTATGGTTCGATGGCGGAATTTTGGGTAAGCTATGGAGGCGTGAACGCTTATCCGTATAGTTGGGATATAACAAATGATTCTCCGGGTACGCGCCTTGATTATAGCAACGAAACAAATTATAAGCAATATGCATTATCCGTCCGGTGTGTGCGCGATACGGTGTATAGTTGTTATGAACTTTCGATTGACGAAGACAATAGCGGTGCTTCTCAAAATCTCAATTCAACTGCAAATGTGTCATATACCGCTACATTGAAAGTAGATGGCGTGAATGTGTCAACAGGAGTAACATACTCTTGGAGTTTGTCGACATCAGATGGTGCAACACTTTCTTCGACTACGGGCAGTACAGTTACAGTTACCTATACCAAGAATGGTACTTATAGCGTGTCATGCACCGCCACATTCAACTCTAAAGATATTACCAACTCCAAGACAACCACTGTTTCTCAATTGACAACAACAACATTTTGTTCAAAAGCGTTTTTGGATCATAGTTCTTTTCCTCCTGCTCAAACTAACAAGGTCGGAAACGATGGTAAAGAAACCGTTGATGAAAATGGTAATTTACTTACCGTTTCGGATAGAGATGGAAATATTTACCATGTAGTAGAAATTGGTTACCCAAATGATGTATGGAAACATGAATGCTGGATTACAACAAACCTTCGCGTCAAGACAAAACCTAATGGGGATCCTGTTGATTACAAGTATCCTCATGATGGCGAAAATGTGATCAATGATAGTGTTTATGGACTTTTGTATCAATGGAATACAGCGATGAATGGAACATCAGCAACTACTCAATGGAAAAGTCATGTCCGAGGTATTTGTCCTGATGGTTGGCATATACCAGTGCCTTGGGATTGGTTGATGAGAGGAGGCACAAACCAATACTCGCCAACATATACCGATACTGCCGCTGTTAAATTTGCCAAAGGTAATGATTGGGTGTCATCAAGCGCAAGTGATTCTCCTGGTGATTACAGTTCTGTATATCGTAATAAATTAGGGTTTAGTGCTGTTCCTGCGGGTTATTATGACAATGCAACGACAAGCTATATTGGATATGGTAGCGAAGCGAGGTTTTGGACTACTAATCAGCAAAACGACACTAAAGCATGGTATAAGGCTTTGATATATGACCAGGATAAAATGCAATCGCTTTCTACATCAAAAGAAAATTATGTCTCCATTCGTTGCATCCGTAATCGTATTAGTAATTAGCGTCACGCGCAATCGTATTCATTACTGGAGATTGCCGTAAGGACAAGCTCTTGTGCTCGATTTGTTGGGTGTACCTGCGTCGTTTATTTTCTTGGAGAGGCGACCAGAGGAGATCCTACTATGCGAAATTAGCGGTGGTGCGTTAAAAACTTAGAATTTCACGAAGGCCGTTCCGTTTCGGGGCGGCTTTTGTAATTATGAATGATGAATGATGAATGAAGAATTATGAATGAAGAATTATGAATGAAGAATGATGAATGAGGCGGTGTGTAGGGCTGTCGCAGTGCGTCAGCCCTACGGTTCCTATTGCGTGTTCCCCTAAAATCGGCACCCCAACAATAACGAAAGCGCCACCACCATTCCGTTTTGCCGGAAAAGCGCGGCGTTGAACCGCAAGCGCTGGAAACAACGAAAAAGCGAGGTGGTGGCTCGCGAGAGAAGGATTGCAAAACGGAAGCCCGAACCCGCCAGGGCCGAGGGAAACGGAATCGTGGATCTCCCGCAAGGGCAGGGAAAATCGAAATTCGGCATCCCGTAAGCGCAGGGCAAACCGACAAAGCGCATTTTCGTCATGGAGTGTCCATGCGAGATTACCTAGCTTCGTTACCCCGTGCTCTTGCGAGTCCGAGGTTCCGTTTGGCCGGTTGTTGTTCCCCTTTTTCGAGATGGCGGCGGGGTTCGGAAAGGCGTTTTCTTTTTCGTAATGGTGTGGTGGCCAAACGGGATGGTGGTGCGTTGGTTGGTGCGCTTTGTGCTCTCGCGGGTTTGCTTGATTACGTTATTGCCTGCCCTGGCGGGTTTGCGCACATTCGTTGACGTGTGCCCTGGCGGGTTCCCCAATAATCGTCAACCCCTGCCATAACGAAATCGCCCCCGCCATTCCGTTTTGCCGGAAAAGCGCGGCGTTGAACCGCAAGTGCAGGAAACAACGAAAAAGCGAGGCGTTGTCTCGCGAGAGAAGGATTGCAAAACGGAATCCCGGACTCGCAAGGGCAGGTGCTAATAAAGAGCGATGCGGTGTTGTAGGGCTGCCGCAATGCGTTGTAGGGCTGTCGCAGTGCGGCAGCCCTACAGGCGGGTTCGTCGGCCGGGGTGTCATTGTTGCATCAGCGCCTTAACCTCCGCCTCTGTCAGCCCGGAGATTCTTGCAACAACGGCAGGGGCAAGGCCTTCGGCGAGCATGTTGCAGGCGAGAAGACGTTTTTCCTCTTCTCGTCCTTCCATGCGTCCTTCCATGCGTCCTTCCATGCGGCCTTGTTCGCGGCCCTCCCGTTGTCCGATGCTCTTCCATGTGGCCTCCACGCTGACGGCATCCCAGTAACGCTCGTAGAGTTCCTGCTCCGCTTCGGAGTAGTTGATGATTTCCAGCAGCTCTATGGCCTTGGCCACCTCGGGGTCGGCGAGCAGCTCGGGAGCGGGCTTCCGCGTGTTTTCGGTCATCTCCGTGAAATAGCGCATCCATAAGTCCTTCTTGGTGTTGCCCTTCACCTCCAGTTTTCCGTACTTCTCCATCTCCGCGAAGACGATCTTGAGTCCGTCGAAGACGCGGTCGGAATGATAGACGTGGACGAGCTGGTAGGGGTGGTACCACTCGCTGAGTCCCTTGTGCAGGTCGCCCTGCACGAAGTTGAGGGAATAGACGGGCTGCAGCAGATGGAAGGGCTTGCCTTTGCCGAGCTGCTTGACGTAGGCCTTGGAGGTGTTGAAGACCACGCGCTGCATGAAGTCAGTGTCCCAGTTGAGCTGCATCTCCACGAGGAAGGTGGCACCGGCGGAGTCCTCGCAGCGCACGTCCACGATGCTGTTCTTGCGCAAGGGGGTCTCGGGCATCATCTCGGGCGGGACGTATTTGATATCGGTGATGGTGCGCCCCTCCTCCAGGGGGAGGAAGGCGTTGAGCAGGCTTGCGGCCAGGTCGATGTGTTCTCCGAACACTTTCCGGAAGGTGACGTCCGTTACGGGGCTGTAGTATTTGTAAGGGGTCATCATAACAAGAATTATTAGATGCTGCAAATATACAACGGGAAACGCCTTTTGTCAAGGGTTTCGAGAGATTTTTTCGGTACTGAAAATCAGACGATTGGAAATATGGAGAAATAAAATTAACAATTAATTGTTAATTTTAGCGTCTGGTTTCGCAGGATTTTGGCTTTCTGAACCGCAAGGTTGCCGTATTGCGTTGTAGGGTTGTCACATTGCGTCGTAGGGCTGCCGCATTGCGACAGCCCTACATGGATTGCGGCGGCCATAAGGTTTTCTCCAATATCGAAAAAAATCGTATCTTTGCCGCTTAATCACTTTGAAATGAGAAACGACAACAATAGAAGAAGAAATAATAGAAGAAGAGAAGGCTCCGAACCTCAAGCAGAGACGAATCAGAATGTGAAAACCACTGATAACAACTCAGTTGACAATAATACCGAGGAGAAAGAAAAAGGCTCTTCGGCACCCAACGATAATCAGGTGAAATCGCCGGAGAATAATGCCAAGAATGGACAGAACGGCGGGAAGGAGCAGAAACGGAAGGACAACAACCGCCGCAGAGAGAGGAACAAAGTCAACGGCGAGCGCCTGCTGAAAGACCCTGGACTTGTGCACGACGAGAACGAGGAGGAGGAAGACCGCGAATATTTCGACACCATGACCCCCGAGGAACTCGAAGAAGCCACCCGGATGATGCGAAAGAAGACGGCTGCCGTCGATAAACAGGATCTGGAGAGCAATGTGCCCTCCGGAGAGGACTGGGAACCTTATCTGGACATGGATATCCGCACTGGCGTGTCGCACGAGGCAGGCGAGATTGCGGCCAACATCTTCCATACCCGCGGACTCAAAGGAATGCCCAACCCCGAACGCGCCCACTGCGACCAATATCAGTACAGCTCCTGCAAACTCCCTTCCTACAACTGGATGGACAAGATGGACATCAGCCTCGATTACATGGAATTCCCCATCGCTGAGGTGCGTTTCAAAAACAGCCATAAGGACTTCTTCCTGCTGCCCCCCAACGTCGTCTTCAAAGTCGGCGACATCGTGGCGGTGGAGGCCAGTCCCGGACACGACATCGGCATCGTCTCCATGCTGGGCTTGCAGGTGCAACGCCAGATGCAGGCCAAGCGCGTGAAACCCGAGGATGTGGTTAAAAAGCTCTATCGCCATGCGCGTTACGCCGACATCGAGGAGTGGATTGCCACCGTTGACAAGGAGTATGCCACCATGCTCTCGTCTCGTTATACCGCTTGGGACCTTGATCTGAAAATGAAGGTGAATGACGTTGAGTATCAAGGCGATGGCACGAAGGCTATCTTCTACTATTCCGCTGAAGAACGTGTCGATTTCCGCGAGTTGATCAAGATTCTGGCCGAACAGTTCCATATCCGTATCGAAATGCGGCAAATCGGTGTACGTCAGGAGGCTGCACGTCTCGGCGGCATTGGCTCCTGCGGTCGCGAACTCTGCTGCTCGCAGTGGCTCACCAACTTCCAGTCCGTGTCGACCAACACCGCCCGCACCCAGCAGCTTTCCCTCAACCCGCAGAAGCTTGCCGGCATGTGCGGAAAACTCAAATGCTGTCTGAACTTCGAGCAGGAGACCTACCAGCGCGAACTCAAGGAATTTCCCTCTTCGCATGTGGTGCTCAAAACCCAAAAAGGCAAGGGCATCTACAATAAAATCGACATTTTCAAGAAGATCGTATGGTATTCATACGAAAATGATCCCTCCACCATCTTCTCCATCCCGTTGGAGCGCGTGAAGCAGATTATCAAGATGAACGAACAGGGCAAGATGCCTGAGAACCTTGAAGGCTTTGCCGTCGTCAATCAGAAGAAGATGGAGGAGAACAACAACGTCAGTGCTGAGGAACTCAAACACATTGCCGATTCTTAATCCCTATGAAACGCATATTTTTCATTATCAGTGCTTTTATGCTTCTGCTTTGTAGCTGTAATACCAAAACTTATTACTCCGAAGTGAAGCAGTTGCCGCAAGAAAAGTGGGCGGTGGACAAACCTCTGTACTACAAGATGACCATCGAGGATTCCATGCAGTATTTCAATATGTATATCCAGGTGCGCAACACCACGGATTTCGAAACGCAGAATTTCTATGTCTTTATGAAAACGAAATACCCTGATGGCCATTTCGAGCAGGACACACTGGGCTTTATCCTGTGCGACAAGTTCGGCAACTGGACGGGACACGGACAGGGAAGGCTGAAAGACAACAAATTCCTCTTCCAACCGAAGATTCGGTTCCCGCAGAACGGCGAATATATCTTTACGGTGACCCAAGGCATGAGATCTGATGTGGTGGAGGGAATCGAGAGTTTCGGGATTATATTGGAGAAGTTCGAGGAGTGACTCATGACGTATGACGTGTGACGTGTGACGAGGGAAGCATGCTGTCGGGTGTGTAAAAAACAATATAGAGCCGTTTTTTGAAAAAAACAATGATGAAAACAAAATTGACAGATGACAATTTTTATCCGATTATATTTTGGCCAAAGAATGAGGCGGAAATTGTTCCACCGCAACTCGGCGGCTCTAATATTCGCGGATATTCCGATGATTTTTTTGGAAAAATATTGAATGATAGCAATTTGGGTGTGCAAATACATCGAAATTGCCATTTGGATGTTCCTTGTCGTGCGATTCCTTACGAGGCGGCGATGGTGCTGACGGATACGACGAACCAGTGGTGTGTGGATGTAGAGATTGATGTTCCGTATCACGGATGGTACCGCGTTCCGTTGCATTATGTGGACGGCAAAGATGAGGTGCGCGACCGCTATTTCAACGAGCGAGGTTGGACGGTGGTGCGCTTCAGCGAGCGACAGGTGCGTGAGTATCCGCAAGCCTGTGTGGAGCTGCTGCGACGGATGGTGGCCGCCTTGAGAGGGGAGAAATCCGATTTTGACGGGATTGTGCCGTCGGAGAAACGCTGGACGCAGAAGGAGGCGGTGGCCATGGAGCGCGAGCTGGTGCGTGAAAAATACCTGAAAATCCAAACGTTCGGGCAACTGGAATACCTTCCGCAGGTGCGTCAGCAGGTTAAGTCGATGGTTTCCGCCGTGACGGAGCATCCCGAAATCGTCTTCAACGAGGAGACCCACACCTACGCGGACGCGCGCAATACGACGGGGACTGCCAATTACATTTCCGTGACCACGCTCATCGAAAAGTTTTTTCCATATTTTGACGAAGAGGCTTATATTGAGAAGTTTATGAAAGAGTCGGGCAAAACGCGCGAGGAGGTTGTCCGCAAGATGCTGGAGCCTTCCGAGCGTGGCACCGACATGCATCAGCAAATCGAATATTTCCTGAAAGGGAAGCCGCATCGTGAGGATTTCAAAGAGTTCCAGATGTTTCTGAAATTTCACCAAGACCAGGTGCTAAAGCGTGGTTTGACATTCTATGATGCGGAGAAGATTGTCACGTTACCGCAGTTCGGCATAGCGGGCACGGTGGACGCCCTTTTCCGCAAACCCGACGGCTCCTTCGTGATGGTGGATTGGAAGCGCAGCAAGCACCTCATAATCGACGGCTATCCCAAGAAGTACGGCGTCGGCCGCGGCCTCTCCATCCTGTCTCACCTTGACAACTCCAGCTACTACCACTACGAACTCCAGCAAAGTTTCTACAAGTATATCCTTGAAAATGAGTACGGCATGAAGATTTCTTCCATGATCCTGTGCGTCCTGCACCCGGACTATGACAGGTATTATACGATTAAGCTTGCGGATTATCGCGTTGAGGAGGTGAGGGAGATGATTGCGGCGCATTTGGCTTTTAGCTATTAGCTGTTGGCTTTTGGCTTTTGGCCGATGGGCGTATGCGATACGCCCCTACTCTTAAATTCTAAACCTTAAACCTTAAACCTTAAACCAAAATGTCCTTTCTGAACCAACTGGCAGACGCCATTGACATCCAACAACAACTCCAAGACCAAGAATACAACGAACTCATGAGTAGGCCGTTGCAGGAGCGGGTGAACCGGGGTTACACGATGACCAACCTATTTGCGGAGTTTGAGTTCTTCGAGGGGGCGCCGTCGCGGTTTGTGCCCGCGCCCGTCGGCACGATGCGCTACATCCACAGGGTGCGCCTGCATTGTGCGTACAACATCTCGAAATTCCGCGAAGGCACGCAGGTTCGGTTAAGTCATGGGGCGCACGCTTTCGTGATGGAGATCGAGCGCGACGATGTCAACGATTTGGTGTTGCGGACCGGCAGTTTCGAGTATCGCAGTAACATTCTGGATGTCAGGGATTGTCCGCGAGAGGGGTGGGAGGTCAACGCCGTGAACACGAACGTTACGCACCGCTTGCTGCGAACTTCTTGGGAGATGCTCTACGGAAATCCCGACTACTGCGACCACCTCGAGCGTTTCCTGACGGGGCAATTCCCCAACCAATATCGCGAATCGCCGTCTCCTTCGTGCGGCAATCCTTCGCAGAACGAAGCGATACGCAAGGCCTTCACCTGTAATTATTTCCATTTGATACAAGGTCCTCCCGGTACGGGTAAGACCTTCACCATCGCGAAAATCGTCTCCTATCTGATGAAAATGGGCAAGAAGGTCTTCGTGACCGCGCCCACACATACGGCCATCAACAACTGTTTGAACGCCATCGCGGCGGAGTTGCAGGATGCCTCCATGGTGGTGAAGGTAGGGGAGCGGTACCAAGCGGAGGAGATCGTTCACAACCCGCATATCACCCGCAAGAAATCGCTGAAACTCTATGAGTACAAGCAAAGTACAGATTTCTCTAAAGCAGGGTTTGTGGTCGGTGCCACGCCGTTTGCACTCTGTTCGCCTGCCAGCAAGAAGCTCGAAGGGTGGCAATTCGACTACGTCATCATGGACGAGGCGGCGCAGATGAGCATCCCGTTGGCGTTGCCCGCCATCATGCGCGGTCACCGTCTTGTCTTTGTGGGCGACCACCAGCAGCTCGACCCCATCGTGCCGCAGGGCACGGGCAACCGATTCTTCGACAGTAGCATATTCAAAGCCTTGGCGGACCTCTATCCGCAGGACATCACCCTGCTGGACCGTTCTTACCGTTTGAACGAAAGTCTCATCGCTATTCCGAACCATCTCTTCTACAGCGGCAAGATTGCCACTGGGCGCACGCTGGAGCGGCCGTATGCCGGCTTTGACTGCCCCGCCGCCCCGCAAATCGTCAACCATCCTTCCAATGCCCTGTTGGTGGTGCATCACGAGTTTGATTCGCTGGGTCGTTCGCCTTACGAGGCCAACCTCACCGCCGACATCGTCAGCGATTTGCTCCGTAATGGCGTTCCCATGTCGCAAATCGGCATTATGAGTCCCTATCGGGCGCAGATTCGCGAGATCAAGCGGGCGTTGCTGGAGAAGTTAGGCGAAAGTATCGCTGTCTCGCTCTTCATCGACACGGTGGAGCGGATGCAGGGTCAGGAGAAAGACTATATTATATATAGTATGTCCAATTCCAACCCGGCGGAGGTGGAGGACCACTTGGAGTTCTTCTACAGTCCGAACCGCCTGAACGTCGCGCTCACCCGCGCCCGCGTGAAGTGCATCGTCATCGCCAACGAGAAGATCTTCACCTTCTGCGACGAGCTGTGCCAACATTCCGGCACTTCGGATCAACTGCGTGACGGCGCGGAAGTTTTCCGGAAATATTTCCAGATTGCCACGAAATTGGAGATGGTTACGGAGGAAGAGGAGTGGTAAGCAGTTGACAAGGTCAACTTTCATGTGAATATTTCTGTTGACATTACGTACAAACAACACTTCCATTTGGTGAAATAATTGTGTATCTTTGCCAATCATTATAATACGATTATGGCAAAAGAAAAACATATTGTTGAAGAACCTTTGGAGAAGCAGCTTTGGAAGGCTGCCGACAAACTGCGTAAGAACATTGATGCGGCTCAGTACAAGCATGTTGTGTTGGGACTCATCTTTTTACGATATATCTCTGTCTCTTTCGAGCAATTGTATGACGAATTGGTGAAACAGCAGGCCGATGGTGCCGATCCAGAGGACCGCGAAGAATACGCCGCCGAGAATGTGTTCTATGTGCCCGCCAATGCCCGTTGGTCGTATTTGGTTTCCATGGCGAAGAATCCGCAAATCGGGAAGTACATCGACGATGCGATGGATGCCATCGAGCGCGAGAACAAGTCGCTGAAAGGGGTGCTGCCCAAAGAGTTTGCCCGTCCCAACCTTGACCCCACGAGCATCGGTGAATTGATTGACCTGATAGGCAACTCCACCTTGCAGAATACCAGTACTAAAAGTGCCGATTTGTTAGGGCATGTGTTCGAGTATTTCCTCGGCGAGTTTGCTTTGGCGGAAGGCAAGAAGGGCGGACAGTTCTACACACCGCGTAGTGTTGTGGAACTGTTGGTCAATATGTTAGAGCCGTATAAAGGACGTGTGCTTGATCCATGTTGTGGTTCGGGTGGTATGTTTGTGCAGAGCGAGAAGTTTGTAAAGGAGCATCAGGGGCGGATTGAGAACATCTCTATTTACGGACAGGAGAGCAACCAGACCACGTGGCGGCTATGCAAGATGAATCTGGCTATCCGTGGCATCGATGCTTCACAGGTGAAGTGGAATACCGAGGGCTCATTCCTCAACGACGCGCACCGTGATGTAAAAGCCGATTTCGTGATGGCCAATCCGCCGTTCAACGACAGCGACTGGAGCGGCGACCAACTCCGCAGCGATGCCCGTTGGCAGTATGGGGTGCCGCCCACTGGCAATGCCAACTTCGCTTGGATTCAGCACTTTATCTACCATTTGGCACCGTCTGGACAAGCGGGTTTCGTGTTGGCCAAAGGCTCGTTGACCTCCAAGACAGGTGGCGAAGGTGAGATCCGCAAGGCGTTGATTGACAAAGGAATGATTGCCTGCATCGTAAACCTGCCCGCCAAGTTGTTCTTGAACACCCAAATTCCCGCTTGCCTTTGGTTTGTGACGCGCAACCGCACCAAACGAGCTGGCGAGATACTCTTCATTGATGCCCGCAACAAAGGTCATCTCATCAACCGTCGCACGCGCGAACTCTCGAATGAGGATATTCAAGAGATTGCCAACACCTATCATTTGTGGCGCGACGAGTCTGCCGATTATCAGGATATCCCTGGCTTTTGTGCTTCCGTGCCCGTGAACCGCGTGGCGGAGTTGGACTATGTGCTTACGCCCGGCCGTTATGTGGGTTTGCCCGAAGAGGAAGACGACTTCAACTTCGCCCAACGTTTCACCGCCTTGAAAGCCGAGTTTGAGGAGCAATTGAAGGAAGAAGAGCGACTTAACAAGCTGATTTTGGAGAATTTGGGAAAGATAAAAATAGAAAAGGAGGAAGCATGAGTGAGTGGAAAGATTCCGAGAAAGAGATTATAAAAGCCATTGTCAAATATGATGGAAAGGCGAAATCTCTGGCAGAAGTGCTCAACAAGAGCAAACTGCTGGAAAAGAGAGGTATTGGCATCGTACAGTATGGCGAAAAGAATATGATCTTTTTAAAGAACAGTTTGTATGATGATACTGAAACTAACGGATTAGGTTATGTAGCTGAACTACTTTCGCTTATTGATACCCTTATCAAGCAGAAGTATCTCGTTATGATTCCCTTCTATCCAGAATGTACATTGGTAATTGGTGCTGAGGAGTCAAAATGGCATACTCTTGAATACATATCCGTTAATAAGAATGAATTGATATGTGTTAATGACCATTATGAAGACTGGCTTGATGCAGAAGGGCAACAACTTTACTGGCCTTATGTTTTCACAGAAAAGGAACTTCCTATAGGCAATACATTCAACATGGCGTTTTCCGTCAGCCAGGAATTAAAGGAGTTGGTAAAACACAAATTTAGATCCGAAGAAGAGCGGCGTTTCCGCAAACAACAGCTTCTGACATGGATTTCAATTGGCGTGACAGCATTTATAGGAATTGCAGGTTTAATAATCGCTATCATTGGCATATACATGAGATAATTATGAGCGAGTGGAAAGAATATAAGTTGGGAGAGATTGCTACTTTCTCTTACGGGAGTTTGCCTAAGAAACAATTGTTAGGCAAAGGGGAATATATTACGTATTCAGGATATAAGTATTTGGAATCCTATCCTGAGTATAATTGCGAAGAGGGTGATGTTATATTGGTGGCACGAGGTGTGGGTGGTACAGGTGATGTTAAGTTGACATCTCAAAAATGCTATTTGACCAATCTTTCCATTCGAATCTCACTTAACAATGATATAATTCTCAACAAGTATTTTTACTATATCTATCAAATAGAGAATCTTCGCTATCTGGATAGCGGGTCTGTCCAATCGCAGATAACAATAAAAGATTTATCAAATGTAATTCTTGAAATACCGTCTTTAGAGTATCAGAAAGATGTTGTAAATATTTTGTCTTCCTTGGACGACAAGATAGACCTTTTGCGCCGCGAGAACGCCACCCTTGAAGCCATGGCAGAGACATTGTTCAGGCAATGGTTTGTGGTGGAGGCGAAGGAGGAGTGGGAGGAAGGAAAGTTGGGGGATTTAATTGAAGTTAAATATGGCAAAGACCATAAAAAACTTTCAGAAGGGATAATTCCCGTTATTGGCTCCGGTGGTGTTATGCGTTATGCTGACAAATATCTGTACGATAAGGAATCGGTCTTGATTCCGAGGAAAGGCTCTCTGAACAATGTGATGTATATTAATGAACCTTTTTGGACTGTTGATACTATGTTTTATACGAAAATGCAGCGTTCTAATATCACAAAGTATGTTTATCATTTCATGAAAGGTCAGGATTTGGCAAATATGAATGTTGGTTCGGCCGTTCCAAGTATGACAACCGAAGTGCTTAATAACATACCTGTTGATATTCCTCCCCAAGAAGTTTTTGATAGATTTGAGAATGCCGTTGCATCGCTATACAATAAAAAAAAGCAAAACAACAAACAAATCCAAACCCTCATTCAGACTCGTGACGGGTTGTTGCCGAGGCTGATGAGTGGGGAGATTAAAATTTAGAAATATGAATATTGTTACTATTTTAATAGCACTCGGTGGATGGGGATTTGCCTTTTATCAAATGAAAAAGAATAGAGAATGGCAAAAGAAAGATTTATTGGCAAATAGACGATTTGATGCATATTCTGATTTCATGAAGAAGTTAGAGGAAATAAACGAATCTATAAGGAATAATCCTAATATGATTTATGGTATATCTAACGAATTTATGGCATCATTGCTTAATGGAAATACTGAGCGACTAGATAATGCGGTTTTGAATTTCAATCAACAATTGATTGACTATGTGAAAACTTCGGTAAAACCACTTTTGATCATCAATCAAGAAATTAATCCTTTGTTGTTAGTGGCTTCTGATGAATTAGTGGAAAAATTAAATCAGCTTAAAGAACTAATCTCGGATTTTAATAATGAAATGCAAAATTGTCTTTCCAGAATTAATGCAAAGAATAGCGATAGCTTTAAGCAATTAGGTACCATCGGTCATGATAATCGATGGAAAAAGTTTCAAGTTCTTAATGATGAAATACTTGTAATTATGCGTAAAGAAATCAATGTGAAATAATCGTAAAATAGGTAATAATATGTGCAAAGGATGAACAAATCCAAACCCTCATTCGGGCTCCTGATGGGATACTGCCGAGGTTGAAGGGAAAAAATAAAAGTACAAGAATAATTTAATTAGCAGAAAGGAAATATGATATGACAACATGCGATGAATCAAAAGGTATATTTGAAAAGTTCATTAAAGATTATGAAAGCCTTAAATCAATAGATCTTTCAGAATCCGATACCCGTTCAAAGTTGATAGATAGATTATTGATAGATGTGCTAGGTTGGGATGAAAAGGACATTGTTAGAGAAGGTCATGTGGGTAGCGGATATTATGATTATAAAGTCTCCATTGCAGGTTTGACTTTTATTATAGAAGCAAAGCGACAGTTTGTTGAGTTTATTATGCCAAACGAAAAAAGGAGGAAATGTAAGTTAGGCACCTTGTATTTGGAGAATAAAGAGGTGATTGACCAAATCAGAGGCTATTTGAGTGATTGTGGGTGTGATATAGGTATTATTACGAATGGGAAACAGTTTATAATATCTAAATTTGTCAACATAAATGGTGTTCCCTGGAAACAAAATAATTGTATTCTATACAAAGACTTCCAAGATATTGAAAATAGTTTTATTGATTTCTGGAACACTTTGTCAAAGGAAAGTATGGTCCAAAACAAAGGCTTTAATCATTTGTATGATGGGGATGATGTCTTCTATAAAACCATATTGTCATCAATATCAGATAAAGACAAAGAAATTGTTAGAAATGATTTGTCCTCGAAAATCGCACCTTTAATTGATAAAGCATTAGGTGATATATATAATTCGAATGAGGATGAAAACGATATGGATTTTATCAGAGAATGCTATGTTGAAAACAATGAAGTTATAAAAAACAAAAGAGAATTGTATGGCCTTTTTAAGGACAATCCGCCTGCATTGAACGAAGTTGTCAAAGCCCGAAACATTGACAGTATCGGGCGTCAAATTGACGATAAATTGAAACAATATCCTGCAGAGGCGGCACAGTCTCCCACACCCAAACCAATTATCATTATCGGGTCAAGAGGTGCGGGTAAAACGACTTTTTTGAACTTTTTGTTGAAAAATGATACGTCGGAATTAAACTCATCAAATACGCCTTATTTATTTGTAAACTTAATGAAGTATTACTCTGGGAAAGATGATGTTGATTTTGATTTAATTTACAGAGACTTATTGTTGCAATTTGATGATAAATATCCTGATTATGACATTAATTCTCTTCGTGTATTAGAGAGGATATATATTAAAGAAATCAACAAAAACAAGAAAGGAATATGGAATTATAGTTTTGAAAATGACGAGCAAGATTATCAAAAGAAGTTGTCCGAATTTCTGAATTCTAAAACGACAGACAAACAAGAACATTTTAAAGCACTGAATTTATACTTAACGAGAGAAATTCACAAAAGGATTCTAATTGTTTTTGACAATGCAGATCAGTTAAGTGACCAAATACAAGAACAAGTATATTTAAATGCTTGTTCTTTGAATAAACAAGCAAAATTTGGAGTGATAATTTCTTTAAGGGAAGGATATTATTATAACTGGAGGAATAGGACGCCTTTTAATGCTTTTGACAGCAATGCATTTCACATTGCAGCACCAAATTATGGAGAAGTTCTTCAAAAAAGGCTCAATTACATAATAAAAAAGATCGAATTCAGCAAAAACAAGACCATTACAGGTACTATTGGGGAAAAAAGCTACGAATTATCAGAAGAAAAGATTGAAGAATTTTTTGTTGGAATAAAGACATCGTTGTTTGGGAAAGATAATGCTCCTATTTTAGATTGCTTAAGTCAAATGAGCTTTCCAAATATTAGAGAAGGATTACGACTATTTAAAACGTTTTTAGTTTCTGGATATACGGATGTATCTGAGTATGTGTTGAGGGTCATATATAATCAAGGCAATCATACAATAATTATTCCAATTCATGAATTTGTTAAAACGATAGGATTGGAAAACAAATTATATTACAATCATACATCCAGTCAAATAAAAAATATTTTCTATCCCATCACTCCAAATTCAGACTACTTTATTAAATACTACATTTTAAAATTGTTGGATGAATGCTTGTCTTTTGAAGGCAACATTAATAAATTCAAGAACTATAATGATTTAATAAATGAGTTCAATGAATTCGGATATAAAAAGGAGATTATTAATCAGGAAATGGAGGAACTGCTAAAAGAGAATCTTGTCGAAACTGACAAATTGCTTTCTGATATCAGTTGGATAAAGTTACCTGATGATAATTTTTCAGTCACGATTACAGCAAAAGGTCATTATTATATACATAATATGATTAATAGATTTCACTATTTTGAACTAGTGTTGCAAGACACTCCTATTTTCGATAAAATAGTATTTGATGAAATAAAGAAAGAATTTCCTATTCCAGAAGAACATGGGAAAAAAGACATGAAAGTTCGTGTGAAGATTGTCAAGTTATTTGTTGAGTATTTGAAATCTCGTGAAAAAAATGCAAAAACATCAAATTTGCAACAGAGATTTGGAGGAGTCGTAGATAATATTATGACAAATGGATTACAAAGAGATTTAGACCGCATAGCGAAGGTTATTGGGACTTGATTACTTTTGCACCCTGAAATAACGAAACGGATAACTCGTAAGAAGCAACGAATGGCGCAAAAAAAGACACATACAACGACTACAGACCGCCATTCACACTGTCGGCGAAGACGGTGGAAATTATCCACACTCGTGTGCACAACCTGACATGTGGCTTAAGACAATGGGGATGAAATCCAAAAAACAATAAAAAACAAAAAGTTTTTGGATTTCATTCCAAAAAAATGTATTTTCGCGGTGCAATAAATAGAAAAGCGGACAGATGGAAACCATAAAACGCGAACGATATATAGAGAGACTCAAAGCCTTGAGAGACAAGAAAATCATCAAGGTCATCACAGGTGTGCGACGTTGTGGGAAAAGCACTCTGATGGCACTGTTTCAACAGGAATTGATGCACTCAGGCGTGCAAAAAGAGCAGATTATCAACATCAATTTTGAAGATTACGATTTTGTGGAGTTGAGAGATGCCAAAATGCTGTATGAATACATCAGCCAACGCCTTTCAAAAGACATTCGCAATTATGTCTTTCTTGACGAGGTTCAACATGTTGAAAATTATGCCGATGTGGTGGATGCACTTTTCATAAAGGATAACATAGATCTTTACATCACCGGATCAAATGCTTACTTGCTGTCAAGTGAGATAGCCACTCTACTCTCCGGACGTTATGTGGAGATTCAACTATTGCCGCTTTCGTTCAAAGAATATGTCTCTGCAACTGGTGACACGAACAATTTGGAAAGGAAATACTCCGATTATATCACCTTCTCTGCATTCCCGTATGCAATGGCTTTCGAACGCGACGAACAGCTGACAGATGATTATCTTAGAGGCATTTACAGTACCATCGTGCTGAAAGATGTAGTGCAACGCAACAGGATAAGTGATGCTATGATGCTTGAGAATGTGCTGGCTTTCCTCGCCGACAATATTGGGAATACTTTATCTGTGAAAAAGATTGCCGATACGCTTACCTCTTCAGGTCGGAAAGCAGATGTGAAAACCATTGAGAAATATCTGTCTGCGCTGTGCCAAAGCTTTATTCTTTACCCTGCCAAGCGATACAATATCAAGGGCCGCCAGCTGTTGAAAACAATGGAGAAATACTATCTGGTGGATGTGGCACTGCGCAATACGCTTCTGGGCTCAAAAAATACGGATTTCGGGCGTGTGCTTGAAAACGTGGTGTATTTGGAGTTGCTAAGGCGTAATCATCACGTTTATGTAGGAAAGACTGATGCCTTGGAAGTTGATTTCGTTACGGTAAACATGCAGGATGTAGCATATTACCAAGTGGCGGCAACGGTGCTTGACAACCCCACGCTCCAAAGGGAGCTGCAGCCGTTACAGGCTATTAAAGATAATTATCCGAAAACAATCCTCACGTTGGACAGGATGCCTGTGACATTTCACAATGGCATTAAACAACAGAACGTATTAGATTGGTTATTAGAACAATAGCGTTATGCCCCTACTCCACGAATCCGACATAGAACAGATGCTCATCGACTTGCTGAAGGCAAAGGGATACAAGTATCTCTATGGTCCCGACATCGCGCCCGATGGTGAGAATCCCTTGCGCGAGAGTTTTGAAGCGGTGGTGCTTCGCGATAAATTGGAGAATGCGGTGAAACGGCTCAATCCGTCGTTGCCCTATTCCGTGCAGGATGAGGCCATAAAAACGGTATTGCGCATCAGTTCGCCCGATGTGTTAGCGAACAACGAGGAATTCCATCGTCTGCTGACTGAGGGTATTCCAGTGTCGGTGTTCAAAGATGGTGTGGAGCGCGGTGATCGTGTTTGGCTTATCGATTTCAATGACGCGTGGAACAACGA
>Ga0265298_10003512_pt1 | contig 20657 bp, 9 predicted proteins | sample AusTroGonzalo_MG_3_FD_193486 | JGI IMG/M metagenome (GOLD analysis project Ga0265298, IMG submission 193486) | Bovine rumen microbial communities from tropical cattle in Woodstock, Queensland, Australia - Gonzalo_01 | ecosystem: Host-associated > Mammals > Digestive system > Stomach > Rumen ... | reverse complement strand
AACCTAAAATGTAGCATGAAACACAAGCTGTTAACCATCATGCTGGCATTCCTTGCCACCGCCACGGGCCTGTTCGCACAGGTACGCGTGACCGGTACCGTCACCGACGATACCGGATATGGCGTCATCGGAGCCAGTGTCATGGAGAAGGGCACCCAGAACGGTGCCGTCACAGACATTGATGGAAAGTATGTGATCACGGTGAGCCCCGGCGCCACCCTGGTCTTCTCTTCCATCGGCTATGCAACACAGGAAGTCGCTGTCGGCAACCGCTCGGTGGTCGACGTCCTCCTGGCATTGGATACTGAGCTGCTCGACGAGGTAGTCGTCGTGGGTTACGGTACCATGAAGCGAAGCGACCTGTCCGGCGCTTCCGTCTCCATGCGAGAGGAAGACCTGAAAGGATCGATCATCACCAACCTCGACCAGTCCCTGCAGGGCCGCGCGGCCGGTGTCTCCGCCGTGCAGACCTCTGGCGCGCCGGGTTCTTCTTCATCCATCCGCGTCCGCGGCCAGGCAACCGTCAATGCCGGTGCCGAACCGTTGTACGTGATCGACGGTGTGATCGTCCAGGGTGGCGGCAACTCCGGTTCCGACTTCGGTCTCGGCGACGCCCTGGGTAACGGTCGCGTATCCACCATCTCCCCGCTGTCCACCATCAACCCGGCCGATATCGTGAGCATGGAAATCCTCAAGGATGCTTCCGCAACGGCCATCTACGGTGCGCAGGGTGCCAATGGTGTGGTCCTGATCACCACCAAGCACGGTAAGTCCGGCGAGGCGAAGTTCTCGTACGACGGTATGGTCGCCGTTTCGCGCCAGACCAGCCGTATCGCGATGATGAACCTCCGCCAGTTCGCCGAGTATTACAACGACATGGTTGCCCTGGGTGAGGTGGAAGCCAATCCGCTCTACGCAGATCCTTCTATCCTCGGCAAGGGTACCAACTGGCAGGACGAGGTGTTCCGCACCGCACTCCAGCACCAGCATCAGCTGAGCGCCCAGGGTGGTTCCGACAAGGTGCAGTACTATATTTCCGGTTCGTACATGAACCAGGAAGGTACCATCATCGGTTCCAACTTCAACCGTCTGAGCTTCCGTACCAACGTGGATGCCAAGCTCAAGGAGTGGTTCAAGCTGGGTGTCAACGCCACCTACGCCATTACGAACGATGACCTGAAGCTGGCCGACGGTCAGGAAGGTGTCATCTTCTATTCCCTGTCCAGCCTGCCCGACATTCCGGTGTACGACATCGACGGCAACTACTCGACCGTGGTCCGTGAGGGTTACACCACCAAGAACCCGGTGGCCCTGGCCATGTACAACGAGAGCACGCTGAAACGTAAGAAACTGGCCGGTAACATCTATGCCGAGCTGACGCCTATCAAGCATTTCGTCTGGCGCAGCGAGTTCGGTTTCGACGTGAGCGCTTCGCAGGCCGACACCTATAAACCGAAGATCAGCCTCGGAACCTTCCAGCAGGGCTCCAACTCCATCAGCCAGCAGCGCAACTCCAGCACGTACTGGTCGGTGAAGAACTACCTGACCTACAGCAATACCTTCGGCAAGCACAGCCTGAGTGCGATGGTCGGCCAGGAGGCTTGGGAATCCCGCTGGAGCTACATGCGGGGCGCTAACACTGACCTGCCGTCCGACGACATCCACAACCTGGGCCTGGCTACCGGCACTCCGACTGTCGGCAGCGGCTTCGGCAGCTCTGCGATGGCTTCCTTCTTTACGCGCGAAACCTACAACTTCGACAACCGCTACCTGGTCACCTATACCTTCCGTTACGATGGTTCCTCGAACTTCGGTCCCGATAACCGCTGGGCCGGTTTCCACTCCGTGGCCGGTAGCTGGCGCTTCACCAACGAGAAGTTCTTCACCAACAAGACCGTGCTGAACGACGGTAAACTCCGTATCGGCTGGGGCCAGACCGGTAACGCGAACATCGGTTCCGGCGCCTGGGAGTCGGGCATGTCGAAACTGCCTTCCGCACTCGGCGACAGCCAGCGTCCCGCCAACATCTCGAACACCGGTATCCACTGGGAGAAACAGCAGCAGACCAACATCGGTCTCGACCTGAACTTCTTCCAGAACCGCTTGAACCTGACGGTCGATGTGTACCAGAAGATCTCGTCCGACATGCTCATGTCGATGACGCTTCCTTCCTACATGGGTACGCTGGGTAACGGTTCTTCCCGCCTCAATGCCCCGAAGGGTAACTTCGGTACCATCCGTAACCGCGGTCTGGAAATCACCCTCGACACGCACCCGGTGGACCGCCGTGGCTTCCGTTGGGACAGCAACTTCCAGATCTCCTTCAACCGCAACAAACTGCTGGCTCTCGACGGCAGCGCCAATGCGCAGCTCGTCGGTTACGGCCAGTGGAGCGATATCGTCTCGGTGACCGAGATTGGCGGTTCCCTGTATAACTTCTACGGCTATAAGGTCGTGGGCGTATACAAGGACTTCGAAGACATCATGAATTCTCCGAAGGCTGAGAAGTTCCCTGAAGACGGCGTGTTCAACCGCAACACCACCGTATGGCCGGGCGACCTCAAGTTCGAAGACGTCAACAAGGACGGTAAGATCAATGAACTCGACCGCACCAACATCGGTTCTCCGCTGCCGAAATTCACCTTTGGTTGGAACAACACCTTCACCTTCAACAATTTCGACCTGACCATCTTCCTCAATGGATCGTATGGCAACAAGGTGCTCAACTACAACATGATGGGCCAGGGCTACAATGGTCTCGTCCACATGAACAGCACCTGGACCAACCAGCACGTGAGCATCCAGAGCCGCGCACGCCTGGCTGAAATTGATCCCGCCAAGGTGTATCCGACCGGCGAGAGCTGGCTGAATGACGTCACCAATGTCCGCGTGGTCAACGCCAACACAAAGACGCCGCGTCCGACCATCGCCGACCCGAACGACAACGACCGCTTGAGCGACCGTTACGTGGAGGACGGTTCCTATATCCGCATCAAGAACATCACCTTCGGCTACAACCTGCCGAAACGTGCGCTGGAGAAGATGCGGATGGATAATATCCGTGTCTATATCAACGTCCAGAACCTCTACACCTTCACCAAGTATACGGGCTACGATCCTGAAGTGGGTGCTTCCACGCAGGATTCTTCCGGTCTGACCTTCGGTGTGGATAACGGACGTTATCCTTCCCCGATGACCTGCTCCTTCGGTCTGAACATCACTTTCTAATTGGGAGGACGACAAGATGAAAAATATGATCAAATATATTGTTACCGCAGTCGTCGTCGTGCTGATGACCGCCGCTTGTGAGAACTTCCTGAACCGTCCGGCCGAAGACAGCTACACGACTGCCAACTACTACCAGAACGACCAGCAGGTGGCACAGTCCGTGAACTACCTGTACAATTCTCCGTGGTACGATATCATCCGCTTCTACATCTATGGTTCCGAAACCATGTGCGGCAACGTATATCAGGGCCAGAACGCCTATTCCACGCTCACGGTGAACGGTACGGACCAGGATCTGCAGAACATGTCCTATTCCCTCTGGGCCGTGAATGCCCAGTGCAACACCGTTATCAATAATATCCGCAATTCCACGGGAACCGCCAGCCAGGTCGTCAAGAACCAGGCTATCGGCGAGGCGCTCGCCTGGAAGGCCATGGCCTACTTCATGTTGGTCCGCACCTTCGGTGACGTTCCCATCATCCACGACAACACCGAGGTGATCAAGGAAGCCAGCTACAACGACGTGTACAAGGTCGAGAAGGCCGATGTGTACGAATACATCATCATGACCCTCGAAAAGGCCATGGAACTGCTTCAGAAAGATCCCAATATCGGCAAGTACAACCGCATCGACTACTACGCGGCAGAGGCGCTGCTCGCCAAGGTCTATCTGACCAAGGCCGGTGTCACCGGCGCGCTGAGCTCCGGCGACCTCGCCCAGGCCAAGAAACTGGCCAAGGACGTGATCGACAATTCCGGCCGCAGCCTCACCCCGAAGTATTCCGATATCTTCCGCCTGAGCCCTACCGTGTTCCAGCAGACCGGCGAGAACCTCTTCTCCTGGCAGTGGATCTCCACCACCGGCATCTGGACCGCCCAGAACTCTATCCAGAGTGACGTCGGCTTGACCGGCTTCAGCGAATTTGGTGACATCTGGGGCGACTGGAAAGGCCCTAGCGTGGACCTGCAGGATGCGTTCGGCGTGTCTGCCGACGTGGAACCCGCTTACCGTGTCGACACCGACGACCGTCGTCTTGCCACCATCATGATGTTCGGTGACCAGTATCCGTACTTCTGGATTGACCGCGGCGGTTTCGACTTCTACCGCTTCTTCTTCGACGACAGCTACTATCCGGTTGGTCTCGAGAAAAACGGTTCCAACAAGCAGTGGTGCTGCCAGTCCGGTGCTAATTATGCCAAGCATCTGTTCGGCTGCGGTGCTGACCATCAGGCTGCCCTGGGCGTAAGTGCTGGCCGTATGTGCTACCAGCTCCCGACCCATATTCTCCGTCTGGCCGACATCTACCTGGTGTACGCTGAGGCTGCCTTCCTGACGGGAGATGCTTCTGAAGCCCTGGAATATGTCAACAAGGTGCGTGCCCGCGCCAACGCCAAGCTGCTGACCAGTGTCACGTTCGATGACATCTGGAAGGAGCGCCGCTTGGAACTGGCCCTTGAGGGTGACCGCTGGTACGACTTCGTCCGCCGTTCCTACTACGATATGGACGCTTGCATTGCTGAACTCAAGGCACAGCGCCGTTCCCACTGGGATGGCATCAGCGGCGTTTACAAGGACTATGTGATGGACGACGAAGGCAACTATGTCGGCCCCGGTGCACATCCCTGGGATGCTAGCAGCATCTCTTACAACCCTGCTGAAGAGCTGACCGACGTCAAGCCTTCCATGTTCACGGTTCCGTTCCCGACGGAAGACGTGGTGATGAACCCGAATGTCGCCTCGACGGCGGCTCCTATCCACGTGGATGTCCGGGAAGAGTATCCTTATGACTTTTAATCTTTGATCCGATGAAAGCAATGACAAGAAATATCAGCATACTTCTGAGCCTCTTCCTCGTCGCTGCCTGCACGAGTTGGGACTATCCCGACCGTTTCAAGCAGACCGAGGGCCTGCCCACGGTCGACTTCATCCGTTATGCGGACCGCGACGTGGCCATTACGCAGGCTGCTATGGAAGAGGTGATCTGTCTGGTCGGTGACAATCTCACCAGCATCCACGACCTGTATTTCAACGACCAGGCCGCTGTGTTGAACACCAGCTATATTACTGAGCACACGCTTGTCGTCTCCGTGCCGAAGAATCTTCCGCAGGAACAGACCGACAAGATCTACATGTACAACAAGGCCGGTGAACTGGCCACCTACGACTTCAAGGTCCTGCCCCCGGCTCCGAAGGTGTCTTCCATGTCGCTCGAATGGGCTCAGCCCGGCGAGAGCGTGACCATCTACGGTTCCTATCTCTTCACTCCGCTGACCGTGGAATTCCCTGGCTGCGATCCTGTCTCCATCACCTCGTCCAATGGCTCGTCCTTCGACGTGATTGTTCCCGACGGCGCACAGCCTGGCAAGATCAAAGTGACGACCGAATCCGGTGTCGGACAGTCCATCTTCATGTACAGGGACAGCCGCGGCATGCTCTTCAACTTCGATACCGACAAGCATCCGGCCAACCACGGCTGGCACGCCCAGGTCATCGAAACCGATGAGACGGCCCTCAGTGGCAACTTCCTCCGTCTGGGTGATCCGAGCGTCACGCTCGATGCTGAAGGTGGCTGGAACGATGCCAACTTCTCCTTCGAATACTGGCCGGGTGACTGGGACGAACCGGTGACCTATGCCGACAGCCCGCTTCTGACCAACTTCGCTGACTTCTCCGAGTGGAAGAACATGGCCCTCAAGTTTGAGCTCTACATCCCGAGCAGCAATCCTTGGAAGTCTGGTGCCATGCAGTTGATCGTCGCCGGTGTCGACCTGGTGACGGGCGGCGGCGCCGATGTCCCCGACATCTACGGCAACATCACGGCCGGTGCCAACAACATGTTCATCAGCGGCGACGGCAAGCCTCAGGCTCCGCGCGCACTCTACATCCCTTGGAAGGATTCCGGTTCGTTCGATACGGGCGACAAGTGGGTGACGGTGACCATTCCGTACACCAACTTTGTCTACAATTCGGACGGTACGCCGAATACCTATGATATCAAACCCGAGACCTTCACTTCGCTGACGATCTTTGTCTGGAGCGGCGGTGTCACGGGTACGGACTGCAACCCGGTGATCAAGATCGACAACATCCGCGCGGTCCCTTACAAATAATCGATAGGAGAGCAGAATATGAAAAATAAACTGAAATATTCCGTACTCGCTGCCCTTTGCGTCGCGTTGACCCTCATTGCGGGCTGCTCGTCTCCGCTGGATACCGACCAGTTCGTCGACAAGGGCATCACGCTGGCAGCCATCGCTCCCAACCCTGTGATGCGCGGTGGAGAACTCCACCTCGTGGGTAGTAATCTTGAGAATGTGCAGGAAGTGCAATTCGCCGGCGGCGTCAGCACGACCTCCATCCGGACCGTGGTGACGGGCCGCAAGAGCGAAATCGTCGTGACGGTTCCGGTCGAAGGCCCTGAAGTGGGCCCTGTGACTATTGTCTCGCACGATGGTCAGAAGGCTTCTTCCATGGCTGACCTGACCTTCACCGAACCCATCACGATCGACTCCGTCACGCCGGAAGTGGCTTACTCCCGCGACGTGGTCACCATCAAGGGCGACTACCTCAACACGGTGAAGGAAGTGATCCTGGGCGGTGACCGCTACATCACGGAGTTCCTTTCGCAGTCCCGCCACGAACTGCAGTTCACCGTTCCGTTCAACGCCGTGACGGGCTACGTCATCCTGAGCGACGTCAATGAACAGGAAGACGAGAATACGATTCCGAACAAGATCTATTCATCGGAAGAACTGACAATCGGTGACCCGACGGTGAAGAAGAACGAATTCGCCATTATCAAAGCCGGTGACGAGGTCGACATCTACGGTGAACACCTCGACATGATCGACCGCATCACGCTTCCCGGCGTGACGGACTGGGTCGTCTTCATGGTCAGCGTTGACGCTACCGAAATCGTCTTCTGGCTGCCGCCCGAGGCTGGTGACGGCGAAATCGTGCTGACTTCGTTCGGCGGCAAGGACTTTGTCGCCGGTGAGATGGAAACGGTGTTCATTTCCGACGTCGCGATCAGTTCGCTCGCCGAAGACGGCCGCTACAAGGCCGGCACCGATGTCAAGATCACCGGTGAAGACCTCGACCTCGTGACGAAAGTGGAATTCAAGGGCGCCGAAGCTTCCTGGTATTATCAGGAAGGCGAGATCATTGCCACGATTCCGGCTGAGGCACAGGATGGCTCCGTTACCCTCACGCTGGGTTCCGGCAAGGAATACTGGACCGATCCCATCGAAGTCGTCAAACCCGAGGTTATGTGGTGGACCATCTCCAAGACCGTCGTGGCCGGCCAGTCGGATGTCGAATTCGTGGGTAAGGACCTGGATCTGGTCACCAAGGCCTGGATGGGCAACAAGGAGGAGGGTATTGTCGAATGTACCTTCGATTTTGCCATTACCGAAGCCGGTCACCAGGCCCTGTATGTCCATGTCCCCAGGAATGCTTATACCAGCCCTGTCTTTATCGCATCGGCTGCGGGTTATGAGGACGGTACGGAGGAACCTGTCGAGATTACCTACGACGAGGCCGTTTCCGTGAGCTTCGACGAACCTGAATTCGGACTGGGCAACCCGATCGTCATCACGGGTAAGAACCTCCTGAAGGTGGACCAGGTATACATCAAAGGCAAACGGGTGACCAATTTCGGCGTCCGTGCCGACGATGCGATGACCTTCGGCATTCCGGAAGGTATCGGCCCCGGTGTCTACCGCCTGGTGTTCCTCCTGCAGGATGGCGACGAACTGACCTGGCCCGTCCCGTTCCAGATCACGGCTCCGTACACGGAGACATTCATCTGGGAAGGCTACGAAGACCTGGGCAGCTGGACCAACCAGCCGTACCTCGGTCCTGACGGCGGCTTTGCCGACGCCGGCCTGGCCATCGGCGACATCGTACGTATCTACTACACGCCGCTGGCCGACTGGTGGCAGTACCAGATCTTCGGCGGCCACTGGGAAGGCATGACGTTCCCCGAACTGGACGGCACGAATACGGTCTCTACCGACAACACCGAACCCGGTGCCAAGTATTTCGCCTTTGAAGTGACGGAAGACAACTATGGCATCCTGACCGGTGTCGGCGGTTGGGGCGGCGCCCTGCTCACCCAGGGTGAAGGCGTGGCCGTTACCGGCTTGTCGATGATCCACTTCGGCGCGGCTGAAAAGCGCACCACCATCTGGGAAGGCAGCACGACTGTCGGTAACTGGGACGGCTCTATGAGCGCTCTGTCATGGGGCGGCTACGATTGGAGTACCGTCAAGGCCGGCACCAAACTCGCCGTATCCTTCACCGCCAACGATGCCGATGCCGTTATGCGCTTCGGCAACGGCAGCTGGGCTTCGATGCCTAGCCTCGCTGGACTGGCAACCGACGGAAACATTCCGATTGCGGGACTCACGAGCTATGAGTTCGAGCTCACCGACGCCGATCTCGACCAGCTGGTGAATGCCGGCGGTCTGGTCATCTGCGGTGCCTTCTGGACCATCACGGAAGTCGTCCTCGTGACCATGGAGGGCGGTCCTACGGAAACAGTCATCTGGGAAGGCAGCGAAGAGCTGTCCGCTTGGGTGAACCAGCCTTACCTGGGTGCCGAAGGCGCCCTGGCCGAGGCCGGTCTCCAGGTGGGCGACCAGATTCGCGTCTACTTTACCACGACCGGTGAAGAGTGGATCTTCCAGATCTACGGTGGTCACTGGGAGGGTCTTTATTTCGCCGAAGTCGGCGGAAATGAGATTTCCCATGCCAACTACGACCCTAGCAACGGTTACTTCGAGTTTACGGTCACGGAAGACCTTTATGGCCCGCTGACCCTCGCTGGACAAGGCTGGGGTGGCTCGATGGTGCTTCAGGGTGATGGCGTCGTCATCACCAAGATGGCCATTCAGTAGCCGACAATCAATCCGGAGGGGCCTGACCGCCCCTCCGGGTTCCAATTTTCTTGCATTTAAAGAACCCGTCGAAAAACGTATGAAACGGTTATACTACTTTTTCTTGATGGCCGCCATGGCCCTTGTCTGCACCGCCTGTCCACAGCCCGAACCGGATCCCGGACCGACCCCTGACCCGGCGCCGACATCCATTACCGTGAATCCCACCTCCTTCGATGTCGCGCAGGCCGGCGCGACGCTGAGCCTGGCGGTGAAGGCGCCGACCCGTCCTTCCATCTCGGGTCTTCCTGCCTGGATCACCTTCAAGGACGGTACGTATAACAACTATTCCGTTACCTTCGGGCTGGTTGTGGCCTCGAACGAGGCCTATGAGGAACGCAGCGCGACGCTGACCGTGACCTCCGGTTCCCTGTCCGCTACGGTGACCGTGAAGCAGGCGGCGGCAGAAGCGCCGCCGACGCCGCCGACGCCGCCCGAGCCGCAACCCGGTGACAACGAAGCTTGGAAGCTGGCTGCGAAACTGGGCCTCGGCTGGAACATGGGTAACCAGTTTGACGGTTATTACAACGGTTCCTGGGCAGGGGAGAAGGAAGGCTATCCCGATGAGACGTGCTGGCAGTCTGAAGGCTCCAAGGCCACGCAGGCTACCTTTGACGGGGTGAAATCTCTGGGCTTTACCAGTGTCCGCATTCCCGTGACCTGGCTGAAGATGATCGGTCCCGCTCCGGACTACAAGATAGATGAAACCTGGATCAACCGGGTGTACGAGGTCGTAGGATACGCACACAATGCCGGTCTCAACGTCATCATCAACATGCACCATGATGAGAACCACGGTGTGAACAATGACTATCAGTGGCAAGACATCAAGAAAGCCGTGAACGACGCGGCCGTCAATACGGCCATCAAGCAGAAGATCAAGGGCGCCTGGACGGAGATCGCCAACAAGTTCAAGGACTGCGGCGACTGGCTCATCATGGAAGGCTTCAACGAGATCAACGATGGCGGCTGGGGCTGGAGTGAGGATTTCCGCAAGGATCCGACCCGGCAGTGCAATATTTTGAACGAGTGGAACCAGGTGTTCGTTGATGCCGTCCGCGCGACCGGCGGAAACAATGCTACCCGCTGGTTGGGCGTCCCGACCTACTGTGCCAACCCGGGATTCGAGAAGTATGCGAAAATGCCGTCTGATCCGGCCAACAAGTTGATGCTGTCAGTGCACTTCTACGATCCGAGCGACTATACGATCGGCGAGAAGCAGTATTCGGACTGGGGTCACACGGGATCGCCGTCCCGTAAAGTGTCCGGCGCCGACGAAGACCATGTAAAAGAAGTCTTCGGCAATCTGAGTACCAAATATGTGAACAACAATATTCCCGTCTATCTGGGCGAGTTCGGCTGCTCCATGCGCGCCAAGAGCGATACCCGCGCTTGGGCCTTCTACAAATATTATATGGAATATGTCGTGAAAGCCGCTAGGACTTACGGCCTCCCTTGCTTCCTTTGGGACAACGGGGTCGATGGCAGCGGACAGGAAAAACACGGCTATGTCCATCATGGCACGGGCAAGCCCATCGGAAACAGCAGGGAAGTGATTGATATCATGCGGAAGGCCTGGTTCACGGAGAGCGAGGGCTATACCTTGGAAACCGTGTATAATTCCGCGCCTAAATTCAACTGATAATGCGTACGCTTCTTAGTTTGTTGAGTATGCTGCTGGTGCTCTCTGGCTGCGCTTCGCCGAAAGAGCGCATGACGGCGCTCCTTTCCCAGACTGTCAAGGAAGGAAAAATACAGTACGGACATCAGGACGATCCGGCCTACGGTCATGCCTGGCAGGTGACGGACTGGGAAGCGGACCGGCTGGACCGTTCCGACGTCAAGGATGTGTCGGGCCATTATCCGGCGGTCGTGGGATTCGACCTGGGCGGCATCGAACTGGCTGATTCCTGCAATTTGGACGGTGTTCCTTTCGGCCTGATGCGCAAGGCTGCCCTGGCGCAACTGGGCCGGGGCGGGGTAGTCACATTCTCCTGGCATCCACGCAACCCGCTGACCGGTGGCGATGCCTGGGACATCTCGTCCGACCAGGTGGTGAAATCCATCCTTCCGGGTGGAGAGAAGCATGATGATTTCAAGGTCTGGCTGGAGCGCGCCGCTGCGTTTTTTGCCAGCCTCGGCGATGCACCTGTGATCTTCCGGCCCTGGCATGAAAACCTGGGAAGCTGGTTCTGGTGGGGCGGAAGGCACTGTACGGCGGCGGAGTATATTGCGCTCTATCGCTATACTTGGACCTTCCTGACGAAAGAAAAGGGTCTGAGGAACATCCTGTGGTGTTATTCTCCTAACGGGCCTATTCCCGCTGAGGCCTATCTGTCTCGCTATCCGGGCGACGACTGCGTCGATCTGCTGGGCACGGATATCTACGAGTATCCGGGACCCGGGGAGAGCCTGCGTGCTGCCGGCCAGCGCTATGCCGGAGAGGTCCGGGAGATGCTGGCCACACTGCAGACCCTGGGCGCGGAGCATGGCAAGTTGATCTGTCTCTCAGAGACGGGCTTTGAAGGCCTGCCCGATCCGCAGTGGTGGACCGGCGTCCTCTATCCCGCTATTCAGGGCTCGGGTATCTGCTACGTGCTGACCTGGCGCAACGCCCACGACAGGCCCGGCCATTTCTATGCACCCTGGAAGGGTTTTGAATATGAAAAAGATTTCAAGCAATTTGCTGAAAAAGAAGATATTATACTACTATGACCTACGATGAAAGACTCGCCTGGCTGCGCAAACGCCACCAGGATTTGTTGGAGAAAGAAAACGTTCCTGTCGAAGGGAACGGTGTGTATGAACGTTATGCCCGTCCTATACTGACGGCGGAACACGCCCCGCTGGAGTGGCGCTACGAACTGGACCATCGCAAGAATCCGTATCTGATGGAGCGTTTCGGCATTCATGCCGTGATGAATTCCGGTGCCATCAAGTGGCACGGGCGTTATGTGCTCGTAGCGCGGGTGGAAGGTGCCGACCGCAAGTCTTTCTTTGCCGTGGCCGAGAGCCCGAACGGGGTCGACCATTTCCGCTTCTGGCCCCGTCCTGTGACGATGCCCGAGTGGGGTGAACCCGCGACGAATGTCTACGACATGCGCCTGACCGCGCATGAAGACGGTTGGATATACGGCATCTTTTGCGTAGAGCGTAAGGATATGTCTCAGCCTGCCGACCTGTCCGCCGCTGTGGCGGCCGCTGGCGTGGCCCGCACCAAGGACCTGATACACTGGGAGCGGCTGGCCGACATCGAATCGAAGAGCCAACAGCGCAACGTGGTGCTGCACCCCGAATTCGTAGACGGCAAATATGCGCTGTACACGCGCCCGCAAGACGGCTTCATCGACGCCGGTAGCGGAGGCGGCATCGGCTGGGCCCTGGTTGACTCCATGGAGAAAGCCGTCATCACCGAAGAAAAGATCATCAACGTCCGTCGCTATCATACCATCAAGGAAGTCAAGAATGGTGAGGGCCCGCATCCCATCAAGACCCCGCAGGGCTGGCTTCACCTGGCTCACGGTGTGCGAGGCTGCGCTTCGGGCCTGCGTTACGTCCTTTATCTTTATATGACGGCGCTGGACGATCCGTCCCGCGTCATCGCCGAGCCTGCCGGTTTCTTCATGGCACCGGAAGGCGGTGAGTATGTCGGTGACGTGATGAACGTGCTTTTCAGCAATGGCTGGATCTGCGATCCCGATGGTAAGATCTTCATCTATTACGCGTCATCTGACACGCGGATGCATGTGGCCACCTCGTCGATCGACCGCCTGGTAGACTACTGCCTCCATACGGCTCCCGACGGCCTTCGGACCGGCCTTTCCGTTGAGGCTCTTAACAAGATCATCGACGCCAACCTGAAATAAGATGAAGAAACTCGTCCTGCTCTTTTCACTGCTGTGCACCACGGTCCTGCTTTCGGCACAGCCCCTGCGACTGGCTCACCTCTTTTCCGACCATATGGTCTTGCAGCAGCAGACCTCCGCTCCGGTCTGGGGCTGGGGCACGCCCGGCAAGACCGTGACCGTGGAAGGATCCTGGGGTGCCGTTGTCCGTACCAAGGTGGCTGACGACGGCACCTGGCGGGTGACCCTGCCTACGACGGGCGCTGGCGCACCGTTCACGCTGACCGTCTCCTGCGGCAAGGAGAAGCTGACGGTTTCTGATGTCGCAGTAGGAGAGGTGTGGATCTGCAGTGGCCAGTCCAACATGGAAATGCCGATGCGCGGCTTTGGCTTTCAGCAGATCGACGGCTTTCGCGAGCAACTGCTCGAGGCCGCTGAATATGCGGACCGCATCCGCCTCTTCGACGTGAAGTCAGATACCACGCATGTGGTGCAGGAAGATGTCCAAAACGTCTGGGAACTGACTGGACCGGAAGTCTGTGCCAAGACTTCCGCAGTGGCCTATCTCTTTGCCAAGCGGCTTACCCGCAACCTGGGAGTGCCTGTGGGCATTGTGGTCAATGCCTGGGGAGGCAGCCGCATCGAGCCGTGGATGACCATGGAATGCGTGGAGCGGGCCGGCGTTCCTGCCGATGAGCTGGCGGCGATCAAGGCGCTTCACGAGACGGCGGGCCTCTGGCCCAATGGCGTGGCGACCGTGTGGAACGGCCGTGTTGCTCCGATTGCCGGTTATGCTGCCAAAGGATTTCTCTGGTATCAGGGCTGCTCCAACATCAGCCAGTCCTGCTACGACCTGCTCCAGGCCGCCATGGTGAAACTCTGGCGGGATGCCTGGGGCGTGGGTGAGGGGATGCCCTTCATCTTCGCGTTGCTGGCCCCGTACGATCACGGCACGGCTGACGGCCGCTGGCGTCCGGCTTTCGTGAGGACGCAGATGCACGCGGCGGAGATCACGCCCAACAGCTATGCCGTGTGTCTGGAGACCCTCGGCGACGAGGTGACCATCCATCCGCCGCGCAAGCAGGAAGTCGCCGACATGATGGCGCTCCGGGCTCTGAGCTCCGCTTATGGCATCAACGTGGGCATGACCGTCGATTATCCCGAGCCGCAATCCATCGAGTATCTGGAAGACGGCCGGGTCAAGATTCGTCTGACGAACGTTTGGTCGAACCTGCAGTCCATCTCGGCCCGGAAGATCGTTGGTTTCGAAGTGGCCGGGGAAGACCGCCAGTTCCAGCTGGCGGATGCTGAAGTGGACTGGGACGGCCAGACCATCTTTGTCCATTGTGACGCCGTGCCGAAGCCTGTGGCTGTCCGCTACAGCTTCCGTAACTGGATGGGCGCCAATATGCAGACCTCCTACGGCATTCCCGTACCGCCTTTCCGCAGCGACGACTGGCCTTTGTAATGTGAACTAACGAACTGACTATGAAAAAGATATTCTTCCTGTTGCTATTGCCGGCGCTCCTGCTGCCCGCCTCTTGCCAGAAAGCCTTTACCGTCAAAGACAATCAGGTGATGATACCCTGCCGGGATCAACAGATCCGGCTGCAGGTCATCGCGCCGCAGATCATTCGGGTATCGGCTGTCCCGGAAGGTCCGTTTGCCGACCGCCAGAGCCTGGCTGTGGTGCCGCAGGAAGGATGCCGCGCTTTCGAAGTGACCGAAGCCGGCGGCAAGGTCCGCCTGGCGACGGACAGCCTGGTGGTGGAGGTATACAAGGCTTCCGGCACCTTGAACTTCTTCAAGGCAGATGGAACGCCGCTGCTGCAGGAAGGTGCCCTGTCGTTTGCGCCCGTCGAAGTAGAAGGCAAGCGCGCCTGGTCGGTGCGCACGCAGTTCGCTTCCGAAGCGGACGAGTCGTTCTACGGTCTGGGTCAGCACCAGGCCGGTGAATTCGACCACCGAGGCCGCAGCGAAGAGCTTTTCCAGTACAATACCAAGGTCAGTGTCCCGATGGTCGTTTCGACGCGGGGCTACGGCCTGCTCTTCGATGCTTATTCGCTGAGCCGCTGGGGCAACCCATCCCCGTACCGGCAGCTGGGTGAGATGCTGAAACTCTACGATAAGAACGGCGAAGAAGGTGCTCTGACCGGAAGTTATCTGCCCGCGGATGGCCAGCCTTTCGTCCAGCGGGAAGACAGTCTTTACTATGAAAATGAATGGGCCATCCGGAACCTGCCCGCCTTGCGCTACAGTGGCGCAAAGGTGCTGTATGAAGGCAGCATTGAGGCGCCGGAAACGGCTGATTACCACTTTATCCAATACTATGCAGGCTTCCAGCGTACGGTGATGGGCGGAGAAGAGGTGATGTCGCGCCGCTGGCGTCCGGCCTGGAATCCCAACAGCTACAAGTTTACCGTCCACCTGGAGAAAGGCGTGAAGGTGCCCGTCCGCATCGAATGGGAACCCGACGGTGACGTATCGTATATCGGCTTGCGCGTGGCGCCGCTACAGTCGCCCGAAGAGGAAGACGGCCTTAGCTTCTGGTCGGAATTCGAGCCGCAGGCAGATTTCTATTTCATGGCTGGCAGTAGCTATGACGAAGTGATCGGCAGCTATCGCACGCTGACCGGCAAAGCGCCCGTCATGCCGAAATGGGTGCTGGGCTTCTGGCAGAGCCGCGAGCGCTACAGCACGCAGGAAGAGCTGGTGTCGACGCTGGCAGAGTTCCGCCGCCGACATATCCCCGTGGACAACATCGTTCAGGACTGGCAGTACTGGAAAGATGACCAGTGGGGGAGCCATGCCTTCGACGAGGCGCGCTACCCTGATCCGGAAAAGATGCTGGACGACGTGCATGCCATGCACGGCCGCTTCATGATCAGCGTCTGGCCGAAATTCTACACCAACACGGATCACTACCAGGAACTGAAGGCCGCCGGCTATGCCTATACGCATGCAGAGGACTCCGGCCTGGTGGACTGGCTCGGTCACCGGCAGAGCTTCTACGATGCGTACGCGGAAGGCGGACGCGAGATGTTCTGGCGCCAGATCGACGAAAGCCTTTATTCGAAATACGGCCGCAAGATCGACGCCTGGTGGATGGACGCCAGCGAGCCGAACCTGCGCGACTGTCTCCCCATGGACTATTTCAAGTGGCTCATCACGCCGACTGCGCTGGGCCCTTCCACCGAATACCTGAACGCTTACTCCCTCGTCAATGCCGACGCCATCTATAACGGACAGCGGCGGGTCGAACCCGACCAGCGCGTGTTTCTGCTTACGCGAAGCGGCTTCGCAGGCCTGCAGCGCTACAGCACGGCTACCTGGAGCGGCGACATCGGCACTTCCTGGACCGATATGCGCATGCAGATGGCCGCGGGACTGAACTACTCCATGAGCGGCATTCCGTTCTGGGGCATGGATATCGGCGGTTTCTCGGTGATGAGCAAGTTCTACGATGCGAAAAACACGGAGGAATGGCGGGAACTCCAGACGCGCTGGCACCAGTTCGGCACCTTCGTGCCGTTGTTCCGCACGCACGGCCAGTGGCCGCAGCGCGAACTCTGGAACATTGCCCCGGCAGGTTCTCCGGCCTATGAAAGCATCCTCTGGTACATGCGTCTGCGCTACCGCCTGATGCCGTATCTCTATTCACTGGCCGGTGCCGTGGCCTTTGACGATTATACGCTGATGCGCGGCCTGCCGATGGATTTCCCCGACGATGCGACCGTCCGCGACCTGTCCGACCAGTGGCTTTTCGGCCCTGCGCTGATGCCCTGCCCGGTCAGCCATTACAAGGCCCGCAGCCGTGCCGTCTATTTCCCGGCCGGCGGCTGGTATGATTTCTACAGCGGTGTCTTCATCCCCGGCGGACGTACCCGCGAGATGCCTGCCCCGTACGGGCGCATGCCGCTTTTCGTGCGGGCTGGCTCCATCATCCCCTTCGGGCCGGAGATGGAATGGTCCGACCAGAAAGCTGCTGATGCCATCCGGCTTTACGTTTACGCGGGCGCTGACGCCGACTTCACCCTCTATGAAGACGACGGGCTGACGTATGCCTATGAGAAAGGTGCCTGCAGCACCATCCCCATGCATTGGGACGACGCTACGCGTACATTAACCTTGGGTGCCCGTGTAGGTAGTTTCCCGGGTATGCTGGAGGCGCGTTCCTTCCATGTCGTGGTCGTGGATCCCGCCCATCCGCATGCCTACGATCCCGACGCCCGCGGAACGCAGTGCAATTATCAAGGAGAAAACGTAACCATCCAGTTCTAAGCGTATGAATAGAGGCTTCCTGACGTTCGTCCTGCTACTGTTTTTCCTGGTGCCGCTTTCGGCTCAGGAACAGCTGTTTGACGACGGCTGGAAGTTTGCCTTTGGCAACGCGTCTTCGCCGGAAAAGGATTATGGGCGGGGAACAGAGTACTTCAACTATTTCACGAAAGCCGCTTCCATACACAACGCCGGTCCTTATGCCATGGATTTTGACGACAGTGCCTGGAAGCCGGTGCGCTTGCCGTACGACTGGGTGGTGGACCTGCCTTTCGATCCCACGGCCTCCCATAGCCATGGCTATAAGACAGTGGGCTGGCGCTGGCCCGAAACCAGCGTAGGTTGGTACCGCAAGCATTTCAGCGTGCCGGTTGAGGCCTTGGGCCAGCCGGTCTCCGTGCGCTTCGACGGCATCTTCCGTGACTCGGACATCTGGGTCAACGGCTTCTGGCTGGGTGGTGAGCAGAGCGGTTATGCCACGGCTACCTATAATATTGCTGAGTACTTGAACTATGGCGGGGACAATGTGATTACCGTGCGGGTCGACGCCACGTTTGAAGAAGGCTGGTTTTATGAGGGCGCAGGCATCTACCGACATGTATGGCTGACCGTGGGTCCTGAACCAGCGAAACCGCAGCGCTCCATGCCAAAGATATCCATCGACCCTGACCGGGGTATCTTGCTTGACGGCGAGGTGCTCCGCATCCACGGCGCCAACGTACACCAGGATGCTGCCGGCGTGGGTGTCGCCATCCCCGATGCGCTCTGGGTCTGGCGCATCAAGCAGCTGCAGCGCTATGGCTTCAACGCCATCCGCACCGCACACAATCCTGTTTCTCCGGCCCTGCTCGACATTTGCGACAGCCTGGGCATGTATGTACTGGAGGAGACGCGCCTGATGGGTGTCAACGAGGCCCAGCTCGAACCGCTCCGCAAGATGATCGAACGCGACAAGCACCATCCCTGCATCATCCTTTGGGGTATCGGCAACGAAGAGTGGGGGATCGAGTGGAACGAGAAGGGCGAGCGTATCGCCCGCACCATGACGGATTTTTGCCACCGGATCGACCCCACGCGTCCCGTGGTCGTCGCCTCGAGCAGCGGTCCCGAAATCGTGAAGGGAAGCGACGTTGCGGGCTACAACTATATTCTGCAGAATCCCGTGGACCAGCACCGGGCGGACTATCCTGCCCGCGTGGCTGTCGGCACCGAGGAGACCTCGGGCTGCGGCACCCGCGGCATCTACTACGATGATTTTGCCCATGGCCACATGAAGGCCATCAACCGTGCACCGCAAGGTCCCGACAGCCTGCTCAACTGCATCGAGCGCGGCCTGCAGTTCTACGACGCGCGCCCCTGGCTGGCCGGCCTGTTCTACTGGACGGGCTTCGACTACCGGGGCGAAGCCAACCCGCTGGTGTATCCGGCCACGGGTTCGGAGTTCGGAATCCTGGATTACTGCGGCTTCCCGAAGGACGAAGCGTTTTTCCTCCAGTCCTGGTGGACGGAGGAGCCCGTGCTGCACATCTTGCCGCACTGGAACCTGGAAGGCCACGAAGGGGAAGCAGTTTCCGTCTGGGTCTACAGCAATTGCGATGAAGTGGCGCTTTCTGTCAATGGGAAGAACCTGGGCCGCAAGAAGATGCCGCATGGCGGCCACCTGGCGTGGGATGCTGTCTACCAGCCGGGCCGTGTGAAAGCCGTCGGCTACAAGAAAGGCCGCAAAGTCATGGAGAAGACGGTCTGGACGGCCGCAGCGCCGGCTTCGTTGCAAGTTGTGGCCGACCGGACGTGCATCCAGGCGGACGGTCGCGACTTGGCGGTTGTAACGCTATCCGTGCTGGACGAAAAAGACCGTTTTGTCCCGACGGCATGCCTGCCTGTGGCCCTCGAAGTGGAGGGCCCCGGCCGCATCTTGGGCTGCGGCAACGGAGACCCTGCGTTCCGTGCGAAAGAACGTCCGGATGATCCTGATGCCCGGACCTTTACCATCGATACCTTTAACGGACTGGCCCAGGTGCTCATCCAGAGCACCGGCGAGCCCGGCGAAATACGACTTAAACTAAACTCTGAACCATGTACTTGTTGGGTTACGATATCGGCAGTTCGTCCGTAAAGGCCTCGTTGGTCGAGGTCGCCACAGGGAAATGCACGGCTTCGGCGTTTTTCCCGCCGCAGGAGGCGCCCATTGCCTCCGCACAGCCCGGCTGGGCTGAGCAGGATCCGGATGCCTGGTGGGCTTATCTGAAACAGGCCACCGCAGCGGTCCTGGCAGAAAGCAGGGTGGTGCCTGATGACATCAAGGCCATCGGCATCTCTTACCAGATGCACGGGCTGGTTTGCGTTGACCGGGCCGGAAAGCCCTTGCGTCCTTCCATCATCTGGTGCGATTCCCGCGCAGTGCCTTATGGACAGCGCGCCTTCAGGAAGCTGGGCACGTCCTGGTGCCTGTCGCATCTGCTCAATTCGCCCGGGAATTTCACCGCCGCCAAGCTGGCTTGGGTGAAGGACAAGGAACCAGCCGTTTATGAAAAGATCTGGAAGATCATGCTGCCGGGCGACTACATCGCCCTGCGCCTGACCGGTACGGCAGCGACCACGGTCAGCGGCCTGTCGGAAGGTATCTTCTGGGACTTCGCCGAGAATGCACCTTCGCAGCGACTGCTCGATGCGATGGGTCTCGACGCCGACATGCTCGCGCCCATCGTGCCTACCTTCGGCGATCAGGGCCGGCTCAGTGCGGAGGCTGCCCGGGAACTCGGCCTTGCGGCCGGCACGCCGGTCACCTACCGCGCCGGTGACCAGCCCAACAATGCCCTGAGCCTGAACGTGCTCAATCCGGGTGAAATCGCCTCGACGGCCGGCACGTCCGGCGTGGTCTACGGCGTCATTGGGCAGGTGGCCCATGACCCGCTATCGCGCGTCAACCCGTTCGCCCATGTCAACCACAGTGCGGAGAACCCGCGCTTGGGCGTACTGCTCTGCATCAATGGCACCGGCATCCTGAATGCTTGGGTACGCCGCACCCTCATGCCGGAAGGCCTTTCCTATGCTGCTATGAACGACTTGGCGGCGCAGGTGCCGGTCGGCAGCGACGGTATAGCCATCCTGCCCTTCGGCAACGGTGCCGAGCGCATGCTGGAGAACCGCGATGCGGGCTGCAGCTTCCACGGTGTGAACTTCAACCGCCACGGGCGAGCCCACTTGCTCCGTGCCGCGCAGGAGGGGATTGTCTTCTCATTCCAGTACGGCATCGAGATCATGGAGGAGATGGGGCTCCGCGTCAACAAGATCCATGCGGGGCGGGCCAATATGTTTCTCTCGCCGATCTTCCGCGAGACGCTCGCGGGCGTTTCGGGCGCGACC
>Ga0265298_10003511_pt1 | contig 20661 bp, 15 predicted proteins | sample AusTroGonzalo_MG_3_FD_193486 | JGI IMG/M metagenome (GOLD analysis project Ga0265298, IMG submission 193486) | Bovine rumen microbial communities from tropical cattle in Woodstock, Queensland, Australia - Gonzalo_01 | ecosystem: Host-associated > Mammals > Digestive system > Stomach > Rumen ... | reverse complement strand
TTCATAAGATTTTCAATCTTAAACAAAGATATACTAAACTCAGCACAGAAACAAGAATCCAACGGCTTTTGCCGCGGGATCTTTTGTAACTATTTGATTATCAGATCAATATTCCTCCTCGTTCCAAAGAAAGTGTAGTTTTTGGTAATAATCTTATTATCAATCACTTGCACTTGTGTTCAAAAACTTGGGATAGTCACAGGGATAGTCTGAGGCTGGCTAAAATAAGCTTTAAAGGAGTATCAAGTCTCCATCTACAAACCCAACACCAATGCCCTGTTTACCCAGGAGCAGTGATGCATACTTCCCTTTTTTCAGATACTTCTTTATATGAGTCTTTACTTGTGCCAGTATTCTTTCCCAAGACTGGTTACTTGACCATCTCAATGGCTGTTTTCGGTTAGTAAATACCTCATCACAGGCCCAATCACCATCATCTTTGTCAAAAGAAGCTGCTCCTACGATTTCAACAGACCAATTGCCTCCACCATCTTCATATAAATTGAAGCAAAAAGCCTCAATCCCTTCTGGTAATTCAACCGACAATGAAACATCTACCCATTCTTCAAAAGTGGAGTAGGGTAAACCTATGCATCCCAATAAACCAAAAAGGCCCATAATAACTGATACTATATGAAGATGAAACATAAAAAACTGATTTCTTTGCAATATAGCCAATATTGTGCGGATTAACAAAAATTTACTATTCCTCCTCTTCTCAACGAACTATTACCTTTTTAGGATGAAAATGAAAAATTTGGGATAGCCCCTGGGGTAGTGAGGGGGTGAAAATGGCCATTTTGAGCTATATTTGGGGGAAGTAAAAAAGCCAGGGTGCTATCCCCGGCTTTTTCGTAATCTATTGATAATCAAATGATTGCAAATAGCATTTCCTTAATATTCCTCCTCATTCCAAAAAAAGTCATCTTTGGTGGGGTAGTCGGGCCAAATGTCTTCGATGGTTTCGTAAATCTCGCCGTCTTCTTCAAGTTCCTGAAGGTTTTCTATAACCTCTTCGGGGGCGCCGGAGCGGTTTGCGTAGTCTATGAGTTCTTCTTTCGTCGCCGGCCATGGAGCATCGTCCAGGCAGCTTGCTAATTCTAGTGTCCAAAACATAATACCTGTCGTTTATGAATTTCGCGCAAAGATAGAGTTTTTTTTCTAATTCCAAACATTTATTTTTCAGCTGTTTATCAACGCTCGCTCATCATTTGTTATGAGTGTGGTCCAAACCCCGCCCGGAATGCTTTAAATTCGCATTCAGAAAAAGCAACACAATATGTCACACGATCATCACGAGCATCACGGACACCATCACGAAGACAAAGAACTTCGTGAAACCGTCGTAAAACTCATTATATCGGCCGTCCTGCTGATTGCCGCCATCATTATTGAAAAGAACACTGCATGGAAAACATGGCAGTTCCTTTTGCTGTATCTTATACCTTATCTGATCGTTGGCTGGGAAACCCTGAGCGAGGGAGCGGAAAAACTGCTTGAAGGAGAGGCTCTTGACGAGGATTTCCTGATGGGCGTGGCAACTGTCGGGGCGCTTGCCATAGGGTTTCTGCCCGGCGCGGAAAGCCAGTTCCCCGAGGCAGTCTTCGTTATGATTCTCTTCCAGCTTGGAGAACTTTTCGAAGGGATAGCTGAAGGCCGCAGCCGGAGGAGCATCTCAGCATTGATGGATATCCGTCCGGACAGCGCCAACCTTGAAACAAAGGATGGCCTGCACACGGTTAATCCGGAGACCGTTAATCCGGGAGATATAATAGTGGTGAAACCTGGCGAGCGCGTGCCACTTGACGGCATCGTTCTCGAAGGCAAATCCTCCCTGGATACAAAGGCCCTTACCGGAGAGAGCGTGCCCCGTGGCATTTCTGAAGGGGAGAGCGTTGCCTCGGGATGCATCAATCTCACCGGCGCCCTGCGTGTGAGAGTGGAGAAAGCCTTCGGAGAATCCACTGCCAGCCGCATCCTGGAACTTGTGGAGCACGCCGCAGAGAATAAATCGGAGAGCGAATCATTCATTACCAGGTTTGCGAAGATATACACCCCGATAGTGGTGGCTGCGGCTGTGCTATTAGCCGTCATTCCTCCGGTGCTCTTCGGGGGAGCCTTCGCCACCTGGCTGTACAGGGCACTGACTTTCCTTATCGTATCCTGCCCGTGCGCGCTGGTGATATCTGTGCCGCTCAGTTTCTTCGGAGGCATCGGAGGGGCGTCGCGCAAGGGTATCCTTATCAAGGGATCAAACTGGTTGGAGGCTCTTTCACACTTGGATACGGTTGTTTTCGATAAGACAGGTACCCTGACGGAAGGTGTGTTCGAGGTGAGTGCCGTACATCCGGACCTGATAGGGGAGAGGGACCTGCTGCATCTGGCTGCCCATGTGGAACGCCTGTCCACACATCCGATTGCCGAAGCCTTGCGAAGGGCCTATGCCGATGAAGATGACGACTGCGAAGTATCTGATATCATAGAGATTGCAGGAAAGGGAGTGCAGGCGAAGGTGAACGGACGCAGCGTAAGCGCCGGCAACGTTAAGCTTATGGAAGATCTGGGAATAACGGTGCATGAGTGCGACAGATGCAGGCGTGACGGAACGGTGGTACACGTTGCAATCGACGGAACCTATGCAGGACATATAGTCATATCAGACAGAGTGAAACCCGGCGCGTCTGATGCTCTGAAGGCGCTGAAGTCCGTCGGGGTAGAAAAGACGGTGATGCTTACCGGCGACAGTGCGGCAGCCGCCTCCTGCGTGGCGTCAGAACTTGGGCTGGACGATTTCCGCTCAGAATTGCTTCCCGATGGCAAAGTGGCTGAAATAGAGAATATCCTGGCGGGGAAGAAGGGAACAGTAGCCTTCGTCGGAGACGGCATCAACGATGCACCGGTGCTTGCCAGGGCGGATGTCGGCATCGCAATGGGAGCGCTCGGCTCCGATGCTGCAATCGAAGCCGCCGACGTTGTCCTGATGGATGACGATCCCGGAAAGATAGCCGCCGCCGTCGGCATTGCACGCCGGACCGTAAGGATCGCGCGTCAGAACATCTGGTTTGCGATTACCGTCAAACTTGCTGTGCTCGCTTTGGCTGCAGCCGGCCTCGCCCCCATGTGGCTCGCCGTTTTCGCCGATGTGGGCGTCACGGTCCTTGCCGTCCTGAATGCTATGAGGACGCTGGGGGAATAAGTTATTTTCTGCTGAACCTGGGTTCGGGATCGCCGCGGCGCTGGAGGACGTAAGGGGTGGAGACGCCGCCGGCTTCAGCATCCAGGGCGAGTTGCCGCAGGTCTCCTATTCCGGGGTCGGTCTGGCCTTTGTCGATGATGAGGCCTACACGCATATCTGGAAATGAAGTGAGCATGGAATAGTCGCCGTTGCTGTCACCGCCCACGAGAACGGGGCCGCGACCGCCGTAACGGGTGGCAATATATGCACGGATAGCTTCTGTCTTGCCTTCCCTATAGGGCTGAATATATCCTGGAAGATACTCCTGAAGCACAAATCCGCTTGTATCCTTCAGCATACGCATTGCAAACACCTGAGCCGTATCGAGGCCCAGGTACTGCGGATCGCAGGCCATGGCTTCCACAACCGTTTCCATCGATGCGGAAAAGACATATACATCAATGCCGTTTTCGGGCAGGGTTTTATAAAGATTGCGCATTTCCTGACTCAAAGCAAGTCCGTCGGGAATCTCGTAGCTGACTTTTCCCGCCAATCCCATCTCCGGGCTATCCCAGACCACATCGCACAGGTTCTGCTTTGCCACCTGGGCGGCAACGCCTTCCTTAATCAGGCCCTCAACTTCAGGATAGGTCATGCCGTGGAACATCCCCATAAGCACGGGGAAACTTTCGTGATAACTGAAAGTATAATAAAGTCCTTCGTAGAGAGCCCATACTTTCGCCCGGAAATCAAGGAACTCGGGCATCTTCTGCACGTCCGCAAGTTGCTCTGCAGACAAATTCCATCCGCAGGAAACCTCAGCCGCCTGCATCATCGTACGATAATCTGAGGCAATGTCGGCAACCAGCATCCAGGAAGTAATCCCTTCTGCTCCCGCACCTACAAGGATCTTGTCCGGATCCGGTATGCTGGCAGAAAACAATTCAAACGCCTGTTCCGGGGTGAATTTGAATCGGAGATTTTCAATTTGCCATGAAGTGCAGGCAAGCTCGACGTCCTGAAGGACCGTGGTATTGTCGTAATCGAAAATAGCATAATTGACATTCCGTCCGGCCGAATCCGCTTCTGCCTTGCATTCATTCATCAGCGAACAAAGTGCCTTGTACGGTGCTTTGCTCCAGTTGCCCCGGGGCATGGGAGCGTTGCAGGCCACCATCACGATGGCGGCCGCAGCGAAAATCATTGTTTTAAAAGACTTCATCGTATTATGTTATTGCATGCTTGTCTGTGCATTCTGCTGCTGGACTGCGTTCTGGGCGTTGACAACGTCGTCGTTGGTAATGGTCCTCTGGGCTTTCTTGACCTGGAAATTGTTCTTTCCGAAGTTGTATGTAAGTTCTATGCCTATGCTCCGTACGGGAATCGTCGTATGGTTTTTGCTGGTGAATCCGTTTCCTTCGGAGTAACTGTCGAAAGCAATGTATTTTCCGCCTTTAAGATTGGTGAATCCCCGCAGGGAAACTCCGAGCTTCTCTTCAAGGAAGTTCTTTGTAATGCCAAGCGACACCCCGTTGAAACCGCTGCTCCAGCCCTGCAGGGAATATCTTCTGGTGGATGCAAAGAGGTTTGCACTAAGACGGAGATCCCAGAAAACGGTCTGCTGTGCACCGAGCATGAGATGGCCGTTCCATCCACTGTTGCGCTGGTTAAGTTCCGGGCTGGAGATGACGTTGTAACCCAGATTGCTGCTGGTATATATGCGCGTATCCTTGACAGGGTTCCAGTTGATAAACCAGTTGATTCCGTAGGTGCTGTTGCTGACTATGTTTCCATAAGTGGAGTGAAGTATCATTGTGGTCGGATCGTCCGGGTCCGGTGCGTATTTCTTGTAGCCCGAAATGCCACCTTCGCCGAATCGGTACATCATTCCGGCATTCAGCATCAGCTTTGGCGTGAACAAATTGTATTTGAGGGCGAAATTATGGGTTTTTTCCGGCTGGATATCGGAATTGCCATAAGAAATGACGCTCGGGTCGGAGCGGTTCACGAACGGATTCAGATAGGTGATGCCCGGACGGCTGATGCGCATGTTGTACGTCAGGCCGAGATTGGAAGTCATCCCGAGATTGTACTGCAGGCTGATGTTGGGGACAAGATTGTCGTAATGTCCGTCATAGCCTGTTCCGTCGGCATATTTAACATCCAGCCAGGTATATTCATAGCGCAGCCCGGTCTTAAGCGAGAATTTGCCGAAAGACCCTGCATACTCCGTATAGGCGGCTGCAATGTTATTGTGATGATGATACTCCGAATCTTTGACCGGTTGGAGGACATAGCCTGCACCAAGGTCGAGATAGTAGTCGTCGTTTGAATAATTGTTCCGGTAAATATATTTGAGTCCGCTGCTGAGCGTATGCCCTTTGGCCAGGGGGGTTGTATAGTCGGCCTGGAAGGTGTGTTCCTGCGAAACGTTTTTTCCGTCCACCTTTACATCGTTCATCGTGGTTCCGGATACATTGTCGTAGTTTCTCTCCGTAAACTCTTTGTCAGGAATGTCGGAGAAACGGTAGGACAGGGTGAACATCTTTTCCTTGTTGCCGGCGAAACTGTGCTGCCAGTCAAAGCTTGTATTGATTCCGGTAGAACTGCCGCTGGCGAGTCCGGATCCGTCATAGTAATACAACGGCACGCCTCCCATGCTGCCGTTTCCGTAGCCGGTGGCGAATTGACTGTAAGACCATCCTTGAATTCCCAGGGATGCAGAGAAAAGGTTCAGAGTATCAAGTTCGTAGCTGGCGTTGATGTCGCCGAACAGATATGGACTGTTCATTTTATCGACGTGGGCGCCTGTTACAATGTCGGTGTCTGAATCATTGATATGCTGCGTACTTTCCTGGGAAAGGTCGACCTGACGCTGCAACCCTATGTAAATATTGCTGCCTACGGTAAGCTTGCCTTTTTTTGCGTTCAGATACAGGCCTCCGTCGAGGCTTCCACGAGAATCCAGACCTATGTCGACACTGCCGTTTGCCCCGTCAGGGACGGCGCTCTTGCCGTCTTCGGTGCGTGCCATGGTAAGGCTCAGGACTCCGCCGGTTCCTTCCGCGTCATACTTTGCTCCAGGGTTGGTAATCACTTCTATCTTTTTGACTGCTGAAGCCGGCATGGCCTTGAACACTTTTGACGGATTGGAACTGAACATCTGGTTGGGCTTGCCGTCCACATACACCTTGAAGCTGCTGCTGCCGTTGACCGTAATGTTGTCCTGTCCGTCAACGGTAACCATCGGAACCTTGCGGAGAAGGTCGAGCACATTGCTGGCTTTGGCATCCGTATCGTTTTCAACATCATAGCTGATCTTGTCGGCGTCCATCTTCACAAGCGTCTTCGCCGCTGATACTTTGGAGCTCTGGATGGCCTGGATATCGTCTTCGACAGGGATGGTGCCTGCATCCGTGATGCCGTCACGGACCTTTACTGAAAGCGTGACGGTCTTGCGTCCCATATTAACCACAGTCAGGGCACATTCTGTCCCCGGCAGGATATTTTTATATGATATGGAGAAGCATCCGAGCGAATCACTCAGTGCATATCCTTTCATGTTTTCGTTTTCTGCCGCTCCTTCGAAAAGCTGAACGACTGCTCCCGGCTCGGGGGAAAGAGTAACGGCATCAACAACTTTACCGATAACACTGTTCTGTGCAAATACCTGCATGCAGGACAATGCCAGAACGAATACTGTCAACAATCTTTTAACCATAACCTTTTTGATAGTGTATTAGTTTACTATCACACTGCAAATCTAACCATTATTTTTTTATTTGCAAATATCAATCCACAAAAATGACGAATAATAATTAAATTTGTTGCGAAAAATGCCAGAAAACCGTAAATCGTTTGTGAAAAACTGGATGCTGCCCATTGCCATGACGCTTGGAGCGGCAGTTTATCTGGTACTTCACTTTGTTCCCTCTTTTTCAGAGGAGGCATATATGTCGGCAGCCCGCAGATTGCAGCCTCTGCTTATAAGCGTCATGCTTTTCCTTCAGCTCAATGTGGTTGCTCCGACCGACCTGAAACTGCATAAATGGCATTTCGAGCTCATCGTGGTCCAGGCTCTGCTTTTCGCCGCATTCGCTTTTCTTGCAACAGGTTTCAGAGACGGGGGTGGACGCATTCTTCTGGAGTGTGCGATGCTCTGCTTCATTTGCCCTACTGCTGCAGCAGCAGGGGTTATTACTTCGAAAATAGGAGGCAGCCTGCCGGGAATAATGACATATACCGTCCTTTCCGACACCCTGGCTTCCCTGCTTATCCCGCTGATGGTTCCCCTGGTTCATCCTGCTGCGGAGATCAGTTTCTTCGCAGCATTCTGGGCCGTTGTCAAGAGAGTGTTTTCCATACTTGTCCTTCCCTGCGTACTGGCATGGCTGATCAGGTATCTTCTTCCGGGGCTGCAACGGTGGCTCGCGAAATACACCGGATGGGCCTTTTATGTATGGGGAATAGGTCTCATGCTTGCGCTTTCCCTTGCGACAGGCGCACTTGTCACAAGTGGAATAGGTCTCCTTGTCGCATCCGGGATTGCCGTTGTCTCTCTTGTCTGCTGCCTCTTCCAGTTCTGGCTGGGCAGGCGGGTGGCGCGTGGTTACGGCAGGTCAGAATCAGTGACAGCGGGGCAGGCTCTTGGGCAGAAGAACACAGGTTTCATCATATGGCTGGGATTGAATTTCATGACTCCGGTCACTTCTGTGGCGGGCGGCTTGTATGCCATCTGGCACAATCTGGTCAATTCCTACGAATTGTCTCGCAGCAGAAACACTTGAATCTGCGAATTTTTTACTAAATTTGTCCGTTTGTAGCTAAAACAGGCATGAACCATAAGTCAATTATCATTACCGGCGGTGCCGGATTCATCGGCAGCCATGTCGTGCGTTTGTTCGTCAACAAATATCCCGACTGCAGAATAATCAATGTTGATAAACTCACTTACGCCGGCAACCTCGCCAACCTCAAGGATATAGAAGACAAGCCGAATTACCGTTTTGTAAAAGCGGATATCTGCGACTTCGAAAAGATTTACGCTCTTATGCATGAGGAGCATGTGGACGGCATTATCCACCTTGCCGCGGAATCGCATGTGGACCGTTCTATCAAAGACCCGTTCACTTTCGCCCAGACGAACGTAATGGGCACCCTGTCCCTCCTTCAGGCGGCGAAGCTATATTGGGAGCCGGTGAACTGGAAGATGGGGTGTGAGTGCCGGTTCTACCATATTTCAACAGACGAAGTCTACGGCGCCCTCGAGATGACTCATCCGGAAGGAATCGAACCTCCTTTCACTACAAAGGCCAGTTCCGGCAAACATCATCTCGCCTACGGAGAGAAATTCTTCACTGAAGACCTGAAGTATCTCCCGCACAGCCCTTACAGTGCCGCCAAGGCATCAAGCGACCACTTCGTGCGCGCATTCCACGATACCTACGGCATGCCTACGATCGTGACCAACTGCTCGAACAATTACGGGCCATACCAGTTCCCGGAGAAGCTTATCCCTTTGTTTATCAACAATATCCGCCATCGCAAGCCGCTCCCTGTTTACGGAAAGGGAGAAAACGTCCGCGACTGGCTGTACGTGGAGGACCACGCAAGGGCTATCGATCTTATTTTCAATAACGGCAAACCCGGTGACACATACAATATCGGCGGATTCAATGAGTGGAAGAACATAGACATCATAAAGGTCCTTATCAATACCGTTGACAGGCTTCTGGGCCGTCCCGAAGGCGAAGACATGGACCTTATCACCTATGTTACCGATCGTGCCGGGCACGATCTGCGTTATGCCATCGATTCCACCAAACTGCAGAAAGAGTTGGGCTGGGAGCCCACGCTTCAGTTTGAAGAGGGGATAGAGAAGACTGTCCGCTGGTATCTTGACAATCAGGAATGGCTGGACAATGTGACTTCGGGTGATTACCAGAAGTACTACGAACAAATGTACAAAGGGAGATGAGGATACGCAGGAGGCGAAACCGGTTCGCACCGGAATCACGTTCGGTATTGGCACTTGGTATAGTGCTGATTGCGTTCGCTTTGCTTTGGAGATTCCTTATCGGCGGCAATCCCATGAACAGTTTCATGGGGTATTCTATGAAGAGCAGTGAAACCCGCAAGGTGCTTGTAGTCACCACAGACGGTGAGGCTTTTGTAGGGCAGGTAGTCAATCACGGCATGGAAGACACCGCTGATTCAAAGTCCGGCGGCTCGTCTGCATACTCCGACAATTCGTCAGGGCATTTTTCTTTTGCGAGGGATGTTCTTGGGATTTACCAGCCTGTCGACTTGGGAAAAATCATCAGGGTACTGATGTATGTATCCGGAGGCGGACTCCTTTTGATATCTAATGTAAAACGCCGGTGAAACCTTCAAAGGAATATCAGGTTATCATAATAGGCGGCGGGATCACAGGCGCCGCTACGGCCCGTGACTGTGCCTTGCGCGGGTTGTCGACTTTGCTTATTGAGAAGGAAGATTTGTGCGACGGCGCTTCAGGCCGCAATCACGGTCTGCTGCACAGCGGCGCAAGGTATGCCGTGACCGACAGGGAAGGTGCTGAAGAGTGCATACGCGAAAACTGCATCCTCCGTAAAATAGCGGCAGGCTGCGTCGAACCTTCGGAAGGGCTTTTTATCTCCCTGCCGGAAGATGGTCTTGATTATCAGGCGAATTTCATCTTGAAGTGCCGTGAGGCAGGCATAGATGCAGAAGCGATCGATCCCGCCGAAGCACTCAGGATGGAACCTGCGGTAAATCCTTCCATTATCGGAGCCGTGAAAGTGCCGGATGCCGCCGTGGACCCCTTCCGTCTGGTGGATGCACATGTGCTTGATGCTATGAGGCACGGGGCCGATGTCCGCAAGTTTACGGAAGTCGCCGGACTTGTCAAAGATGGAGATCGTGTCTGCGGAGTGAAGACATCTGCCGGTGAGATTATACGTGGCCGGCTTGTGGTACTTGCCGCCGGGATCTGGACTGCAGCCCTTGCAGAAAAAGCCGGCGTACACATAGAAATGATGCCCAGCAAGGGCTCCCTCATCATATTCGGTCACAGGGTTGCCAATATGGTAATCAACCGTTGCCGAAAGCCTGCCAATGCAGATATACTTGTTCCCGGAGATGTCGTGAGCGTGCTTGGCACGACCTCCGACAAAGTCCCCATGGACACCTGCGACAATATCAGCGCCACCCCCGCTGAGGTGGACCTGTTGCTGAAGGAAGGCGTCCAACTGGTGCCTGCACTTGCCAAAACCCGCATCATCCGAGCCTATGCCGGCGTACGTCCGCTAGTGGTGGCCGATTCTTCCGGAGACGGACGCAACGTGAGCCGTGGAATAGTCCTTCTCGACCATGAAGTCCGTGACGGAGTGGCCGGCCTTATTACAATAACGGGAGGAAAGCTCACTACGGCGCGTCTGATGGCCGAGATGGCTACAGACCTGGTCTGCAGGAAACTCGGTTCCAACGCCCGCTGCGAAACTGCGGAGAGACTTCTTCCCGGTTCCGAAGGCCGCAAGCCACGTTTCAAGGACCCGTTCTTCATGCGTGCCGCCATCGGCCGTCATGGAACGGAAGTGTCGAGGATGGATTTCGGCAAGGGTGGAGAAATCCTGTGTGAATGCGAGAGCGTCACCAGGGCTGAAATCGGCTACGCCGTCAGGGAATTCGGAGTCCGCAATATTTCCGATCTACGCAGGCATACCCGTATCGGCATGGGAACCTGTCAGGGTTCATTCTGTATTCAGAAGGTGGCTAATGCCCTTGCAGAGGAACTCGACGACCCCGCTTGCCCTGCGGAAAAACTTGTATCCGATTATCTGCAGGAGAGATGGAAGGGAATGATTCCTGTTTTATGGGGAGACACCCTTCGCGAAGCGGAATATATGCATCATGCAAATTCTTCCGGAAATGATGATTCTCTTCCGGAATTTAAACTTCCTGTCATTGCTCCGGTTAATGCAGGGCACGGCGCCTTTGAATATGATGCCGTAATAATAGGCGGAGGCCGGGCCGGTTGCTCTGCTGCCGATGCTTTGTCGGATGCCGGTCTCCGGGTATGTGTCGTTTCGGAAGGAATATCGCTTTCCGCCAGTGGATCCGATTCTCCCTACGCAAGACTGTCCGCCCTTCAGAAGAAGGAAGTGACGGTGCTAAGGGGAGACAGAGTGCTTTCCGGAGTCGTTTCCGGCAATTCGGTTGAATCTGTGACCACACGCAACCTTGGGCCTTCTACGCCGCTTCGTGCCCGGATATTCATTCTTGCCGGGGGTAAATTTTTCGCTCGCGGGCTGATGTCCGACAAGGAACACGTCTGGGAGCCTGTTTTCAATGCGGATGTGTTCGCCGATAGCGACAGGACCCGCTGGTATGATCCTGATTTTGCCGCCAGACAACCATATATGGATTATGGCGTCAGCACTGATGCGGAAGGGCGTGTTTCCGTAGGTGGACATTTCGTTGATAACCTTTATGCAGTTGGAGATATAATCGGTCATGAGCAGCGCGATTTCTAATCTGGAACAGTGCATGAAGTGCAATCTATGCACTCTGGTTTGCCCCATGCTTGAGGTGAACCCGGATTATCCCGGGCCCAAGAAGGCCGGTCCGGACGGTGAACGCTATCGTCTCAAAGACCCTGCGTTCTTCGACTATGCACTGAAATACTGTCTTAACTGCAAACGTTGTGAAGTCGCCTGCCCGTCCGACGTGCATATCGGCGACATGATTCAGTCTGCCCGCATTAAATACGGCTCTCAGGCCAAAGGACGCGGGTTGAAAGGACTTCGGGACTGGACGCTGGCATCGACCGACCTGGTCGGCGGCCTGGCTGTTCCCGTGGCCCCCGTGGTGAACGAAGTGCTTGGCTGGAAACCTGTCAAAGCCGTCATGCACGGTATGCTTGGAGTGGACAAACACCGCACGTTCCCTTCATATACTTCAAGAAAGTTCGTTTCGTGGTTTAGGAAACAGGACCAGAGTCGGTTTGAGAAGTTCGTAACATATTTCCATGGTTGTTTTGTTAATTATAACTATCCTGAACTCGGGAAGGCTTTCATGAAGATTATGAATGCCGTCGGCTATGGGGTTCATCTTCTCGAAAAGGAAAAATGCTGCGGCGTGGCCCTGATGAGCAATGGTTTTGCAGAAAAAGCCCGCAGGCAGGGAGAGGTTAATATAAGGTCGATGCAGAAAGCCGTTGCGGCAGGGGAGTGCGTGCTCACGACGTCTTCCACCTGCACATTCACGATGCGTGACGAATATCCTGACGTACTTGGGCTTAACAACGACGGCGTAAGGGATTCTCTTATGCTTGCAACAAAGTGGCTGTATGAGAAGTTGTCTTCAGGTGAAGTGAAGCTGAAGTTCCGTAAGGACTTCAAAATGAGGGTTATATATCATACGGCATGCCACATGCAGAAGATGGGATGGCAACTTTATTCCATCGAACTGCTTAAGTTGATTCCCGGCGTCGAACTGACTGTGCTTGATCAGAATTGCTGCGGCATCTCGGGCACGTTCGGTTTCAAGAAGGAAAACTACGGTTATTCGCAGGCGATCGGATCCAAATTGTTCGACGATATACGGGCAGCGGCAGGTACAGGCCCTGAAACCGCTGCCACCCCCGGCACGCTGAGAAGGGGGACCGCTTCAGCGGTGGGGTCGAGCGACAGCGAGACGGTTGAAGGGCCTGTACCTGCCGCTGCTGATACTGTGGTATCTACCGACTGCGAAACCTGCAAATGGCAGATAGAAATGAGCACCGGGGTAAAGGTGTTCAATCCTGTCGAAATCGTTGCCATGGCTCTCGAAGCCTAATCGAATTCTATCCTTTCAATAAAACAGACAGTGTCGCCGACCTTACCGGTGACATACCACCGGTTTTCTGAACGGGCGAGCAGGAAGTCAACCGTGCTGCCGGGCCTGATTTCGTGAAAGTAGTTGATTTCTACATCACTAACCCTATGATTCCGGACATATTCATAAGGCATTAGGTCGATTGCCCATTGGGTATATACGCAGTTGTTGGCGTGACCGTTCGAGTCCAGGTCGGACCAGACGACGGCATGGCTCCCTGCATTAGACTGTTCAAGGTCACGGGGAACGGTTATCTTCGTGCAGAAAGGAAGCGTATCCATCCCGTAATGATATGACTCGTCAAAGCCTAAATCTCCCCGGAACAGGGTCCGTTGCGAAAGGTCTACGACAGTCCATGCCGATGTTGCGAGCACCAGGGGTTTTTCCGGCTGGTCCGGACGCACCATGCGGAAATTACGATGCCACAGCGGTCCTGCCTGCCCCCTGGACCATGTCTGCAGCACTATTTTATCACCCCACCTTGGAGTCTCCGGAATTCTGAAATGTATACGGTTGAGCGCCCAGAACAGATTACGGCTTCTTAACAGTTCATAACCGCACTTGCAGAATTCGGATCCTTCGTATCCGATTTCCTGCAGCAGATTCTGAAGTGCGACAGGCTTCAGTAGTGAGTTGGGGTCGACTTCGTAGCTGCATATTTCCAGATTGCGCGTAACAATAGGTGCATCCATTGATTTTATTCTTATCTTTGCCTTGATATATGCAAAGATAGTCATTTATATGGCAAATAAAACCGTCTATAAAGATTACGGCCTTGTCAGGGTCGCTGCTGCCACACCCAGGGTTTACCTTGCGGACACTGTGCGGAATACTGCAGAAATTATCCGTCTGTCTTCCGAAGCCGCATCCGGGCAGGCATCGATAGTCGTTTTCCCGGAGCTGTGTGTCACCGGGTACAGTTGCGGTGACCTTTTTGCCCAGAAAGTGTTGACAGATGGCGCCGAAAAGGCTGTGGAAGAGATTGCGGCCGCCGGACTTCCTTCGGGAGTCCTCATTGCAGTCGGCGCTCCCGTGCTCCATGCTGGAAGGCTGTATAACTGCGCAGTCCTTATAAAGGGTGGAAAGATTCTCGGGCTTGTGCCGAAGATTTATCTTCCGAATTCCGCCGAGTTTTACGAACGCCGGTGGTTCGAGAGCGGTGCGGACGCGGACAGCGAATTCACTTTTGCCGGTCAGAAGGTGCGCATGTCTGCAAGACAGTTGTTTTCCGTCGGAAAGGCTGTCGTCGGAGTAGAGATCTGCCAGGACCTGTGGGTTCCGGTTCCGCCAAGTTCTTTCGCCGCCCTCGCCGGAGCGAATGTAATACTGAACCTGTCTGCTTCCAACGAAGCCGTTCTTAAGCATGACTATAGGAAACTTCTTGTAACATCAACGGCAGCAAGGCTTTATGCCGCATATGTCTATTGCAGCAGCGGATACGGCGAGTCCACTTCGGACCTTGCGTGGGCAGGCTCCACCTTTATCTGCGAATCTCTTTCAGTCCTTGCCGAGAACGAGCGTTTCAGCCGGGAGTCGTCCATTATCTATGCTGACGTCGATGTAGAGAAACTTGACTGCATCAGGGCGAAGAGCCCCAACTTCAGGGATGACATTTCTTCCGGTGCGGACGGATATACCATTGTTGACGGAGGGCAGGCCTTCCCGACCGATTTCGGAGCAAAACTATACAGGAGCGTTGCGCCCCATCCTTTCGTGCCTGAAGGTGATGAACTTGCAGGACGCTGCAGTGAAATACTATCCATACAGGTAGCCGGCCTATGCACACGTCTGGACCATATCGGATGCAAAAAGGCCGTCGTCGGTATTTCCGGCGGGCTTGATTCTACTCTGGCATTGCTTGTCAGCGTACTGGCCTTCGATAAACTGGGTCTTGACCGGAAGGGCATCATAGGAGTAACCATGCCCGGTTTCGGCACATCATCGCGCACAAAAAGCAATGCGGATTATCTGATGGAGGGCCTCGGCATTACCTGCCGCGAAATCTCCATAGTGCCTTCCGTAACTCAGCATCTGCAGGATATAGGGCACAGCCTGAATGATCCGGATGCTACTTACGAGAATGCCCAGGCTCGCGAAAGGACACAGATTCTCATGGATATAGCAGGTCAGGAGGGCGGAATAGTTGTCGGAACCGGAGATCTGTCTGAACTTGCACTTGGCTGGTGTACATACAACGGAGACCATATGTCGATGTACGGCGTGAACGCTTCTGTGCCGAAAACTCTCGTCCGTGCCCTGGTTTCCTTTGCTTCAAACAGCCACTTCAGCAGTTTGAAAGCGGTGCTTGACGATATCCTTGACACCCCCATTTCTCCTGAACTTCTGCCTTCTGCCTCCGACGGCACGATTCTTCAGGTAACCGAAGATCTTGTCGGACCATACGAACTGCACGATTTCTTCCTTTATAATTTAATGCGATGGGGCTATGCTCCGGAAAAGGTGCTTTTCTTTGCAGAGAAAGCCTTCGCAGGAAAATACGACGGTACTGTAATTGCAAAATGGCTGAAGGTCTTCTGCAAGCGCTTCTTCAGCCAGCAGTTCAAGCGCAACTGTATGCCCGACGGCCCGAAGGTGGGCAGTGTATCCCTCTCGCCACGCGGCGACTGGCGAATGCCAAGCGACGCTTTCTCAACCCTTTGGGTAGATGGAACGGTATAAAAAAAGGCGGCGGATTGATTCCGTCGCCTTTCAGTACACCCTCAGGGGCTCGAACCCTGGACCCATTGATTAAGAGTCAATTGCTCTACCAGCTGAGCTAAGGGTGCATTATTGTCAAATTACTGTGACCCGTTCGGGGCTCGAACCCGAGACCCCCACATTAAAAGTGTGATGCTCTACCAACTGAGCTAACGAGTCTCCGTTTTGGGATTGCAAAGGTATAACTTTGCAGTTAATAATCCAAATTTTTTTAACTTTTTTTACTCGCCTGTCAGCACATTGCGGAGCTGATCCACGGTATCGGCGATTTTTCCGTCGGGGGAGAGCTCTGAAAGTGCCGCAGCGAGATCTTCCTTCGGCCTGAAACCCCATGTGACCGCTACAACATCCACTCCTCCGTTGACCGCAGTGAGAATATCCGTGCGGGAATCACCGGCCAGTATGGTTTTCCCTTTGAGGCATTGTGCGCTGCGGACTGCGTTTTCTACAATGGCAGGATCCGGCTTGAGCGGTGCTCCTTCGCGGTTGCCGGCAATCTCCACGAATCCGACATCCGGGAAAAACCTTTTCACAAGATGTTCCGTTCCTTCCTGGAATTTGTTGGATGCGACTGCCAGACGGATGCCTGCTTTATATAGATGCACGAGCAATTCCGTGATACCTTCGTAGGGTCTTGTGTATACGTCAATGTGTGAAGTGTAGTATGCCCTGAAGTCTTTCAGCGCCGAGTCTAAATACTCTGAATCCGCACGCAGTTCCTGCGGAAGAGCTTTTGTTACAAGATCCTTTATCCCGTGGCCGACCATTCCTTTGTATTCATCCATATCGTGCAGGGGCAGACCGCGCAGGGCAAGAGCGTGGTTCACGGCTGTTCCCAGGTCCTTGATTGTATTCAAAAGGGTGCCGTCAAGATCAAAAATAACGAGTTCGTACTTCATTGTCTGCTAAGATAGCAAAATAAATCCGTATATTAGCGGGAGAATAACTGTATAGAAATGACAAACCATATCGTAATCATGGCCGGCGGACAGGGGACAAGGCTTTATCCTCTGAGTACGGCTGAAAAGCCGAAGCAGTTCCTTGACCTTCTTGGGGTGGGGAAGACCCTTATCCAGATGACTTATGAAAGGTTCAAAACGGTTGACCATGAAGCCCGCATCTGGGTTGTTACTTCGAGGGACTATGTCCACTGGATAAAAGAGCAGTTACCAGACATTCCGGACGAGCAGATTCTGGCTGAACCGGCTCCCAGGAACACCGCACCGTGCATTTCCTATGCAATTTGGAAGATAAAGGCCAAATATGGCTTGTGTAACATAGTTGTTAGCCCCTCTGACGCTTTTGTTTCATCGCCTGATTTATATGCAGTTACAATTAATAAGGCACTCGATTTTGTAAGTAATGACAGACCGTCTGTAGTGTGTGTCGGAATCAAGCCGACGGATCCGAATACGGGTTATGGATATATTGAAATCTCTCCTGAAAAATGTTCTCAAGATATTGATAATCAGGGAGATATTGTAAAAGTGTCGTCATTTCGCGAAAAACCGGACAAAGAGACTGCAAAACGCTACCTGGAGGCTGGAAATTACTTCTGGAATGCCGGTATTTTTGTCTGGAACACCAGGACGGTTGAGAATGAAATACGTCGGTTCGCCCCTCAGATTGCAAGCGTGATGGACGAGATTTCCCCCTCCTTCTATACCCCGTCGGAAGACTCGGAACTTGCCCGTCTTTTCCCCACCTGCGAGAAGATTTCCATCGACTATGCCGTCATGGAAAAATCTCCTCATGTCTGGTGTATTCCGGCCGACTGGCCATGGGATGACCTGGGCAGTTTCGCTGCCATAGAAAAAGTCACCGGGCGCCCGATTCCTCAGGAAATCAAAGACGCCCAGGACGAATATCAGCGAAATAAGAAATAGTCCTCCGGAGACTACAACTTGTGAGCGTGAAGCATGGCGACGGGATCCAGCGCCTTGTCGAGTTCTTCCTTGCTCATGAGGCCTTTCTCCAGAACAATGTCGTAAACGCTGCCACCGGTTACAAGGGCTTCCTTTGCTACTTTTGTGCTGTTCTTATAGCCGATATAAGGGTTCAGGGCCGTTACGATGCCTATTGAATTCTTCACCATTTCATAGCAATGTTCCTTATTGACTGTAATGCCCGTGATACACTTCTCGCGGAGCGTATTCATCGCATTGGTGAGCCAAGTGATGCTTTCGAGTATGGATTCCGCGATTACGGGCTCCATAACGTTGAGCTGCAGTTGGCCGGCTTCTGCGGCAAATGCTACGGTAGTGTCGTTTCCGATAACCTTGAAGCATACCTGATTGGTAACCTCGGGGATAACGGGATTGACCTTTCCGGGCATGATGGATGAACCGGGGGCCATTGAAGGAAGGTTGATTTCATGCAGTCCGCAACGGGGACCGGAGGCCATGAGGCGGAGATCGTTGCAGGTCTTGCTGAGCTTGATTGCCAGTCTCTTCAAGGCGGCGGAGTAACTGACGTATGCTCCTGTGTCGGGTGTGGCCTCCACAAGGTCGGGGGCGGGGATCATCTCATCTCCGCAAAGTTCGCTCATGCGCTTTGTGCAGAGTTCGGCAAAGCCTGGAACCGCGTTCAGACCTGTCCCGATAGCTGTTCCTCCCATATTTATCTCTTTAAGCAACACTGCGTTGCGTTCAAGGTTCGCAAGTTCTTCTTCAAGATTGTTTGCAAATGCATTGAATTCCTGGCCGGATGTCATCGGAACAGCATCCTGAAGCTGGGTGCGGCCCATCTTCAGAATGTCCTTGAATTCTTCACCCTTTGCGCGGAATGCATCGATCAATTCCTTGAGCGCTTTCTCAAGGTGCTTGTTCATTCTTACGAAAGTATAACGGAAAGCGGTGGGATAAGCGTCATTGGTCGACTGTGCGCAATTCACGTGGTCGTTGGGGGAGCAGAACTGATATTCGCCTTTCTTGTGACCCATGATCTCCAGGGCACGGTTTGCAATCACCTCATTTGCGTTCATGTTCACGGAAGTGCCGGCACCGCCCTGCATCATGTCGACGGGGAACTGGTCGTGCAGTTTTCCTTCCACAATCTCCTTGCATGCCTTGCAGATTGCGTCGGAAATCTTTGCATCGAGTGCACCGAGTTCTGCGTTTGCGGATGCGGCAGCCCACTTTACGTATGCCATAGCGATTATATACTCGGGATAATCGCTCATGTGGGTGTTGGAAATCTGATAATTGTTGATTGCCCTTTGGGTCTGCACGCCATAGTATGCATCAGCAGGTACCTGAAGTTCGCCGATGAGGTCGGACTCAATTCTGAATTTGGTTTGTTCCATAGTGCTATTCAAAGTATTTTAATGACTTGTTTAAAATAGTCTCAAGTTCTTCTTTAGGCGTTGTCAATTCCAGGGGGAAACTCCATGCAACCACCCTGTAATTGCTTGCCTTATATAAAACGCCTGCACCCGTCCGATTGGTGAAAGAACCGATTAAAATTGCATCTTTTGATGCCGGCCGTATGGCTCCGGCAGTTTCGGCGCAGTAACTTTCTTCATTCAGTTCGTTCGTGAAATGGTATTCCCGGCCGTCAGCCCTGACCACTCCGTTGACCGAACCCCTGGAGGTGGACCAGCGGTATCCGAGTGTGCCTGTGATGAATTTGCGCGCATTTTCCTGGTAAGCCGTGTCACCTATAGGATAAATCTCATCCCATGCATCTGTCGCGATGTATGAGCCGGAAATGAGGATATTGCATCCTGCCTCTGTGGCGGCTGACAGCGCTTCGCGGAGAGCGGCAGGGAAAACCTTGAACCGGGCCTCCTTCCTGCCGTTGCCTACGAGTGTGCTTATCTGCTTGCCGCAGATGAGGTCAACAGCGTAATAGCCGGCCGCGGATGCATTTTCGAAGGCTTTCCGGCTCATGGAACAGAAACTGCAGCCAAGTTTCAGAAGTGCCCTTCCGTGAACGGCGGGATAATCGAAGCTGTTGCCCGCGGGCTGGAATCCAGCCATATCGGTGTCGCTTGCACCGAATCCGGGGGCGACGTTGTTGACATACTTGCGGTCGCGGCGGTATTCATAGCTTTCACCCGCATAGGAAATGTCCCTGATATAAGGAACCCCTCCGTCAATCCCCGAATCGAAGCCTGCATATTTCTCGGAATCGAACCATGAAGGCGCGCTTATCCTGTCGAAATTGTTGACTATCAGTATTTTCTTCGCTTCTGCGGAAGCGATGCCAATGCTCAGTATTTCAGAAGGGAAACTCCTGCCTCCACGGTTGTAAGCCTCTACCTTATAGGAGTAGACGTGCCCGGGACTCACCGGCATTTCGGCGCGGCAGTCCCTGACGCGTACTCCACTGTCAAATACGCCGTCATCGACTCTCGTATAAACGATATATCCGTCCGGAGTGGCAGTTGGTTCTTTTTCATCGTTGCGCGCCTTCCATTCAAGCACGGCCTTGCCTTCTTCTCCGAACACAAGGGAAAACGCCTCCACCGGCAGGGGACTGACCACATAAGTCTCTGAGTAATAAGTACTCAGGAATTTAAGCATACCTTTGTAAACCGCCCGGCAGGCATCGAAACGGAATTGCGGATCGAGTCCGAATTTCATATCGGCGAAGTTCTGGTGCGAGAGCAGTTCCAGAAGCATGCCGGGCACATCGGTAGTGCGGCATTCGGAATAGGAGCGGTTCCAGAGCCCGCGCCTTGTCCAAAGGGAGTCGTAGTCCGAGCGGAGGTCGTTTACGATCTGCGTCTGGACGTAATCAGCGAGCATCCTGCATGCAGCCCTGTCCGGCCCTTTCGAGAATTTGCGCTTGCCGTCCGCTTTCAGGGTATAGATGGAAAGGGTGCCGACTATGGAATCGTTCGGCGTGACGCCTGCATCCGTATGGAAAGCAAGCGACATGTCAATCGG
>Ga0265298_10003510_pt1 | contig 20661 bp, 18 predicted proteins | sample AusTroGonzalo_MG_3_FD_193486 | JGI IMG/M metagenome (GOLD analysis project Ga0265298, IMG submission 193486) | Bovine rumen microbial communities from tropical cattle in Woodstock, Queensland, Australia - Gonzalo_01 | ecosystem: Host-associated > Mammals > Digestive system > Stomach > Rumen ... | reverse complement strand
TGCCCGTCTCCACGTCGTGGACGTTATTGCCCAGATGCTCATGCAGGGCAAGAGCAATGGCAGCATGTACTTCGTTTTTGTTCATTGTCAATTATCATTTATCCGCTCGGCCTGCAATGATGCTTGCCAGAGCAGGAATTGTCAATTACATAGGAATGTTACCATGCTTCTTGGCGGGCAGGGCATCGCGCTTAGTAGCGAGCTGAGCCAGACCGCGGCAGATGCGGAAGCGGGTGTTGCGTGGCTCGATGACGTCGTCGATGTAGCCGTACTTGGCAGCCTGATAGGGATTAGCGAAGAGCTCGTTGTACTCGTCCTCCTTCTCGGCGATGAAGGCCTTAACGTCCTCGCCGGCTTCCTTCTTGGCCTTGGCTTCCTTAGCATAGAGCACGGCAGCAGCACCGCTGGCACCCATCACGGCAATCTCAGCAGAGGGCCATGCATAGTTCAGGTCGGTGTGGAGCTGCTTAGAGCCCATCACGATGTGAGAACCACCGTATGACTTACGCAGTGTGACCGTAATCTTGGGCACTGTTGCCTCGCCATAAGCGTAGAGCAGCTGGGCACCGTGCAGGATGACGGCGTTGTACTCCTGACCAGTACCGGGCAGGAATCCGGGAACGTCAACGAGCGACACGATAGGAATATTGAAGGCGTCGCAGAAACGTACGAAGCGTGCACCCTTACGGCTGGCGTTCACGTCGAGCACACCAGCATAGCATGTGGGCTGGTTGGCTACGATACCAACGCTCTGACCGTTGAAGCGGGCAAAGCCGACGATGATGTTCTTGGCGAACTTAGGCTGTACCTCGAAGAACTCGCCATTGTCGGTAATGGAACCGATGACCTTATACATATCGTAGGCCTCGTTGGGGTTCTCGGGAATAATCTCGTTGAGCGAGTCCTCCATGCGGTTGATGGGGTCGTCGCACTTCTTGCGGGGAGCCACCTCCATGTTGTTCGAGGGGATGTAGCTCAGCAGCGTCTTAATCATCTGCAGGCCTTCCTCCTCAGTCTTAGCGGTGAAGTGTGTAACACCCGACTTGGTTGAGTGCACTGATGCACCACCGAGATGCTCCTGGTCGATGTCCTCGCCCGTAACGGTCTTCACCACCTTCGGGCCTGTGAGGAACATATAGGAGGTGCCCTCCATCATCAGCGTGAAGTCAGTCAGTGCCGGGCTGTAAACAGAGCCACCGGCGCAGGGACCGAAGATACCGCTAATCTGGGGAATAACGCCCGATGCCAGGATGTTACGCTCGAAAATCTCAGCGAATCCTGCCAGTGAGTTGATACCCTCCTGAATACGTGCGCCGCCTGAGTCGTTGATACCGATGACGGGAGCGCCCATCTTCATGGCCATATCCATAACCTTGCAGATCTTCTGGCTCATGGTCTCGCTCAGCGAACCGGCGTGAACCGTGAAGTCCTGTGCAAAGACGAATACCAGACGGCCCTCGATGGTACCGCTACCGGCAACAACACCGTCGCCGGGGAACTGCTTCTTCTCCATGCCGAAGTTGTGACAACGATGCTCTTTGAACATGTCGTACTCTTCGAACGAGCCTTCATCCAGCAGCATGTCAATACGCTCGCGGGCTGTGTACTTGCCGCGGTCATGCTGCTTCTGTATGGCTTTCTCACCACCACCGAGACGTGCCTGTTCGCGCTTCTCGATGAGTTGCTTAATCTTTTCTAACTGCTTGCTCATTGTTTTTTATTTCAATTATCAATTGTCAATTGTATTTACTCTGGGTGCTCACAAAGTTCTGTCAAGACGCCGCATGTCGACTTGGGATGCAGGAAGGCAATGTTCAGACCCTCAGCGCCCTTACGGGGTTTCTCGTCAATGAGGCGAACGCCCTTCTCTGAAACCTCGGCCAGTGCGTTAGCCACACCGTCCTCAATGCAGAAAGCCACGTGGTGTACACCCTTGTTACCTTTGTCGAGCCACTTCTGGATGGTGCTCTCAGGTGATGTGGGCTCCAGGAGTTCCAGCTTCACTTCACCACACTTCAGGAAAGCGGTCTTCACCTTCTGGTCTTCCACTACCTCAGTTGCGTAACACTCCAGTCCCAGCACGTCCTTGAAGAACGGCAGGCTCTCTTCGATACTCTGGACAGCAATGCCCAGATGCTCAATGTGTGAAATCTTCATATCGTTAATACGTTAGTAAATGATATTCCCTGCAAAGGTACTTAAATAAAAATGAACACAAGCCCTTTGCGTTTAACATTATCATTTTTTAACGCAGTTTCAATTGTGAATTGTATAATTATAAATTGATTAATTGTGAATCGCCAATTATCAATTGTCCACTACTACAGCTCTCCCACATCCACCAGGCCATTCACTACCACATGGATAATGATATCGACCATCGAGCGGGCACGCAGTTTCTCCATAATATTCTTGCGATGGGTAATTACCGTTGTAGTGCTGATGTTCAGGCGGTCGGCGATTTCCTTGTTTATCAGGCCCTTGGCCAGCATGATGGCTACCTCCTGTTCGCGTGGTGACAGCAGAGGTGTCGGCATCTGCATTTGTGTCATGACGGCCGGATTGCCGTGAGGCATCTCTGAGGGCATTCCCGGATGGTGTGGTGAGTGGCCCTGATGGTGCAGACGCATAATGGACTTCACCAGACTCTTCTGGTCCTGGCAGACGTTGAGCGTAGGCACGCCCTGTACCTGTAGGTCACCGTTCACCAGTACTATCGAGCGGCTTGCATTGTTGCGGAAGAAAAGGGCATGCTCGAAGTAGATGCGCGAGGCCACGAAATAGTGCACGAACGTCTGTTCGCTGCAGGCCTGCAGTTCGTCGAATGACAAGAACGTGCAGATCTCCACCTTTGGCATCATGTCAGACAGAATCTGCTGCAGTCCCAGTCCCGACAGCACGTTCGGGTCGATAATGGCTATTGAGAAATCCCTCTGTGGTATCATCCTTTAATTCTTGCGCTTAGGTACATACTGGCTGGCTATGCGGCTCATCATGCTCTGCTTCTCTGTGACCCGTTCCAGAATCTTCCAGTCTATGCGGTAATCGATTTTCTCCTCAATGGCAATGCGGTTCTTCGACAGCCATTTAATACGCAGAACACCCTTGGGCAGCTTATAGCTGTTCTTGTCAATGTACGATATCTGATTGACAATGCCGCCATCCTTTTTCATAATAATGGCAAGACTCTGGGGGGTATACAGATAATATACATTGTTATATTTGCTGGTTTCGTAGTTCTGAAGCATCTCCGGCAGTGCTTTCTTTGCGTCGCGCAGTTCGTCAACATCGCCCAGCACGCGCCATGTGCCTAGCAGCGGATTCTTGCTATCGGCGGCGGTAGGAACGAAGTTCAGCGCGTCGAAGGCCAGACGTCCCTCCGGTGAGTACTGATTAGCCTCGTATTTCTCTATGCACCAATCGTTCTTGGGAAAATGAACGTGATTAGAGGTCGTACTCCACCATTTCAGTGTGAAGTGGTTAGCATCGCTGTCATAGATCAGCGATTTTCTGTCGTATTCAGACTTGGGCTGGTCGCCGGTATATTCGAATACGCATCGGTCGGTATTTGCAACTTGGAATACCTCTTTCTGCACGCTGATCGTCAGTGTCACGCTGTCGGAGCAGAATTTGTACTGGTCGTAGGGGGCCTTCACTTCTCCCAGCTTCCCCGTAAGCGTAATCATCTTATAGATGCCTCGTGGGTTCTCCGTCTGTGCTGATGCCCCTATAGTCAGGACAGCCAGCATGATAGTATATACGATTCTCTTGTTCATTGTTTATGAGTAGGGGCTTAATTGGTCTGTTACTTTGATATATTGGAATATATACGGTCGAAATGCTGACGGAGCAGAGTGGGCTGGGCAATGATATTGCGCAGTTCATTGAGCCGACGCTCATTGGGGGAGCCCGGAATCCAGAGACGGATGTAGCCGTTGACAGAGTATTTCTCGTCCATGTGCTGGCGGAAGCGCTGCCATTGTTGCTCGTCATCGAGTTCAGGGTAGTTGGCCAGTCCAAACTCTATGGCACGACGGAATACTGTGTCGATGTCGATGTCGCGGTCGGCTTCGGCAATAATCTTGCCGTAGAGGGAACGTGGCGCATGGCTGGCAGAAGCGCGATGGTCTTCAACGGCCTCGCGCATAATCCTGATTTGTTCTGGTGAGAACCAGCGACGCAGTCGGGCATCGGCAGCAAGAATCTTGCCTCCGGTGATGTGGTGAACAGCCCGGGGACCTGACATGCCAAGGTCGTGATAGGCGGCAATGGCATAGACCATATTGATGTCGGCACCAGTGGGTCTTACGAGGTCAAGGGAGTTACGTATGACGCGTGTGACGTGCTCCAGGTTATGGGCACGGTCGAAATCGGCATACTTGGGGAGTATCTGTGTTTCGACAAATTCGACGAGATCAAGACTGGGCGTATTCATAGTTCAAGTAAATGGTGAGACATTGACCTTTCATCAGAGGAGCAGAAGTCCGAGGGCGAAGGTGAGGCCATAGATAAAAATATTGCGTGCCGTCTGTCCAAGACAACGGTTAAGCTCCTTGCCTCGGTCAATACGCTTAATATTCAGATAGGTGAGAATGTGAAGCAGCAAGTAGATGACTGGCAACAAGGTGGCCAGAGGATGGCCGGCTATCCAGGCTGCACCACCGAGGATGCAGGCGGTGATGCCCGTCGCCAGATAAGCAGCACGGCTGTTCTCATCGCCAATCTTCACAACCAGCGTCATCTTTCCTGCCTCACGGTCAGTATCGCGGTCGCGATAGTTGTTGACCAGCAGCAGGGCATCGATAACGAGACCGCAGGCTACAGAGGATACAAAGACGAACCACGTACACGTGTGCAATTGTATATAATAGGTGACACAGACCGGCACTATACCAAAGAACAGGAGCACGAGCAGATCGCCCATGCCAAGGTAGGAGAGATGGGTGGTGTAAAGGAAGCAGAAGACGATGCAGAGCACGCCAACGAGCACCATCTCAAGACCACCGAACCAGATAAGCGGCAAGCCGACGATAGCGGCCAGACAAGTGGTGAAGGCAATGGCCCGCTTCATGCTGTCGAGCTTCACCCAGCCTTGCGCGCAAGCACGTGGCGGTCCGAGTCGTGTCTCGCGGTCGTCGGTGCCTTTGACGAAATCAAAGAAATCGTTGATCAGGTTTGCATCTATCTGCATGATAAATGCAAACAGGAAACACAACACCAATGGCAGCCACTGGAATGGTGCACCCTCATACTGTTGTGCATCTACCCACGCCCATGCTCCGCCAATCATGACGGGAACGGCAGCTCCGGTGAGTGTCTTGGGACGAGTGGCAAGCAGCCATGCTTTTAATGAGTTCGTTTTAACCATTGACGATTGACCATTAACCATTGAACATTAACCTTTAACCAATAACCCTTAACCCTTATCCATGAACCCTTAATTGAAGAAGTTCCATGATATGCCGAAGCGAAGGATGGAGCCATTGGTAGGATAGTGAGGGGCAGTGAATGCCATGCGATTGGCGCTGCCGTTAGCAACATTGCTCATCATGATGAAGAAGCGGGCGTGCTTCAAGTGCATGTTAGCATAGACGTTGACGAAAGGATATCCGCCAAGTTTCACGCGACTTTCTTCGTTCTGCTGGATGGCAAACTGGTTGATCATCGGACAGAAGTCGGGGGCATAGTACTTGGTGAAGTAGGTGCAGTCGGCTCCCAGATCAACGGTCAACACACCAGCCACGAGGAAGTGTAGGTAGAGATTGGAATAGACGTTGAGTGTGGGGAGCGGCAACACGTTCTTGTCGCTGCTGTTCTGATAGGTTACAACGTTATCCCAATGCAAGGGGCCGAGCTTCAGATCCTGCTGCAGTTGTGCGGTGAGCAGATTGATGTTGCCGCTCTTTTGGAATACGCCTGCAGAGTAGTTACTGACCATATCGACAAGACGGTCGTACGTCATGCCGTAGTAGGTGTAGTTCTGTATCTCCTCAATGGCAACACGCAGTTGTGTGTGCGTCTTGCGGTAGGAGAATCGGCCTTCGATGCGTGTACGTGTCTCCTTGTCCAGATTGTCGTTGTCCCACCAGAAGTTACGGGCGTGGTAGTGGCGCTGGTAGAATAGGGGATTCAGACGATGGAAGAAGGCTGATGCGGCCAACTGGACGGTATCGCCCAGGAAGCGGAAATTCAAGTCGGTGTCAAAGTCGGCCTTCAACTGTCCGGCATCCTCACCGGCCACCCACAACTCGGCTGTGGCATTGTAGTGCAGCGTCTGGCCCTCGGTCTTCGACAGCTTGCCGCCGATGCTGACATTATGCTCGGTTACCTTTGAGTTGATGGGAGTATTGACGTCACCATCGGCTGACTTGCGATGGACGATGGTATCGGGCAGTTGGAAACTGCGTACCTCGTGGGCTATGAAGGCTTTCAGGCCTGCCTTGGCGTATTTGTTAAAGCCTTCGACAAGAGCCAGTGCAAAGGTATTCTTCAGTCGGAAGTGCTTGGTGTCGTCACCGATGCTGTCGCCAGGCAGATAGGTGTTGGCATAGAAGTCCGACGGACTACTGTAGGCGATATAGCTGCGGCGATAGTTATCAAGCTCAAGGGTGTGAATGAAACTGGTGACGGGCACAAACTCACGCTGCGGAACGGTGTCGGCCTGTGCTCCATCGTTGACGTTCTTGACAGACATAGTGTCTTTCGGCAGAATACGGTAGAAGCCCAAGTTGTAGCGGTGCGTCAGAAAGACGTGCTCGTTGTCGTTGCGGTTCCAGTTGTATGAGAGTATGGTCGGAATCTCATTCTCCGAATAGCTGTCGCTGAATGACTCGGGGTGTGTGATGTAGTCGTCGCGGCCTATGCCTCCGTTCTCGGCTGTCTTCTGATGACGTTTCGTGAGCAGCAGGTGCATCTGGTAATTGTCGCCCAGGTAAGAGGTAAAGAGGGTGGCATTAAAGTGTGACGTGCTCTGGTTGCTGAAGTAGCCACGGGCATAGGCGTAGTTCAAGTCGAAGCCACCTCCCAGTCGTTTGTTGGCGTTGACGGCAAAGAGTGCATCGATACGATCCTCGCCATTGGTTTTGTCGCCGCAGCTGTAGTAGCTCATGTTGGTGATGGGCGACAGGGTATTGGTGAAACGGAACTCGTCGGGCTCGCGGTTCACATAGCTGTAGGGCTGTGTAAAGATGAACTGACGCGACTCCTTGCGGTCGATGAAGATGCGGTTCTGGCGAGCCGTGTAGTTGTTGCCGGTAGTGTTGTATTCGCCGAACTGCCCCTCATTGAAGGTAGTACGCATAAAAAGGTGGGGAAGCGTATCGACCTCAACAGGACGGATGTCGCCAAAACGGCGGTCAACAGTCCAGGCACTGATACCGATGGGTATGGGCTTCGTCGTTGACGTGTCGTTGCTGTTGGGATTGAAGTTCTGGCTGCGCTGGCTGTCCTGACTTTGCAACTTGCCGTCGATGGTCTGCGGAACGTCGGTCAAACGGTCGTTAAAGCGGCTCTCGTTGATTTGTGCAAAGAGCGTCAGAGGGGTGGCTGCCAGACAGAGCAGTAAGATCCTGAACGGTTGTTTCATGTCAGATTTTCATGAGTCGTAGTGTGACCTCTGCAAACTTCAGAACGCAGGAGGCAATGAGCAGATAAGTACCAACATCCTTGCCGGCCTTGAAATAGAACACCATACCGACAATGGCTGTTAGTATAAACAGCGTGTTGAGCACCTGACGCAACAAGAAGAAGCGTCCGCGCTCCTCTCCAATACGATCCATCATTTCAGCAGGCTCTCCAATTTGTTGAACAGATAGTCCTTGCGGTCGATAGTCTTGCGACGGAACTTGCCACTGACGCGCGACAGCTTATTCTGCTTCTTGTTCAGCCCCCACTTGTCTGTAATCCATTCCTCTGCCTTGTAGTTCATGGCCGTACGCTCTTCCTCATAGAGATAGAAGATGTTGGTCATCGACACTTCGGCACGACCGTCAAAGCAGTCAACAGCCAGTGAGTAGAACAGACGGGTGCGGTCAAGCACGAGCGCTGTTGACTTGAACACAAGCCACTCCTGATAAGTGCCGATAAGCTGGTGCTGGGCAGGATCGGCTACCGTTACACGGCTCTGGTCAGACTGGTTGGCCTCCTTGGTCATCTTCTGCAGGTAGCTCTCAACGATAGCATAAACCTGGTCAGCACTCTTACCGGGAGCCTGGATGGTAGTGCGGAATACAACCTTGCCGTTCTCCTCGGGTACTGCACCGACGAGGTATTTGGCATCCGGATTCTGATTTTTCACTGCACTGGGTTCGGGCATCTCCCAAGTGTTCTGTGCGGCTGCACAAAGGGGCATGCAGAGCGCAAAAGCTAATATAATTTTCTTCATGATAATGTTGCTTTATTGTTGATTTGTCGTGCAAAATTACGAATAATCTTTGGGAAAAACGGCATTAATTACATTTTTTTATTAAAAAATAGGCAAAAAATTTGGAATGTGTCAAACTTTTGCGTATATTTGCCACGGAAAACTTTTTACTATTTCAATAGTTGTAGGATATGGCAAAATACAACATTACTGAAAAAAAAGAGAAAGAGGCCGTCTATCGTAGCCTTGTTAGTCCTGGTCTAATGGATGAGTTAAAGGAGAAGATTCTTAACATCATCGTGATGCAGAAGAAGTATAAGGACAAGAACTATTCTGCAAAGCGACTTGCTGAGGACCTTGGAACGAACACACGTTACATCTCTGCAGTTGTCAACGTGCGTTTCCACATGAATTACACATCGTTTATTAACAAGTATCGTATTGAGGAGGCCATGTCGATTTTGGTTGACAGACGCTACCAGGACCTGAAAATGGAAGATGTCAGCGACATGGTGGGCTTCGCCAACAGGCAGTCGTTCTATGCGTCGTTCTACAAGATTATGAACATGACGCCGCGTGAGTACCGTCTGCAGCACTTGGCACAGCATCCCTCACAAAAAGCAAAGAAGCCAAAGAACTGAACAACATTTTTGATGACAACATTCAATTATCGTGATGAGCGGTTCGCTGATGTGCAACTGCTCAGGTATAGGCTTGAGGCTTTCGATAAGCTGTCTTTACAGCAGAAAAGCCTCATTTTTTATCTCTCACAAGCCACCCTTTACGGTCGCGACATCACCTTCGACCAGTATGGAAAGTACAACCTCCGCATCCGGAAGATGCTGGAGGTCGTTTATTCTGACCTCACCGTCAGTCACGACACCGACGACTTCCGCGCTTTGGAAGTCTATCTGAAGCGTCTCTGGTTCTCAAGCGGCATCTACCACCACTATGGCTGCGAGAAATTTGTGCCAGGCTTCACTGCCGACTACCTACGACGTGTACTTCATCAGGTTGATGAGCGCCGGCTGCCGCTTGCCGAAGGGCAGACCGTTGACGAGTTCCTTGACGAACTGGAACCCGTCATCTTCGATTCCTCGGTGCTTCCGAAACGTGTGAACAAGGCCGATGGCGAAGACCTGGTGCAGACCTCTGCCTGCAACTTCTACGATGGTGTGACGCAGCAGGAGGCCGAGCAGTTCTATGCCGCCAAGAAAGCCGGTAACGACGAGGAACCGCCGTCTTACGGACTCAACACCACGCTGGTGAAACGCGACGGACAGCTTTGTGAAGAAGTGTGGAAGGCCGATGGACGCTATGGCCGTGCCATTCGCCACATTATATATTGGTTAAAGCAGGCGGCTGGCGTTGCTGAGAACGACCGCCAGCGCGAAGTCATTGAGACGCTTATTCAGTTCTATGAGACCGGCGACCTGCGCCTGTTCGACCGTTACAGCATCCAGTGGCTGCAATGCCTGGAGGGTAGGGTGGACTTCATCAATGGCTTCATCGAGGTCTATGGTGACCCGCTTGGCTTGAAAGGTTCGTGGGAAGGACTCGTTGAGTATATTGACGAGGAAGCCACCCATCGCACGCGTACCATCGCCAAGAATGCCCAGTGGTTTGAGGACCATTCGCCCGTTGATCCGCGTTTCCGCAAACCGGTGGTCAAGGGTGTCTCAGCCAACGTTATCTGTGCGGCTATGCTGGGTGGCGAGGAGTATCCCTCAACGGCTATTGGCATCAATCTGCCCAATGCCGACTGGATTCGTGCACGTTATGGTTCCAAGAGCATTACCATCTCGAATATCACCGATGCCTACAACAAAGCGGCTCACGGAAACGGCTTCAAGAAAGAGTTTGTCGATGATGCTGCAACGCTCTCGCTTATTGAACGTTATGGTGACGTGTGCGACGACCTGCATACCGACCTCCACGAGTGTCTGGGACACGGCAGCGGACAGTTGCTGCCGGGTGTCGATCCCGATGCCTTGAAGGCCTATGGTAATACCATCGAAGAGGCACGTGCCGATCTCTTCGGACTCTATTACATGGCCGATCCAAAGTTGGTGGAGCTGGGCTTGTTGCCCGATGGCGAGGCCTACAAGGCTCAGTACTACTCATACATGATGAACGGCCTGATGACACAGCTCATCCGCATTACGCCCGGCAATCAGATTGAGGAAGCCCACATGCGCAACCGGGCCCTCATTGCCCATTGGTGTGCTGCTCAGGGCGATGTGGTTACGCTGACGAAGCGCAACGGTAAGACCTACGTCCACATCAGCGACTATGAGGCACTGCGCCAGCTTATAGCTACGCTGTTGGCTGAGATTCAGCGCATTAAGAGCGAAGGAGACTATGAAGCAGCCCGTCAGCTGGTGGAACAGTATGCCGTCAAGGTCGATCCCGTACTGCATGAAGAAGTGCTGGAACGCTACCGTCAACTTGACCTCGCCCCCTACAAGGGCTTCATCAATCCGCAGCTACTGCCGCTCTATGATGACAACGGACAGATAACCGACATCAAGGTCTATTACGGTGAGAGCTACGCCCACCAGATGCTGCGCTACAGCAGCGAATATGCCACCCTTATATAATATCCATCACCGATTATGACATCTACAACCACCGATAAGCTCAAGGAAATCAAACAGTCGTTCCGTCAGATGATGGACGGTGTCGTTGCACAGTCGATGCGCGACAAAGGTCTTAACTACCATCTTAATTGGGGTGCCACACTGCCCCGACTGCGTGAGATGGCCGACGAGTACGGCCAAGACTACGACCTGGCATTGGCACTCTGGAAAGAGAATATCCGTGAGTGTAAGATACTGGCCACCATGATGATGCCGCCCGACAAGATACTGCCCGAGGTTATTGACATCTGGATGGAACAGACTGAGACACAGGAGATTGCCGAGCAGGCTGCCATGAATCTCTACCGTCATCTGCCCTTTGCTGCTGAGAAAGCCTATCAGTGGATAGCCAGCGACCGTCCCCTGTATCAGCTCTGCGGTTTCCACGTGCTGAGCCGTCTCTTCATGAATGGTCAGGAACCCAACGAACGAGGCATTAACGAGTTCATTGACCAGGCACAAGCCGCTCTTAACGGCTCAGACTTGGTAGTGCGCAAAGCCGCCTATAACTGCATCCAGCGCTTTGCCGAACTCGGGCTCGTCTATGAACGCATTGCACAGAGTGCCCTTCGGCAATGCAAGCTTTAATTTCTTAATTAAAGGTCAAGTTGACGCGTGCAGGCTTCAGGCCTTTTCCTTGTACGGTTACCGTTGCACGGCCTTTCTTTCCTGTGCTCCTGACAACGAGTAGGGCACGCCCTTTCCAAACTTTGTGGGTGTTGTCTGTGTAGCGGTCGCAATCTTTGATGTCGGCATTACCGAAGCCGATGAGCGTAGCAGGACCACTAACACTGGCTGTCAACTCGTTGTTGGCGGTGAGGTTCACGGTACCTTTGTCATCTGTCATCTCAACCGTAATGAAAGCGAGATCCTGACCGTCGGCCTTGAAAATTGTGTGGTCAGTTAAGAGGCGTATGTTTTTTGCTTCATCGGCTGTACTGAGTGTTTTGATGCGTCCCCAACAAGTCTGAGCACGTAGTGTGCCCGCTTCATAAGGCACGGTAAAGACAGCTTTGAACTCTGTGTCTTGACTGACATTCTTGGTATCGATGAGCTTGTCATTGAGGAAGAGCTTAACTTGTGGATCTTTCGTGTAGACTTCCACTTCGATGTTCTTACCCTCATGTCCAGGCCATGTCCAGCTCTCATAGGTAGGCCATACGCTCCACATCGTGGTGTGTATCTTTCCGTAATAGCCATCGGGCTCCTTCACCGCCATGTATAGACCATTATCGTCTTTTGGCGTGGTACTCATCTGGCCATCCTTCCATTCATGCTCCGGCATGTCTATGGCTTTTCTCCACAACATCTCGCGGTAGTGGCTGATGGGCTTGCGCTGACCTATGAGGTCGATGTCGCCACAGTAAGCTGCATGGTTGGGGAACATCGGCCCCTCCCACGGTTCTTTGGCAGGCTCGCCTTCATAGTACCAGCGTCCGATGCCCGACTCTCCCAGATAGTCGATGGCAGTCCACACAAAGTCGCCAATGACCCATGGCTCGTCCTGCACCTTTCGATAGTTGCGCCAGGTGTCGCGCGAATAGCTCTCCGTCTGCACCATCACACGGCTGGGCACGCGCTCGTGGTCGCTCAACGACTTATGAATCATGTAGTTGTAGCCCACGATGTCGTGCTCGGCTGCCAGTGGATCGTAGATGTCCCACTCGGGGTCCCATGCGCAGAGTGCGGAGGTGACGGGACGCTTCTGAGGGTCGAGCTGACGGCAGAGTGTGTTCAGGTTGTGGGCGGTCTTCACCACCTCAATCTTCTTGCGCTCGATGACCTCATTGCCCGTTGACCAGCAGAACACGCAGGGGTGGTTGCGGTCGCGCAATACCATCGCCTTGATGTCCTCCTGCCACCACTTGTCGATGAGTGTGGAGTAGTCGTAATCGTTCTTTTTGTCGCGCCAGCCGTCGAAAGCCTCGTCGATGACCAGCAGTCCCAGTTCGTCACAAGCCCTGAGGAATGTCTCTGATGGCGGATTGTGTGACGTGCGAATGGCATTGAAGCCAGCCTCCTTCAGCAGACGTACACGGCGGTATTCGGCAGCATCGAAGGCACAGGCGCCCAGAATGCCGTTGTCGTGGTGCACGCAGCCACCATTGAGCACGATAGGCTTGCCGTTCAGCAACAGTCCTTTCTCAGCGGAATATTCGATGGTGCGGATACCATACGTGACGGGCACGACATCGCCCTCGGCCTCGATTGTCGTATGGTAGAGATAAGGATCGTCGGGCGACCACAGATGGGGATTCTCCACATGAATGGTCTTTTCTATGGGTTTGCGTGAGCCATCCTCCATCACCACCTCAGCCTTTATTTCCACCGTATGGATGTCGGGAGTAGCCACGTTCACGCTCCATTCGTCGATGTATCGCTTACCTGTCGTCAGCAGCCACACATGGCGGTAGATGCCCGAACCGCTGTACCAGCGGCAGTTCTTCTGCTGCGAGTTGTCCACCTTGACGACAATCTCATTCAGTGCTTCATTTTTTAATTCTTTAATTTTTGAATTTTTAAATTTTAAATAGGGCGTGATGTCCACATAGAACGAAGAGTATCCGTAAGGATGACCACCAGCCCGCTGTCCGTTCACATAGACCTCAGCATTCATATATACCCCCTCAAAATACAGGCGCACCTTCTTTTCTCTCAACTCTAAACTCTCCGCTCGACCCGAAGGGGCGCTTTCCTCAGAAAGAACTTTAAACTGTTTCCTGTACCATCCCTTTCCCGTCGGCAGAAAGGCACCATCGTGTCCTGCAGGCGCATCCTTGTCGAAGTCGCCCTCAATGCTCCAGTCGTGTGGTAGGTTGACTGTCCGCCACGTTGTGCTGTCCTTGGAGAACTGCCAGTTGGCATCGAATAATTTCTTACGAGCAATGCCTTGGTGGGCACCGTAGGTTGTAGCAGCCATCAGTAAAGCTGCAAAGAGTGCTGCAATCTGTTTCATTTTAACGGTTAGTGTTACTTCAATTTTGCGGGCATAAAAGTACAAAATTAAAATGGATAACACGCAATTCCTTAACTATTTATAAGATTTTTCTTATAGAAACGCAAATCTCACTGGATTATTAAAAAAGAGAAAAGGGGAAGATCCGACAGAGATATTTATGTAAACATTTTGTTATGCACGCGATATTGATAGTACGAGATAGAGCTGTACGCTGAAACCCCGATAAACACTGGTGCTGCGAGAGGGGCCGATTTTTGCGCGAAACTCATGGAGTATTTCGAAATACTCATTGAGTATTTTTCAAAACTCGTGCCCTTTTGAAAATTTCTCGTGGCCCCGATGAAATATGGGCCGTATCTTGTAAATAATTTTCCAATTTCTCTTATAAGCAACTCCATGAGATACGGTTCTATCTCCCAAAAACGCAATGTCTATCTCCATGAGATACGTTTCTATCTCATTAAGATACGCGGCTATCTCATTGAGATACGATTGAAATTCGTGGCATAGCCCTGGAAAACGTTGAATTAAAATTGTTGCATTGTTGCACTGCAACAATACAACATTCCGGATGGCGTAAAATTGTTGCAGTAAAAATAGGTAAAAATTGTATAATGCTAATAATCAATAACTTAATATTTTTGGTAGTATTGTTGCAGTGAAACAATACAACAAATAAACGACTGTCAACCACATCAGGAAAAGACATTTCTTTTGAGCATGTGGTGGGGTTAATCTGAAAAACGGGAGGTTGACGGGACGTGTCGTCACCACACCTCCCGTGCCTCAAACCCTCTGTGCATCGATGTTTCAGAGCTGTCATAGGTGTATGTGAGGTGTGCTTGCGAATAAACTGTTTTTGGCGCCATCGCCACTGCTGCCACCACGAATCTTTGCATTTTCTTTGATAATAATTTTGCATATTCAGAAATTATCCCTAACTTTGTGGACAGAAACCAATGTACTAAGGGACAGTTCATTCACTGTCACATTAATCTAGAAACCAAAATAAGAAAAAATGAAAAAAACAAAGTTTATCGTTGCGACCTTGTTCGCTTGCATTTTCTTCCTGGAAGGAACTCTTTCTGCTAATGCGCAGTTCAAAGTTAATAGTAATGGAAGAGTCTTGGCAGGTCCATATTCTTATAGTGGTTACAAGGTCGGATTAGGTGGTTCCATAACAAGTTATAATGATTATAACATTGGTGTCGCTGGAAGATCTACCATTTCTTCTTACAATGGCTATAGTGCAAGCATCTGTTGTGGTGTTTATGGATGCGCTGACAATCCTTATGTTGGTGGCTTGAATTATGGCGTTGCAGGTGATTTAAGTAGTAATTGCACGGCCGGTGCAGGTGTTATTGGCTCAACTATGAGTATTCTCGGTTTTATTACGGGAGGAAAATATGCAGGTTATTTTTATGGAAACACATGTGTCGAAGGTACGCTGACGGCAACTCAGGTCATCCAAACTTCTGACAGAAGACTTAAGGAAAATATTATTCCATTATCCAGTAGGGAAAGAAGTACGCTCAACAAGGTTCTTGATATGAATGTTGTAGAGTACAATTACAAGCCAGCGATGTTCTCTTCAAAACTATCGGATACCATATCTGTTGATGAGATTGCAAAATGTACAGGTATAAGTCCTGACAAGAAACACATAGGACTCATTGCCCAGGAACTACAGACAATATATCCCGAATTAGTGAGAGAAGGCCAAGACGGCTATCTCGGTGTCAACTATGTGGAGTTGGTACCAGTATTGATTCGCGCCATCCAGGAACTGAAGACTGAGTTGGATGACATTAAGGGTACTAATGGCGCAAGAATCGTTTCTTCTACAACAGCGGTCAATAGTGCAATTGCTGGCGGCAATGTGCTTTATAAAAACACGCCTAACCCCTTCAAGGGGAAGACCACCATCCGTTTCTCTTTAGCTGACGATGCTCAGAGTGCATCCATCTGCATCTTCGATATGACTGGCAAGATGCTTAAGAACCTGCCAGTAGCTTCGGGAGAAACCAGTGTCAGCCTAAACGGCTGGGAATTTGGCGAAGGCATGTTCCTCTATACCCTCATTGTCAATGGCAAGGAGATTGATACGAAGAGAATGATTATCACAAATTAAGAAAGATATAAATTGCGTGTTTCAACAAATAATACACCCTTTGCATGAGAAACAAACAATCTTTTAAAACAAGACGATGTGTACTATTGATGATAAGTTTGCTGATAACGCAAGTCACAATAACTCAACAGACACTTTTGCTTGACAATAATATAATATTAGAAGGCAATACAACTGATATGCCTGAGAGATATGTAGATAATATTGACAATGGTGTTATAACCACCTATGTTTTTCACTCTCTTCTGAAGCAGGTAAATCCTTCAGATCGGAATACCCATTATCTTAAGATTCCCGGCTTTGGCCTTACTTCGGAAGAGACCAGACCAACCGTCCCGATGCGATGGGATTCTTATGTGGTGCCTGATAACTCTATATGTCGTATTTCTGTTATTGATAGCGATTATGTAGAAGTACCAATTGTATTGGCTCCGGCAACAGAACCACATGTTATTTCTAGTGTGGAAGAAGAATATTCGAACGTGAAATTTATAAAACCATATGAGGGATTCTATCCGAAGACAATTACAGCCACTTCTTTAAAAAAATATGGCAATAATTCTATAATAGATGTACAATTGTGCCCGATTCAATTTGACAATAATAATAGAATTGCTAGAATTTTTAAAAGGATTACATATAAAATCGTTTTTGAAAATCAAGGAAATGAAAAACAATATCCAGTTATAAAAGGCTTTAAGACGGATGATACATATCTAAATAATACATGCTTAAATGTTATACAAGACAAATCTAAGAGGACTGTTAGTTCTCGTTCTCTAAACGGTGAAAGGAATGACTACCTAATTATCTCATGTTCAAAATACAGAGAGGCGGCCTTTAAATTTGCCAAGTGGAAAGGGATGTTAGGCTTTTCGACTCATATAGAACTTCGAGATAGTGGCCAATGGACACCAATAACAATAAAAAATGTTATAGATAATTATATAAGTGATTATGAAGATTTGTCCTATATTTTGTTCATAGGGGATCATCAAGATGTTCCTGCAGGAACAACCAGCACTCAAGGTGTAGTGAGCGATTTTTATTATTTGAATTCCACAGATGACATTTCAACTATTGGACTTGGTCGTTTGCCAGTCTCTACACAGGAAGAAGCGAGAATTGTCACAGACAAAATAATCGCATACGAAAAGACTCCTGTGCAAGATCAAAGTTTTTATAATAAGGTGCTCAATTGTGCATATTTCCAAGACAGAAGCTATCCGTATGATTCTATACCACATACTGAATATGCCCAAAGAAGATTTGCTCAAACAGCAGAAGAAATAAGGAACCACTTATTACTTCAAGGGAAGAATGTTGAACGTGTATATTTCTGCCATTCAAATTCAAATCCAAAATATTGGAATAATGGTATTTATTCATGGGGAGAGGAAATCCCCTTTGAACTACAAAAACCAAATTTTATGTGGAATGGTAATGCCGGAAATATTATATCTGCGATTAATACTGGTACATTTTGTGTAATACATAATGACCATGGTGGGCCAGACGTTTGGCGTGATCCATGGTTTCATAAAGTGTCAATTGATGATTTGAACAATGGGAACAAAACGCCGATTGTTTTTAGTATAAATTGTGAGACGGGAAAGTTTAATGATCCAATCTGTTTTGCGGAGAAATTCCTTCGAAAGGAGAATGGTGGATGCGTAGCCATTTATGCATTCTCTGGAGACGGATATTCTGGATATAACGATGCATTAATACTAGGAATGATAGATGCAATTTGGCCTACACCTTCACTGATACCTTCTTTTCCCAATAAAGTTTCATATGCAACCCCCACACCAACTCCAGTTTATACGTTAAGCCAAATAATGAAACAGGGATTAAAACGTATGAATGAAACATGGTATGTTAATACTAATACATGGGTTAAAATGTTTGAGCGATTCCATTGTTTTGGAGACCCAAGTATGAAAATATATACAGAAGCACCTACTTCATTCTCTAATGCATCTGTAGAAAGACAGGAAGGATATATATATGTTCGTACTGGTGGAATAGAATCTACCATAACTTTCTATAACACAGAAACGGGTTGTGTTCAATCCTATATTGATACAGTGGCAGTGTTCTCTGGAAACAATAAAACAATTAATGTATGCATATCTGCCCATAATAAGATTCCGTATATTGATGAGTGCGCTGTAACATTTCTACAGAATCTATCTGTTGAAGGGATATTCTCGAAAGAGAATGATATTATCCGAGTTGGTAGCAATGTGACAAGTACGGAGCCGGAAGGCCCTGTTGTCATAAAAACTGGCAAGACGACGCTAAGTGCTAAGACTACAGAACTGAATGGAGTAACAGAAGTGAAAATAGGTGCTGAACTAGAAATAATCCCCCAATAAAAAAATAGAAATATGAGAACCATTTTTTTTTCAATACTATTTGTCGTTTCTATTACAGCAAACGCAAATGATAGTAGTGCGATGCTCACGGAGGGTCGCAAATGGGTTTATAAGGAGTTACTGCCCGATTATGAAAATATGACAGAGGAACAAATTAGAAATGGCGAGGTTCCATATAGTACAAGTTACCATTCTTTACTTGTTGGAAAAACCGTGTCGTTTGAAAACAAGCGGTGTCATGAGATCCTGCACTGCAAAGATAATACTGAAATACTATTTGGCTATGCCTATGAAGAAGAACGCAAAGTTTTTTTTTATGCACTCTATGCCGATGACGTAGAGGGATTTTCACAGCCTATCAGCTGTGAAAAGAACCAATGGCAATTGTTATATGATTTCAATGCTACGTTGGGTATGCCCTCGGAGATGGTGTGGTTGTGGAGTGGTTTTAGTCTCATTAAGAAAGACGTTGTCAATGTGAAAAGCCGCCAATACACCCGACAAACCTGGAAGAGTACTGATAATGTCATATGTCACATCGTTGAAGGTATTGGCTGTGAGACGGGATTCCTATATGTTGAGAATATAACCACTAATGGGGCTTCTACACAATTCGTGGAATGCAGGGAAAATGGTGTATGTATCTTCTCCAATAAGGATTTTGAAGTGGCTTCAATAACAGAAAGTGTAAAGTCAGCAAGATACTCTCCCTATAGATACAATCTATATGACCTCCAGGGCCACCGTTTGTTAAAAGAACCGACACATGGGGTGTATATTCAGAATGGAATGAAAAGGATAAAGTAATGGACTATGAGAGTTGTCCGTATCTTTGCCGTCACAAACAGAAATCACTAAATCAATAAGCCTATGAAAACAGATGAGAAGAAACAAGAAGAGGACTTTAACGAGGGTGCTATTACCCTTGAAGTGGATAGTGATGTGATTAGCAAAGTCCGTAGTGGTGAGATTACGCATATCCTCATGGATATCAAAGAAGACAATCAGAGTCTGATTCTCGAGAACGATGCCGGACATCTAATTCTAGTAACTGAAGAATTACCAAACACTTTTCACGGGTGCTATTTTTACAATGGTGGCGAATTCCCATACGCTATCAAGAGCTCGCTCGATTTCTTAGTCTTATATAGTGGTGAAAACTATTGTCTTACACGTATAATTGACGTTGAAACCAAACCAGGTACTCGCTTCAATTATCAGGGCGCCGGCAAGCCCATCGTAGAAGATTCTAATGGTGACAGTTGTATTTGGGAGGTGGCTTTTGAAGTGGTGCCAGTACCAAAAGAACCAAAGAAATACCTGATGCGATGGAATCCTGCAATCAGTTCTTTTACTGAGAAGGATTTTGAGGAGTGCATAGCAAACATGGTGCATGGTTTGTTCCGTATGAACTGGAGTATCAACGAGTGGGAAGAAGCTCGAAGGGGTGACATATTTTATATGATGCGAGTAGGTGATGATAAAGCTGGCATCGTATTCAATGGGCAATTTACATCTGATCCATACCCGGGTGACGACTGGGCAGGCTCTACAAAACGGAGGATGTATGTGGATATGGTGTGCGCAACCCCTGTGGAATCAGGAAAAGAGCCGATAATCTCGTTGGAAAGCCTAACGGAAAATATCCCTGATTTTGACTGGTCGAAAGGTCATTCGGGTGTTCTGCTACCAAATGAAGTAGCAGACAAACTGATAGATTTGTTGGATAAGGAATAAAAGAAAAGATGAAATCTGGAATATCGGAAAGAGTAAAATCCCCAAGACTCAGACGAATCTTGGGGATTTTGTTATCTCAGTTTCTGAATTACTTGTTCTTCACAATCTGTGCGGTGAAGGTGGCTTCGGCCACGACGTGGTCGCCAACAAAGATGTAGCCCTTCATCGAGGAGATGCCGTGACGCAGGGGAGCCAGCAAATCGACCTTGAAGATGAGGGTATCGCCGGGCACTACCTTCTGACGGAACTTCACCTCGTCTATCTTCATGAAGTAGGTGGACCAGCGCTCGGGCTCTTCGAGGGTGTTCAGCACGAGCAGTCCGCCACACTGTGCCATAGCCTCAATCATCAGCACGCCGGGCATGACGGGCTCCTGTGGGAAGTGTCCCTGGAAGAACGGCTCGTTGGAGGTGATGTTCTTGATGCCGACGATGCTGGTGGCACCAAGCTGT
>Ga0265298_10003509_pt1 | contig 20666 bp, 13 predicted proteins | sample AusTroGonzalo_MG_3_FD_193486 | JGI IMG/M metagenome (GOLD analysis project Ga0265298, IMG submission 193486) | Bovine rumen microbial communities from tropical cattle in Woodstock, Queensland, Australia - Gonzalo_01 | ecosystem: Host-associated > Mammals > Digestive system > Stomach > Rumen ... | reverse complement strand
TTACTATCAACAACTGTTATTTCCACGATTGTATGAAGAGTGTTGTCTTCATTGAGAACACCGGTTCAATCAATCTGAACATTACTAACTCTACTTTCGCTAACATTGCCACCAATACCGAGTCTTTCTGGGCAGGCGTTATTGATAGCCGTGCTGCTTCCGGTTCTGTACTCGTTGACCATTGTACCTTCTATAATGTGAAGGCCATGAACACGGACTATGCAGCAATCGGTAAGATTGCCACTCCGGGTGCCGTTGTATCCAATTCGATCTTCATGCTGCCGGTTGCTGAGGATGGTGTTCGCGCTATCCGCGACGTATCGGAAGCAAAGAACTGCCTCACTTACAACTATATAAAAGACGGTGGTGGTATTCATGGCGATGTTACTAAAACCAACTGTCTGCTCAACCAAGATCCTCTCTTCGTAGATGCTGCCAACGGCAACTTCAAGCTCGGCGAAGGTTCTCCGGCTTTGACAGCCGGCACAGACGGCAAGGCTATCGGTGACCCGCGTTGGAATGCAGAAGCTCCTGCAGAGCCCAAGACAAAGACTATCTACTGTAAGATGGAGCATGCATGGTGGACCCAAGACGGTGCTGCTGTAGGCATATACACCTGGGACGGCAATAGTACTCCCAAGGTTGCATGGCCGGGTGAGCGCATGACGCTTGTTGATGGCGAAACCAATGTATGGTCGTTCGAGCTCGACACCGCTATCTATCACATGTGTATCTTCATCCGCGTAAATGCCAGCGGCGACATTGCCGACTGGGGTGCAAAGACCAAAGACCTGACTATCCCGGCCGACAAGAACCTCTTTACTATTGCAGCAACTGAGGTTTGGGGTGGCTCGGGTTGCGATGGCGTATGGTCTGTTTACGGCGAAGCGCCGGAAGCTCCCGCTAAATTCTACATCACCGGTGATGCAGAGGTACTGGGTCAATGGAATCCGGCTGCTATCAAATCTACAGAGGATTCGTACGTATTGCATTTGGCAGCAGGCGCATACAAGATGAAAGTGACGGTTGACGGTACATGGGAAACCGCAAAAGGTATCGATAATCTGACCGAGAAAGCAGCCGGTTTGGTTGACGCAAACGGCAATATCGGTTTCACCCTGGCAGAGGCCGGTAATGTAACGGTTACCTACACGAGCGAGGTATTCAAACTCGAAGGCGCATTTGTTAATACTCCGATTGTCAAGACCTATTTTGCTACAGGCGAAGGTTGGACAGGTGACGATGCTTCCAGCGCCGTTTATGACGCAGGTAACGCGAAGATTGTAGTCAATCTGGTTCAAAGCAAACAAGCACAATGGCAGGCACAGGTTCATTATCAAAGCATAGTAGCTCAGGCAGGCAAGAACTATGACCTTTCCTTCAAAATGAAAGCTACTCAGGCCATTAACGGTGTTATTGTCAAGTATCAGGAAAATAGCGAAATGCTATTCAAAGGAGACATCGCTTTGGTGGCAAACACGGAATACAGCTTCGAGAAACTCGACATGGCAGGCAAGGCCGGTAACGGTATTCTGGTATTTGACTTCGGTTTCGCACCGGCCAATACTACCGTTGAGATTTACAGCATCGTTGTCACCGAGAAGGAAGCTCCTGTAGGTCCTGAACTGGCAGATGGCTTCTACCTTATCGGTCGCATCGCCGGTGTGGATGGTTGGGACATCAATGGTTTAAAGGCAGCGCATAAGTTCGGTCCGAACCTTGAGAACCCTGTTGAGTTCATGCTCAGTGTCACGCTGGCAGCGGGCGACGAGATTCAGGTTGTCAATGTGCTCAACAATGAGATCACTGCCTGGTTCCCCGGAGGAGAAGGCAACAACTTCGTAATTACGGCAGACTATGCAGGCGAGAAGACCGTTTACTTCCGTCCGGATAAGCAGGGTGGAGAAGATTGGCATCATGGTTGCATCTATATTCAAAAGAATGAAGCTTCCTCTCTCAACAACACCAACGCAGCTGTCAAGACGGTCAAGGTGATCGAGAACGGCCAGATGTACATCATCAAGAACGGCGTTAAATACAACGCACTCGGAACGATGATGAAATGATGGAATGATGAAATGATGGAATGATACCCGGCAATGCCGAGGGTATAACAGAAACGACCCGCGTTTGCGAGTCGTTTCTTTGGTTATCGTTTCTTTTGTTATGCCACCCGGACATCCACGCCGAGCGATTTGAGTTTGGCGGTCATGCCGGTAGGGATGGCGTGGTCGGTGATGATACAGTCCAGCTCGTGCGCGTCCGCTATGTGCACATAACTGCGTTTGTTGAACTTGGACGAATCGAACACGGCAATCACTTTGTCCGCCTGCTGGATCATGAGCTGGTTGAGTAGCGCCTCCTCCAGGTTGGGCGTAGAAATGCCGTTCTCCAGCGAGAACGAGTCCACGCCGAGGAAGAGCTTGTACCGACTGAAATTGCGCAGCACCGTCAGCGCCAGCGGACCGACCGTCGAGAGGTTGTTGACGCGCACGTTGCCGCCGAGAAGTACAACATCGAAACGCTTGTAGTTCATCAGTTCCGACGCGATATCCATGGCGTTGGTGACAATCCGCAGATGATGGAACTGCTCCAGGTGACGCGCCACCTCCATGGTGGTGGTACCTGAATCGAGCATGATGAAATCGCCGTCCTTGATGAGCTTGGCCGCTTCTGCGCCGATGCGCTCTTTCTCGCGGAAATTGAACATGCGCTTCTTGGCAATATTGGTCTCCTCGTTGGGATTGTCAACCGGCTTGCGCATCGCACCGCCGCGCGTACGCAGCAGCAAATGGCGGTTCTGAAGAATCGTCAGATCCTTTCGGATGGTCACTTCCGAAATGCCGGTGTCACGGCTCAGATCCGTAACCAGCACCTCGTCCTTCTGCTCCAGCAGGCGCAAAATCATCGCCCGTCTTTCCTTTGCTGATGAACTGTTCATGGACTATGATTTATGATTTCAAATTTATGATTTATGATTTATGAATTTGACTGCAAAGGTACGAATAATTTTCGATATGTGCAAATAAAAACGTTTCGTTTGCGTTTTTCGAAACATTACGAAAGGGTAGGAGAGAAACCTTTTTTACGCGTAATATATTGAAAACATGCACTTTGCGCGTAATACGCGTGAAACTATGCTATATAGCATAGTACAAATGTATTGTATAATTCGGAAAAAAGTAGTAACTTTGCACCCGAAAATTATGTGCCTCATGAAAAACTCAATTCTTTTTGTTTCGATTGTAGCCGCCCTCGTACTGGCGGCGTGTGCGAATAACAATCAGCAGTCCGCCAATCCTGCGGCCACTATTCTGCTCAAGGATTTCAAGCCGGAGGTGGTGAACAATATCCCCATGACTCAAGTGAACCGTGCCAAATTCGACATCATCGACATGCACTCGCATGACTATGTGGCGAACGAGCAGGAGATTGCCACCTGGTGCCAAACGATGGATGAGGTAGGTGTGCTGAACACGGCCATCATGCATTGCTCGTGGATCGGTCGTCCGTTCGAGGAGGTGGTCGAGCTTTACGCGCCGTACAAGGATCATTTCCGTTTCTGGTGCTGCTTCGATTATACGGGCATTGACACCGACGAATGGCCGGCGTGCGGCATCAAGGCCTTGGAGCGCTGCAAGGAGATGGGTGCTGTCGGCATCGGCGAGTTGGGCGACAAAGGCGAAGGCGACACTTACGCTCGTCCTGCGGACGGCAAGGATATTCATATCGACGACCCGCGTATCCAACCGCTCATCGAGAAAGCGGGTGAACTGAAGCTGCCGATCAGCATTCACATCGCCGAGCCGTACTGGATGTACCTGCCGATGGACGAGAAGAACGACGGTCTGGTGAACGCGGTCAACTGGCATGTGGACACGACCAATTGCTACGGATACGAGAAGCTGATGACGACCTTCGAGAACGCCGTGCGCGAGAACCCGAACACGCTGTTCATCGCCTGCCATTATCTCAACATGACGCACGATCTGCCGCGTCTGGGTGCGCTGCTGGACAAATATCCGAATCTCTATTTCGATATCTCCGCCCGCGTTGCCGAATCGGCACACACGCCGCGTGCCACCCGTGAGTTCCTCATTAAGTACCAGGACCGCGTGCTCTTCGGTACGGACAACGGCATGGACGCAGAGATGTACCGCCAGATATTCCGCGTACTCGAGACCAACGACGAGCATTTCTACATGCCTGAGTCGGAATATCACTGGGCGCTGTCCGCCTTCAACCTGCCGGACGATGTGCTCAAGAAACTCTACCATGATAATGCGGAGAGGATTTTGGGAGAATATAAATAGTTGAAAGTTGAGAGTTGAGAGTTGAAAGAAGTCGTCTAGTTGAAAGTCGTCTAGTAGAGAGTTTTATGAAACGTAATTTATTATATATTATAGCGGCGGCGATGATGGCCGCCTGCGCACCAAAGCCGGACACGGAGCGTCTTATCTGCGCGGAAGCGGAGATGAGCGTTTTCCCGTATAAAGCGAACGGCATGCATGTGGTCAAGCATCAGACCGTGACCCCGGTGGACGGCGTCAAAGGACTGGAGGTGATCGAGACCTTCTTTGTCAATGAGGGTCAGCCCGTGACGGTCAAGGCATACGAGCTCTGCCGCACGGAAATAGAAGCGCAGGACACGGTGGTCTGGTCGCTTCAGCCGAGCAGTACGGTCGTCCGTCTGGACTGGGTGCTGCCCGTCAAGGAAGGCTTCTACAAGGAGAACTACCTTGGCATGAACAATACCGATTACGGCGGCGGCATCCCGGTGCTGGATCTCTGGCAACGTGACGGTGGTGTAGCGATCGGCTTGTTCGAACCCGTGCTGCGCATGATCTCCATGCCGGTGGAGTGGAAGCGGTACAGCCAGACCGTCACCATGGCGCTGCATTACGATCTGCCCAAACCGGTAGAGCTCGCCACCGGCGACACGCTCCGCTGCTTCAAGGCCTTCCACTATGCCCACAAGGGCGATTTCTACACCACGCTGCGTACTTTCTCCGATTATATGCAGGCGAATATGGGCATCCGGATGCAACCCTCCGAGCCCGAAGCGTTCGAGCCGGTATGGTGCGCATGGGGTTACGAGCGGATGTTCACCATCAATGAGGTGGTCGGTACGCTGGACAAGGTAGCCGAATTGGGTTTCCGATGGGTGGATATCGATGACGGTTATCAGATCGCCGAGGGCGACTGGAACACCAACAGCCGTTTCCCGGGCGGCGATAAGGACATGCGCCGCATAACGGACGAGATACACAAACGCGGTATGAAAGCCAAACTATGGTGGGCGCCGCTGGCGGCGGACCCGGGCACGAAGGTGCTCAAGGAGCATCCGGAGATGATGCTGCGCACCGAAGAGGAAGCGCCGGAGTTCATCACCTGGTGGGACAGCTGGTATCTCTCGCCGGTCAGCCCGGTCACGGACGCCTATACGGCGGACCTTCTCAAGATGTTCATGCAGACCTGGAATTTTGACGGTCTCAAGATAGACGGTCAGCACCTCAACTGCTGCCTGCCGGACTACGGCGAATCGGCGGCGGTGAAGCATCCGTGGGAAGCGCCGGAGCAGATGCCGACCTATTTCGGCAAGGTCTATGAGCAAGCGCGCGCCTACAAGTCCGACGCCGTCGTGCAGGTATGCCCCTGCGGTTGTGCGGTCAATTATTTCATCCTGCCGAATATCAATCAGGCGGTGGCCTCCGACCCGATGTCGTCCTGTCAGGTGCGCATGAAACGCAAGGCGTACGCCGCCATGGCGCCGGCGCTGGCGTATTATGGCGACCATGTGGAGCTGACCGACGGCGGCGATGATTTCGCCACGCAGATCGGTACGGGTTCGGTCATCGGCACCAAGTTCACCTATCCGAAAGACAACCCCTACGTGACCGACGGTCCGTTCGTGCTCACGCCGGAGAAAGAGGCGCTTATCCGCAAATGGATGAAGATATACAAGGAGCATAATCTTGCCCGCGGCGAGTATCTGAACCTCTATACATGGGGCTTCGATTATCCCGAGGCGCATGTCATCCGTCAGAACGACGCCCTCTACTATGCCTTCTATGCCGATGCGTTTGAGGGCACGGTGGAGTTGCGCGGACTGGAGCCCGGCAAGACCTATACGGCGGTTGAGTACACAGCTGACGAACCGCGTACGTTCGCCGTCAACGGCAGCGACCCGAAGATGGACGTCAGCTTCCAACGCAATTATCTGATCAAACTAACCCTAAATAATGAATAACATGAAACGAATCCAAACCATCTTTCTCGGTCTGACGCTCGCGGTAGCGGTGTTCGCCGACATCAACATCCAGGGAACGGTGATTGATGCGGACGGATCTGAACCGATGATTGGCGTGAGTGTGCTAGTGAAAGGTTCGACTGTCGGAACCGTTACGGATTTTGACGGTCATTTCGAATTGACCGTGCCGGACAAGGCAACCCTCCAGTTGTCCTATATCGGCTACAAGACGATTGAGTTGCGTGCCATCGAGAACATGCAGATTATCATGGAGTCCGATGCGCAGCAGTTGCAGGAAGTGGTCTCCCTCGGTTACTCGGCGGTGAAGAAAGCCGAACTGAGTTCCGCCGTGGTGACTATCTCTTCGGAGGCTCTGACCGATGTGGCCTCGTCCGATGTGGGGAATATGCTGCAAGGCAAGATAGCCGGTGTGCAAGTCACCAACGCAGGCGGTCAGCCGGGCGACGCGGCGCAGATACGTATCCGCGGTACAGGCTCCATTACCGCTTCGTCCGCACCGGTCTATGTAGTGGACGGTGTGATGGGCGGTACGTTCAACCCCAATGACGTGGAGACCATCTCCGTCCTCAAGGATGCCGGTTCGACGGGTATCTACGGTGCTGCGGCAGCCGGCGGTGTCATCGTCGTGACCACCAAGAGCGGCAAGAAAGGCGACAAGGTCAGCGTGGATCTCAAAGCGAACGTCGGCGGCAAGCAGGCGCTGTTCGGCAACTACAAAATGATGGATTCCAAGGAGTTGTATGAATTCCACCGTACCTTGTTCAAGCCTTCCACTTTCGCAGCCATCCGTCCGGACTCGCTGCTGGGCGAGGACTGGAACTGGCAGAAGGAGTTCTTCCGCACCGGTCTCATCCAGAACTACAACGTAGCCGTCAAGGGCGGTTCGGAGCATGTGGGCTATTATGCTTCGCTCGATTATTTCGGAGAAGACGGTACGCTGATGGGCACGGGTATGAAGAAAGTGAGCGGACACGCTTCCATCAAAGCGGACATCGCCAAATGGCTGGACATGAATGTCAAGGTGGACTTCAGCAAATCGTCCGTTACCTATACGCCATCGTGGATGATGCTGGACGATGCGTTCAATAAGATGCCGTGGGACTGCCCGTATGTGCTGGACGAGAACGGCAAACCGACCTCCGAATATATCTATATGGACCAGAGCCGTACGCGTACGGACAACGGCGGCGAATGGTACAGCCTGTCCTATTGGAACTCGCTGCACTCCGCCCAATACAACTATTCGAAGTCCAATAACTTCGATTTCAACGGCGTGCTGCAGCTCAACGTCCATTTCACCGACTGGCTGCATTTCAGCACCACCAATACATTCAGCACCGGCTATTACAAGTCGTCCGAATATACTGACCGCCGTACGTACGACGCCACTTTCAAGAGCGGCTATATGCGTGAGGCGAACAGTCTGAGCAAGTCCTTCGGTACCACCAATATCCTCAAGGGCGGTTACCAGTGGGGTGCCAACAGCTTCAATGCCATGGCGGGCTTTGAGTACGGTCTCTGGAAATCGGAGTACAGTTCTTCGGCGGGTACCGGTATGCCGAGCGGCATTGATGCGCTGAACGCTTCGGTGCCTTATGCGGTAGCGGGGTACAACGTACCGGGAGCCTCGTGGTCGGTCTTCACGCAGGGCAGTTACGATTATGGCAAGCGCTATTTCGTTACCGCCACCTACCGCGCCGAGGCCAGCTCCATCTTCGCCCCGAGCCATCGCGTCGGTCATTTCCCCTCGGTGGCGGCCAGCTGGCTCATCAGCAACGAGAGTTTCATGAAGAACCAGAACATCGTCAGCTTCTTCAAACTGCGTGCATCCTACGGTATAACGGGTAACAACAATATCCCTGCATACCAGTATCTGTCCACCTATACCTTGTCGAACCTGTACCAGAATACGGTGTCGGCAACCTCCAGCCGTCTCGCCAGTCCGGACCTGCATTGGGAGACTGCCAACATGGCATCGGTGGGTATCGACCTGACCTTCATCAAGCGTATCGACATGTCGATTGACCTCTATCAGACGGACAACACCGACCTGCTGCTGGATGTGCCGGTAGCACCTTCGACGGGCTTCTTCAAAGTGACGAAGAACGCCGGCTCGGTTCGCAACCGCGGTATCGAGTTCCGCATTGACGCCAATGTTATTGATATGAACAAATGGCGCTGGGACATCGGTTTCAATATCGGCTTCAACCAGAACCGCGTAACCAAGACACCGGATCATATCCCCTTCCTGCAGACTGCCATCGACGTAAGCCAGCAGGTGAAGGAAGGTCAGGATATCTACTCCTGGTATATGAAAGAGTGGGCGGGTGTCAATCCGGATAACGGTGACCCGCTGTGGTACGTAGTGGACGAAAATGGCGACTATGTGCTGGATGCGCAGGGCAACAAGCAGACCACCAACGATTATAACGCCACCCATGCGCGCGTCGTAGGTACTGCCAGCCCGCTGTTCACCGGCGGTCTGAACACCCAACTAAGCTGGAACGGCATCTTTATCCACGTCAATACCAATTTTACCTACGGCAACAAGATCTACAATAGCACCCGTCAGATAACGGATGCCGACGGTGCCTATACCGACGCCAACCAGCTCTCGCTGGCGGCACAGGGATGGACCCGTTGGACCAAACCGGGTGACAATGCGACTCACCCGAAGGCGGTAAGCGCCAACGACTCGCACTCCAATGCCGTTTCGTCGCGCTACCTGGAGGACGGCAGTTTCTTCCGTCTGCGTAACCTTACCGTCGGTTATGACTTCCCGACCAAGCTCATCAGCAAGGCGAAGATGACCAAGTGCCGCATCTATTTCACGGCGGACAACCTCGCTACGGCTACCAAGTTCTCCGGTATGGACCCGGAAATCAACATGGTGAGCGGCAACAACACGCTGGCCGGCCTGTACTCGTCCAACTACCCCGTCGGACGTACCTTCCAGGGCGGCGTGGAGATCTCATTCTGATGTTTAATGTGTAATGTTTAACGTGTAATATTTAATCTGAAGAATTATGAAAAACAAAACATTATATTTATTTGTAGCACTTGGGCTGACCTTCGGTTGGACGGGGTGCAAAATGGATTATTATCCATCGGACGAGCAAAGCAGTGACGTCCTTCTGGAAGAGTCCCCTTCCACCATCATGGACGGTTGTTATTCGCTGCTCAAGGACGAGATCGAGTACCTCGGCTGGCCGAGCGGCAACACCTATTGCCGGCATTATTTCCAGATGGCGGAGTTCCCGTCGGACAACATATGCCTGTCCGGCAAGAGTACCGACCCATTGTTTCAGGCGACCACCTACACCATGACCGACAACCTGCAGAACGTAGGTACGCTGTGGATGGTGGGTTATAAGATCATCTACATGGCGAATGCGCTGATTGCGTCTCTGGACGAGACGGATGATAAGAACCGTCAGGTCATGGGCGAGGCATATTTCATGCGCGCGCTGATCCACCTCAATATGGTGACGCTGTACGCCAAACCCTACAAACTGGCAAAGAGCACCAACAACCTCGGTGTGCCTCTGCGCACGGACATCAACTCCACGGAAATCAAGCGCGACCCCGTCACCGAGGTCTATGACCAGATCGTAGCCGACCTCAAGAAAGCCGCCGAACTGATGGAGAAGGGCCAGGAGAGAGGCAATGCCGGCTATGCCAGCCATGATGCGGCGCTCGGTCTGCTCTCGCGCGTGTATTTATATATGGAAGAGTACGACAAGTGCATCGCAGTGGTCAACGAGGCGCTCAACGGCGCTACCGCCCAGTCCAAACTGGATGCCAATCTCGCTACCTATTTCTCCAATGCAAAGAACTCGAAAGAGACTCTCTTCTGCATTGCGCACGAGCCCACGGAGGATAAAGGACAGTCCTCTATTGGCTCCATGTTCAACGGCGACGGAGGCGGCTGGGGTGAGATTTACCCGTCTGCCCCCCTGCTGAACCTGTATGAGCGCTACCCGACGGATATCCGTTATACGGAGTTCATCAAGCCGCAATACAAGGGCGACGGACCCAGTAAGACTCTCAAGGCCTTTATTCCGAGCGGCACTGCCGGCTCCGAAGAGAAACGTGATATCCATAGCGTCAATGTCAGTTATAACGGAGACAATTACACCTTTTCGGAAGGCGGCACCACCTACACGATCGAGAACCGCCTAATCCAGGGTGAGTATACTGAGTATTATGTGAATTACAAGGGCGAGGATCTGATGGTTCGTCTTCTGCCGAATAATATCAGTGCCCGCAATACATATCCCAAGTATTTCGTCACCAAGTTTGGTTATCAGGACGGCAGTCCGACGCTCTCTTCGCCGGTGGTTCTCCGTTGGGCGGAGGTGATCCTCAATGCGGCTGAGGCTTATGCGCGTAACGGCGACGATACCAAGGCGCTGAACCTGGTGGATGCTATCCGCGAGCGTGCCGGCATTCCGACGGAAGGTTTGTTCAAAGGTGGTGCCAACATGCACGGCTACGCCAATGCCATTGATGTCGTAATGGACGAGCGTCGTCTCGAACTCGCTTTCGAGGGACACCGCATGTTCGATGTTTATCGTAATCAGCAGAACATGGACCGTCACTACCCCGGATTGCAGTCATGGACGACCATCAAGTATAACGATCCGCGTATCCAGTACCCCATCCCGAACGGCGAATGGACGGTAAGCGGCATCGAGCAGAACCCGGGATACTAAACAATTTCAAAATTCAAATAAAGAATTATATTTATTAACCAATTAAAAACACTACAATTATGAAAGCAAATTGGAAAATTGCACTGATGTGCTTCGCAACTATCCTTGTTGCATGTGAGAAAAAAGACGCTGCTACGAACGACAATCAAGGTGGTAGCGGTGAAGGTGGCGGTGGCGGTACCACTCCTTCGAGTTATGTAGCTCCGCTGAACGTAAAAGACAAATCCATTGCTGACTGGGACGAGCTGGATCAATCCAAGGTGGCTGTTGCCAACATTACGGCAGAACCCTATTGGGATGGCCTCAAACAACTCAAAGTATATGCGGATGAGGTGTACATTTACTATCTGCTGGAGTATGACCCGGCTGTGTATACCAGTCATGTAGGTAAGGCAGATGGAATGCACGTTTATATCGATATGGATGACAGCGATGAGACCGGTGGTTTCTTCGATGAGTTTGCCGATGCAGCGGCTGACATTATGTTGGAAGGAGAACTCTATGACGATGCCGGTGCAGCCATTTCGTATATGCCGACTCCGTATTCATGGAAAGGAACCGCAGGCCCCGGTACTCTGCCGTCAGAAAGAGATGTTAAGGACTGGGATGCCGACTGGGAAGAAGCAGGTAGTGCTGTGAAAGGTGAGAGCCAGTTCGTAGGCGATAAATATATCGAAGGACGCCTGCTGATTGATTTGATCCCCGGTACGTTTGACGAAGAGCGCTTTGGTATCGGTTTTGACCTCCAGCAGAACTGGAACAACATCGGTCTGCTTCCGCAGCTGGATGCACAAGGTGCTGAAGGTGAGTTTATCGGCCGTACCAACATGCTGAAAGTAACCTTTGACAAGTAATTGTATGAAAAACAAATATGTTCTTTTCCTCATTGCGCTGATGCTCTTCTGCTCGTGCAAAAAGGATGAGCCCAATACACAATCGGGTACCACGCCGCAAGAGGATACCATCCCTCAGCCGGAACCGGATCCCGAGGGCACCATCTATTTCGCCGGAACGGATGAGCTGATAGCCAATCCGGAGCGTGGCTTCTATATTCAGAAGTATTACGAATCCGATTCCATCGCGGATACCGTCGCGCTTTCTACTGTCGAAAGAGCCAGGCTGACATCGCAGATTACGCTTTTCCTGCACTCCTATTATATGAAGGATTTCATCGAAAGCGAAATCTCGCAGGAGTATCTGGATCGTTTTGATAAGAATATGAATACGCTTCGTGCTGGCGGTGCCAAGGCGATATTGCGTTTTTCATACAAGCATACCAACGGCGTCAAGGCCAAACCATGGGATGCTACGGCGGAATGGGCAAACAAGCATATTGACCAGTTGGCACCGTACCTCCAAAAGCACGCCGATGTCATCTATTGCGTGCAGGCAGGCTTCATCGGGGTATGGGGTGAGTGGTTCTACACCACCAATTATCCGCAGGATCCGGCTCAGGACGAAGGCTACGCTACGCGTTGGCCCGTTGCGGAGCACCTGATGGAGGCGGTACCGGCTGACCGGCAGATATGTTTCCGCCAACCGCAGTTCAAGATGCGCTATCTGCGTACGCATGGTATGGGTGTCTCCCCGCTGACCGCAGGGGAGGCGTACCAGCCGACTGTCAAGGCGCGCTGGGCGGGACATAATGACTGCTTTGTGTCTTCCAATACCGACGTGGGTACGTATCATAATGACGAAGAAAGAGATTTCTGGGCGAAGGATACCAAGTACACCCTGATGGGTGGAGAGACCTGTGGTGAGTGTGCCTATTCCGACGGCGCCAATGCCGTGAAGGAGATGGAGAAATACCACTGGTCCTACATGTGCAACTCCTATCATCCGGATGTGCTGGGTTCGTGGATCGTTTCCGGTCATATGAACCAGATTAAGAACCGTCTCGGTTACCGTTTTGTGCTGGACAAGGCATACCTCACGCAGGAGCCGAAGGCAGGCGAACTGTTCGAAGTCAAGATCAACATGCACAACGAGGGTTTTGCTGCGCCGGCGAACAAACGTGACGTAGAGCTTATCTTCGTTTCCGGCGGTGAGAACCCCAAGACGTTCGTTTATCCGCAGACCGTGGATCCGCGTTTCTGGATGGGTGGCGAGAAGCAGCAGTTCACGCTGTCCTGCACGCTCGACGCATCGATGAAGGGCGAGTATAAGGTATATATCAACCTGCCCGACCCCTACGCATCGCTGCATGATGACCCGCGTTACAGTATCCGCTTCGCCAACGAGAACGTTTGGACCGAAGAAACCGGTTATAATTTCCTTACCATCGTAAAAGTGGAATAATATGAAAGACAAACTATGGCTTGTATTCATCCTCATCACCGTATTCACGTGGGGTGTTTGGGGTGCGTTCTCCGGGTATCAGATACAGAACGGTATTCCGGACACGGTAGTGTATATCCTGTGGGCGCTGACGATGATCCCCTGTGCGCTTGTGGCGCTGGTCATCAACAAGGGCAAGTTCCTCCATGACGCCAAGTCGGCTTTGCTCGGTTGTACGGTAGGTCTGCTGGGCGCCGGCGGTCAGTTGGTGCTCTTCAAGGCGCTGACGCTCGGTCCAAGCTATATCATCTATCCCTTTATCTCGATGTCGCCGGTTATCGTCATCACCTTGGCGGCGGTCTTCCTTAAGGAGAAAGCCACCAAATGGCAGATTGCCGGTATCGTCGTGGCGCTGGTAGCCATCCTGCTCCTCTCGCTTGAGACGGGGCAGGAGGGCAGCCCGGTGAGCGGATGGCTGTGGATCGTGCTGGCAGTGCTGGTTCTCTTCGCATGGGGTGTTCAGGGCTTCTTCATGAAGTTCGCCAACAACTCCATGGACGCCGAGTCCATCTTCATCTGGATGGCGCTGTCGGGACTGGTACTCATTCCCGTAGCGTGGTACATGAGTCCGGACGCGGCGGCTTTCTTCGCGCAGGAAGGGGTGATGAAAACCAGCCTTGGCTGCTTCGGCATCCAGATACTCAACTCGATCGGTGCGCTCACCCTTGTCTATGCCTACCGCTACGGCAAGGCAGTCATTGTCTCGCCGATGGAGGGACTGTCGCCGATGGTGACGGTGCTGCTGTCGCTGATTATCCTCAGCGTTATACCTAACCCGCTGCAGATAGCCGGTATATGCTGCGCCGCCTTCGCCATGTACGCCCTGTCGAAGTAAAAACAGATGTTTAACTAAAATCTTATATCCTATGAAAAAGATTTTCCTACTGGCTGCGGCTATATGCGCAGCATGGACCATCCAAGCGGCGGTCGTCGAGTTGGATCTGAGTAAGGCTCAATCGATGTCTTCTGCCGGCTCTGCTACGCCGGTTTATAACGAAGGCACCGGTGAACTGACCGTTGACTGGGTCGTCAATACCGGATGGGAAGTGTCGGGTGTGTATATTCCGTTGAGAAGTCTCACGAATATCATCGGTCTCCAGTTTGAGTTTCAAGGAGATGGTTCGGAGGTGGACTTTTTGCATTACTTTACGGATGAGCAAGGTCATAATTGGTGGGATGACAATGGTTGGTTTAGTCTGGAATCTAATGAGTGGCAAACGGCTTCTCTTGTTCCGGATACTACCATCTGGGAAGCGAAACCGAACTATGATTTCTGTGGTTCCCCTATCTTAGGACTGCGCTTCGTAGCCAACCCGGCAGAACCGGCATCCGGCACCTTCAAACTGCGTAATGTCAAGCTCATTACCTCCGGCGAAGGAGGCGACCCCATCGATCCCGAAGGACAATCACTCCCGCTTACGTACAATGGCGAGGTGCTGCCCATCAACACGGAGTTTACTCGCAACATGAGCGGACAGATCGGCCAAAACATCGGTATTCCGGAAGTGTCCGGTATCGCCTGCTCACGCGTCACGCCGGGGTATATCTGGATGCATAGTGACGAGACGGACAAGAACACCAACCCCTTCATCGTCGCTACCGATGAGACCGGTACGGTACTGGCCGCAAAGGTAAGTTTCGATAATGTTTATCGCTGGGACTGGGAAGACATGTGCGGCGGTGTGTATAATGGCACGAACTACCTTTTCATCGGCGGTTTCGGAGACAACAACCATACGGACGGCGAATATTGCATCATCTGGTTCGAAGAACCGGCCATCGACCCTGCCAACCCGAACATTTCCGTTCAGGCGCACCGGATTAAGTTCGCTTACCCGGACGGGCAGAAGCATAACTGCGAGTCGATGATGTACGACAATATTGAGCAGAAGCTCTATATCGTCACCAAGGTCTATGACGATGTCAACCAGGTCTTCAGTCTGCCTTTCCGTCTTGACTACGGCGATACACAGCAGACCTTGACCTACATCTGCGACCTCGGCTTGATAACCGATATCGGCGAAGGCGAATATCAGGGTAAAACCCATCGCTACAAAGGTTTCCATCTCGCTACGGCAGCCGACATCTCGCCCGACGGAAAGTACATCCTCATCAAGAACCACAATAACTACGTGGCCATCTATTCGTGGGTACTCTATTGGGAGCGCGTCGGCAACGAGAGTATTTCCGAGACCCTCAAGAACCGTCAGCCGCAGGTGATTGACTGCTACGAGTACGAATGGCAGGGTGAGGCTATCGCTTGGCGCGATAACAATACCTTCTACACTACATCCGATTCCGAAATTGCCAGCGAACCGCCTATCTATAAATATACGAGAGAAGGCTACGAAGGCTTTACGAACGTCAATGCCGCCAAGGCGAACAAGCTCGTTTGCATTGACAATGTCATCTACATCCGCACCGACAAAGGCCTCTATACCTTGGATGGCAGAAAGGCTGAGTAACGCGAACAGCTGAAAGCCAAAGTATGAAAAAACGTCCTTCGGGGCGTTTTTTCTTATCCTGACGGAACGATTATTTAACAATTTTCTTGCATATGTCCGAAAAATGTTGTACCTTTGTACCCGATTTGTGAAACAATGAATGCGATACCAACCTATAAAATGCTTGCCAAGACCTTCAAGGGCTTGGAAGAGGTGTTGGCGAAGGAACTGATTGAACTGGGTGCCAACGATGTGCTCATTGAGCGCCGGGCGGTCTCTTTTGTGGGCGACAAGGCGATGCTCTACCGTGCCAACCTGTGCCTGCGTACCGCCAGCCGCGTGCTCGTCATCCTCAAGAGCGAGAAACTGAAGATCAAGCCTGCGCAGAAACCCGACGACCTGCTCTACGAGTGCGTCAAGCGCATCGACTGGTCCCGCTACATGAGCGTGGAAACTACCTTCGCCATCGACGCCACCGTCTATAGCGAGACCTTCCGCAACAGCCGTTTTGTCACTTACCGCACCAAGGATGCCATTGCCGATTACTGGCAGGAGAGGGTAGGCAAGCGGCCGAACGTCAAGGTCTCCGATCCCGACCTGTACATCAATATCCACGTGGCGGACGAGACGGTGACGGTCAGTCTGGACAGTAGCGGCGAGAGCCTGCACAAGCGCGGTTACCGCGTCGCCACCACCGAAGCGCCCATCAACGAAGCGCTGGCGGCGGGCATGCTGCTCATGGCGGGCTGGAAGGGCCAATGCGATTTCTACGACCCCATGTGCGGTTCGGGTACGCTGCCCATCGAGGCGGCGCTCATCGCGCGTAATATCGCGCCGGGCGTGTTCCGCCAATCGTTTGCCTTTGAGAAATGGAGCGATTTTGATGCGGACTTATGGAGCGACATCTACAATGATGACAGCCAGGAGCGCGAGTTCCATCACAAGATCTACGGTTCGGACGCCTCTTTCTATGCCATCCAGCAGGCGACGAAGAACGTCAAGTCCGCCGGCGTGCAGAAAGACATCGAACTGAAACAGATCCGCATGGAGGAACTGAAGCTGAATGATCAAATGGTAAATGACCAAATGGTAAATGCTTTGGTGATGCTCAATCCTCCCTACGGCGAGCGTCTGGCATCCAACAAGGACATGGAGGACCTCTACGGCAAGATCGGCACCGCCCTCAAGCATCAGTTCGCCGGTGCCACCGCATGGATCATCTCCTCCAATGCTGCTGCGATGAAATGTATCGGACTCAAGCCCTCGAAGAAATATCATCTGCTCAACGGTGAACTGGACTGCCAATTTAACCGCTACGACCTTTTCGCCGGCAAGCGCAATGACCAAATAAATCATAAATCATAAATCATAAATTTGAAATTATAAATCATAAATCACAAATCATACATAATGTCCCCGATTTATATAGCTGATTTCAACTACGACTTGCCCGACGAGCGGATCGCCAAGTATCCGCTGCCGGAGCGTGACCACAGCAAGCTGCTCATCTACCGCGACGGACAGGTGAGCGAGGACCGTTTCTATCGCATCGGCGACCACATCGCCCCGGATGCGCTCCTTATATATAATAACACGCGTGTGATACAGGCGCGTCTGGAGTTCCACAAGCCCACCGGCGCACGCATCGAGGTCTTCTGCCTCGAGCCCCTTGCGCCGCATGACTACCAGCTCTCCCTCTCTTCCACCACCGGCTGCACGTGGAAATGTATGGTAGGCAACGCCAAGAAATGGCACGACGAGCCGATTCAATTACCAATTACCAATCACCAATCACCAATCACCCTTCGTGCCTACAAAGAGGCGCAGATGGGTAACACCTACGCCATCCGTTTTGAGTGGGACGGCGAAGGCGTTTCCTTTGCCGAGATACTGGATGCGGTGGGCGAACTGCCTATCCCGCCTTACTTGAACCGCAAGACCGAAGAGAGCGACCTGCGCACCTATCAGACCGTCTATTCGCGCATCAAAGGCAGCGTGGCGGCACCAACCGCCGGCCTGCATTTCACGCAAAGCGTGCTGGATGACCTGCACCGCCGGGGCATTGAGACGGACGAACTGACGCTTCATGTGGGTGCCGGCACGTTCCTGCCCGTCAAGACCGCCGACGCCAACGAGCACACCATGCATACGGAGATCATCGCCGTGCCCCGCGACACCATTGCCCACATCATCGCCAAACTCGGGCACATCGTCGCCGTCGGCACCACCTCCATGCGCACCCTCGAATCGCTCTATTGGATCGGCTGTCAAATCATCAATCATCAATCACCAATAACCAATAACCCATCACCAATCACCACTATTAGCGTCGGTCAGTTCGAACCCTACGAGCCAACGACTAACGACAATCGACTAACGACTAAGGACGCGCTCCAAGCGATTCTTTCCTACCTCGACGCCACCGGCCAGACCACCTTGCACGCCGAGACGCAGATCATGATCAAGCCCGGCTATACCTTCCGCATCGTCGATCAACTCATCACCAATTTCCATCAGCCGCAATCGACCCTGCTGCTGCTCGTCAGCGCCTTCGTCGGCGGCGACTGGCGCGCGATCTACGATTACGCCCTCTCCCATGACTTCCGCTTCCTCTCCTACGGCGACAGCAGTATATTAAATCGTAAATCATAAATCATAAATCCTAAATCATAAATCATAAATATGATCGACACCCACTGCCATATAGACGAAGCGGCGTTTGATGCCGACCGAGAAGAGGTCATTGCGCGCCAACGCGAGCAGGGCGTGCAGGCGATGATCGTGCCGGGCGTCAATGTCGCGTCCATTGAGACCGTCATGGACGTCTGCCGCCGCCATCCGGGTTTCTGTTTCCCGGCCCTCGGGCTTCATCCCGAAGACGTCAAGGCGGACTGGAAGGAGCAGCTGGCGATCGTCGAATCCGCCATCCGTGCGCACCGCAACGAACTGGTGGCAATCGGTGAGATCGGGCTCGATTATTACTGGGACAAGACCTTCAAGACCGAGCAGCAGGAGGTGCTCCGCCGCCAGTTGATCCTTGCCTGTGAACTCAACCTCCCCGTCATCCTCCATAACCGCGAAGCCACCGAGGACATCCTGACGATCGTCAAGGAAATCACCAATAACCAATCAGCAATCGTCAATCGTCAATCGTCCAATCGTCAATTAACAGGTGTTTTTCACTGCTACAGCGGCAGCAAGGAGACCGCGCAGATCATCCTTAACATGGGTTTCTACCTCGGCATCGGCGGTGTGCTCACCTTCAAAAACAGCAAACTCGCCGACACCTTGACTGAATTGAACCAATCAGAAATCATAAATCATAAATTTGAAATTATAAATCGTCTCCTCTTGGAGACGGACGCTCCTTACATGGCGCCCGTTCCTCATCGTGGCGAGCGCAACGAGAGCCGTTTCATGGCGCACGTGGCGGATCGTCTCGCCCAAGCCCTCGGCACTACCCCTGCCGACATCGTTGCCACCACCTCCGCTAACGCCCGCACCCTCTTCCACTTGCCTTTTTGACCTAAAATCCAAAGGTATGAATATAAAACGGTTATGTATATTGCTCTTCATGTTTGCTTCGATGAATTTGTGGGCAAACGGGGACACGCTTTCCGTGGCTGAACGCAACGCCCGGATGGGCTTCAATGACACCATCGACCGCCTCGCCCCTGATTTTGTGCAGGTCAGTCTGGTAGTCGCGGACCCCGGTGAGGTGCTCTATAGCATCCTGGGGCATGCTGCCTTGCGCATGCAATGTCCGATTTTCGGATTGGATTATGTGTTCTCTTACGAAAGCGAAGAAGTGAGAGGGAGGGTGCTCCGGTTCCTGATGAATGATCTCAAAATGGGAATGATGAGTCTGTCTACAGAGGAGTTCTTGGAGCCGTACCGGGAAGAAGGGCGCGGTGTGAAGGAGTACCGACTCAATCTGTCCCCGGAGTCGGAAACGGAACTATGGCGCATTCTGGATGAAAAAGTGGAAGAAGGGATGAACTTGTCCTACGATTATATCCAACGCGGCTGTGCGACTTCATGCCGCAAACTGGTGGAGTCAGTGGTGCATATTCAGTATGCTCCGGCTACGCTGCAAGACCCCAGAACGATGCGGGAGCAGTTCTATGACTGCGCGCCGAAAGGATGGGCTTTGTTCGAATGTATGACATTGGTGGGAGGACAGGTGGATAATCCTCATTTGCCGGCTATAGAGCGCCTGATTGCTCCTGCGGAACTTGCGCGGGCTTGGCAAAATGCTACGGTGGACGGACGATTGTTGATTGATACGGAGCCAACGGATCTGGTCGTTCCGCTTAAAACCAAGGGCAATGATGTGTTCCCGCCGTTGTATGCCTCCATCGTCCTTTTGCTGTTGTCCATGGTGGGCTTTTTCTGGCATAGACCTTATATCGACTGTTTTTTGCTGGCTGTGCAGACGCTCTTGGGCGTTTTGATGGTATGGCTGCTTGTTTCGCCGCTGCCCGGCTCTGAATGGAGTTGGCTGATTGTGGTCTTCAATCCGCTGCCTGCCCTTTGCTGGAAATGGCGCAAATACTGGGCATTGCCCTATGCTATACTGATTGTTTTGTGGTGTGTTGCTATGCTTTGTGCCCCGCATCGTCTGGTCGAATATGCGCATGTTCTTTTGGCGCTTTCGTTCGCGTTGGTCGTACTCAAGCAATCGCCGGTTTTGCACTCTTTAAATAGCAAAAAACACAATTTTAGCATTTTTATCTAAGAAAAATTGTATATCTCATTTTTTTCTTGTACCTTTGCACCCACAAAGTGCAAAGCTGAAGTCAATTCCCTTTGGCACGATTTTTGACCTGACCTAACTAGCGAAATTGAAAACGAATTGAAAATTATATAAAAAGGTATATTTTTATGAAAACAAAAAAA
>Ga0265298_10003508_pt1 | contig 20671 bp, 17 predicted proteins | sample AusTroGonzalo_MG_3_FD_193486 | JGI IMG/M metagenome (GOLD analysis project Ga0265298, IMG submission 193486) | Bovine rumen microbial communities from tropical cattle in Woodstock, Queensland, Australia - Gonzalo_01 | ecosystem: Host-associated > Mammals > Digestive system > Stomach > Rumen ... | reverse complement strand
CCGAGACGGCGACGTGAGACGGCCCAATAGTTTGCCACGCGATTGGCTAAGTGCTGCTCAGGATGTTCGTTTCCTGCTGCATACGGAGCCGTAGCCATAAACGAGCCGTCGGCATTCATCAGCAGGCCGTAGCCGTATTCCATATTGTTGTCAGAGGCGAAGATACAATCCGCATTCCATTCCTCATGCGTTTGGTTCTGATTCTCGGCCACGTACTCTTTGGTTGTTACACGTTCCTCAATAAGATAGCGCGGACGGGTAACGTTGACGTTCGTCGGGATGTCGATGCTGTCACGGGAGAAGCCGATAGAGAAATTGCCTATCTGGAACGAATCAACGATTCCGCTCTCAACGTCGGCCTGCGATACCGTGAAACCGAAGATGTCAACGAAGACGAAGCCATACACATCCAACGGCGTGCCGTCGTTGTTGGTGACAGGAACGGAGTCGAATGTCAGTCCATCAACCGTAAGGATGGGATAATTGACAAACAGCTTCGTACTCTTGATCTGACCGCCTACCACACCTGCCTTGAATAGCTGCGGTGTATAAGACCACCCACGACTGATGACACCCGTTGCGTCTGCATCATTCATATACCACCACTTCGCACCTGTTCGGTCAGCGTTAGGCCCGATACCCAAACGCATCCAAATGGCTGTAAGATGCAGATAATTGCAATTCTGACTACCCAGATACACGTCGCCTTTCAGTGTTATGCTGCCACCACCGAACGCCATTGCCTTCTTGGTCTGAATACTGATGGCTGGTGTGGCCTTCCATTCAGATATTGAATAGCCCGTGTTATTAATAAGGAATATATCACAGATAGATGGCTTGTCTGTTTCGGCTGAAGAATATATCTGCCGACGGCAATAGCCGCCACGGGTGGCATGCGATGTTCCGGAGAGAATGGCAGAATCGAAGCTGCCGATGGTGGATGTCTCGAAATAACCTACAAGGTCTTCGCCCTGCTCTTGTACCCACGTCCAATGGGCTGGCGTGCCTTCCATCTGCTTACGGACACTTGCCGGTGCAAACTGTACAATGGTTTCCTGCTCATTCACATCGGCCTTCACTGTAGCTTTACCTGCACCACGTTGTTTATAGTCATCATTATCCGTCAATGCAAACACATCGCCGCTGATAGTGGTCGTGGAATAGCCTGCTGAGGTGGTACCAGCCGTCGAACCTCCCGCCATCGTGTCGAGATTAGCAGGCGTGAGCGTCAGGAAGTACGTCTCTGCGGTATCGTCGGCACATGTCAGATAGAGGTTCTTTTTATGTGTTCGTGCCGTCCAACCCCAGAAGCGGCACATATCTTCCAATATCTGATAAAGGTCATATTGCGGCTCTACGTCATTGTCATTATTATCCCGAAGAAAATTATGCCAGTCGATCCGCTTCAGGAGCCACTGCTGGGCGTGCGTGCCGCCTTGGATATAGATATTTGAAAAGACGGGCGTGGAAGGATTACCAGGCATGGGTATGCTGTTGATGAGATACCGCAGAAGATAAGCGAAGTTACACAACTGCGTCTCCGTGGTACTCACCTGCGTCGCTGCCAAGACGGAGAGACAGCACTGCACGGGGAACTCACGCTCCTGCGGATTGCCGTAGAGCGTGCCGCCGAAGTTCTGCGCCTGCATGAATCCCTGCCATACGATGTTGCCGCCGGTGGTCAGCGTCACGGGCCGCTCGGTATCGTTGATCGGTGCAAGGTCTTTCCACCAGTCCGTGGCGAGGGTGTTGCCATTGGCATCCTTGCCGTCATCCACAATGCGGATATGACCTGACTGCGTGCGGATAGGCGTGAACTGATCCTCATCGTCGTTTTCCTCGGTCGTGAACGGCTGGGCACCGCCTTTCAGGGCGATGGCCGTACCGCTGCCACCGCCGATGTTCAGCGTATAGACCGTGTTGCTTCGCAGACTCTTGAACGTGATGCTGTAGTTATTCGTTGCCATAGTCTCTTATCCTTACGTGTTTCTTAGTTCACCGTTGCCTTCGAACTTCCAACTGCCAGTGGCGAGACTTCCAACGGCCCCTTGCACTTGCATACTCTTCAGGATGGCAGAGCCTGTCACGCCGGAGCCATTGCGCTTCTTGATGATGAGTGTGTACGAGCTGCCCACACTCAGCAGGTTTCCGATGCTCACAGACATATTGCCGCTCGATGCCGCCACCAACAGGAAATCGACTGTTACGCTCCACTTCTTGCGGCCTGCGATGATGTGCTGCCATTGACTGTCAGAAGCCGACGCAATCTCGATGGTATCACAGTCACATTGTATCGTGTTCGCCTTCGTGCCGCAGATCACCTTGCTGTCAGCCAATACGATAATATTTGTACCAAGTTCTGCCATATTCTGCCTCCTATGTAATCATCTATAAACTATAAACCGTAAACTATAAACTATCCACGTCCCCAGACCGCCAGTTCCTTTCCCTGGAGTCTCAGTGAGCGGTCGGCACTCAGCAGGATGTCCGTACCGCTGATCTTGCCGACGACATGGAGCGTCCCCATGCCGCCGCCCTGAAGGGTGTTCGCCAGATTCGCCTGTTGCGCCTTGTTAAGCACCAGCTCGCCCGCATTAATGCCGAACGAGCCGCCGTCCATCATATCACCTGAATAGTGATTCCCCTTCACGATACCACCTTCTGCATAGCCAGTCAGCGAGTGGATGGTGCTGATGGTGGTGGCCATTGCTGCCGTACCTGCTGCCAACCAAGCCAACCATCCCCAACCCGTTCCGGCGGTGTTAGCATTCGACGAAGCCATTGCAAAGCCGAGGGCGATAGAGCTGATGGCCTGAATCACCGTGCCTGCCGCCTTCGCTGCGGGATCGTCAAGACCTGCCAACGCCGCACCGAAGTTAGATGCAGCCTGACCAGCAAGGTTGTAACGTGCCTGCTGTTCCTGCAACAGTTTATTTTGTTGCTCCAACTTCTCACGAACAGGATCAAAGTCCTCAGTCCATCTCGTCAGGTTGCTCATAGAATCTCCGATAGCATCAATACTTCCGGCAACGGTGTCTTTGTAGTTTTCCCATGCCTTAGATGATTCCCTCAACTGTCCCTCATCGAGCATTGCCTTTATGGACGGCATATTATCAACACCTTTCGCGCCAGCAAGATTGGCCTTATTGGTGTTGAAAGCGATCTTGTCTAATATATTATTATTAATACCGCCACCGCTGCCTCCTGATGTACTTCCTTTCCGGCCATTCAGAATACGGGCCATTTGCTTGTCTATCTGTGCGATTTCCTCGCCTGTACGATAGGCTTGCGCTCCGAGGGCTTGCAATTCCTTAAGTTCCGTATCATTGAGTGAACGAAGTGCCTCTCCCATCTTTTCCTGAATGGTGACGGCCATAGGCACCTCGACGGCATTTGTGCCACCAAACTGACCACCAGGCAAAAACTTGATTTGCTTACCAGATGGCATGGTATTCTTCAGCGTTTCATAGTCGCCATACTTACCCGTCAAAGCCTGTTCAAGACCGCCCCATGATACGCCACGCTCTGCGGCTACCTTGCGGATGGCTTGCATGTAGGCTTCCTGCTCTTTTTCCTGACGTGTACGCAATTCTTCCTGATAAGCCTTTGCCGCTTGCTGCACATCTTCCTTAGTGCCTTCTCCCATACGGAAACCAGCCATAGCCTCCGTGAATCCCGTTCGTGCCTTCTGCGTCTGTATCTGATTGAAAGCATTGAAAGTGCTTAGTTCGTCAAGGGCATCATAAGCAGCACGGGCTGCTTCGGTAATATCGTTAATCCTGGTCAGGAACCCGCTGATGTCACCAGTATTGAGCGCGTTCAGGAATCCACTATATACCGACTTTGATGCCTCTACGGTGCGATTCCATTCATCCAACTGCTGCTCATTCTTGAAGAAAGCATCCTTGGCCACCTTCAGCGCACCAGTCACGGCACCGATGGCAGCACCTACCGCCGTGAACTTACCTATGCTTATACCTAATCCTCTCGTGAAGTCATTCCACGTTTTCTGAGCCTGACGTATGCCACGCTCATATTGGTTAGATTCGAGAGTTAATTTGACAAGACTCTGTGCCATATCTATTTATTTTTATCCATTTCTGCGTATGCCTCTGCCAACTCTTCCTCCATAATCAAGGCAAGGTTCTCAGATGCCAATTCAAGTTCTTTTTGTCCCATATTCGGGAACCAGTTTCGGGCTGCTATGCTACCACGATTACCATATCTACCACCGTCAGATGACCATCTAAACTTGTTAGTACCTTTCAATCTTACGAGATGTTCGATGTTTCTTTGTTTAGTACCTGAATTTATGAAGCGAAGAATAAATGCTCTATCTCGTCCATAGTAGGTATCTACATTATTGGTTCTAACACTTCGCGGCCTTCTATTACCTCCCCTTTGATACGGATTGCTGTCAAGTTTCCTCGGTTTTATAAGTTCATATCTTTGACCAGCCTTTCGAGGATTGAGAATCGAAACGTTTCCGCCGAGAATTTTTCTATATACTGAAGCCTTGATAGCCTTGTATGCATGGCGAGGGTCATCCTTCATCTCAAACTTTGCATCCTCACGTAAGCGTTTTGCTGCATCCTTCAGTTCCTCGCGTATGATTTTACGGATGCGCTTTCGTGTATCTGGATTATCCACGAAAAGCACAGCCAAAGCCTCACTGGTGTTTCTGGCTACTTGTTGATTTATTTCTGCCTGTACCATACACCTATCGGACGCAATCGTGTTTTAGGTTTACCATTTTGCTAACGTCAGCAAAATGATGGGCACAAAAAAGACCGACTCGCGCAATCGCTGCGGGAGCCGGTCGGCAAAAGTCTAATACCACATTATCAACTTTATAATTATTATGGCTCATTCATATTACGGCTCCAAACCGCCTTGGCTGGCGGCACTGCCACCGCCCTGGTTATCGTCACCGCCACCTGCGGGCTGGTCGCCACCGTTATCGTCACCAGTGCCGTCACCATTGACGCGCTCGACGTAGGCTTTCTCCACGATACCTTTGCGCTGGATCGAGGGCTTCGCATCCTGAAGCATCTGCGTGAAAGTGCGCTGCACCTCGGCGTATGCACGGACAGAGACACCCACCTTGTCGGCAATCTCTCCGGCACGCTCCACCATCTGCTCCTCGGTCAGCGTCGGCTCGTTCAACAGTTCACGGGCTTTGGTGAGGTTAATCGACTGACACTTCAGATGGATGTCGGGGTAGAGACGCAGCACCACGTCCTGACCGTTCAGGAACTGGATGGCGAAACCCTCCGCCATCAGTCGGACGGACACCTCGGCAAAGTGCGAAAGCACCTCCTTGATGACTGACTTCGGGATGAGTTCGTTGGCGTGGTGCAATTCCTCTGCGAGGAAGTCCACGCTGATGGTCTTCACTACTTCGTTGGCGGTGATGGTCTTGCCCGTCACGCCGAAGGCTTCATTGCCGTTGTTGATCTGCAAATTGTATTCAATCATATTCGTTTGAATTTAGGGGTTAATAATCATTGATTCTCATGCCGTGGGCACTACGGTATGTCATACCGTGAGCCTCACGCTTCCTCATACCGTGCGATAATGCGTATTAGGTTTACCATACGCCGCAGGCTTCTCCCCCTGAGTTAGGGGGAGCCAGAGGGGGTCTGAAGGTGCGCTTGTTCAGACCACCCCTAACCCCTCCTGACTCAGGAGGGGAAATAAAAAAAGAGAGCGGCCTTGGTGGTCACTCCCTTCTGAGTCTAAACTAAAAATTCTCGAAAAATGAAAAATGAAATTATCAGCTGTCGGCAGTCATCACGACTGGCTTTGGGGTTCGGGTTCGTCGGGCGTGTAGGGCGACCAGTCCATTGAGTCCTTGCGCTGCCAGCCCTCGTTGAGCGTCTGATTGATGAAGTTCACACCGGCGATGTAGAACTGCGTGATCTCCTCGACGGTCTCAAAGATGTCATAGACGGCTGTGCCGTCCTCATTCTCTCCCACCTTGAACTTCATGGGCAGGCTTGCACCAGCGGTGATCTGCGCCACGCGCTGACCTTCGGAGTAGTTGCGCTGGTTCTCTGCCGTGAGCCACAGCGTCACCTCCTTGCCCTGGTCGTCGCCGTGCAGCACCGTCCACGGGCACTCCTTCAGGATTTTCTCATCCGTCTGGCGGTCGATGTCGGCGATGACCGCCTGCTTGATCTGCTCCAGCGACGGCTTTGCCGTGCGGTTCTTGTTAAAGTAAACTTCCTGCCAGTAGGCATTCTTCTTGCCGTCAGCCTGGTAGTCGTAGCTGATGATTACTTGCGTGGCGTTCTCACGGATGGGAACGTAGCACGTCTTGGGGCCATGTACCTTGCTCATATCTGTTAATTTTTTATTATGACATTATCTTACTACCTTACGCCGATAACCGCGCTGTGGGTTTACCAAAGAGCGTCATGTCACCGTTGAATGTCGATACCTTCAGAAACTTCTCTCTGAGGAACATCGCCCGTCGTATGCGGTATGTCTTGTGATGACTCAGCACGCCAAGGAATGAGTTCACGGAGCGGTAAATGGCATCGGCATCATTGGTGCGCATGTTCCTGATGTTACGCTTCATGCGCCGCAGGCAGTCATTGGAGGCGTAAGTCCTGTATGGCTTGACAAACGCGCCCAGGAACTCCACACCATAGCAGACGTTCGTCACCGTCAGCTTACCCAAGTGCAAGGCCAGTCCGAGTTCTTCAGAAAGGAACTGCTGAACCTTCGGCACCAGCGACAGCAGCCACGACTTGTCGGTGCTTATCACATAGGCATCATCCACGTACCTGCCGTAGTGCTTGCATTTCAATGTCCGCTTCATGAACTGGTCAAACACATTCAGATATACATTCGAGAACAGCTGACTTGTCAGGTTGCCGATGGGCATACCCTTGCCGCTGTTCACAAAGCGCATGCTCTTGGCGGGGTCAAGACCTATCCAGTCATCCTCTGAGCCTACGATATGGCAGTTGTCGTTAGGATCAAGTAATATGATTTCCTTGGTCATCCATAGCACAAAGTCCATGTCTATCGTGTCTTCCCACGGCTCTCCGCGTTTCTCTATGGTGTGGTCGCTCATCCTGTGCAGACTATCCATCGCTATATCCAGCAGTTTCTTCCTGTCGATGTGCATAAAATAACCACGGATGTCGAGTTTCATCACGTAGCATTTCTTTGTGTAGCTTCGGCTTGCCTTCCTGATATGCTCTGCAAGTCTGTTGATACCATAATGCGTACCACGTTCGGGTACACAGGAATAACTGTCGGCGATAAACGTCCGCTCGAACAGTTCGTGAGTATAATTATAGTAGAGGTGATGCACCACACGGTCACGGAACTGTGCGGCAAAGACCTCCCGCTTCTTGGGTCTCTCGATGATGAAACAGGACGAAGGGGCTGCCTCATACGACCTGTCCCATAGCGCGTCCCTCAGTTCCGTCAGGTTCGACATCAAGTGCTTTTCGAACCGCTTGACGTATGGCTGACTTCCCTTGTGTTTCTTGGCGCATAGGAATGCCACATACAAGTCCATCAGCAGTGCTTCGCGTGTCAGTGTGTATGCCATTTGTCCTTTCCTTGTTTCTGTTGATAGCCGCTATCGGGCGAGTGCTGAACAGCCCTAACCGAGTTGCCGTTGTACCGATTGTTGTTGTTCTGAGGATTCACCGAAGAACTATTGAAGTTCAAGTTGTACGCGTTGTCAGCGGAGTTCCAACTGGAAGACCAGTAGTTGCCGTTCGTGCCGCGATTGTTCAGCGACGTACCGTTACCGTTGCCAGCCGCAGGGAAGAAAACATCCTCAAATACGGTCATCACCTGTCACGAATGCACGGAAGGACGGCTTGCGCCAGAACCACCGCACTTCTTCTTATTTTTCCAGCTTGCGCCGGACGGATGACCTATGAATTCGCCTTGAACAGCCCTTAGTGTTTGCCCATTCTTTGCGGGAGGTCTATTTTTATAGAAGTGATGAGAGTTGCCGCTTCAGCATGGCGATGAACTCGGCATTATCAGCAGGAGTCTTCGATTCTATTGGATAAGACAACACCTGCGACATGATCTGGAACATACCCATTCGTCCGCCTTCGGTATCTATATTCGATCCTGTGCGGTTGGACTTCTGCGACTGCTTGGTGTCTTTCTCAGGCAGCGCATGCTTCCATTCCTCGAAGGCTGCAAGCAGGTCATCATAGCTGGCCGATTCTTCGTCATACGTCTGGATAGTGAATGTCGCATAGTCATCTACCGTGTTCGGATCAAAATCGTCGAAGCCTATCATGAACTTCGCCAATGACTCTAACGGGAATCCAACACTGACGTACTCACCTTTCTTTGATACATAACGGTTGGCTGTGAGCATCTTGCTGTCGCCGCGCTCTTTCTGTATCTCTTCTGTGCATACGACGGTCTTGATAAGCCAGGCCGACCATTCATACGCACGGAAGAACTTGCCGTCCTTATGCAAGTATATCTTATTCCAGCTTTCCGGGTCTTGCCTTAATTTCTCAAATTCTAATGCTGGTGTTATTCTCATAATCTTTCTTTTTTATTTTATTTAGTTCCGACTCTTTTCCTCATACCGCGCAGCCCTTGTCGGGCTGCTGTAAGCGGTATGAGGGTAAGAGTCGGGTGAAGGCGAATTACTGAACAGCCCTAACCGAGAAGCCGATGTACCGATTGCTGTCGTTCTGAGGATTCACCGAAGAACTATTGAAGTACAAGTAGTACGCGTAGTCAGCGGAGCGCCAACTGGAAGACCAGTAGTAGCCGTACGTGCCGCGACTGTTCAGCGACGTACCGTAACCGATGCCAGCCGCAGGGAAGAAAACATAGACCGAATGATCTGATTTCTTCATGAACTTACGACCGGCGACACCGTTGATGGTTGCCCATTCGTTGTCAGTATTGTCATACAGTTCCTGGAAGTCCTCTTTTGACGGCAGGTGCCACGGTGTGCCGAGCAGAGCAAGCGCAGCGTCATGAGTTGCATCATTGCTGGGTATGTCGGCACTCACGTTCTTACCTGGTGTCGAAGCATACGGGCCACTGTTGCTTGTACCCCAGTCATAGCTATCGTCGAAGGTTGATCCGTTGGCAGAGAAGTGAGGAACAATGTTACCCCAGCTCACATATGCACCGTAATCAGTCTCTTCACCGATCTTGTAACCGCCATTACCGTCTGACACAATGTTACCGATGGCCCACTTCTTACCGCTTGGAAGTCCGAGGTCTACAAAGCCTGCCTGCTCGACGTACTCGAAGGTGAGCGACTTGGCAGTGGTGTCGGCCCAGTTCTTGGTCACGGCAGCGGGCGCAGTGTAACCGGCAAGGGCTGACGGGGTGCAAGTGTAATTGATGCCGTATGCTACCTTCAGCGTCGGCGAGGCATTAGTCAGCGTGCCAAGCGTCGTTCCACCGTTGGTTACGGCCACTGAGCATGTCGAGAGGTCGCCGTCGCCTGCATCCTTCGTGATACTGATGGTCAGCACCTCGGTAGAGTACAGGGCCGTGATGGTGTGGTTCGTGGTGTCAACGGTAATGCTCTCGGCATACTCATTGGCACTCGGCGCACCGCTCTGAGAAGCTGCTGTCGGATTGACACTTGAAGGCACCAACACCTCTACGGATGACTGTGCGCCCGTGAAGTCGAGATAGCCGTTGGCGGAGATACCCGTTGCACTGACACGGATCACCGTCGAGGCGATGTCGGTGTTGCTGGCCTGGTTGGTGCTCACATTCAGCGTATAGGCGATGGTGGCGTAGGTCAGCGTGATGCTGCCGCTGCTCTCCGTGGCCGTGGCGGTATAGCCATAGACGGTCTCAGCCGTGATGGTCGGCGTGAGGTTGCTCGGCACCTTTACCGTGTCGTTGATAGCGGTCAGCGTGGCGGGTGTGGTCTGTCCCGTGTAGGCGACGGTTACGCCTGCGCCTTGCGGATTCGTACCCTGCACATTGCCGTCCTTCGTGGTCACGATGCTCGTGAGCGTCAGGATGGTGGTCATATAGGTGGCCGTCTCAGTCTGCACGCCTCCGAGGAAGGTGCCGGTGATGGCAGCGGGTGCCTGATAGCCGTCGGCCACGAGCGAGTTGAAGGTGATCTCGTAGGTGTCGTTAGCCTCCAGACTGGCGGTGAAGACTCCACCGCTGCCTGTCATCGCCACGGCTGTGCCGCTGTTGATGCTGATCATCGGAGCAACTTTTGCAAGGTCTGTTGCATCGCTGTCTGACATCGAGACGGTCAGCTGAAGCACACCATAGACGTAGGTGGCTTTCGTGGCGGTCACCGATGCGCCGGTAGCCGTTGCACTGTAGGATGCAGGTGTGGCGTAGCCGTTCACGTTGGCATAGGTGATGGTGAAAGCCGTACCCGTCGGCACGTTGGCCGTCTGAGCATTGCTGGTCAGCACCTGGTCAGTACCGCCCTGATAGCTCACGGTGGCCTGTGCGCCCGTCGGTGCAGCACCCTCCACACCGCCATTCTCACCCACCATGTTCACTGAGACCACGGTGGTCTCATAGGCAGCGGTGATGATGCGGGAGGCGGTCAGCACGGTCACGGTCTGGGCGTAGTTTGTCACATCGTCAGCAGTGGCTGTCGGCGTGAGGTTGCTGGGCACCTTCACCGTACCGTTGTTAGCCACCTCCTTGGCGGTGGTCAGTCCCGTGTAGGTCACGCTCACTTTCTTGGCGGCAATCGTCGCATCTGGCGACTGGTTAGAAGTCACATAGACGGTATAGATGTCCGTCTGATAGGTGGCACTCTTAGTTTCCACGCCACCGCCGAAGGTGCCGGTGATGGCAGCAGGAGTCTGATAGCCGTCTTCCACCAGAGAGTTGAAGGTGATCTCGTAGGTATCTCCCACTTCGAGGTTCGCGGTGAACGATCCTGCCGAGCCGGTCATGGATGCTGGTGTGCCGCTGTTCACGCTGATCATCGGTGCAACGCTGGCGAGTGCCGTTGCGTCGCTGTCGCTCATCGAGACAGTCAGCTGGAGCGCACCGTAGATATATTTCGCCTTCGTAGCGGTCATCGAGGTGCCTGCGGCTGTTGCGCTGTAAGTGGCGGGCGTAGCATAACCGCTCACAGTGGCATAGGTGATGGTGAAGGCCGTCCCCGTCGGAACGTTCGCCGTCTGACTGTTGCTGGTCAGCACTTGGTCTGCACCGCCCTGATAGCTCACGGTGGCCTGTGCGCCCGTCGGTGCAGCACCCTCCACACCGCTGGTCTCACCGACCATCTCCACGCTGACGAGCGTGGTCTGATAGGCGGCAGTGATGATGCGGGATGCAGAAAGCACGGTCACGGTCTTGGCATAGCCTGTCACGTCGGGAGCGGTAGCCGTCGGTGTCAGTCCCGTCGGCACCTTCACCGTACCATTGTTGGCCACCTCCTTCGGTGTGGAAAGACCCGTATAGGTCACGCTCACCTTCTTCGATGCGATGGTGGCATCTGATGGCTGGTTAGAGGTGATATAGACGGTGAAGATGGTAGTGTCATAAGAGGCACTGACGGTCTTTGTGCCCGTCGGCATGATGAACGTCTGGTCGGCTGGTGTGGCGTAGCCCTCCACATCGGTGAAGTGGACGGTGACGTTACTCAGCGGAGCCACGGGGATCGGGGCACCAGTATAAGGTATCGGCGTTCCGCTGTTGATGGAAACGGTAGCACCGGCGAGGGCGAGAGCCGTAGCGTCGCTATCGCTCATGCTCAGGTTGATCACCACCACGCCCTGCACGTAGGCAGCTTTCGTGGCGGTCATCGATGTGCCTGCTGCCGTTCCGCTGTAGCCAGTCGGTGTGCCGTAGTTCGTCACGGCAACGTAGGTCACGGTGAAGGCCGTACCTGTCGGCACCTTTGCAAACTCACCGTTGGCAATGGTCTGATCCGTGCCGCCCGTGTAGCTCACAGTACCTCTTGCGCCCGTCGGGGCCGAAGTCTCGACACCTGCCACGTCTGACACCATGTTCAGGGTGACGAGTGTGGTGGTGTAGGCAACGGTGGCCATATAACTCACGCCCTCTGCCGTGGCAGCAGCGGTGACGGTCTTCGCATAGTGGGTGATGTCAGGCGATACGATGGTCAGCGCACTGCCCGTCGGCACCTTCACGGCGACACCGGCGGCTACCTCTGTGCCGTTGATCTCGAAGGTGAGACCTGTCAGCACGGGGTCAACAATCTGCTGGGTGCTCTGGTTGGATGTGGCGTTCACACTTACCAGCGTCGTGTCATACTGCACATCAATGATGAGCAGGGCAGCAGTCACGGTGATGGTCTTACGGTAGCCCGTCACGTCGGTAGAGGTGGCGGTGGGTGTCGTACCCGTCGGCACCTTGATCGTATCACCGTCAGTGAGTTCCTTGCTCACGCTCTGTCCGCCATAGACATAGCTCACAACGACCTTCACGCTGCTGATGTCAGTCTTGTCGCTCTGGTTGCTGTCAACGGTGACAATATAGACATCAGTAGAATACTGCACGGTAGGCTTCACCACGGTCGTACCTTCGGCGGTGAAGGTGGCGATGCTCGGTGTGCGGTAGCCTTCCACGTCGGGGAAGACAACAGCTACAGACGAGCCTGTGGCGACCTTGATGGTGTCGCCGCTGCTCACGGTGCGCCCTGCGACGGTAGCCTGCACAGCAGCAATCACGGGATCAGTGCCAAGATTAGACTCCCAGGAGATGGTGACGAGGGTAGTCTGATACACCAAAGGCGGTGTGAGCTGTGCGGTTGCAGCGGTGCCAGTATAGTTGGCGGGTGTCACGTAGTTGGCGATGGCATCGCACGTCACGGTGATGCTCTGACCCATAGCCACCTTCAGCGACTCTCCGTAGTTCACGGCCACACCGTTGATCGTACCCGTTGCACTCTCGATGGTGCTGTCACCCGCGCCCTGGTTAGATGTGGGCTGGAATATCACCACGCAAGTCTCATAGTTGAAGTTCATGGTGCGCTCACCAGCAACGGCACTCTCAAAGCTCTGAGTGTTGGATGCCAGATAGTAGCCAGTCTTAGAACCGACAGTCACCAAGACCTGCTTCAGCGGAGAGATACGGCAGAACAGTGTCTCACCTGCCCATGTGGTGTCAAGGATAGTCTCATTGTCGGCTTCCACCTTCACGCTGACACCATTGAGCGAGGTGTCGCCCGTCTGGTTGCTGTTCAGGTTGATCCACAACTTTTGACGGATGTCGGTACTGCCACCGCCGGTGCTCCAAGTGGCAACATTGTTTTCGAGGTGCAACAGTTCAAAGACATCATAGCCGGAAGAACTTTCGGCATTGGGCACGATGCGCTGATCACCGACAATATGGTTGGCGGTCTCACCAAGTGCGTTGGTGTAGGTCAGCGTGCTGCTGTTCGGAGCGGTAACAGCCTGAATGGTCACGTTGCGCTCGTTGACCTGTGTCTGTAAGCGTGTAGTTTTAGTGTCAACCTCCTGCTTCGTGTAGTAGTTGGACAGGTCAACGCTGGTGGTATTGACCTGCTTCCAATAATAAATAGGATCGTGGTTGGTGTCATAGATAGTCACCCACCAGTCTGAGGCGTTCTGTCCCTGCTGTGAAGACGGTGTGAGGTAAATCTTACCCATCGTGTCGGCACTGGCAGTAGGCAATGTCTGCACATCCACGAACTGCACACCGGCAGCAGCGAGGATGGCGTTGGCGATACCCTCAGAGGTGACGGGATTCTGAGAACCCTGCGTCGGTGTGCTGTCGAAGGTCAGCACAGCCTGCTTGGTGGCGAGAGCTGCGACCAACTCTGCATTGGTGGGGAGGTCGCCAAGTTTCTGCACCAACAGGGCTGATATGCCGCTGTTGATGGCCGACCACTGTGCCTGCGTAAAGGCATTGCTGGCAAATGAGAAATCAAGTACCCATGCCGAACCGCTGTAGTGATAACGTCCGTAGATGGTGTTGCCGTCACTGTCGGTAGAGGTGACGAAAGCGAAGTCGTTGACGGTCATTCCCGTCACGGCATTCAGCTGCTCAACACTTGTATAGACACCCTTGAAGTCAGGAGCGGCATTCTCCACCGTCTGATCCACATACTGCTTGTCGGCGAGTTTGTTCTGCGACGATGCAGCGGCAGGGAATAGGCTGTTAATAGCCTGGAAGATGTTATAGAGTGAGCCGGAAACGACGGGATTCTTAGAATACTGCGTCGGCTCCTGATCAAACGTCAAGGCATCCTGCTTATGGGTCAGTGCCTCATAGATACTACCACTATAAACGGGGTTTGTGCTGTTCGGTGTCGGCTGGGTGTCGAAATGCAAAGTGTCCTGCTTCGTACCAAGGAGTTGCTGAAGCACGTCGTTCGTCGGCAGGTTGGTCAGCTTAGCCACCAGCAGGGCGGTGATGCCTGACTGGATAGCGGCCCACTGAGCAGCGGTGAAGCTGGAGTTGTTCAGGTTGTACTCGAACACCCAGCCTGTGCCTTCCACGTACTTGTAACGGGAATAGACGGTATTGCCCTCTGCATCCTTGCTGACAACGTAGCCGTAGTCGTTGGCATTGGCAGATACCTGCTGCAACTCAGCCAGGGAGTTGAACGTACCCTTGAAATCTGCCGTGGCGGTCTGGATGCTGCTGTTTACGAAGTTCTTGTCGGCGAGTTGATTCTGTGCGCTGGCGGCAACTGGAATCTTTGCGTTGATGTCGCTGATGTCATTGGCATTCTGCTCTTCAGCAGCACGGGCACGGGTCTCTTCGGCATCGATATTGTTCTGCAAAGTGGTGTCGGCACTCTGACGGGTAGAAGCCTCCGTGTCGATATTATCCTGAAGCGTACCCTCAGCACCACGGGCACGGGTCTCTTCCGCGTCGATATTCTGCTGAAGCGTCTGCTCGGCGGCTTCGGCACGGGTGGTCTCACTGCTGATGGCCTGTGCGTTGGTCTGCTCTGCTGCCTTGGCACGGGCTTCCTCGGCATCGACATCGGCGATACGGTTGGCAGTCTCAGTGTTGATGTTCTGCTGAAGGGTCTGCTCAACAGCTTGGGCACGCTCTCGCTCAGCGGTCACGGCAGCACTGCCGCCCTGACCGACGGCATCGATATTCTCCTGAAGCGTTTGCTCCGCTGCCTTGGCGCGGGTCTCTTCGGCATTGATGTTGGTTTGTAACTGAGTTTCCGCACCTTCGGCACGGTTGGTCTCATCGATAATGGCCTGTGCGTTAGGCTCAATTTTGTCAAGAAGTTCCTGAACTTTCTTGCCGGTTTGTGAAAGGCGATAAGTTGTTTCCATATTCTGTTTTTATTTAATTGTTAGCATCATTGTTATCATTCTCGTCATCTGCTGATTTGAGCACCAGAATGTACTCTGTATCAATGGTGATGAAGCGGTCTCCCTCGGTGCTGGCGAGATACTGATAGTCGCTGGCCACGTCACTCTGGTCAGTACGCTCATACGTCACCTTATGCTCACACTGCGACGGTGCCGGAACACAGGCGGTACGAGGCAGCGGATCGGTAACAATAAGACAAAGGAACTGCGTGTCAACCTCCGTTCGCAGTCCGTCAGGACAGTCGAAATCCGGCACCTTGTAAGTACACTTGGCCGTCACCTTGCCAATCATCTCTGAGGTGTCGAAGATGAAATAATAGTAGCCGTCAATACTGAAGATCATCTCCGACTTTGGGATGAGCAGCTTACGGTCACGCATGCCCCACGACAATTCCACTTCAAAATCGTCGCTTTCCATAGAGAAGCCCTGAGCGTCGATGCGCATGGCATACTTCGCCTCTTCTCCCTGTTTCATGATGTTCTTGCAATCCATATTCAAATACGTATTTATTCTTTTCTTTTCGGCCATTATGCCGCCGTAGGTTTACCAATCGCGCCACAACAAAAATGGGGAGCCGCCGCTCCCCTGTGATCAACTAAAACTAATACTACTACCTAATAACTAAACAATCTAAAACAATTACTCAATATGATAACCAAAAACCTAAAAATTATGATAATACATTATGCGATTCATTTCTTGATGAGTCCGTCTATAACCTTCTTTCGGTTAGGGCCGAAGTCTGGGAACACAAATGAGACATGTACCCAGCAGGATCCGGTCTTGGGATTCTTCTCCCAGATGAGTTGATCAAATGGCAGATTCTTGCGGATGTAGTCGAACCACTTGCGGCCCTTCTGGATGTCACCGTCGATGCAGAGGTCTGCCGCCTGACCTTTCATGTGCTGGGAGTTATACACGCCGCCGACGGCCTTGTTCAGTTTCTCGCAGCGGAATCCGCTGCCAATCTTGATGGGTTCCTTCATAGCTACACGCAGCGGCTCCAGGACGTAGGCGCAGAGATAGATGAGATTGATCATCTGCTGCACGCTGGGTTTATTATCTATACCGAGACGCTTTGCCGTGTCTGAGGCATACATCTCTTCAATGGTAAAATGCATAGTTACGGGGGTGTTCATCTTAATCTTCGTTATACGGGTCTATTTCTTTGGTTCCTGTCTCGATGTGCTGAAGATCGTCCTCAAGGATTGAAGGGTCGCAATCAAAATGCCTCGCCGTCTTGTCGATTAAGACCTTGGCCAACATCTTCCAGACGCGAGCGTGCTTGTCGCCTGGCAGTCGGCACGATGCCTTGTTCTCTGCGATAGATAGCATCTGTTCGGCACAGACCACACCGGCAGCGATATATGATAGCGGTACATCTACATGTATAAACACCCACCGCTCTACGCAGTACGCCAGCAGGATGATGACAAATCGCTCTATCAGCGTCGGCACTACTTGGCGGAACTTGTATGACGTGAACTTCGCCGCCTCGCGCTTCTGTTTTGGGTACATAATATGCACCCGTTTGTCGAGTTCATAAGCCGACCAAGCATCGTAGAGCACGAAGAGCGTGGCGATGATGATGAGCGGGAAGGCTGGCTCGAACTTTCCGAAAAACCATCCCGCAATCCCTCCTAATAGGAGCCAAAGCCATTCAATAAATCTTTCCATATTCTTTTTATTCGTTAATCCGTGAAATCCGTTGTTTTATAAATCTATTGTTCCAATTACTTGATTTCTATATCCTGTGTCGCCAGCGTTCTTGAAGGCGATGCACTGAATGCTCACGCCATTTTCGTACACCTCCATGATGGCCCCCTGCGAGGCACCATAGAGCGACTGTCCGGCACGGTTGACAGGCTTTGAGAGTGACGGAAGATGAATGGTCGGAGCGCAATCAGCATACGAGTGGCCGATGGTCGTGTACAGTCTGTAATCGTACTGCGTGCCGTTGAGAGAATTGAGATCATCCACAAGCGGTGTCACTTCGTCACCAGTTGGCTGTTTAACGTGATAGGCTCTATTAACGATGTCAACCTGCGCACCCCATTCATAGTGAGAATGGCCACCGAAACAGATGATATTCAGATTCTCGCGCAGCAATTTATCCAAGAACCAGAACGTGAGTCCCGTCGGCGTGTTGCTGCCTGAGTAATATTTCTGCTGAATGGCTGCGGATGTCGGCACCGGCCATATCCGCAAATGAGAGTAATCCTGATTCGTGTCTCCGCTCATGTTCGGCATGAAATGGTGCATAAAGAGGAAGATGCGCTTGTCGCGGTTGTTTTCGACTATATCCTTCAGCCATATCAGCGAATTAGGATGGTAATACTGATAGTCAAAATTCGTCTCTTTCGTGCGGTCGTAGGGTGTGTCGCTCACGTAGTCCGTCATCATCTGCACGTACTTATTATTGTAGTCCAGGCGATTCATTCCCCTTGCACAATAATCCCACACAGCAGGATTTGCGTGGTCTCCGTAGTCGATGCTGAGGAAGATGTAAATGTCGCCGTGCATTTCTACCCAGTACGACAGCTTACTTTTTACCGTGCGCCCTTTGCCATACAGCTGCTTATCCCACTGGCCGTCGTACTCGAAGAACTGAATATAATCCGTCTTCTGTGCGTAGCCATATTGTTTCCAATAGTCTTCGCCCGTAAAAGGTGCAATGTAGTTATTCAACTTTCCGAGGTCTTGACCGTTGCTGAATAGCCGCAGATAGTCATGATTTCCTAACGACGTGAAGATTCGCAGCATGGCGTTGGTTGGTGCCCATGCATACGTGGTGTAATACTCGTTGTATAACTTCAGATCGTTGTCGTTATATTGACAAATATCGCCCGCATTACAAAGGAAGTCCACACCAGCCTTGCGGAAATAGTCGATGGCGTTGATGAAGTCCTGAGCATACTCGCTATTGTGACTATCCTCCGAATCAAAGTGCAAGTCAGACATCAGCCCGACCTTATACATCAAACTTCCCTTTTGTATCTCAGCGGCAGCTTCCCCTCCTGAGTCAGGAGGGGTTGGGGTGGTCTGAACCGCCTCACTTTCTTCGCAGGTGATCTGAATCGTCTCACCTGGCTTGATTGTTATTGTTCTGATTTCTGCCATAATCGTACCTTTTACTTATCGCACGATTATGTGCTTGGGGTTTACTATCATTTTCGTGACCTCACGAAAATGGTCTGTGTCTTTCCGTGTTTTTCACAAAAAGCCTCCGAAGGGGAATTACTCAAAACCTTCGGAGGCACAAACATTTTATAAACCTTAAATTTAAATATTATGGAATCATGCTACCCTCACGGGCAGACTTGCGCCTCACGGCGATTTATATTAAAAGAACTTGCAAACTTTCCATATCCTCACACCGTAATACCCTATCACTCCGAGTATTCCGAGCAGTCCTATATTGCCTATCCACAGACGCAGCCTTTGCCACCAGCTCAGTTCTTTCTCCACCAGCTTAATCGTCTCGATTGGGTAAGGCTGCGGAATAGTATCATGCGTCGCCTGATAGATGGTATCGACACGCAATCTGTCGCGCCACTGGGTGTGCCACCGCTCGATCATCACCGTGTCGCCTTTCTCCTTCACATGGATGGAGTCATGCAGCCACACGCTGTCCTTCTGCCACTTCGTGATGTGGGTTGTGTCCGTTCGCACTTTTTCCACCTCTACATACTTCGTAGTCGTACAACTCGACAATAGTGCCAGCAAGAACAGCACTACCATACATACTACCAGCACATAAATCACACATTTCAGTGCCCTGTTGAAATCTTTTTCCTGTTCAGTCATAACCGTATTATTTAAATATCCACGTAATCTATCAGCAAGATGTCCTTGTCTGTGCCTCGCGCCTTGATCGCCTTGTTATGCGTCCGAGCATACAGCCACGGCCACCAGCAATACAGCCATTTCTTTCCTGGCACAACGCTGCCGTAGGTTTCCTCGCACGTCGGTTCTTCCTCCCATGTGAAGAAATCACCGAAGATATAATCCTTCTTCCAATTATAGAGATTCCTACCGCACCAGAACCGAATGTTTGGAAATGATTCCTCAATGGCATGGCAGGTATATCCGAACCATTTTACAGAGTGTTCTGTGTACTGTCTTTCCGTCCGCACCTCATGAATCACGCGGACGTAACAATCGCGCCATTGATTCAGCCACCTTAATTCATCCATAAGGCTCTCCATATCAATAGCGTATTCTACGATGCCATGTGCTACAACAAACCCGATTTTTCCATTTGACCTTATCCGCAGGTCAAAGCATCTGACACCATATTTGAGATATTGCGTCCGAATATCTACCCTCTGACACTTTGCAGCAAATGCAATCAAACGCATCCACCACCGCCTTGGTCGCAAATACGACCAACTGTTATGACATCCTATTACCATAGTTTATTTATTTTGGTACATTAAATCTCCATTCCTCGCCGCCGGTGAAGTGCTTCTGGTGGAAGCCGTACACGCGGTGGGGCTTGTTGTCGCTGCCGTTCAGATATCCGTCCATCGGCGAGTAGTGCCAGTGTTCTTTCAGAAAATAGCTGTGGCTCTTCGTGCAAAGATACCACAGCCCTTTGATGATCTTCATAATTCTTTTTTCATTAGTGAATATCCGTTTCCAAATTCTTTCTCATCGTAGCCTTGTCGGGAATACCATTCGATAACCCAATAAGGACTCTCACGCAGCGACCATTCCAATACGGCTGTCTTGGCTCCCAAGTGTTTTGCCGTCTTGTGTGCTTCATCCAATAGTTTACGAGCCAATCCCTTTCGGCGGTGTGACTCGTCAACGTAAAGGTTCCACACCAAGGCTTCATCTTGATGCTCACCATTCTTATAGACTGCCAACTCAACGACACCCACCTGTTCGGGAATGTCGTTGTCTGGCTCTTCGCAGTGCCACATGCTGATGATTACGTTGTCCTTGTCTTTCCACGGAGCAATATACGTTTCCGTGTAGTAATGCAATTCATCCATGATTCCTAATCTTTTTAATGATTCATCCCCTCATACCGCTCATACAGGTCTAACGCCATGATGATGGCCTGAACGGGGTCGATTTTGCATGAGTCGGTCTGGGCACGCTTCACGGGGCGTTTGTTGCCGCGCCCGTCGATTTCCAGTACCGCATTTCCAAAACAGAAGGGCCACATGGGACTCGCGCTGTACGAGATGAACGGCACGGGGGCAAACATGGCCGCGTAGAGGTCGTCGGTCGGGGCGTTGAACTCGCTGTTGAGCTGCGACACCACTTGCACGTAGGGGTCGGGGTTCTGGATGCCCATGTTCGACTGAAGGAAGGCTTTGAGGGTGTTAATCGGGTCTTTCGACTGATACTTGTCATAGCCGAAGTACATGAA
>Ga0265298_10003507_pt1 | contig 20673 bp, 43 predicted proteins | sample AusTroGonzalo_MG_3_FD_193486 | JGI IMG/M metagenome (GOLD analysis project Ga0265298, IMG submission 193486) | Bovine rumen microbial communities from tropical cattle in Woodstock, Queensland, Australia - Gonzalo_01 | ecosystem: Host-associated > Mammals > Digestive system > Stomach > Rumen ... | reverse complement strand
ATCAGTACATGGAAACAGTAACTTCTTTTAGTGCGTCACTTTTGCAAGGCCTAAATGGCGATACAAAAAAAGCTTCTGAAGAAGCAAACAAAGCTATTATTGATATGTCCGATAATGCTAACAAAATGGGAACATCAATGGAGATGATACAAAACGCATATCAAGGCTTTGCTAAACAAAATTATACAATGCTTGATAACCTTAAATTAGGTTATGGTGGTACAGCAAGTGAGATGGCAAGACTTGTAAAAGATAGTGGTGTTTTAGGAGAAGCAGGAAAAGACCTAACAGCAAAGAACCTAAACGAAAAAGTATCATTTGACCAAATAGTAGACGCAATACATAAGGTCCAAGATAATATGGGAATCACCGGTACAACTTCAAAAGAAGCAAGTACGACTATTGAAGGATCAGTAAACTCAATGAAAGCGTCATGGGAAAACCTTTTAACTTCTTTTGGTGACAAAAACCAAGATACGAGCAAAAAGGTGAAAGAATTTACCAAGAGCGTAGAACAAGTCCTTAAAAATGTGTTGCCGGTGGCAGAACAAGTACTAAAGGGTCTTGGTGAAACTGTTTCTAAATTAGCACCAACATTCTTATCAAAGGTTCCACCATTGATTGAAAAGTTTTTACCTAAATTTATATCTGCCGGAACAGGCATCATAAGTGCTTTGATAACAGGGCTCGCAAAGGCTATACCTTCTTTAATTAAAATGATACCTGAAATGATGGATATCATTAGTAAAGAAATAAAAAACGCACTCAATGTATTGTCAAAAGAACTCCCATCAGCATTTGGTGTGTTGGCCTCTGCATTATCAGGTGTCGTTGATTTGTTTGGTGGCTTTTTAGATATTTTAACATCATCAACTACACAAGGTGAAATGTTAAGAACGCTACTAGTTACTTTAATTGCTACTTATGTAGCGTACCAAGTAGCTACAAGCATTGCTACAGTTGCAATGATGGCCTTTAATGCTGTTATGGATGCAAACCCAATATTCTAAATGGCAACAGCAATTGGTGCCTTAATTGGCTTAATGGTAACATTATCAGAAATGACTACTGATGAGCCAAGCGCAAGAGTTGAACAAATTAATGCAGAAACGGAAGCAATCAAACAAAGAACAGAAGCAAGAGAGAAAGAGCTAGAAAAGCAACAGCAACTTGCAGAACAGCATGCTAATCAAATTGGTCAAACACAAGAAAGCATTGACGGTCATATAGCCGAGATGAATGAGGTCAGAAGACTTGCAGGAGAGCTTGATAATTTAGTTGATGCACAGGGCAGAGTTAAAGCAGGTAAAGAGGCACAAGTTGATTTTATATTAAATCAATTAAATGGCGCGCTTGGTACTGAATATAAACAAGTAGACGGACAAGTTCAAAAATATAAAGAACTTCGCTCATCTATTTATAAAGCAATTGATGCAAAGACAGCCGAGTTATTATTACAAGATGCAGAACAAGGCTATACAGACGCTATTAAGAAAAGAGAGAGCGCACAAAAGAAATCTACTAAAGCATTACAAGACTTCAATAGAGCCAAAGGCGAGTACGATACTTATGTAATGGAAAACCAACCTAAAATTGACAAACTTGAAAGAGAAGCAGGAAAAGCATTTTGGGAAGGTGATATTGAAAAAGGTAAAGCAAAACAAAAAGAGGCAGATGCACTCAAAGCAGGTATTCAAGCAAGATATAATGATATGAAATCTGCTGAAAGTTCTTATAAGAAAAACAAGAGCGAAGCATCTAAATACTACGCAGAAATGATTAGGTATCAATCGGCTTATCAGGCATCAGCAAGTGGCAACAACAAAAAGGCACAAAAGATTTTATCAAAGTCAGTTGATCAGTATAAAGACATTGGTGAACAAATCACAACAGGCGTTGCTAATGGTATGACAGACGAAGAAGCAATGAAGATGGTTGAAAGTGCTGTTGGTACTATCTCAAAGAAAACACTTAAAGCCTTAATGAAAAAATGGAACATCAAATCTCCATCAAAAGTAGCTAAAGAAGTCATCGGTGAAAATATTGGTAAAGGTATTGCTTTAGGTATTCCTGAAGGCTTTGAGAGTATAGATCCGTTTAAACAAATAAACGATGAAATAATGACATCTGCAGGAAAGCTTCAGCATTCAATTAATACATCTTTAGATCTAAAACAAGGAATGTATGATGCTGTTAAACAAGGCTTTGAAGATGCAAATGTTGAAATGAAAGTTGGCGAGAGAGATTTTGCAAGACTTACGAAAGGAGCTTTGGCATGATACCAATTTATTATCAATCATCAGAAGGTGTGATTATAAATTTAATACAAGAACCTTATATGATGTTAAGTGATACAGACTTACTTAACAATAAGTGGACACCAATAACAGCAGGAACTAATAATCCTAAGATGGCTAAACTAAAAAAAGAACTAGAATCCCCACCATTCTCGATAGTCGTAACAGGAGCCAACAAAGGCGAGATGCTTTCTAATCTTGAACATATTGAAAGCGTGTTTGACAGAGATTGCTTTTTGTTTGAAACAACAAAGCAAATGGGAAGACTTTATATCGGAGAGTTTTATCGTGAATGTCTTATAACAACATCCAATAAAGAGAAAGTCTTTGAGAAAACTTACACTACTGTCGGCTATGTGGCTACGAGTAATGATGGCTATTGGAAGAATGATAAAACAGTTGAATTTAGTGGCGCAGGAAACTTGGTTGGCGAAATTGCTTATAGTTTGTACCCTACATCACGAATAAACGATAGTTCAATTGAGTTCTATGAAACGGAAGATAAAAAAGCACAGATAAAATATGGTGCGCCATTTAGTTATGATAACTATTTAATGTTCGACATTGGTAATGTTATTGATGTTGATAGTTTTAGTGGGTTAGAGCTTAAAAGCGAAGTTGGTGGCACAGCCATCAGTTGTGATGTTCAAATATCGGATGGAACTACTGTTGATGATGCAAGAAGTATTTCAGCAACAGCACTTGAGGAAACAACACGAATAAATATTATTGGCTTTTCAAATATAACAGTTGATGATTTTGGCGAGAGTGGTTGGAGTAGTCCATCACTTATAATGTATGGCTATATTAACTACGAGAGGGCTGAAGAAATAGTTATCAAGTCAGGCGATATTGATATTGTCGGACAGCCTATTGATGTAAGCGAGTTTGACTTTGTAACCTTTAGAGTTGGCTATTCTAGTGGCACAACCACAGTTGAATACACGGTTGATGAGGAACAATGGACAACAGTAGATACTATCTCATTAGTTGGTGGACAAGAAACAGAAGTTGTAATTGAGAATGTTACTTGTAGATATATAAGATTACTTGGTGCTTTCTTTGGCTCAATCAATTCCGAGATTTCACTAATATCAGGAGAGCCTATTCCTAATCGTAACCTAATGAAACTTGGCTACTCCACACAGAATGTAGAATTAGTAAGATACGAGGGAGATGGCATTGAATATCTACTCCAAGACACAGGCGAGAGTTATTTGACATTTGATGATACTTCGCTACTACTCAAAAAGATAGAGTGTACTTTTGCTAGTGGAATAGTAATTGTGCAAGGCTATTCAAGTGGTAGTTGGAGTGACATTGTTCAGTTGAGTAGTTCTATGTCACAAAACTATAACACTAACTACGATAAGATAAGATTAAAACTACCACACGCTTTATCTAACCCTCAAACAGCAGGGTTAAAGATAATGGTTGAAACAGATGCAAGAGTTGTCAATGAGAGCTACGCACCGAGTGATGCTATTATTGAATTTAATGGTGCGTGGAATAACCCTAATGTAAATATTGCAGGTAACGATTATGGTGCGAACATTCAACTTGCATCAGGACACAAACTTATTATTGATACAGCAGAAAAAACTGTAAGAGATTACGAAGATGATTATACTTACGAGAATGTGTTTGCAAGTAGAACAGAAACAGCCTTTGAAAAAATAGAAACAGGCGAGAATTCAGTTGAGTGGGATGCAAGCCCACGCAACATTAAAATCACAATATCACAAACAAGGAGTACTCCAAAATGGAACTAATTTACACTAACAAAAATTTTGTTGAGCAAGGTGTAATTAAAGACTTTGAGTTTGACTTGGCTTACGGAAAAGACGAGAATGACTTCGAAATTAAAACCCCTGAAAATGAAATGGAAGAGGGTTATTATTGGTTTGTTAAAGATACTGATTATGGTGGAGTAGTAGATGAGATAGAGGGAACTTCAAGCATAAACGAGGTTACATATCGTGGTAGAAGTTTTCAAGGTATTATTGCATCATTTACAGGATGGCAATTAGTAAGTGGACAGCACCTAACTGTTAAGGATGATACTATTGAACTCTTTGGAACTCCAACAGAGATAGCAAGTGAAATTATAACTCAACTTGGAATTAGTATTATTGTTGCTGAACCAACAGCCGAAGAAAAATATATAAACGAAACAGCCGATAGGAGTCTTAATGTATATCAGTTATTTAGATATGCTTTTGAGAAAAACGCATACAAGATTTTATTGAGATGGAATACTCAAATAGAATTACAAATAGCAGGTGCTTTAGATTACGCATCTGATTTATACTTTGATGTTTCAAGATATACAGTTAAGGTTGACAAGAAAAACATACCAAATCATTTAGTTGGAGTTTTCAAAAGAGATGAAGAAGAAAACATCATCAAACATCTATACGCAGATGAAAACGGAGTGATACAACCTTACTATATGTTAGACACAAATCACGAAAGCCCACTCCACGATTATGAATATGAACGAGTGCAAGGAACTCCTGTTATGACAGGACTTGATGAGCGAGTAGAAGTAATTGAGGGTGGAAGTAAAATTGAAAATTATGATGTGGTAACAGAACTAACCGAAACTAATGGCAACACAGAGTTTGAAAACGGAGTGCCTAAAAATTGGAATGAAAGATGCTATACAGACTTTTATCATATTAAGCGAGATGACAATGGCGATGCTGAACTTAATGATAAGGGCGAAGTTCAGTATGTGAATTACGAAGTAGAACTTGAAGATGTACCTTTTGTTGTCGCATCATACACTTATGAGGGAGCAGAACAAAAAAGCGTTGATTGGTGGAACCAAAATTGGATGACTTGCTATAAATTAGTAGATGATGAACTACATCAATTGAGTTCTAGCGATTGTACCATAAATACAAGTTATAGACCTATTTATTGGAACGCAACAAACAAAGAATATTTTAGACAGCATTATCAAAACTATTATTATTTAGTAAGTGATCCCGATAACTATGCTCAAATACAAGGCAAGACTAGATATAAGTGGGACCCACAGATAACCAAAGGAAGTTATTGGACAACCAACACAGGCGATTTTTATTTTGATTGGACAAGACCAAAATGGAAAGTCGATGTATATAATGCTAAAGGCAAAAAGAAAAAGAGCTTGTGGGTTTATAAATACGCAATTGACGGAACACCTACACCTGCTACCTATAATTTAATGTCGCTTAAAACATTAAGCCAATATAGTCAATTTAAAGGTGGTAAAATATCAAGCACAGTTAAAATATACAACACTCCATCAGGCGAAAAATCTTCAGGTGTGGACACTCCGTTTATTAAAGTTCATCCACCTGTTAATGCGTGGAGTGGTAGAATATCAGTAAATGATTATTGCTCAATAACAGGAACCAAGATTAAGGATGTTAGAGATAACAAATGGAAGTCAGGAAAGTATTATTTAAGAGTAGAAGATACACCTGATCCACCTGATACTTTACCATACCCAATATATGATAAGGTTGAAACAATAAGCACAACACCTCCTATTGATGATGGTTCAGGAAACCCTAACATTTACTATGTTAAGGAAGATAGAGATAAACCACCATTTGAGCAAGGGCAGACTTATTGCAAGGTTCAAGACAACTACACAAATTTAGTACAAACAATGCTTGACAAGTATGAAGATATAAAAGCAAAGGCAACAGTAATTGAGCCGAATGTAAATACTGACATTGGCGAGTTTGATGTTGGCGATGTAATCGGAAGCGTGCATCCGTTTACCAACGAGCCGTTGAGTTCAAAACTAACAAAAAAGATTGTCAAGGGGAACTCGTTTAAAATAGATGTTAGTTATGAGATTTAATGACAAAGTGCTTTAAAAATGATATAATAAGGGAGAGGTATTCAAATGAATAAAGAAAAATGGAAAGACATAGCAATAAGAACATTTAAGACTTTTATTGTGGCCGGTTGCATGGCTGTAGTTGGTCTTGGATTTGACGATTGGAAGACATGGTTTATTACTTTTGGTAGTGCCGGTCTTACAGCCGTTTTAAATCTGATAATTAAGATGTGGGGAGGCAATGACGATGAGTAATTTATTTGCATGGGCAAGTATTGATGAGAGAGGCAAAGCAACCGGAGGTAAAGCCGGTGATCAAACAGGCCGTGAAGTATTAGTAGGACCTTATTATCATTTCGGTCAAGATATGGTGATCCGTTTTAAAAATAAAAAGTACGGAAGAAAAGCCGGCAAAATTGCAAAAAAGCTAGCACAATGTAACTCTATTGGCTACAATCAAGCAGAGCGACACCAACTACCAACATTGGCTAGTAAGTGTGGATGGAACTATAAGAAATTGCTAAAGGCATTAAAGAAAACTAAAGTAAATTGTGATTGCTCGAGTTTTGCTAGTACAGTAATTAACCTAGCATACGGTAAAAAGGTTGTGCCAATTTCAACAACAGCTACAATTTGGAATAATTGCAAGCCAACAGGTAAATTTGAAAAGGTTTCTGTTAAAAAGGCAGAAAAGAAATTTCATAAAGGCGATATGCCGGTTGAAGCAAACAACCATATAATTATAAATGTATAAGAGGTGATAAAATGAAAGTAGACTTGAATTTATTATTACAACTTATACCTACATTTGTGACATTAGCGTCGATATTTGGAATTTACTATAAAATGAAATACCAAATAGAACAGCTTGAGAAAAAGCAAGACAAACACAACAGCGTAATCGAAAGACAGTACGCAGTAGAATCATCAGTTGAAGTTTTAAGAGAAATGATATATGAGATAAGAAAGGATGTCGATGAACTGAAAGGAGTAAAGAATGGAGGACAAGTTGACGCTAGAACTTCTTAAAGAAGTAAAAGCAAACGCAAAGAAATGGTTTGTAATCGCAATTATTGAACTAGCAGTTATACTAGCGATTATTGTATCGTGGTTTGTAATGTCTTATGTGATACCTGCAGAAGATGTAACCACAACAAGCACAGAACAGATTGAGCAAGACAATTCAAACGGAGCAAACAACTATATCGGTAATGACGGAGATATAAACAATGGCGAAACAAAAAATAACAAAGACAACAACTAGACGAGTCGTAAGACGAGGTACAGCGAATAGACCAAGACGACCTAGTCGTCCAAGAGGAAGAAGACGATGAATGTAAAAGATTTCACGCAAGACGAAATTGATTACTTGCTAGATAGATGTAATTTCGTCAATTTTGAAAAAGACTTATTTATCTTACGAGCAAAGGGTGAAACCATTGAATCAATCGCAGAGATACTTGACATCTCATACGATTACGCAAGAAAGATAAGTCAAAAGGTGAACAGGAAAATTATCAAGGTATTATAGACCTCCTTTCTTTTCTTGTATAGGGCACTTTTAGTACATGGTACTAGAAGTGCTTTTTTTGTATGCTCAAATTGATGAATATTCAAGAGATACAAATAAGCAAAATAATACCATACGAAAACAACCCACGAAATAATGATGAGGCTGTTGATAAAGTTGCAAACTCAATAAAAGAGTTTGGATTTAAGCAACCTATCGTATTGGATAAGAATAATGTAATTGTAATAGGGCACACTCGACTCAAGGCATCCAAGAAGCTTGGACTTGAAAGTGTGCCTTGTTTGTATGCTGACGATTTGAACGAAGACCAAATACGCGCACTACGAATAGCCGACAACAAAGTCGGTGAGATTGCGACATGGGACCTAGAGAAGTTAGACATTGAATTGGATCTAATTGATTTAGATATGTCAGAGTTTGGATTTGAAGTCGAAGAAACACCGGTTGAAGTAGTTGAAGACGAAGTGCCTGACATACCAAAAGAGGCAAAATCAAAACTAGGTGAGATTTACCAACTAGGAAGACACAAGCTGATGTGTGGTGATAGCACGGATCAAGAGCAAGTGGCAAAACTTATGGATGGTAAAGTTGCAGACTTACTAATCACAGACCCACCATACAATGTTGACTATACAGGTGGCACAGGACTAAAAATTACAAACGACTCACAAGAAGTCGGACAGTTTGAAAACTTTTTAACCGACGCGTTTGCTAATAATAATCTAAAGAGTGGTGGTGCATTTTATGTATTCCACGCGTCAAGATATCAACGCGAATTTGAAAACGCACTGAATAATAACGATTTAGAGGTGCGCCAACAACTTATTTGGAATAAAAACTCATTAGTAATAGGCCGTCAAGATTATCAATGGAAACACGAGCCTTGCTTCTATGGATGGAAAGAAGGGGCCCATTATTTTATAGACAAAAGAAACCTAACAACAGTTATTGATGACGAAGAACTCGATATAAGCAAGATGAAGAAAAAAGAACTAAAAAAACTTGTCGAGCAAATGATGTCAGCACAAACAACAATACTTGATGAAGACAGACCAAATAGAAGTGAAGAGCATCCAACAATGAAACCGGTCAAACTAATGGCAAGGTTTATACAAAACTCAAGTAAACCAAAAGAGCTAGTTTTAGATCTGTTTGGTGGTTCAGGCTCAACTTTAATAGCAAGTGAGCAAACCGGAAGGACATGCAACATTATGGAACTAGACCCTTTATATGTTGATGTGATTATTGAGAGGTGGGAAAACCTAACCAAAGAAAAAGCACAATTGATACATTGAAGATAATTGTTATTTTTTTAAGATTAAATTATGAGAGATAAGCTACGGAAATTATTAGAAAGAGAAGATTTAAAAGACATCCCTATTATTTACATAGTCAGGGTTTTAATCGCATTGGAGGAAGACGATGTATAAAGAATACAATCCTAACCCTTGTGGTAAATGGGTGGGAGATTGTGTGGTAAGGGCACTCACTAAAATTTTAGATTTAGAGTGGAAAGAAGTCTACACAGGACTAGCACTAGAAGGCTTAAAAATGTGTGATATGCCGTCTTCTAATACGGTGTGGGGCAAATACATAGTTGACAGAGGATACCTGCCTTATACGGCTGAAATGGAAACGGCTGAACAGTTTGCCAACACGCATCCAAAAGGTAAATATTTATTAGCAACCGGCACTCATGCAATTGCATTGATTGACGGAATCATATACGACGCTTGGGACTCATCAAGCGAACTAATATCATATTATTTTAAGGAGGACGAATGATGAATTTTTATAACCCATATCAAAACAACTATCAAATGCCTGTACAACCTACAGTACCAACTATACCGACACAACAGCCAACATATACTAATGGTGGAAACTTGTACTTTGTGGGAAGTGAAGATGAGGCTAAAAATTGGATAGTGGCACCTAGTCAAACAGTATATCTTTTAGATCGTAACAATTCAAAACTTTATATCAAAACAGTAGAAAAGAATGGAATGGCAGAACCACTCGAGGTCTTTACTCTAGGCACTCAAAAAGTAGAAGAAAAGACCAAAGTGGAGTACGCAACAAAGGAAGACCTCGAGAAACTACAAGCAAAATTTAAAAGCGAATTAAGAAAGGTTAAACCAATAGGTAAGAAGAATGAATAATAATTTATTAATGATGGCAAGACAAATACAAAATAATCCGGACCAATTAAAACAAATGCTTTATCAAAACGGAAAAATAAGTCAAGAGCAATTCGAAGCTATTAAACCAATGAATAGCTTTAGCGAAATAGGACAATACTTAGTAGACAATAATGTTATTCCAAGCAATCTACAAAACCAAGTCAAATCAATGTTTCGATAATTCTTGCAAGATTTATAAATATTAAATGAAAGGAAACAAAACTATGATGACAGATGACAACATGGTAATGCCTGTATCACCTTATAACAACGGTGGTGGATTTGGTAACTTTGGTGGTGATTGGGGTTGGATTATCCTACTTCTTCTCTTTGCCGGAGGAGGATGGGGCAACGGCTTTGGAATGGACGGAGGAATCTATCCATGGATGAACCAAGCCGAAGTCACTAACGCAGGGTTCCAAAACTTATCAACACAGAACCAAATCACAGCCGTACAAAGTGATTTAGGAGATATTCAAACACAGTTATGTGGTGGATTTGCCGGCGTAAATGCAACTATCAACAATGGCTTTGCACAGAGAGAAGTTGCTGACAACGCAAGAGCAATGGCCAACATGCAACAGATGTTTGATTTATCCACACAGTTTGGTAACTGTTGCTGTGAAAACAGACTAGCAAACTGTCAGACACAGAACTTGATCCAAAACGAAGGTAACGCTACAAGATTTGCTGATGCAAACAACACAAGAGATATTGTAGACGCTACGAACAGAAATGGTCAGTTGATATTAGATAAACTTTGTCAGTTAGAGCTAGACAATAAAGACGCTAAAATCAATGACCTAGAAAGAGAGCTTACAATGGCTAACTTGTCAGCATCACAGAACTTGCAGACACAGCAGTTACTCGCTGATAATTTTGCACAGACAAACGCATTGGAGCAATACTTATCTCCAACTCCTAGACCTGCATACATTGTGGCAAACCCAAACTGTTGCCCAAATAATACTAATTGTGGTTGTGGAATGTAGGAGGTGATACCTAATGGCTGAGTATACTTATAATCCTATTCAGGTGGTACAGCCTAACCAACCGGTTATATTGAATGACTCCATTCCATGTAACAAAGGTTATGTAGTACACCGTAACGAAAGTGGAGTTGTTACTCTACGAGGTATCGTGAATAATCCTTGTGCAACTTTTGCAAGGTATCAGGTTACATTTAATGGTAATATTGCTATCCCTGATGGCGTTACACCTATTCAACCTATATCGGTTTCGCTTGCTTTGTCAGGAGAACCAATCCTAACTAGCAGAGCGATTGTAACTCCAACAGAAGATGACTCATATTTTAATGTGACATCAACAGCGATTATTACAGTTCCAAAAGGATGTTGTTTTAACATTTCAGTAGAGAACAGCTCCGAGATACTAGATGGTAACCCTGCACCTGCAATTAATGTACAAAACGCTAACCTAACCATTAGCAGAATAGCATAGGAAAGGAGAATAAGATGAACAAAATGTATGAGTTGAGAGAAATGCTAGTTGATGAATTAAACAGCATCACAAGTCAGAATAAAATGACACAAGCAATTCTTGAAACAGTAGATAAGTTGACTCACTCCATCAAGTCTATTGACACTATTCTTGCGATGGAGGAAAGCAAACACCGAGAAAGTCGCGACGGAAGTTATGGCTACCATGACAGAAGTTATGACGGCTCATACGGTTATGACAGAAGTTATGCTGTAGATCGTAGAGGTCGAAATGCTGACGGAAGTTATAGAACAAGAATGGATGGTGGAAGGGACCAAAGATACTCAAGGGACTTAAAAGAGAAACTCCATCATTTGATGAAAGATGCCAATCCTGAAGAAAAGATGATGATTGAGGATTGGATGCATGAACTATAATGTTAGATCGCGAAGAGATTGAAAGCCTCATTGATGAACTACAAAACGAAGACCTTGTTGTTTCTACTTGTGGAGATTTAGCAAACCTTTATATCATACTAGATCACTTACCGTTCGAAAATACCAAACCTAGCGAAGACCTACAGGCTTTGCTTTGTGACTATATGGTCACAAGAGATTTCGTCCATTTGAATATTTTTCTCAAAAAGACTAGTGAGATATTGAGCGAGGTTTACCATACAATTGACACCAACGAAGAACGGCAAGAGTTTCAAGAGTTTGTCGATAGGGTGAATTCAATCATTACTCCGACTATCATATAGGGAGAGGCCTACATTTTGTGGGCCTCTTTTTTGTGTGAAAGTGCTTGACATTATACTACTAGCGTAGTAATATATAATCAGCATAAGGATAAACCTTATCAGGAAAGGAAGGAAAGAAAAATGACAATGGAAGAAAGAATTACAATGAATGCAATTGAACTCACAGAGGACATAGGATGGAGAACAGCAGAGCTACACGAAACAATTGAGTCCATACATTACGACCCTGAAAATGTAACACGCACAGGACTCCAACAACTAGAGGAAATTAAAAAGCTAATAAAGAAAGCAAACAGAATAGCAAGTCACATTGAACGATAAGGAGGTTAGTATGAAACGATATAGAATAACAATGATTGAAAGGGCAGGAGTTATTACTAATAGGATAGACAGAGGAAATACTATTTGTATTTATACAGATGCAGAAAACGAAGAAGAAGCAAGAAAATATTTTGATAACAATTTTAGTAGATTTAATGATTTGATTAAAATTAAGGAGGTTTAAAATGAAAGACGGATTATTTATCAATGGAAACAGATCAGGATACGCACCGGACCAAGTTGAAGACAGAACAATGACAATTAGAGAACTCATTGAAAGGCTAGAAGAAATGTCACTCGCATACGGAGATGATACAAAAGTCTTCTTGATAAACGATAACGGATATACATACGGAGAGTTTCAATACGAAGACATCGACTACGGAACCTACAACGATGATGGCGAAGTAAACTTTGAATGTTAAGAAAGGAGATAGAGAATGTATGTACATGAACTAATAGAACAATTGGAAAGCTTGAAATATCATTGTGAAGAATTTGCAAAAGACGAAGTTGAAGAAGACATCCAACCATTCACGGATGATGTGATAGCATTAACAGTAGCAATTAACATAATAGACTTTTTCTCAAAGTCAGGCATTCCGGACTATTTATTGAAAGGAGATATAAAATGATTGGAGCAATAGACAACCTAAAAGGGTGGCGCAAGATTTGTGAGTCACATACATACACCGGCAACAACGGTGGCGAAATAACAGTATACTCACACTGCGCTAATTGCGAATTAAGGGAACTTTGCAAGAAACCACCAAGAGAGAGAACGGATCAAGAGATACTAGAGTTAGTAAAAAAAATAGAGAAAGGAGAGAACCAATGACACAATGTGAACGAGTGATACAGTACATCAAAGACTTTGGTAGCATTTCAACACTTGAGGCATTCCGAGATCTAGGAGTCGCAAGGCTTTCAGCTCGAATATTCGATTTGCAAGAGCAAGGCTATCAATTTAACAGAAAGAACGAAACAAGCAAAAACAGATACGGTGACAAGGTCACATACACTAGATACAGTTTAAAGGAGTCTGCATGAAGATATTAGCACTAATTATATGGACGCTACTAGCAACAATGTCAATGGCAATAATGGCAGGAATAGGATATTTGATTTATAAACTTGTTGTTGACATTGTTCTACCATAGTAGTAAAATTGAGGGGAAAGGAGGACTTATGATTAAAAAGTATAGACAAAAACAAGGAAAGACAGTTAAAGGGTTAAGCGAGGAAACAGGTATCAGCCAACGCACACTAGAATCATACGACAATGGACACAGAGATATAAACAAGGCAAACATTAAGCATGTGTTCTCAATAGCCGTCGCTTTAAAGAAACCGGCATACAAGATAGTTACTGATCCACAGCTCGTAAAACTAATGAAAAAAGAAAGGAGAATTAAGTGAAGATAGCAAATTTTATTAAAAACCTAGTAATCACAGTATTGATAACAATGTTGTATGCAATATGGTCAAAAGACGCACTCCACGAATTGTCAGGACTTCATATGTGGGCAATATTTATAATCGTCGGAGCATTGGTGCTACATTTGTTGGTATGGATTGATAGGGAGATAATAAGAATACAAAAAGAAAGGAAAGGAAAGAAGCATGAAAAGAATAGCAAACATACAATCAAAACTACAGTTAAGTAAAGATAGAAATAACGACTATTCCGGATTTAAGTACATGAGCATTGAGGACATGCTAATAGCACTTAAACCATTATTGGAAGAAGAAGGCTTGATGATGGTAATGTGGGATGACATAGTACAGGTTGGAGAGAGATACTATGTACAGGCAAACATTGAAATTCGCGATAAAGAAACAGGCGAACCGGTATGTAAAACAACAGGATATGCAAGAGAGGCTTTATCCAAGAAAGGAATGGATGAATCACAGATAACAGGATCAGCGAGCAGTTACGCAAGAAAAAGAGCTGTATCAGGTTTATTCTTAATCGATGGAGAAAAGGACGCAGACTCTAACGAATACCAAAAGAAAATCAAAGGAAGAATTCCTAGCGTTTCAACTATCCAAGCAAAGATTAAAACATCAGGACTAACCGATGAAGAAGTTGAAGAAACATTGAAGCATTATAGAGTCAAAGACTTAAAAGACCTAACCGGCGAACAAAAGATTGAACTCGACACAGCACTAACAAAAAGGATAAAAAGCAATGAAAACAACGAGTAAAATAGTAAATTTGCAAAAATCAGGCCGAGGACCGTACATATTATCTGTCCTAGTGCCCCAAAATGCCGTAAATAGCCTAGTTTCGCTTAAAGATGAAGAAATAGATGTCGAAATAAAAAAACACTCTAAAAAGCGAAGTTTGAACGCGAACGCTTATGCATGGGTTTTAATGACGCAGATCGCAAAAGAGATGTCAAAAGACGCACCAATAGATAAGTGGACAGTTTACAAGGAGCTTCTAAAGACCTATTCAAATTCATTTGAGTATTTGGTAGTAAAAGAAGAATCACTACCAAGACTTGAAAAAGCATTCAGGGTTATTGAGATTTTAGGAGAGGGAGTGCTAGGCAAAGATAAGGCCTATCAGGTACAAGCCTACTACGGATCGTCAACATTTACACAAGAAGAAATGAAACCATTTATTGATGGAATCGTCCAAGAGGCAAAACAACTAGGAATAGAAACGGAAACACCTGAAGAGCTAGAAAGGATGGTCAGCCTATGGGAAAGCAACTAAAATATCATCCATCGCTGTTTTATGGCCAAGAAGACATTGAGTGCTATGTTTGTGGATCTACACAATACATACAAAGGCACGAGGTATTTTATGGACCATACAGGCAGAAGTCAAAGAAGTACGGCTTGTGGGTTAATTTATGCATGAAATGCCACGACCAAGTACACTTTGGAAAAGACCGGACAATTGATAACATGCTAAAACAAGAAGCACAGAAACGATTTGAGGAAATTTATAATCACGAAAAGTTCATGGAAGAATTTGACAAGAACAGATTGTAATGTTTCATGTGAAACATAGAAAGGAGAATAAAAAATGTACACAACAATTGACAGACATGTAAATTTTGATTTTGTAAAGGAAGTAGCGAAAGCATTATCACCTAGAGAAATAAAAGACGAGTGGCTAAATTCATTACATAATGAAGATGAAAAAGTCAAAGTGCATATAACACTTAATGATAATGGAAATATCTACTTTTCATTACAAATGGACGGGTATGTCGGAAAAGAAGTAAAAGAAGAAGTAGCAGAATATGTTAGGCAGAACGACGCTAGTGAAGATTATTTTGACAGATTAAAAAAAGAAAGGGCAAGTTGTTATGTGGCAACTACTCAAAGTCTTCACGGTGGAAATATCAAGAACGGATTTTAGTTATGAAAAAATCACCATGCGCATTATACGAGCCGGACTGTCCTAGAAGACACCCTGCGTGTCACGACACTTGCAAAGAGTTTAAAGAGTGGCGTGAGTATGTGGATGACACAAGGCACAACCAAAAGCTAGATGCTGTTGTTTGTAGATCAAGAACGACACAGAAGAAAACTAAAAAGGATCGTAAACGATACAGCGCAAAGTACATGAAAAATAAATTTTAAGGAGGAATTATGAACGAATTAGACATAAACGGATGTGAAAATTTAGCCAACGCAATTGTTAAAAAAGCATTTGATGATTATAAAGATGCTATTGTATTTCTAAAAAATTTTGAATTAACAGGTAAAAAAAGAATTGATGATGGTTTATATAATTTACTGACGCATTATTCAAACAGAAAAAGAGAATGTGAAAGATTTTTTAAATCAAAAGAATATAGTAAATTAACATCACTTGATTGTGATTATGTGATTAATAAAATTGATGGTGAATTTTTTGAAGATTGGAATGATTTTATAAAACAAAAGATTAATTCTTTACAACATGTAAAAAAATCTCACAAAAAAGATGATTGTATTTATTGGTTTAAATTATTATTAAAGGAGGATAAGCATGAATAAAGTAGTATTACTAGGAAGATTAACAAAAGACCCTGATGTTAGATACTCCAACAACGGAGATAATCAGTTATGTATAGCGAGATATACACTAGCCGTGGATCGTAAGTTTAAAAAAGATAACGAACCAACGGCTGACTTTATAAGGTGTGTAGCATTTGGAAGAGCCGGAGAGTTTGCTGAAAAATATTTCAAACAAGGCATTAAAATTGCAATATCAGGCAGAATTCAAACCGGCAGTTATAAGAACAAAGAAGGACAAACTGTCTACACAACAGATGTGGTAATTGAAGACCAAGAGTTTGCAGAAAGCAAAGCTGTTGCAGAATCTAACAAACCACAGGCACCGGCAGAACCACAGCCAACAGGTGATGATGAGTTCATGCAGGTATCAGGCGATGATAGTGGCTTACCTTTTAATTTTTAAAGGGTAATTCATTATAGGGAGTGGGTAGAAAATGTAAGCGTGTAGTGAAGCGTATTGTAACACTACCCACTCTCAACTATGGGGAGCGTACAGTAAGTATCGCCATGATCCATACGACCACCACAGGTAACTAATAATGTATGTTCCGAACTGAACAGAATAATACAACCTATATGGTTGGGAGAATATTACAAGTTATGTTTGATTTTCACAAGTGGTGGTCGACAAGGGGAGTTCGCCCAGTTGGCTAGGGAGCAATGTTTTTACATTGGTGTCGCAGGTTCGAGTCCTGCACTCTCCATAAGGCGAGATAGTTTATAACCTTTTGTTTGTTACAAGAGGATGGTAAAACACCGTTAACAGCTGAACGGTAAGTGTGGTTCGAATCCCACTCTTGCCATTTTTTGAAAAATTAAAAACTCTAAATATTAAATTAAAAAGACCGATAAAAATTAGAGTGTGGAAAAATAACTATAAATTTTTACCGAAAAATTAAAATATATTAAATTGACTCAAAAACACTATCGCGTATAACCCCATGTATAAAGGGATGTAGCGAGTCACTTAAAATCAGTTTTTGAAAACTTCAAATAACTTAAAACTCTAATTTAAGACTTCGGAAAAAATTAAAATATTAAAAAGTGTGTCTTTTAAGATGGGTAAAAATTAAAAATATCTTTTAATTAAAAAAATAATGTAAAAAAGGCATTCGCCCACAACCCCCATAAATAAAGGGCTGTAGAGAACACTATAAATATTGATTTGCTAAAAATTATACTAAAAAAGTGTGGATTTAAAGACCGGTAAAAATTTAGATGTTGAAAACTCGAATTTGACAGCATGGGGAAAAATAAAGGAGATAAAAGATGGAAGAACTAATTATACAAGGCAGACTAGACGGATTAAACGATTATACGAAGGCTTGCAGAACCAACAGATACGCAGGAGCTAAAATGAAACAAGAAAACGAAGCTCATGTGACGCTTTTTATTCGTAATCAATTAAGGGAAGAACGATTTGAAAGAGTGGCTATTCGGTTTAATTGGTACGAGCCAAATAAAAAGCGCGATCCGGACAATATAGCATTTGCTAAAAAGTTTATACTCGACGCACTTGTAAGAGAAGGAGTTCTCAAAAACGACACGCAAAAGTACATTGAACACTTTGAGGACTACTTTTATATAAACACTAAAGAACCAAGAGTTGAGGTTTGGATCACGGAGATAGAAGATTGATTTATATTCATATTCATGCTATAATTAAATTTGCAAAAGACCTAAAAGAATATCTATACAGGGACTAGAAGCCCTTGGTCTTTTGCCACCGAGCGCAACCTTTATGGTGTGTACCGGTGATGGTTTCTAGTCTTTGTATAGGTATTTTTTTAACGGAAAGGAAAGGGAAAATGGACAAAGGGTTTATAAAGCTTTACAGAAAACTAAAAGATTGGGAGTGGTATAAGGAAGAAACAACTTTCAGGTTATTTATTCATTTACTAATATCGGTCAATTGGGAAGATAAAAAATGGCAGGGAATCGAAATTAAAAGAGGTCAAATTTTAACAACTCAAAGACATTTAGCAAGAGATCTGTTTGACGATGAAGACAAACGCCAACCAATAAGAACAGCGTTATCTAACCTTCAACTAACCCAAGAAATAACCATACAAAAAACGCCCAAAGGCTCGATAATTACTGTGAATAATTACGATGAATACCAAGTATCAACCCAAGACCTAACCACAGTTGCAACCAACAAACAACCCAAGGTCCAACCAAAGAGCAACCCAAGAGCAACCCATACTAAAGAATATAAAAAGAATTATAAGAAGAAAAGAAGTATACAATCACACAAATACGACTTTGACGAATTAGAACGAGATTTAGTAAAACCAAGAAAGGAGCAGAACAATGCCTAAACGATATGAGAGATATAACAGAATGGATCTAAACACACAAGAGATTATGAAAGACAGAATAAGACACCAAATAAAACACGAAAAAGAATTCAGCGAGTTTTTGAATACGATTGATTGGAATCAAGAAACATGGCTTGATAAATATAACAATTCAGAAGACGCAATAAAAGACCTACTAGATTTATGGTACGAAGTAAAGGAGGAAGACCAATGATAATAATTTTATTTTTAATGATAGGCTTGTGGCTCTTTACATTGTTTGGATGGTGGTACGAGTCACGATACAGAAAGAAAATAATAAAAGCAATTAAAAGTGATTTATATGCAGAAGTCAGATGGTATGAAATAAATCACTACCAAGACCAAAAAGAAAAAGAGATTGAAACATACAGAAAGGCAATGGAGATAGTTGATAAATATGACTTTGATGGCTGAAATAGGAATAGTGTTCATGCTGATCCTTGCAACCGGATTTATAGTGATAGAAATTAAAGGATTAATTGATAGCAAGAAAAGAGAAGATAAAGAAAGAGAGAAAGAGAATGAATAAAGACAGAGCCATAGAAGTTTTAGAAGATATTAAATTTTATATAAAAAATAGACGAGATAGATTTCTTGAACAAAAAGACTTTAACAACGAAGTTGATAGAAAAATGGTTGATAGCGAAATAAAAGTCTTAACAGAAGATTTACAAGCCATAGACTACGCAAAAGAGCAAATGGAGAAGCAAGAAGAACAAAAAGACAATTTACTAGAAACTATTAGAATTGCAAAGAAACAATTTAGCGAAGAAGAATTGAGAAAGGCAATAGGTATTGATGATGAATAAGGAACGAGCGATAGAAATTTTAAAACACATAAAATCAAGCAATTTAAGAAATATTGAGATGAGCATAAAAATGTTTCCGGAAAACAAGAATTGTAAATTTGTGAGAGAAAAACACGAAAACGAAGCCATAGATATAGCAATTTGTTGTATAGAGCAAACGCAAAAACTTGACAAAGTAATAGGCGAATTTGAATACAATGACGGACAAGTGGTTGAGCCTTATGTAAGGAGTGATGAGAATGATTAAGATAGGCTACACAGAATACAAAGCAATAGTCATCACCGACCAATACGATAGAGTTGTTTGTATCATTGACACAGACGAAGAAGGCAACGGAATGGTAGTTGAACGAAAAGGCATACAAGCACACTTTATCGAGAGCGAAGAAACAGATTTTAGATACCGAGTAAACTACAATGACGATTGCATTATCGTAAATGACAAAGATAAATTTTTGAGTTAAAGGGAGTGATGAACAAATGGGAGTAATATTTTTCCCTGTATGTAAATTTTGTAAATATCACAAGTTAGGAAAATGCGAAAATATTGGAAGTGCATTTTGGGGAGATAAAACAGAGAACGGAAAAAGTTGCGAAGAATTTGATATTAGCAGACGCAAAACAAAATTTATTATTATTAAAGATAAACTAAAAGATTTTTTGAGTTGGGAGTGATGAAGAATGAACAAATATGAAAGTATGGTATATAAAACCTTTTACTTGATTTTAATACTAATACAAGTCGCACTAATAATTTTAAGAATGACCGACACAATAAAAATTAGTTGGTGGCTAGTGCTAATACCAATATGGTTTGAAATTTTAGATTTAATTGTAGGTGTAATTTATGAAATAATCAAAGCAAAGATATGGGAAAAGAAAATGAAAAGGTGGGAGAGTGATACCAAATGACAGACACTATCGAACTAAACAAAGAAACACTAAACGAAATGGTAAAAGAGTTTGAACGATTAAGTCAGCCAAACAAAGAAACGATAGACTTTTACAATGACGAAAAATGGAAATACTTAAATCAAAGGCTACCAGAGGGAGCAGAGATTATCATTGATGAAAAGGAGTTAAACCTATGACAACAGAAGAATATGAAAACGCAGAAGAATGGTTA